>Ga0310120_10000164_pt1 | contig 53812 bp, 45 predicted proteins | sample CB27_AW_983_MG_FD_203506 | JGI IMG/M metagenome (GOLD analysis project Ga0310120, IMG submission 203506) | Marine microbial communities from Western Arctic Ocean, Canada - CB27_AW_983 | ecosystem: Environmental > Aquatic > Marine > Oceanic | place: Canada: Western Arctic Ocean | collected...
CAGTCTGGCCTACCCCGGACAGCGCAATATGGGTCAAGATCACGCGCGTTTGCTCCGGTGTATTGCGTGCCAGCGCGATGGCCACACTTACAGCCAACCGACCATTCGGGCCGCCCGCCACCGGCACCAGAATTGACCGTAGTTGTTCATAAGGTCGATGCCGCACAATGGCAATGTCGGTGGGTGGATTAGAGGCAATGCGGTCAATTACCGAACCGAACATTTGGTCACGCGAACCGGTAAAGCCCGGCCATCCAAACACCACTAGATCGCTCGCGTTCTCAGAAATGGTTTTCAGGATCGCTTCGGAAACGGAGCGCCCGAGTCGTATCATCGTATGTACCGGCACATCCAGAATACGGGCCTGCTCAATAACCTTCTCCAGATACGGCCGCCGCTCTCGTAGGAATAGACGACCATCATAGAGGTGCAGCTGCCGGGGTACCTTGAGTACGTGCAAAGCCAGCACCTCCCCATCATGTTCCTTTGCCAGGATGCCCCCGAGCCGTCCCAGCCTCTTCGCCTGGTCCAAATCAGCCACCGGAAGCAGCACGGAGTAATCCACAGAGATAAGCGCTTCTTCGTGGAGCACCTCTTTCGGACGCTCCTCCTCTTCCCGCTTGCTGAAGTATCCCCAATACAACAGAAGCCCGACTGCAATCCAAGTCACGCTGACCAATCCTACCCGATCCATTTTAATTGCCAGAAACACAGCCATTCCTAAGTTGATGACAATGCCCATCACCGGAATCCACGGAAAGAAGGGCACTTTATACCCTCGGATAATTTCAGGCCGGCGGCGGCGCAATGTCATCACCGCAATGTTGACCTGAGCAAACAGAAGCAGAAACATGACGTTAGCCGCCGCTGCCACCTGTTCGATGGGCAGGGCCATTCCCATCACAACAACTAGTATCGCAGACAGAAACACTGCCCAATACGGGGTGTGCAGCTTCGGATGAATGAAGCCAAAAGCGGGTGGCAAATTGTTGTCCCGCCCCATGGCAAATGACACGCGCGATGACGAGTAAATAGTGGCATTCAAAGCCGACATTGTGGATGCCAGTCCACTGATTAAAATCAGAACTCCACCCATCGGCATGAATTGCTCGGCGGCCCGAACAATCGCCACCTCCTTGGCCTGCGCGAGGTAGTCCCAGACTGCCATACCGGGAGGCGGAACCACTGCCGCAATTACTACAAAGCCGATCAGGACATATATGATGACTACTACAATAATCGAATAGAAGATCGCACGCGGAATATTGCGGGTTGGGTTTTTCACTTCCTCGCCGCTCTGGGCGATGATCTCGTAGCCCTCAAAGGCGATAAAGGTCATCCCCATCGCTACGAATACTCCACCTATTCCGTTAGGCAGCAGGCCCTCGGAAAAACTGTCCGTCCAATTCGGATTGCCAGCTATAGCATACAACCCGAAGCCAATAAAGATTAGCAGGATGATTACTTTCGCACTAGTAACCACGTTACCCACCAAGCCTGCTTCACTGGCACCTCGAGAGTTGATGTAAGCGAATATCGCGATAACGACAACCATCAACACTAGGGCAAGTTGATGCTCGCTGAAGGGAGAGGGGATCCCCGTTAGTATCCACAACTCAACGGCCATTCTACCGAATCCCAACCCGTACAAAGAGCAAGCAACGATATAAGCAAACCAATTCATCCATCCAGCGAGGAAACCCTGGGTGCCGCCCATGCCCTCTTTCACCCACCGATATCCCGCACCAGCAGCGGGCAAGCATGACCCCAGCTCTGCATACGACAGCGCGGTGAATGTTGTCACTATTCCATTAAGCAGGAACGCGACGACCAACAGCGGCCCCGCGTGGCCAGCCGCAATGCCGATCAGTACAAAGATGCCGGCGCCAATCATTGCGCCGATGCCAATCATGGTAATATCGAACAGGCCGAGCGTACGACTCAGGGTGATTTCTGCAGCGTTTTTTCGGTCATTCATGATGCACTCTCCGGTTCAGTGCTCAGACAAAAGCATATCCTTAACGGGCAAGTACAAATAGATTAATATTAGCACAATTGGGAAAACTAGAAAACAAACTGTCGCGCCGCACAGTGCCGTTGATTCCGCTTCATATGATCAGGATAGACACAGCCAGATTATGGCGCAGTGAATCGGGCGCTTCCGACGAGTGATTTGTGACATGCTACGGATCTGGTTATCCTGTCATTGAACCTGACGGGTGATCTAAGCGACAGGCATATGTGGCCGGAGGAGCGTGTTCAGCGCTGCAGTTCAGTCGCTATCAAGTTGTCCCATTCTAGCTGCAGCTGATGCGATTCTACCGAGCGTGCGAACACCCCGAACTCGCCCGAGGTGACTTCATCCAGTCCCTCCACAAAGAGGCGATCAACATACGTGCCGTTAACGTACAGGCTGAATCCGTCCCGTTGCAACAGTACTCCCAACCGGTACACACCCGGACCGTCGGGCACAGCATCGGAAGCAGCCACGCGCAAATCTTCGTAAATGTCATTTTGCTGGCGCACCAACCGGTAGTTGCCCTCGCAGGTGATTGTGGCCGCATAATAATCCGGAAGCCTGGCCTTGAAAATCAGTCCATAATAATCTTTACCTGTGCAAGCTTCCACGATTACATCGCCTTCATAGAGGAAATCGCGTTCGACCAGATGAAATGCGGGACCGGTAGAGTAAAACAGTTTCCCGCGCTGCTTCATGCTAAGTCGTAGTACGCCGTTAACAATGCCGGAATCCCAGAATTCGTTCCGGTCATAGCCCCACGGAAACTGTGTCGGCTCAAAATCCTCCATCCATAGCACAGATACCGGCATCACAGTTGGGTCAAGGTCACTCACACTTTGCGGAATCGCAATCTCCCGAGTCGCGGCGGGCGGAGAGGTTACGCTGGGGGCGATTGTCGGTTTGGGTGTTGTGGACGGCGGATGCAAGGTTGCTGCAGGAGATATCTTAGTGGCGGCGAGCAAACTGGTTGCGCTGTCGGCCAGGGCGAAAACAGTGCTGGTAGGCTCAGTTCCGCTCTGAGTGCTAGTCGCAGAGGGTGCAACATGCGTGGGGGCGATTGCTGGATCTGTTGCTCGCGAAGAGAATATAGACTGCGTAATTGCATCACCGAACCATCCATAAGCCTGCAAAACGCTCATTACTAGCGCTGCAATCACCGCCGCACCCAATAAACGCCTCCGGTTTCGTCGGGGACGCATGCCGAATTCGATTTCCACGGTTTTCCAGTCTCGGCGCAATTCTCTGGTAACAAGACGCGTCGCCTGGAATACCTCCCCTTCCAAGATTTCCGGGGCAATACGAACCGGAGCTTTGCCATCCACAATTCGCGGCCCGAAAAGCTCCTGAACCGTCTCAACTTCCAGTGGGTCGGCTTGTACCACAGTTCTATCCGCGTCAGCCGTGGACAGAACATCCTCCTCGTCAAAGGAAGGCATTGAGTCAATTTCAAAAGCCTGTACCACCGCACCCTTTTCCTCAGCTTGTACGTATTCTTCTTGCCTCGACTGGAGTACTGGGATGGAATGCGCTGCACGCGGGACACGCCAATGCTGGCGGAGAGCCACGTAAAGCTTCGGACCCACACCCCTGACACGCTGCAGTTCTGCCAGCCGGATATACGGCCTTCCAGCCACAATTGCCTCAGCGAGAGTCCCTCCGACACCGGGTAGTGCGGATAATTCCTGCATTGTGGCTCTATTGAGATCCAGCTTCGCGGATGGTGTATCCGCTGGTGGAACGGCCTCACTCTCGGGCGCGGCCGCAATGGCCAACCCGATCTGCGATACGCTGACATGCGTCTTGAGAACAAAGAACAGTTTTTCCCCAATCCCTGGGACATGCCTAAGATCGGAGAGCCGGCGATAGGGACGCCCGGCCATGATAGCGCTAGCAATCCCAGGGCCCACCTGTGGCAGCCGCAGCAGCTCGGTAAAAGGGGCAGTGTTTAAATCAGCTTTATGAGAACGAGACACCATCATCAGGTCACGGCGCAGGGAATACACTCATGGCAGCAATCCACCTACCCGCACAGAACCAGAAAAAAACAAGAGCAGCATACCAGCGATCAGGGCAAACGCCAGCACCCAGCCGGAGATAAACAGGGGCATGCGCCGGCGGATCTCCTGCGCGACTGCAGCCTCGTACGCCACCAGTGACATTACCGAGTCGCGCACTTGCGGTAAGCCCGACGCGTTTTCAAAATAGGAGGGTTCGAAATCATCCTCCGTGAACCAGTGCTCGTCCTCCACGAACTCTGCTTCGACTGCTGTTGGGGGCATGGAATGGAGTTCACATGCCTGGCGCAAACGCGCCAACACGCCCATACCAACTCCTTTCAGCTCCAGCAGCTCCTCCCAGTGCGTATAGGGTCGCCCCAAAATGATGCGCATCGCCAGCTCCGGACCAACGCTGCGCAGTCGCTGCATCTCCTGCGGACTACATGTGTTCAAGTCCGGGCGCTCAGACGGAGCTCGTGCGCGAACCGACAATCGTGTACGTAACGGCGAGAAAATGGCCGGGCCGATGCCCTTGACCTCGAGGAGAGAATCAACATCTACAAACGGACGAGCCAACACGATTCTGCGCGCCAGCGCCGGGCCAACGCGTGGCAGCCCACACAGGGAGGCTTCATCACATGAATTCAGATCGAGAAGCTCTACATCCGGTGAGACCTGTGCCGGGTGCTCAAACGAATGTCGGTCATCAACATCAGCGCGCTGGCGCAGCGTGAGCATCACTGCCTGACTGATGCCTTTTACTCCATACAGCTCATCCAATGTGGAGTACGGGCGCGCGGCGATGATGCGCCGCGCCAGAATTGCACCCAAGCCGGGGAGCCCCTGCAATGCCTCTGGTGCACACGTATTAATGTTGATGGGTGATGGAGGGACTACCCGCGCAACCGCGGCAAGATCGCGCAGGGTCTTCCTGCCGAATCCCGGCAGCATGCGCAACTCAGTGTCTTCCCAGAATGGGCGCGCATTTACTAGTACCTCCACCTTGCGAATATCTAGCGCCGTCTCTCGAAGCAGCGTTGTAGGGTCGGCTGAATTCAGGTCGATGTGGCGGCCATCCATGGCACGCACATTTTAGCATAACGGCAGAAAGGGCAGGCGTTAACCGCCCGAATTTATATCACGGCAAGGGAGGGATTGCTGTGCTTATGGATTTTCTAGGGAACTTGAGAAACAGCCCGGCGACCACCATCCGAGCATAAACTAGGGATATTCCCAATGTTTAGAACTGAAAATGCCGCCGCAGTGGCACCACCCGGCAGCGGTAGTTGCTCACAAATTCCTGAAGCCGTTCTTCGAGCGCGTAGAATTCCGCGCTCTCCAACACCTCGTTGGCGGTATCCTCGCCTTCCGCCACAAACGTAACTAACCTGATGGGATAATCACCCGCAGCAGTGTGCCAAGCCTCCACCATAGAGAGCCCAAGTTTGTCCAGTGTAGGCACCATTTTCTTGAGCATAAATTTATAATAACCCTCCGCAGAATGCGGATTGATATCATAAGTCAGTAAAACTTTAACGTAATCTTCCAGGCCCTCTGGCATCACGCACCGCCTGCAACGGGAACCGACTGAAATTATATCATCCGCAAAGCATTCCACTGATACAATTAGGTATCGCCTCCGATCCGCCGCCACCTCTGTTCGACGTGCACCGCGTCCGCGCTAGATTCCCCGCCCTTGCCATCACGGACAATGGCGGGGCGCGAATTTATCTGGATAACCCCGGAGGCACGCAGCTGCAGCTGCCACGATCTGCTCTGGAGCGCATGCAACATTACCTGCTGCGTCAAAACTCCAACCGCGGCGGCGTCTTCCGTACCTCTGTGGAAACCGATCGGCTGCTAAGTGAATCGCGCCGTGCCATGGCGGACTTTCTCAACGCTCATTCCGAGTGTGAAATAGTCTTTGGCGCGAACATGACCAGCCTGACATTCACGCTCTCGCGCGCCATGAAGCACTCGCTGAATCCCGATGATGAGATTAGAGTCTCCCGGTTAGACCACGATGGAAACATAGCACCCTGGCTGCGCCTTGCGGCAGACGCCGGCGCGCGTATCCGCTGGCTGGATTTCAACCCAACGGATTGCACGCTCAACATGGATGAACTTAAAGAATTGCTAAGCGACAAGACTCCTGACGATTGGTTGCGCGTCAAACGCCGTGGGAACCATAAGCCCGGTGCAGCAGATGGCGGCTCTGGCACACTCCGTCGACGCGATGGTCTTCGTGGACGCGGTGCAGTACGTTCCCCATGCCCCTGTGGATGTGCAAACACTAGGCGCCAATTTCCTGATCTGCACCCTACAGTTTCTTCGGGCCGCATCAGGGCGTGCTCTGGGGGCACTACGATCTACTCGACCGGCTGCCCGCCTACAAAGTGCGTCCATCGGGAGAGCGACCGCCAAACAAATTTGAGGCCGGCACCCAGAATCACGAGGGGCAGGCGGGAACCTTGGGCGCGCTCGAACATCTAGCCTGGGTCGGCAGCCAGTTTGGGACCGAGTTTAACGGTCAGTTCCCTGAGTTCACACAAAGGAAACTAAAGCTGGACAGCGGCATGTCTGCTATCCAGGCTTACGAAATGACACTCAGCGCGCACCTTATCGACGGACTCCAGCAAATTCCTGGTGTAAGATTCTGGGGGATCACAGATAAGCAGCGGCTTGACGAGCGCGTACCAACCATAGCTTTCACCATGACGGGGCACGCCCCTCGGGAAATCGCCGAACGCCTGGCAGAGCATAATGTCTTTGTCTGGGATGGGCATTATTACGCCGTAGAAGTGGCGGAGCGGCTTGGATTAGCGCATAGCGGAGGCATGGTGCGCGTAGGACCAGCACACTACAACACCGTTCATGAGTTGGATAAGTTGCTTGATGTCCTAACCCGATTACAGCACGGTCAGTGAATTCCATCCCGCCACTTTGACGAATACCCCGGGAGGGACTTGAACCCCCAACCTAGGCTTTAGGAGAGCCTCGCTCTTCCATTTGAGCTACCGGGGCATAAAACTGCAACCCGGCCAGAGCCAACCGGAGAGTGAAATTAACTAGGCCGTAGCGTTGAGTATTATAGCACCCAGGCTACCTATTCCCATACGGGGCATCCTTCTGATTGTCGTTGACACCATCTCATGACTATTACACGTTATACACTCGCGTGGCCATAGCAACCGCAAGTTGATTATCTACCAGTTGTCTCCGTTACAAAGCAGCAACATAAATACAATGACAAGCAAATATAGCGCAACAGAAACATGTAACCTCGTGTTTACATACATATGGCTTGAGTTCAGTCTGCACTACGCCCGATCATACCTACAACCTTACGGCTGAGCCAAGCTAGCGGATCGTAATACCGATCAGCAACTCGTTCCTTAAGTGGGATGATTGCGTTGTCGGTGATACTAATGTGCTCAGGGCATACATCGGTGCAGCAACGCGTGATGTTGCAGAAGCCGGAACCTAGCTGTTCCCGGATTGCAGGAACCCGATCCTCGACGTCCAAGGGGTGCAAAGCCAAGCTGGCAGCGCGAAGCAAGTAACGTGGGCCGACGAATCTGTCCATACGATCCTGGTCACGTAGCACATGACACACATCCTGACAAAGGTAGCACTCAATGCACTTACGGAACTCTTGAACCCGATCTACGTCCTCCTGCATCATTCGGTACCGACCATCCGAGCCAGCGGGACGGGGCCTGAAGGGGGTGATCCGTAGGTTCTGTTCATAGTTCCATGACACGTCACAGACCAGGTCTTTGATCACGGGAAATGTCTTCAAAGGCTGGACGGTGACAACATCATGCTGCGAATAATTGTTCATACGAGTCATACACGCAAGTTTAGGGATTCCGTTGATCTCCATACCACATGAGCCGCATTTGCCAGCCTTACAGTTCCAGCGCACCGCCATATCGCCTGCTTGCTTGGTTTGGATACGATGTAGAACGTCAAGCACAACCATGCCATCATCGACTTCAGTTTTATAGTCGACGAACTCACCTCCCGAAGAATCACCTCTCCAGATCCGGAAAATATGCTCAGACATGTATCCCGCCCTCCAAAGAATCAAGACTAGAGTAGGCGATTGACGCAAGATAGTCAGGTGGTGTCCCGCGTTCCACTTTGCTAACGCCCATGGAACCATCAGATTTCTTGCGAACCACCACATTCACCTTGCCCCATTCATCGCGCTCGCCCTCAAAATCAAGGCGTGTGTGGGCACCGCGACTTTCCTGACGTACCAGCGCGGCATGCGCGACAGCCTCCGCAACAACTATCATCGACCGCAAAGAAAGAGCCTCATGCCATGCTGGGTTATATTGACTCGCACCAGACACTCGGACACGACTTGCTTTTTCCTTTAGTTTATTAAGCTCTACGATGGCTCGCTCAAGACCATCCTCGGTGCGTACTATATTGCAGTCCTTGTTCATGATGGACTGAAGTTCTTCATGTACCAAGTAAGGATTCGCGCCATCATCACGGTTTAATGGTACGACCGCATCGCGACGCGCCTGCTCAATCTGTTCAGGTAATACCTGCGGGCTGTCCGCCAATCCGCTCACATATACGCCCACGCCCCTACCAGCCAGACATCCAAACACAAGTAGATCGCTCAGAGAGTTGCCACCCAGACGATTTGCGCCATGCATACCGCCGGTGCACTCACCGCACGCGAACAGACCTGACACGGTGGTCATCTGCGTCTCTCCATCCACGGCAATACCGCCCATCATGTAGTGAAGCGTCGGACCGACCTCCATTCTCTCCTTAGTGATATCCACCTCCGCAAGTTCCCTAAATTGATGGTACATACTCGGGAGCTTGCGCTTGATGAGTTCAGCATCTCTCTGGCCCGCGATGTCTAGGAACGCACCACCATGCGGAGATCCCCGACCTTCAGCCACCTCTTCCAGAATGGCCTTGGCAACCACGTCGCGTGTTAGCAGCTCTGGAGGTCTCCGAGCACTCTTGTCTCCCTCCAACCAACGCTGCGCTTCCTCCGGGGACGCCGCAGTCTCTTCTCTGAAACGATCCGGAGTGTAGCGAAACATGAACCTCTCTCCCTCACTGTTAAGCAGGATTCCACCCTCACCACGTACCCCCTCAGTAACCAAGATACCTCGAACGCTTAATGGCCAGACCATTCCTGTAGGGTGAAACTGGGTAAACTCCATATCTATCAACTCAGCACCGGACGTATAGGCCATTTCCATACCATCCCCGGTGTACTCCCAGGAATTGCTGGTAATCCGCCAGCACTTCCCAGCGCCTCCGGTCGATAGCACAACTGCCTTCGCCTTGAAGGCTACAAATCTTCCGGAATCCAGCCAATACCCGAACACACCACTGATTCGGTCAGAGTCCTTCAGCAGCCTGAGCGCAGTACACTCCTGATAAACATGAATCCCCTGATGTACGCCATGATCCTGAAGAGTGCGGAGGATCTCCAGACCGGTGCGGTCACCTGTGTGCGCAAGCCGCGAGTAGCGATGTCCGCCAAACGGACGTTGGTTTATATACCCGTCAGCGTTACGATCAAACACCGCGCCCCATTCCTCGAGCTCCCGAATGCGCTCAGCGGAATGAAGCGCGTGCAGCTCAGCCATGCGCCAATGGTTCAGGAACTTGCCGCCACGAATAGTGTCTCTAAAATGTACCTTCCAGTTGTCACGCGGATCGGTATGACCTAATGCAGCGGCAGCGCCACCCTCCGCCATGACAGTGTGCGCCTTTCCTAGCAAAGACTTGCATACCACCGCAGTGTCAAGACCCTGAGCCGAGCATTCTATAGCTGCCCGAAGCCCAGCTCCACCTGCGCCGACAATCACCACGTCATGCTCAAATGTCTGGATTTGAGCAGTATCAGTGTTCACGTCTTGCAGAATTTACCATGTGTTGAGGTCATTAATAATACCCATTGAGCAAAACCGAACATAAACGTCACTAAAGCCAACCGATAGCATACTGATCCAAGCAAACAACATATGCCTCTGGTTTAACCAGCTAACCCTCTTCCACAAATTAAATCTGATGCGTGAAACAATACTGCCAGAGAAACAATTCGTGCTACCACCCACCAAATGTCGGCACGAATGACAACCAAATGTATACGTCGCCAGTAGTAAGGGATTGAGTAACAACACAATGGACCCAACACCTATTCCCAAGCGCCCATAAAAAACAGCACCACCCTCCCACAATGATACAAATCCATCCCAGGACAGAATAGCGATATACCCACATGCTACATACCAAGTGAAGCGATGTAGATTCTGAAAGAGAAACAGCACTGTTTCCCCTTTGTACTGTATTGGCTTTGTGCTAATCGGACCGACAGCACACCCAGGCGGACTCATGAAATATGAACGGTAATAAAACTTCCGATAGTAATAGCACGTCAAACGGAATGCTAAAGGACCGGCCAAGATCAACCAAGCTGGTGAAGTTGGAAAGAATGGCGGCCAAATATAACTAATCCAGTCAGGCCATACACCAAACAAAGAATGCCCCACCGGGGCAGCGCCAACTCGCGAAATATCAACGAACAGAACGGGAGAGTACAACGGCGAAAGATATGATCCATGCCAATAATGCTCTCCCTGAAATGCAGCCCAGTTAGCATAAACCACAAAGGATAGAAATCCAAAACCGGTCCATAAGGGTTCAAACCACCATCGATCTTTGCGCAGGGTCTGCCAGAAACCTGATACGTGACCCCCCTCTAAAGGAGAATTTATTAGACGCGGAACTGAATCCGCCGCAACTATGAGGCGGTTAGCTTGATACAGTGCGATTGCTAGAGTGACTCCGCCACCTATCACTAACATGACTATAGCAGCCACTGCTATAACTAAGGGCTGTATCTCATCCATTAGCAAATAATTGCAACAAACATGCAGAACCTAACCCATCTTGGTAATGACAGCATCACCAAATCCAGAGCAGGTAAGAAGAGTAGCCCCTTCCATTAATCTGTGAAAGTCGTAGGTAACAGTCTTAGATTTGATGGCACCACTTATACCCTTAATGACCAAATCGGCGGCTTCTGTCCAGCCCATATACCGCAGCATCATTTCACCAGAGAGCGTGACCGATCCGGGGTTCACTTTGTCCTGATTGGCATACTTGGGCGCAGTGCCATGAGTGGCCTCGAAAATTGCTACGCCAGTGTCGTAATTAATGTTACCGCCCGGAGCGATACCTACACCGCCCACCTGCGCCGCTAGAGCGTCGGAGAGATAATCACCGTTAAGATTCATGGTGGCAATCACATCGAACTCGCTTGGGCGAGTGAGTACCTGCTGCAAGGTGATGTCTGCAATAGTGTCCTTAACCAATATCCGCCCCGCATCAACGGCTTCCTGTAGCGCATCGTTGGCCACCGATTTACCTCTCGTTGATGCAGTGCGCTCCCACTCTTCCCACGTATAGGTCTCCGCACCAAACTCGCGCTCGGCCAATTCATACCCCCAATTCCGGAACGCACCTTCAGTGAACTTCATGATGTTTCCCTTATGCACCATAGTGATACTCTTGCGACCGTTCTCAATAGCATAACGAATGGACGCGCGCATCAGTCGCTCAGTGCCTTCACGCGAGATCGGCTTTATGCCGATGCCGCTACTCTCGGGAAAACGAATCTTTCTGTACAGCTCCGGGAAAGACTGTTTGAAAACCTGATTGAAACGGGCGGACGCTTCTGTTCCTTCCTCGAATTCGATACCGGCGTAGATATCCTCAGTATTTTCACGGAAGATGACCATATCCACCCATTGTGGGTTCCTGACAGGAGAGGGCACCCCCTCGAACCAGCGCACCGGGCGCAGACAAACGTAAAGATCCAACAATTGCCGCAGAGCCACATTGAGAGAGCTAATGCCACCACCTACAGGCGTTGTGAGCGGACCTTTGATGCCCACGATAAACTCCTGGAAGGCCTGCACAGTCTCATCCGGCAGCCATTCTCCAAAGCGGTCGAATGCTTTCTGCCCGGCGAACACTTCCATCCAAGCGATTTTGCGTTTTCCGCCATAAGCCCGTGCCACCGCCGCATCCAGGATGCGTTGCGAGGCCTGCCATATATCCGGGCCGATACCGTCGCCCTCGATGAACGGCAGAACTGGATTGTCAGGCACTCGCAACTGGCCATCGACGATACCAAATGTATCCCCTTCGGGCACCACTGTGGTTGAATAGCTCATCAGTTACCCTTGTAAACCTGGATCGTTACCAGTTCATAATACGCGAGACGCCTGCTACGGAGCCTGGGCCAGTTTGCGCTCGATCAATTCTCGATAGACCTCGAATGATTGTGCTCCCTCAACCTTCTCTCCGTTGATGAAAAGGGTCGGGGTAGCCTTAACCCCCATCTGGGAAGCTAATTCGACATCCTCCTGTACTACCCCTCGAGAGTCCCCGTTACGCAGGCAACTACGGAATTTACCCCCGTCCAAGTTATGCTCAGCGGCGAAGGCCAAGAGCCGACGCTCTGAATACTGGTCACTGCTCCCGGTCTGGTTGGCATACAGAATGTCATGATATGGCCAGAACGCACCCTGTGAATTGGCGCATTCAGCTGCCTCCGCCGTAAGTTGCCCCGCAGGTCGGTTAAAGGTGACGTAATAATATTCGTAACGCACATGCCCATTGTCAATGTAATTTTCTTGGATTAGGCGCGCCGCGCCCGTGGCCAATGTGCGGCAGTGTCGTCAGGTGAAATTCGAGAAATCCTGCACCAGCACCGGAGCATCTATTCGCCCAAGTGCTTTGCCATCTGAAAATGCTGGCACAGTGCTAGGAACCGCCACGATTTCCCCGACCGGTTTACTGCTCTGACGAATCACCAGCAAAGCCACAACCACAGCTACGGCCGTAACCACCCCGATAGTGGTCAGGCGTCTCTTGCGTTTATGTTGCTGTTGGTGGGCACGCATCAGCGCGCGTTTGCTCATGACAACATTTACCTTAGTGCTCGCCGAGATGGCCCTTCCGAAACCGGGCTACGAGCCACTATAGTATAAACCAGGAATTCCTCAAGGCAATGGTACGTGGACAGTGCCCACAGATCCAGCTGCTCACGCAGCTACCAAGAGACAATCTGGTACAGTAGTTGCGCTGCCTCTTCCCCGTCATCGTACAGCCATGGCCCGGCTTCCACACGCGGTATTTCTCCGGCCGGAATGCGATCCAGCCATGATGCTGTGTTCTCCGGATGCACAAAGAGGACTCCATCGGAACCTGACAACTCTGTGCCCACGGACAGTGAGTGCAAACCGGGAAGCTCATCTGGATACCCTGGCACCAAGAATTGAGCATAAGGGTTCCCGTCCCACACGACAGGTTCCACCCATATATCGACGGATCCGCTCAGAGATCCGGACCGTGCCGCCAGATTGCTGCCCATCCAGCCAACGCCTAGCCGGCGGTTGATTTGCAACGCCAGCGTTGTCTCCTCCCCGTTGTAAGCCCGGAAAACATACGGCTCGCGCAAAAAATCGCGCAAAATGAAGTCGCGCGTCGTGGCGAAGACCGAGACCGCCATCAACCCACCCACCACCATGTTCGCCACCATGTAGTTGGTAGTATGTCGCAGCCAGTGGTGTAATTGCAGCAACCCCAGCGCGGGAAAGATGAAAAGTACGGGTAGAATCCCGACCGCGCGTAAGAAATGCGGAGCACTCTTAGAAAGAAAGGTGGGCAGCAGAAACACCGCAGCCCATACCACGATGACCAGTCCGCGCCGGCGATAACGCGCATGCACAAGGACGGCTAACCCCAAGAGGAAAGGAAGCGCCATGGCGGCATCAAAAACCGGCCGACCGGGGATGTTATGCAACGGGTTCACATCGCCGCGTAGCAAGAACATACGCAACACCAGCACTGTCTGCGTCACCAACGTCTTCGCGAAATCCGTCGGACCCTGACCAGCGTAAAACGCCGCCAGATGTTGCGGCCGAGAAAATGATTGAGTGATAAAAGCGCCCCGATAAATCCACATGGGGAAAGCCAGTAGCACGGTCACCGCTATCGTCACAGCTATTCCGCGGCCGTTATTGCGCACATATCCATTTCGATGCAGCGCAGCGCCAGCAAGAACCAGCACGATCGCAGGTAACACTAATAAGTTGACCGGATAGGTATAGTAAGAGGCCCCAAACAGAAACCCGGCCCCAACCCACCACACGATTGCACCAGAGCGCCAAGCCCGCGCCGCACAAAAAAGCGCCAGGGCTGTAACCAACGCAAACAGCACCGACCGCGTGCCGTAACGCCCCAGATACACCGGCCAAAGCGTACCGGCGCACAGTAATGCACTTAGCCAGCCCACCTTGCGTCCGAACATCTCACGCGCCAGCAGGCACACAGCGATAACTAGGCCAATGCTGCCCAGCACAAACGGAAGCCGCAACGCTCCGGGTGTTTTGCCCAGCACCGCGATAGAGGCCGAAACCAAATAGAAATGGATAGGCTCCCGTCCATCTTGCAGCATCAGCAGGCCAGGGTGTTCTCCGGCAAGAATGCGCACAGCCGTCAATCCGTTAACCGCTTCATCGTATTGCAGCGCCTCTGGAGCTGCGCCTATTCCCCACAGGCGCAGCACTGCCGAGAGGGCGACAATTCCAGTCAGGGTATAGGAACGCCTTAACATAGATGCAGAAACGATCTCCAGAATCGTGGGAATCTAGCCAGCCGTCTGGCGCTCCGGACGATTATCATTCATCCTAATAAAATCGAGGATTCGAGTCGCCCGCTTCACCCACGTGTGGGCGACCACAGCATCGCGGGAGTTCGCAACCAGACGACGCGCGAGCGCCGGGTCGGCACGCAACCTTCCAACCGCAGCTGCTATGGCGCTGGAATCATCGGGGGGCACCAGCAGAGCAGTCTCTTCATGTGCAATTATTTCCCGAAGCGCCGGCAGGTCAGAAGCGACGATTGGTCGTTCAGAGGCCATATATTCAAAAAGCTTCAGCGGCGATGTATAGTAGCGCGAAACCGCCGCCTTGGCGCTGTTCGGCACTACCAGCACATCGGCAGCTGCCAGATAAGTCGGTATCTGCGTTGGAGGGACATAACCCACCAGTTTCACTCGGCCAAAGCCGGATTCCCTCACGAGCTTCTCGATGCGCGGCAACTCCTCCGGAGTACCGCCAACCAGCCAGACGCGCGCATCGTCCGGAAGGAAAGCTCCAGCTGCCACCAGAGTATCCACTCCTTTCCATTTGTACATCTGCCCCACATACATCACAATGAAATCAGCCTGACCAATGCCCAATTCGTGACGAGCTTCTGCTTTCCCTTGCAGACCAAATGCCTCGATATCCACGGCGTCCGCGATGACCGCCACTCTGCGTGGTGGAATCGCCATTTTAACGTAGTATTGCGCTAGCAATTCGGTCAACACAATCAGGCCATCCAGCCTGGGAACCAGCCAGCGCTGCAGCACCAGCCCCACCCGACTGCTAGGAAAACTATGAGATTCATAAAACACCTTTCCCGAGCTACCCTTGCCGATCAGGATTAACAACGCGGCCGTCAGGCTGTCACGGGTGTAATAAATGTCGGCTTTTCTCATCAGCAGTATCGGGATTAGAGCGAGATGATAAGTCAACATCTGAACAACAAAAACGATTCTGTAAGCCCCCGAGCGCCATAACGGCAGATACGGCACGAATTGGAAAAGATCTAGAGACAGAATCGCCTGGCACGGGACATCACACGGAAGATCATAAAATGCCCGTAAATCAGTGACGCTGCGCAGCCAGGGACGATTGGCGCGCCGCGGATGGATGATGCGCACATCCACATGCGCGGCCAGTGCGGAGCACGTCTTCATGATCTGAATGGCGTGCGCTTTCTCACCCGGTATGCGGGAGTTAGTAAGGTATAGAATGTTCATGCAATCCGGAAAACTTAAACCGAGAACGGTTTGGGCATCAGATTAGACTCACCGGAACCTACCATCTTCCTGTACGAACACGATGTCGACATGAGCCAGAGCGCCGGGCGATCCATCTGCCGCACCAACAATATCGTACGCTACGAAACCGTAGTCTTTCATTCGTGATATCACTTCACAAAACTCCGGTGTTTCACCTCCCCTATCTAGCACAGCAACCTCCAAGATTACGACTTCAGTGTGTTCTAGCACACCTACCGCTCCCTGCAGCGCAACCAATTCTGCCCCTTCTACATCAATCTTAATTAAGTATGGTTCGCCATAATCTCTCGACGCAATCAAGCCATCTAATGAAACCAATGGAACCGTTCGTGTAGAAGCAACGCCCCCTCTGACATCCATGCGCACCAATGATGATTTTCGAGCATCATTGCCGATATGGAGCGAGCCTTTCCCCGCTTCTGCCCCAGCCGCAGCGATGTAATATTCACCGGTATACTGAGAGCAAATGTTTTCCAGATCGGGCTGATATTCTAATAACGGTTCGATAAGCACCATATACGCGTGTGGGAAAACTTTATACAAATCGTGTGTTCCATCCGCTACACCCACATCAAAAACAGTGCCGGGTTTGAACCCCTTCATCTTAAGCTGCCGCAATGACTCGCCGAATGTTCTTAACGGATTATTGCTGCGAGAAACCTTGTAACCCAGATTGTAGAAAAAGGTTTTCATCAAACGTCGTATCATGACCTGCCATCACTCCAATACTACATGATGACCAGCGATGTCTGGCCTACTATCGAAGACGGCAGCTTACATGGCTGCCAAAGGATATACATTCGACAATCCCGCACCCCTAGTAGAAACTCCGCAGATTCCACAAATGTTTCGGAAACTACTCGACGATTACCGTCTCTCTCAGAACCACCCAATCCTGAAATATCGCCAGTCCGTCAGCCGATACCACCGGCAGCCGCTCACCACCAACAGGGTCGTAGAAACCCGTGGTCAACATGTATTCTCCTGGACCTGGAGCGGTTAATTGCACGTATTCGCTCACGACCTCCCCCTCTGCCCACCACGAAGTGGGGTATTGATTCGCTCGCGGCACGGCATCAGCCTGCGACATAATCTGCCCGTCACTCCAGAGATGCACGAAATACTTATAGTCCTTGTCAATCTCACGCTGTGCAAGCCAATATAAGGTCAGGTCAATTCTATCTCCATCCTGCGCGATATCGTAGCCCAACACATTGATCTGACCACTGTAATCAGCGTCTAACCGGTGTTGTATCTCTGGCGAGGAAAAGACCCGCCCGCGGGCCGCAACCGTAAGCGCAGTGCTGAAATAATCCTCTGTTTGTTGCCTATCACCTGACACCATAGTAATCCATAGATTGTAATCGCCAGGTGGGATCGAGGCGCCGAGCGACAGGCGATAATGCACTGTAGTCAGCAAGCCCTCTGGAAGAGAAGTTGCGGCGTTGCCGGGCACGATTTCTGTCTCGGTTTCATAAGCCAACTCTCCGTCATCAGCTATCAATTGCCAGCGCAATTTCACGCCATCTGCGGGGACATGCAGAATGCGCCAGGTGGCAAGCACTTCAAGAGGGGGGCCTGTCTGGAACTCATCAGGCACAACTAGGTCAACCAGATCGAGGTCGTCCCAGCTGCCAAGCGGCTGTCCTCTCGCCCGAATCTGGATAACGCCCAACGTGCCAGCGCTATCACCAGAGGCGCGGAGCGTCTCAGCTCTGTGAACATCATTGTACATGCCAAAATGCAGAAACAGGGATGTGTCCTCCGGTAAGCTCTCGTCCACCATGAGTTCCATTCGATTCATCACATGCTCGCCGATACGCTGGTCCCCAACCGGAAGCGCTGGCATATCAACCTGGGCGTACTTCACACCGCTCGCATCAACCAGATGTGTGAATATTGTGTAGGACTCCGACCACAGCTCATCAACGCGCCAAATCATGAAAACCGTCCACGGCTGCCCGGCCCAAGGCAAACTGAGAGAGTCCTCACGCAAGAAACCGAGCACCGTCACACCATTTGAGAAACGCACAGGCTCAAGCGAAATCAAATCAGGTCTGAAATACACTGATTCAGGAAGTTCGATCATACGAAACCCACGCTGCACAATCTCGCCATCCGAGAACACAGTGGGCCTGCCAGCATATTCCTGTGCGCCTAGCAGAACCGCGCCATCGGCTGGAAGCGGAAGCGCGCGGTCGGACCGCACCACACGCGCATCCCGGCCTTCACGAAGCGCCTCCCAGCGCAGCCAATCATCGGATGCCAGCAGCAAAAGAGCGCGGTCAGAAGCACGAGCCCGGGCCGCAGCCACGTCAAGGGCGGCCACATGTTCATCAAGGGACACGTGCCCCAAGCCAAGATCATATCGGATGTTAAAAAGAATCTGCTTCAACGCTAGCAGAGCCAACGCAAGGCAGACGAACCACTTAAAGCCATTGCGCAGCACGCCATCCCAACGTCGACCGTCCATATCACCGTCTCGTATTTTCCGCGTCGGCAGCAGGTAACCGACGACCACACCCTGGATGAGAAAGGCAAATCCATAACCCGACCAGATGAAATGATCCTCGTAGCGCGCGGAGAGGGCGAGCAGCATAAATGGCGGCAGAAGATATCCGAGGGCAACTACCCCTCCGGCTACCTGGCCACGGCGGAAAATCGCGGATGCAAGCAAAGCGACCAAACCTATAATGGTGAGGACCGGCTGAACCGGTTGCGTCCAGTTCTGCTCCCAGTTCCCAAGCTGTTGATACATGCGAGTAAACATGTACAGTGTGGACTGACCTTCCGCGCCAGCGTTGACCTGCAACATTTCGCCATCACCGACTCCGCTCACACCTACGTTGTCGACATTATCGAGGTACAAGCCGATCATCCATGGAACTGTGAGAAAAAGAGTCAGTGCTGCTCCGATCAGTGTGTGCACCACGATGGACCTGCGGACACTGCCACTGCGCTTCCAAGCACCCACCCAGAGCACGACGGTAATAGGCGTTAACAGAAAGGTTCCGGGGTGACATTGCCCACCTAGAGTGAGCATCGGCAGATGCGCGATTCTGGCCCATTTATTTCCTTTGCAGTATCCTAGCAATCCGGTCCAAACATATGCGAGCGCAAACGGCGTCTGCAATGTGGGATTCCAGATGCCACGAGCCAAGTACACTGCCTCCGGGTGCACAGCAAAAAGAAATGCGGAAATTACTCCCGCTCGGCGCCCGAAAAAACGGCCGCCGATTGCAAAAATGAGAGCAGTGGACACGACATGGGCCATGCCGGTCATCATCCGCGCCAGCCGGGGGTCGGCCTTAATTAACATGGGCAGCGCGTACAGATAAATCGAGACGGGCCCGTGCCACCCCCGGAAGTTGAAGTAGGGCATCGGAGGTCCCAATAGCTCTATCCTCCCATGACGGGCGACTGCGATAGCCTTCAAAGTGTGCACTGACTCATCCGTCGACAGGCGCTCCAACCCAGTATTCATCCAGCGCAGCCCGGCTGCCAGAACGAGCACCACCACCATGGGGATGTAGCGAGCCGTAGTTCCAAGTTGCCGGTCATTCATCGGGAGTCTCAATAAGCGTCACCCAGTCAACTTCTGCCGTTGCGCCGTTCGACAGCACTACGCTTAGCCGCTCTCCATCTGCGGGGTCGTAAAACCCGGTGGTCACACCAAAGTCATCATTCTCAAAATCCGTAATATCGAACAGTATCTGTTCGCTTACCACCTCACCCGGCGCCCACCAGGAAGTCGGGTATTGCCAGGCCGCAGGCATTGAATCGAACTGCAACACCACTGCGTCGCCCTGCCACAGATGCACAAAATATTTGTAGTCTCGCGAGATATATCCAAGCGCGCGCCAGAAAAGAATTAGCTCCAGATTCGCCTCCTTCTGCGCCAACTCGTATCCCAGGATTTCAATCTCTCCACCAAAGGTAGCCCGAACAGCATCTATAGACGTAGGAGCGGCAAACGCGCGGTCGCGAGCAGTAACCTCCAGAGTCGTCACAAATGGTTCGCCGAATGACTCGCCCTGCTGGCTGACCAGACGCAACTCGAGGCGGTATTCGCTCGGCGCAATATCGGTCGGCACCAGCAGCTCGTATTTTTCGGTGGTGAAGACACCTTGCGGCCAACCGGACTGAGCCAGATCAGGAACAATATCAGTCACGGTCGAGTAAACCTGAAAATCATTGTCGTCAACCACTCGCCAGTGCAGCTGCAGTTTTTCTGTCAGATCCTCAGTAGCGTGCCAGGTGGCACTGACGTTGATCGGAGGCCCCGGCTGTATAGGACTGATCACCTCTAAACCAATAAGTTCCAGGCCATTTCGCCAGACGGCCGCCGGGGGACTCATGGCGCGAATCTGGATCATCCCTTGACCTCCGCTACTGTTACCAGCGGTGTCTAGCAGCTCCGCCTGCTCCTCGCCACCGTACATGCCAAAGCGGAGAAAAAGGGCCGCGGTCTCCGGCAAATCATCCGCCAAATCTAGATCAAACTGGCTCGCGTATAAGCCTCCGGAACGCCACTGCTCAATAGCCAATCCGGGCCGGTCGGCCTGCGCGTATTTGTTGCCATCAGCATCGATGAGGTGCGTGAAAACTTTGAAATCTTGCGGGGCGCCGTCCTCAGCCTGCCATATCATGATGATGCTCCAGCGCTCCCCGGACCGAGGCAGACTTTCTGTATCTGGTCGGAAAAAGCCGTGAATGACAACGCCATTGGAGAATCGAAGCGGACGCAGCGCACGCACATCAGGGCTCAAACGCTCAGCCGGGGGCAGCTGCGCCATTCGCGCTCTGCCGGGCATAATCTCTCCAGCAGCGAACCAATAATCGCGGTTTTCGTTGTGCGCATCAGCCACCAGCACCGCTCCCTCATCTGGCAGTGGCAAAGCGCGGTCGGCCTGCACAAGCGCGGCCTTCAGGCCATGCTCCAGGAAAGCATATTCCCGTAGAAACGCCCAGGTTAGCCCTCCATGTCCGGGCGAAAGCAGCACCATCAATACCTGGTCCACCTCCCTTGCCCGGTTGACAGCAACATCCATGGCGCTCACCAGATCATGCGACGAAACCGGAGGCGGCGGATGCTCCGTGAAGATGAAATCAATGACCTGGTTGGAGACCAGCGTCAACGTCAACAAAAAAGCAAGCCATTTAAGGCTGCGCTTGACCACAGGATCAGGATATTCCCTCTGGTGCTCCCTTTGCCCAAATGCCGCCTGGCCCGTCACAACCGCTCCTAAAAACGCTCCCTGGATCAGAAAGGCGCTCGGCAGGCTGGGCCACCAGTAATCCACAACCCAGTGAGCCTGAAAAATCCACGTCACCGCAGGTACGATTATCAGGCCAAGCACCATTATTAGGCCAGGGAGTTCCTTTCGATGCCGGAGTGCCCTGACTAGCAACCAAACCGCTCCAGTGATGGTAATACCGGCCTGCACCGGCCGCAGCCAGTTTCTCGGCACTCTCTCCAGGTCGTAAGACAGCCGCAGGATGTGTCCGAGGCCTCCAAAGCCGATACTATCTTGCACCTCGCCCGTGGAGGGCATGTTTTGGACTGTATGAAGCACATCCACGTGCTGCGAAAATTGATACACGCCTATGCCCCATGGCACCAGCGTCACTGCCGCGATGCAGGCGCCTACCACTGTCTGGAGCAGAACAGTACGACGTTGCCCGGGCCGATGATTAATCCAAGAGTGAACAAAGAGGGCCACAGAGATTGGCGCAAGCGCGAAAGAATGCGGGTGGCACTGCCCTGCCAAGCTGAGCAGCGGAAAATGTGCCAGCCGCGCCCAGCCTCTGTTTTCATAATAACCTAACAACCCGGTGAAAATGTAGAGCATCACCAGCGGCGCGCCCAACTGGGCGTTGTTTATCACCCGACTAGCAAACACCATGTGGGGATGCACAGCATATAAGACTGAGCCTAAAATTGCGGCCCACAGGCCGAAATATCGATACAAGACAAGATACAGCACGCCCACTGCAACAGTATTCATCAACCCGGTAAAAATCTGTGCACCTCTCGGGTCAGGGCTAAAGATATAAGGGATCGCGTAAAGATAGACCGAGAGCGGCGAGTGTACCAACCCCAAAGAGGATGGTGGGCCCAGTAAGTGGGTCTCGCCATAACGCGCAATTTGGATTGCTTTGATACTTATGTAAGCATCATCACCGCCAAAGAACTCGGTATCGGATTCGTAAATGCGCAGGAAGGCAGCCAGCAGCAGAATGGGACAAAGGAAGGCGAGCTGCCTAGCCAAGCTGATTGTTCTCACATCCGACTCGCCCTGTATCAAAGGTCATGGATTCCCGCAGGATCTCTGAACTCTACACAACCGCTTGTATTATATCCACCAGCCGTAGCGCAAATTGTTGCAACCCGTGGGCCCGCTCCACAGCACGCCGCAAGGCATTCCCGAACACCCCTCGTTCTTCCTCAGAAATGCTGATCGTGTTGCGCAATTGCTGCGAAAGCGAGGCCGCATCCTCGGCGCCCACAAGCTGCAAACCGGATGTAGCCCCTGCAAGTGCCGCGAATGCCTTGTTGCGTACCAGCGTCGGTACACCGCACGCCATGCCCTCCAGAACGGCTTTATCCATACCTCCAGTCGGTGCAAGATTGACGTGCGCGCTAGCACGTTGATATTCGGGCACAACCTCTGCATACGGAATAGGGCCGACCAATTCCACAATTCCCTGCAGCCCGGCGCGCAAGATGCGTGCTTGTAGTTCCGCTGAATAATTTGGCGGTGCATTGCCCTCGTCACCGCCGACTATTCGCACCCGGAAGCTGCCGCGCCCTAGGCTCTCAGATAGTAGCGCCGCGGCGTCAATCAATAACTCGTAATTCTTAATCGGCGCGCGCCGTCCAACCGCCAGTACGACCGGCGGTGAAACTCTCGCGTCCGGTTCCGGTTTGAAACAGTCGGTATCGATCCCGTGCCCAATGACACCTAGCTTCGACGAACTTAAACGGAAGCTTTCCGGAGCGGCCGTCACCACGCTATCCACCAGCGAGGTCGCCAGACGGAGCTGCCAGCCCACATACCGATGCGTATACCAGAAGACAATCGGCCAGCCCAACAGTTTTGCCAAAGGCGCGATTGCGAGCACATACTGCGGGCTAAACTGACAGAACACAGCATCGACCCCATCGCGCAGCCGCCACACTGCCTGAAAAAAACGTACCCATCGCGCGATACGGCTTCCTCCCCGCTCCTTGCCCAACGAGTACACGCGCACATTTTCCGGCAATGCGGCTTCACCCGCTGCCAGACAAACCAGTTCGATACGCTCCAAATGGGAGGCCAGTGCTGTGACCCAGCCAACCACATGACCGACCAGTGAGTCGTGGGAGTCAGCTCTGTAGGTGATATAGAGCAATCGCATTCGAAAATTGGTGCGCGTAACGGGGAACGTGATGCATTAGGGATTCAACTTTTCATGTTTCACTTTTCACCAGGTCTTGATAACCCAACGCGTAATCGCGCAGCACGCGCGATTTCTCGAAGCGCTGCACCGAACGCGGTGCAGCCAGCGCCATTCGGGCGCGCAAGTCCTGGTTAAAGAGGATTTGCTCCATTCGCACCGCAATATCAACCGGCGACCAATCCACAAGAAATCCGGTCACCCCATCCTGAACAAGCTCTCGCGCCAAGCCCACACGCGTGCTAATTACCGGCACGCCACACGCCAGCGCTTCGGCCACCACCCGCGGTCCGCCCTCGCTGAAAGAAGTACAAATTAGACAGTGGGAGCGACGGTACAAATCGGCCATCTCACCGGGCTCGGCCACCCAATCGCGGAACTCAACCCTAGCAGCCGCTCCAAGTGCAGCAGCCCTAGCGCGCAATCGCGCTCTCAACGGGCCAGCGCCGATTATCAACACGCGCAATCCGTCACGTTTGCGTGCCACGGCCGCAATCCCATCCAAAAACAGAAAGGGCGCTTTGTTCGGCGTCAGGCGGCCGACAAAAATTGCGTCGTATTCAATTAGTGTGCCTTCTGGCCGAAAGACGTCAAAATCCAGATACAGGCTGTAGAGCAAAAAAAGTTGCTCGGGCGGCACTCCCCAACTAAGCAGCAACGGCCGCAGCTCACTCTCGTTAGTAATACGAAAGCCGAGCGAGTGGGACATCGCACCACTCACAAACCTGCGTGTCAGCCAAGGTTGCATGCGCTCGCGCAAATTGGCCGCACGCGGGTAGCCGTCCACATGATGGATTTCGCTGACATGAGGCACACCGCTCGACTGCGAGAGCCAGCGCGCGCCAGTGCCGTGCAAGAAGAAACCATAGTCATGTGAGACGATTAAATCATAACGCTCTCTTGCCACCAGCGCGCGTCCTCTCTTCCATACAAAAAAAGGCTGCATCATCTTGCCCCAAGGCGATGGGTAGAAAGTAACGTTATCAAAACAATTGTGGCGCGCAACACCCGGAATGCGGTGAGTGAGAATATCGATTCTGTCCCAGTAGTTCGAGAACTCGCTCAGTGTGTTGTGGAAGGCGCGATGCTCACCGCGAACAACCGATGTGTCGCCACCTAGCATGAGCAAGTTCACGCCGCCACCTCCAGTAGTAACGCTTCTGTATCAGCAAGCAACCGGCCCCATGAAAAGCGTCTCAATTCATCATGCGCACAGTCAGCCAGAGAACGAGCAAACTCCGGTTCCTGCAACACTCTGCAGATGGCCGCAACCAGCGCTTCTTCATCATAGGGCGGCACAAGCAAGCCGGAGCACTCATCTGTGACCACCTCCACAGTACCGCCGACGGCTGAGGCCACCACTGGAGTGCGGCAAGCCATAGATTCCAGCACTGTGTGCGGCAATCCCTCGTAGGTGGAAAAAAGGACAAACACGTCCGCCGCGCGCATCAGCTGATAGACGCGCTGCTGCGACTGCGTCCCGAGGAATTGCACCGCATCGTTACAATGTGCGGCAAGCGCCTGCAGCTCGGCACGCTCCGGCCCATCACCGACAATGAGCAGCCGAGCATTTGAGAAACGACGCTGCACGCGTGGCAACGCGCGGATAATCCCGGAGATTCCTTTCCATGGTGTCAGTCTAGCCACCGTAAGTAGCAGCGGGGCCGCGGCCGGCAGACCGCATTGCGTCCGCGCGGCAGCCTTTTCCGGAAGATAGGCAAACTGCCGCTCGTCCAGAGCATTGTGAATCACCCGTGTGCGCTCAATGGAGACATCCCAGCCAGCGACCAGTGTTTCAATGTATCCGCTGGGAACTATCACTACATTAGCCAAGCGCACGTACCATGCACGCAGCCGCTGCAGCAGACGCACATGCAACCTGTGACGCCGCCGCTGAAACTCGTCTATGGTCTGGTCGGCTGGCAGCCAACCATTGCGGATGGCGAATTCCCAAGCGAAATCGCTCACGTTTTTCAGCACCAGCGGCTTACGCAAGAGCAAATTTGCCAAGGCCGCCGGCAAGCCATAATCGCTGACGAAAAGCAGGTCAGCTGCCCGCCCGTCCCGCAAAACACGCCGCGTGAACAGGAGTAGTCGGAAAGGAATCGGCCATAGGCGGGAGATACGATATACGGGATAGGAGAAGCTGCTGTCAGGGCCACTGCGGCTAGCATCAGTATGAGTGACTACGGTGACGTGATGACCTCGTTCTATTAGCGCGGGGATCAGTCTGTGCAGATAAGTGGAGGGGCCGCCGACCTCGGGATGAAAAGAGCCAGCAACCACGCAAAGACGCATCTGTGATTCGGCTCTCTATAGCGTCACTACCCTGGCGCGGCCCCGCAGGTTAGCTGTAGCGTTGCGCGTATCTACCACCAGTTGCGCGTTGTCGATAATCTCGGCCCAATCATAAACACTATGGTCAGTCACAATCAGTACACAGTCAGCGGCCCTGAACATTGCCGTTTCGTACTCGACCGCGCACATCTCGACACCATCAAACTGTAACTCAGCAACATAGGGATCGTGGTAAGACACAACTGCACCCTGCTGCTGCAGTAATTGAATAATGTCCAGCGCCGGAGATTCGCGTACATCGTCGACGTCCGGTTTGTAGGCAACCCCCAATATCAACACCTTCGACCCGCGCACCGGCGTGCTATCTTCGTTCAGCGCCTCGGCTACCTTGGTGACTACATAGCGAGGCATATTCGTGTTGATCTCATCGGCCAGCTCGATGAAGCGCGCATTGAAATTTAGCGATTTCAGTTTCCAGGAAAGGTAGAGCGGATCAATAGGGATACAATGCCCGCCTAGGCCTGGCCCCGGATAAAATGGCATGTATCCAAATGGTTTGGTCTTCGCCGCGGCAATAACCTCCCACACATCCACCCCAAGCTTGTCACACATGATTGTGATTTCGTTAATCAGCCCGATGTTCACCGCCCGGAAAGTGTTTTCCAGCAGCTTAACCATTTCGGCCGCCTGAGTCGATGATACAGGCACCATATGCTCAACCACCGTGGAGTACAGGGCCATGGCCACCTCAGTGCAAGACGGCGTCACTCCACCGATCACCTTCGGGGTGTTACGCACGCCATACGTCGGGTTTGCGGGGTCAATACGCTCCGGGGAAAAAGCAACGAAGACATCCTTTCCAGCAGTGAAACCGTTGCTCAACATACGCGGCAGCACCACCTCGGTGGTAGTACCGGGATAGGTTGTGCTCTCCAACACTATCAACATACCGGGCCGCAGATGCTCACCGATTTGATCTGCCGCGCTAACGACATAGGACATGTCTGGATCCCGCGTTTTGCGCAACGGAGTGGGCACACAGATGCTAATAGTATCTAGCTCCGCTATGGCCTCATGATTCTGGCTGACTGTCAGTCGTCCACTAGAGACCAAACCCCCGATGACATCAGCGGGCACATCCGGAATGTAGCTATCCCCGGCCGTCAGGGACGCCACCTTGCACGCATCGGTATCGATACCCAGCACCGAGAAACCTGCGTTCGCGAACTCCACGGCCAGTGGCAGACCAACATAACCGAGCCCAACCACACCAACGCGGGCACTGCCCTGGTTTATTTTTTTTATCAGTGTTGCTTTTACAGTCACCTGACCGGCCCCGGCGGGCGCTCAGCCCACCACTATTCTCTCGCTCACCGGGCGTTCTGAGATCGAGTCGCCCGGGCCTTCCTGCTTGAATTGCGTGATGATGTCGTCGATTGAGCGCTCCAGCGGGATACGTGGCTCCCAGCCCAACAACTCACGAATACGGCTGATATCAGGAACGCGTCGTCGCATATCTTCAAAACCATGTTCGGTGGCCTGCTCATATGGCACCAATATTATGGCAGATTGGCTGCCGGTCATCTCTTTTACCTTGCGTGCCAAATCGAGAATAGTGATCTCCGCCTGCTTACCAACATTGAACACACAACCCTCGGCCCGAGGCTCAGCAGCCAGTTCTATTATCGCTGGCACCACATCGCGCACATCGCAAAAACAGCGAGCCTGCTGCCCATCGCCGTAAACCGTGATATCCGCACCTGAGAGAGCCTGCCGCACAAAACGCGGCACCACCATTCCATAGCGCCCACGCTGACGCGGACCGATGGTGTTAAACAACCTGAAAACTACTACCGGCAGGTCCATCTCTTTGTGATAAGCAAGCGCCAAAAATTCGTCCAGCGCTTTCGAGGTAGCATAAGCCCAGCGGTGATGAGTAGTGGCGCCAATCAAGCTATCATCATCTTCACTAAACGGCACACTGTTTAGTTTGCCATAAATTTCGGATGTAGAGGCTAGGAGGGTCTTTTTGCGATAGCGGCGGGCATTACGTAGCACAGTCTCTGTACCCAACACGTTGGTTTCTATGGTGCGTACCGGGGAACGCACAATCAGCTCCACGCCAACTGCCGCAGCCAGATGCACAATCAAATCGCACTCGCTCACCAGCCGGTCCATCACCATAGAATTGGTGATGGACTCAACCACCAGATGGAAGTTACAGTCCTCCACCAATGTCCGCACATTAAGCATGCGCCCGGTGGAAAGATCGTCAATGGCGGTGACCTGGTGGCCAGCACCCACTAACACCTCTGCTAGGTAACTGCCTATGAATCCGGCTCCGCCCGTAATGAGATATCGCATCTGAAATCGCTCCCTACGCACACTCAACCAAAAAAACGGATCCTATCCCTCTAGTGCTAACCCCATTTTTTAGGCTAATGTTATGGTAGGGACCTTATTGTCTCGAACGATGATTATAACTTCACGCAGGCACCTTGTCTACCGAACCCAGTCTCCCTCACAGTAGACTCAATTGCTCCGGCGGTTGCTCAGCAGCGGCTTCAGAACCGCCCTCAGCCTGCAGCTGCGCGATAAAGCCGGGTATCTGTTGAAAATCCTGGTGCAGCATCGGACGGTATTTCGGCTGGTGCAGCGCGGCCGCGGGATGGAACATCGGCACCACCACACGTGCGCCGACGCGCTTCGGTTGCCCATGGATGTCGCTAATCCGTACACCGGGAAACCAGCGCGCCATCGAGAAGCGTCCCAAGGTGACTATCACGCGCGGGTCAATCAGTTGAATTTGCCGATCGAGGTACGCTCGGCAGGCATCAATCTCATCCGGCTGTGGGTCGCGATTGCCCGGCGGCCTGCACTTAACCACATTGGTGATGTACACATCATCTCGGTTTAACCCGATGCCAGCGAGGAGATCGTCAAGAAACTTTCCGGCCGCACCGACAAAGGGAAGCCCCTGTTCATTTTCGTGGTATCCCGGCCCCTCGCCAATTAGCATGATTTCTGCATCCGGACGGCCAACGCCCGGAACGGCGTTTTTTCGCGTGTCGGCCAGTGGGCACAGATAGCATGTACGCACCCGGTTTTCAATCTCCGCGAGCGTATCAGGTATAATCATCGCAATCCATCAGATTGTTCCGCCGCAAACAGGACCCCATTCTCGTTCACCCAATTCCATAAACGCCGTAATCCGATCCTCGGATCCACAGTCGGCTGCCATCCGAGCCGCTTCACGGCGCGGATATCGCTTATGTACACCTTCTGATCTCCCGGACGCCAGTCATAATAATTGGCCTCTACCGCCCTGCCCGCCAGCTCGCTCAGCAGAGGCTGCACCTCCTGCCAGATGGCAAGCGTGAATTCCGGACCGCCGCCGATGTTAAACACCTTACCCGTCACCTTGTCTGGGTACTGTAAAGCTAGGTCAAAGGCAGCCAGTAGATCCTCTACCCAGAGCAAATCACGCACCTGCTTACCATCACCATAGATTCTTATCTGCCGCCCCTGCACCGTGGCGATAACGAAATGAGCCAGCCAGCCCTGATCTTCTATTCCAAACTGACGCGGCCCATATACGCATGATTGGCGGAAGACGACAGTCGGCAGCCCGTAAATTCGGGCGTAATCGCGCACATACTGATCACCAGCGCCCTTAGAACAGCCGTAAGGAGAATGGAAGTCCAACGGCTGCGTTTCCGGCAAGCCCATTGGCAGGTCTGCGTATTCCCAGCGTTTATCCGTCTCCACCACGTGCACCTGCTCGATGTCACCATAAACTTTGTTCGTCGAGGCGTAGACTACCAACGGTTGACAGTCGGAAAGGCGTGCTGCCTCCAGCACATTGAAAGTGCCCAGCACATTTATTTCAAAATCCTCGCGCGGGTCAGTCACCGAGGAAGTTACAGCAACTTGAGCGGCCAAATGAACGACCGCATCCTGCCCACCCACCGCCTTCAGCAGCGCATCGGCATCGCGCACATCAGCGCGCACGAATTCGAAACCTCCCTCGAAACATTCCTGAAGCCAGTTCAGATTGCTGTCCGCCCCTCGCCTTGAGAGGTTGTCAAAAAGGGTGACATCGTGTCCGGCATGCAGCAAATGAGCAGCATAATTGCAGCCAATGAAACCGGCACCGCCCGTGATAAGCACTTTCGTCATTTCAGAATCAGGCTGTATAAGTATAGGGAACGGAGTGTTCCGAGGCCGCGGGCAGCTGCTCACCACCCCCCGGCGCACGCAAATAGAGCGGCGCTAGCGAGTCGGGGTCATCCGTCTGCCCAGAAGACAGTCTCTGTCGGGCAATCGCAATCAGGCAGCCAGCACGGCGCACGTTCAGAGGAGGTGGAGCGAAGCTCACCCGTTCTCCCAATGTAACGCGCGCAATGGCATCGATTTCACCACATACGTAAACGTTTTCTGTGTCGAGGCCTCGGAGCAGCTTATCCCAGCAGGTCAAGCGCGCCGGGCCATTAGCCTGCCATCCTGCCTCGCTCCAACGATACTCCCCCACCGCGATGCGGCCCCTGCCGGCCGAAACCACGGCCAGCAAAATGCCGTCACGCTTCGGCTGAGCGTACGCGACGATACCCAGCGTGGGCACACCCAGCAGCGGCAGCGATTGCGCTAGGGCAAACCCCTTTGCGAAAGCCAGACCAATACGCAGCCCGGTGAATGAACCTGGGCCGAGCGCAACCGCAAGCGCCTCCAGAGCATCAGCCCGGACGCCGGCAGTGCGCAGCATGTGTTCCACCTGTGGAGCAAGTTCCACAGTGTGATTGTTGGCGCAGAGCCAATTATGTTCAGCCAGAATCTCGGCGCCGTCGTCAAGTGCCAAACTGGCCCGGTCAGTCGCAGTATCGATAGCTAGTAGCATTCAGAGGTTTCCATATTGGAAAGCAATTTTCCGGAAGCCGGCCAAAAGCTTCTCAAAGCGCGCGCCGGCCGCCCGTATTTCCATATTGCGCTTCTCTTTCTCGACGTATCTCATGCCAATCCACAATCGCTCCCCCGGCAGTGCCGCCACAATGTTCTCCGGCCACTCCACCATCAGACTTGCTCCGGCTGCAAGTCGCTCGTCAAGGCAAATGTGTTCTGCATCGCCGGGCTGTACCATGCGGTGACAATCTAGATGGTGCAACTGCGCCCCATCCGCGCGAGAGTATTCATTAGCGAGTACATACGACGGGCTTGTGACCTGCTCCAGGGCTCCCCAGCCACGCCCTATACCAATTGCAAGCATAGTTTTACCGGCGCCCATGTGGCCACTGAGGCAAACCAGGTCGCGGGGTCGCAGCAACTGCCCCAGTTTCACACCGTAGCGCAACGTCTGTTCACAGTTGTAACTCATGAAATCCAGCGCGTGCGCATTCATTATGGGCATGACGTAGGCATTATAGCCGCCCATTGGCAGCGGAGCAAGTAGGGGTTGTGCGAACCGTGTTATTATTATCTCGCTGTCAGAATCAGTTATGCGCTCCCTGATAATTGCCGACATCCACGCCAACCAGACCGCGCTCGAAGCGGTGCTGACACACGCCCAAAGCACCTTCGACACAGTCTGGTATTTGGGCGACCTTGTCGATCATGGCCCAGAACCGAACGCATGTGTGCAGCTCTTGCGTACATTGGACGGATTGGTGTGCCTTTCCGGCAACCACGACCACGCGGCCATCGGCAAAATGGATCTGAATACCTTCAACCCAGTGGCCGCCACGGCACTACGCTGGACCCAAAGCACACTGCTGCCGGAATCACACGATTTCCTTGACACACTCCCCTCCATGCAAGAGGTAAACGGAACCACGCTTGCGCACGGCAGCCCGCGCCACCCAGCATGGGAGTACATTTCCGATGCGGCTCTAGCGAAGCAAAACTTTGCACACTTCACCGGGGCAATATGCATCGTCGGGCACACACACATGGCGCGCGTGTTTCACCAGGACGGCAATCGGTGCCGCGAGTTAATAGCACCCGCTGGAAAGCCGTTTAGTTTGAACGCCGATCGGTATATACTTAACCCCGGCGGCGTGGGCCAGCCACGCGATCACGATCCACAAGCAGCGTACGCGCTTTTAGATATGGATACCGCCAGTTGGGTACAACGGCGCGTGCCATACAACATCCCGGAAACACAGCGCCGAATACGGGTATGTGAATTACCCGAAACATTGGTTGCGCGGCTGGATTTAGGAGCATGAAGATGAGAATGCGCAAAGAACTGAACATGAAAAGTATACAGACAGCGACAATGTTAGCACTGGCAACCTGCGGAGCTGGTCAGCAGGCGCAGAAGCAAGTGAACTACCCGGCCATATTCGGACTGAAGGCAGCAGTACAATGACTGACAGCACACCGCTTAGCCATCTGGACGAACAGGGTCAGGCGCGCATGGTGGATGTAGGCCAGAAACCGGAGACAAAACGAGTGGCCATCGCCCGTGCCGAGGTACACATGCGGCCAGAGACACTGGCCCTCATCCGCTCTGGAGATCTAATAAAAGGCGATGTATTCACAGTGGCCAAACTTGCCGGAATCCAGGCCGCCAAACGTACCGCCGAACTGATTCCGCTCTGTCACCCGCTGACGCTCACGCACATCGAGGTGGAGCTGGCGCCAGCCAACCGTCTCTCCGCTCAGGAGTGTGGAGTGGAAATCACCGCAATCGCCCGTGCCACGGGAAGAACCGGTGTGGAAATGGAAGCACTCACTGCTGTTACGACCGCCGCTCTCACCGTCTACGATATGGCGAAAGCAGTCGAGAAAACTATGCGCATTGCAAACGTGCGCCTGGTGGAAAAACGGGGCGGCGCGAGCGATGACATAATTAACGAATGAACATCACCGTTCTGTTTTTCGCAACGCTAAAGGAGCGCGCCGGAACTGAGCGAGTCGTGCTGGAGCTGGCCAAAGACTCCAGCGTGTCCGACCTGAAAGCTGCACTGCAGCGACAGATGCCCGCACTGGAAAAGTCGCTGACCTCCGCGCTGGTCTCGATCAATCGTGAATTCGCGTTCCCGGAAGACCCGCTTCCACCGGATGCCGAAGTGGGAATTTTCCCACCGGTCTCTGGCGGCGAGGAACCACCAACGATAATAGAGATACGCACCGGCCCGCTAAGCATCGATGAATTTACTGCTAGAATTATCCACGCGACCACTGGCGCTCTATGCGTGTTTTCCGGCATCGTGCGCGCCCGCACCACCCGCGCCGAGGCGCACCATCCTCCGCACGACACTGAACAGCTGCAATACGAGGCGTACGCTCCCATGGCGGAAGTTAAAATGCAACAGGTAGCCGAGGAGATCCGAACGCGCTGGCCGAAAGTAGACGGTATCGCCATCGTGCAACGTATTGGCGTCCTGGCGCCGCGCACGACCACGGTGTTGATTGCCTGCTCCGGAGCACACCGCGATTCGGGGGTTTTCGCCGCCGCCCGCTACGGCATCGACCGTCTGAAAGAAATTGTGCCAGTGTGGAAAAAGGAAATTGGCCCAGACGGAGCCGCCTGGGTACAAGGCCAGTACCAGCCCACCCCCGAAGACCACGCATCTCCCGAATCAGCGCTGGACAAAAGAACGCAATGACCATATTTGCGCACTCATGGTTCTTTCGATCTCCCGGGAGAGACATTCATAACGTCGCCGAGCGTGTGCGCCAATCGCTGTGGGCATCCGGGTTATACTCCCTCTGGCTGGAAGCCGGCAGCGCCGCTGCGCCATTTAAAATGGTGGGCAATCACGGTAAGGAGCCGCTGGAACTTGAATGGGAACCGGCCACGTGGTTACGATTGAGAACCAAGAGCAAAGACTCGCCCGTGTGTGAACATCTTGCCTGGGTACTCGGACGGGGTCCGAGCCTGCGGTTCACCGACCAGCATGGATGGGCGGTCTGGGAGTGGCTGCTACAGGACAGCACCGCACGCTGGAGCGAAATCTCCGGAAACCCGATCTATCAGAACCCGCGGCGCTTCGATTGAACACGTTCACGCGTCGTCGCACCACTGACATGTCCGATCTGTTGCACGATCTCGCCACCCTGCAGTCTATGGTGACAGATTTCAACGATTTCGTCCGCTCAGACACGGTGTTCTGGCAGCTCTCAGATGCCGGCCCGTTCCGGAAACGTTTCCCAAAATTGACCATCGCTGGGCTACTCTTTTGCCAGCACAAACTCACCGTGTTCCAGGAAAAGATACCGACCGAAAAGCAAGCATACCTGCAGCAGGTGCAGACACAAGTTGACCGGTATCTATATAGTTGGCACGCAAACGTGGAGAGGAAAGCGTTGCGTGAAATCGGCGGCCGCTTGCACTCGTGGGAGTGGTATATTTCTGATTGTCGCGAAGACTCGGGTGACTGCACAACACACTACGCCACAGAGGTGTACACACGTGTTTACGTCCACTTCCTGCTGCAACTGCTCAGCGAACTACCCGCTGCCGACACCGCCCGCGCCCAGGCTGAAGCAGCAGATGCTGAATTGCGCACCGTATTCCATCCAGGCTCGTTCGTGTGGGAGTATGCCCTGAGCACTGCCTTCCCGACCGAAGAATACTGGTTTCTGTACGGACGGCCTGGAGACACATAACTTTTCTTTCTTCGCCACGCAATCTATTTGGCGTAATCTACCGCACGTGTCTCCCGTATCACGGTAACTTTGATCTGACCCGGGTATTGCATAGTCCCCTCTACTTTCCTGGCCACGTCACGCGCAATCTGTAGTGCGGTTAGATCATCCACTTTGTCCGGGCTGACGATTATGCGTACCTCGCGCCCAGCCTGCAGGGCGAAAACCTCGCCCACCCCAGCTGTCTGACTGGCGATTTCCTCCAGCGTGCGGATGCGCTTGACATATTGATCATAGTTCTCGCGGCGGGCCCCAGGACGCGCGCCTGAGATTGCGTCGGCCACCTCCACAATGGTCGCCTCCACACATTCTGGATCCACCTCATGGTGATGGGATGCAACAGCATTGCACACCATCGGAGAAACCCCGTAGCGGCGGCATATTTCCGCCCCGATGGCAGCGTGTGTGCCCTCAACTTCGTGATCGACTGCCTTGCCTAGATCATGCAGCAGCCCACCCGCTTTCGCCAACTCAACATTTGCGCCAATCTCCGCGGCAATCACGCCCGCAAGCCGTGCCGTCTCAATCGCATGCGCATGTTGGTCTTGACCGTATGAGGTACGAAACTTAAGTTTGCCAACAAGCTGCAGGATTTCAGGTCGCAGGCCGGGCACACCGGCATCATGGCTGGCACTTTCACCCTCCTCTTTGATAATTACCTCGACTTCTCCTTTTGCATCTTTCACTGTTTTTTCGATTTGTGTAGGGTGAATACGCCCATCCAGAATGAGCTTTGTAAGCGCCCGCCGGGCAACCTCCCGCCGCACCGGATCAAACGAAGAAACCATGACTGCCTCAGGCGTATCGTCCACCACCACATTCACCCCAGCGGCTTGCTCGAATACACGGATGTTGCGCCCGTTACGCCCGATGATTCGCCCTTTAAGATCGTCGGAAGGAATAGGGACAATGGAGATGGAATGTTCCGACACCTGTTCGCTTGCCAAGCGCTGCATGGCCACCACTAGCAATTTCCGGGCCCGGTTTTCGCTCTCGATTTTGGCTTCCTCTTCGATGCGTCGAATCATGCGCACCATGTCACCGCGGGATTCCTTTTCCGCTCCCGCCATGATCTCCTCTCTGGCCTCGTTCGGACTAAGCCCAGAAATGCGCTCTAACTCGTCCAGTTGTTGTTGTTTATGCTGCTCCAGTTCTCGCGCCAGCTTGTCAATAGCGCTCTGACGCTTGCTCAATTGGTTCTCACGCTGCTCGACCTTATCAGCACGGTTTTCCGTCTCGGTACGACGCTCGTACAGACGTGTTTCTTCGCGCTGTACATCTCGGCGGCGGTCGGAAATTTCTTTCTCCAGCTTGTCACGCCGACGATGCAGTTCCTCCTTCAACTCCATTTGAAGGTCACGCTCCTTCTCGAGCATAGCCGCATCCATACGCTCCCTTTCCGCCTGAAGCTGCGCACCGACAGCACGGCTCTGGTATCGGTACAACAGGAACCCGACCAGCGCTACCAGAACAATCACTGCCGGACCCACAATCAAAATGTTTTCGGCCATTACTTAGTCCTCGTTATCGTATTGTTGTGCCATCAGTTCATCAATGACATCACTGACGATCTCGTATACAAAACCACGCCGTGCTAGGAATTCTCGCAGCTTTCTACGCCGTTCGGGCACAGGCAAACCTCGCAGCCGAACTGCCTTCTGCCTAGTTGCCCGACGAGCATCCGCCAGTTCATCCACATTCTCCAGTACGGCTTCAATCACCTCATCCAAAACCCCCTTCTGGTGCAATTCAACACGCAACGCACGCCGTCCGCGAGGCCTAAAAGTGCTCCTGTTCTCCACCCAAAATTCGGCGAAGACTGCATCATCAATTAAACTCGCCGTGCGAAGCCGTTGCAGCACCGCCTGCGCCACTCCCTTCGGTAACCCGTGCCTCGCTAGCCGCATGCACACCTCCGCCTCAGACCGCGGTCTGTGCGCCAGAAAGCGCAGCGCCTTCTCGTACGCTCTTTCCACCTCGTCTCCTTCCCGCAATCGAGCCACATCGCTCTCCGAAAGTGCTTGGCCAACGTTCAGTTCATGCACCTGATGAAGCGCCAGCCCAAAAGCAAACTCGCCATCCAGAAACACGTTCACGCGTTTCTTGGCGCGCTTTTGCGGCTGTAAGGCGGTGATTGTGTGCATACGCTCCCCGAATCAAAAAACCGTGACACTAAATGTCACGGTCATCGCCAGCTATCGGCTCAAAAGTGCCGGTTGCGTCACTGCCAGATTACCCTGCTAGTATGATGCTGAATGTACCGCAGGCCTCCGCGATTTATGTCGCGAATCATCCAATGCGGAAAATAACAATCAGAAAAGCTAGAACCGCCGTCGCAATTATCCTGTCGATTTCAACGCGTTCGTTCTCTGCTCAATTCCGATTTGTTTATTCAAACACCTGCGCCCGTCTCATTAAGAGAAAGGTGACACAGCATAATCCGACTTTTTCGCTTGCTAAGTTACGGTCTGGCGACGACCTGACCGCCGATTTCTCCCGACGGCTATTGCCATCCACACTGAGCAATCCCTTTACTACCCACGACTGCTGACCAGCAGCACATTAGGATCACGTTGAGCACGCGCAGATGTGGCCCTCCGGACGGCTATTCCACACCTGCTTCGTCATTCTCGTCCGTCTTTGTTGTCCCAGGATTATCCGGAGCAACAAGCTCTCGAACATCTTTTTCAATACCGGCTGCTACCTCTGCGTTCTCCTTAAGGAAACGCTTAGAGTTTTCTCGGCCCTGTCCCAGTCGTACTTCACCATAAGCGTAAAACGCCCCGCGCTTGTCGATGATTTCATGTTCCACGCCTAGGTCAAGCAAATCACCAGTCTTGCTGATACCCTCATCATACATGATGTCAAACTCGGCCTGTCTGAACGGGGGAGCGACCTTATTTTTCGTCACGCGCACGCGAATGCGGTTACCCACCATCTGCTGCCCATCTTTAATTGCCTGCAGGCGGCGTACATCCAGGCGCACGCTAGCGTAATACTTCAGCGCCTGACCACCAGTAGTCGTTTCCGGGTTACCGAACATCACGCCTATTTTCTGACGCAGTTGATTGGTGAACACCATGGCGGTGTTCGATTGCTTGATCGCTCCCGAAAGTTTGCGCAAAGCCTGACTCATCAAACGAGCCTGGTTTCCCATCGTTGCGTCGCCCATATCGCCTTCCAATTCAGCCCGCGGCACTAGAGCAGCTACAGAATCTATGACAATTACATCAATTGCCCCAGAGCGAACCAGAGAATCTGCTATTTCCAGGGCCTGCTCACCGGTGTCGGGCTGCGCGACATACATGTTTTCGATATCCACTCCCACTTTCGCCGCATAGTTCGCGTCTAGAGCATGTTCCATATCGATGAAAGCGCACACCCCACCAGTCTTTTGCGATTCGGCTACGATATGTTGACAGAGGGTGGTTTTTCCAGCCGATTCCGGGCCATAAATCTCGGTCACGCGACCACGCGGAATGCCGCCAATGCCTAAGGCAATATCTAGAGAAATAGAGCCGGTGGAAATGGCTTCCACCGCCAGAGTGGCAGCATCACCCAGGCGCATGAGCGCACCCTCACCGAAACGTTTCTGTATTTGCGAAAGCGCAGTTTCTAACGCTTTTTCGCGACCACTACTACTCATTGAAGCCCTCCGCAAAATCCTGAAACAAAGTTTACCGTATTATGTGGCACAAGGCAAATGAAAACGCTATGTCTGCGCCGGCTCGCTTCAATGTATAATGCATATTCAATCCTGACTAAAATTTGCGCCACCTCACGGGTGGCGCAAATTTCTCAAATGACCTACTCGAGGAAGGAAACAAACGAGGGTTAGCAATGACGGAAAACACCCTGACAATTACTGACAACCGCACTGGGCACACTTACGAAATCCCCGTCCAGAACGGCACAATCCGCGCCCTCGACCTACGCCAAATAAAGACGCATGATGATGATTTCGGCATGATGTCGTACGACCCCGGATATACAAATACGGCCGCTTGCAGCAGCCGAATCACCTTCGTAGACGGAGAGAATGGTGTTCTCAGATATCGAGGCTATCCAATCGAGCAGCTGGCTGAGCAGAGCAGCTTTCTGGAGGTTTCTTATCTACTCATCTACGGTGAATTGCCCGATGCACAACAATTGAAACATTGGGAAGAACGGGTGATGCATCACACCTTCCTCCACGAAAACTTGGCAAAGTTGATGCAGTCTTTCCGTTACGACGCTCACCCGATGGGAATGCTGATTGGAACCATCGCGGCAATGTCCACATTACACCCCGACGCGAAGGATATTCACGATGAGAAATCCCGTCAGAAACAGATTTGGCGTCTCCTCGGAAAGCTTCCAACCGTGGCTGCCTTCGCATATCGCCGCCGCATAGGTCGTCCGTACAACTATCCCGATAGCTCACTCGGATACACAGCCAATTTGCTATACATGATGGACTACATGAATCAGAGCGACTACCAGGTCAACTCAGTACTGGCCAAAGCACTTGACGTGCTCTTCATCCTGCACGCAGATCACGAGCAGAATTGCTCCACCGCTGTCATGCGCGGCATAGGCTCCAGCCTCACCGACCCTTACAGCGCTATGGCCGGAGCCGCCGCCGCCCTATATGGCCCACTGCACGGCGGCGCGAACGAAGCCGTATTGCGCATGCTAAATGAAATTTCCACGGTGGAAAACATCCCAGGATACATTGAGAAGGTCAAGGCAGGGAAATTCCGATTGATGGGGTTCGGACACCGCGTGTACAAAAATTATGACCCACGTGCCCGTATTATCAAGAAAGTAGCCGATGACGTTCTGGCCGTAACCGGCCGCAATCCTATCCTGGATATCGCGCTAGAATTGGAGCGCATAGCGCTAGAAGATGATTATTTCCGCTCGCGTCGACTGTACCCCAATATTGATTTTTACAGCGGCATCATTTACCAGGCGATGGGATTCCCGCTGGATATGTTCCCGGTACTGTTTGCTCTCGGACGCGCCCCAGGATGGCTCGCCCAGTGGCTTGAGCTGATTGATGACCCGGCTCAAAGCATCGCCCGCCCACGCCAGGTGTTCATTGGCTCGGAGAAGCGTGATTATTCACCACCGGCGCAGCGTGGTTAGAGTAGATCTGCAGCACAGCGCCCCTCTCCACTCCCTGTGATCATCCAACCGCACACCGAGGTCCGCTCGGCGAGCACCACCCACCTCCGGGAACTTCTGCGGCTGCTGCGCACGTCCGAACGCACCCATCACCACCTCGACTGGCAAAATACTGCAGGCTGGCTGCAACAGCATCCGTGCCATGTTGCGTTCGCTGACAGCATTCCGATCGGGATGCTGTCAATACCTGTGGAAACGGCCAGTGCAGCGTGGCTGCGCCTAGCCACGGTAAGAGACGATGAGCCCGACACGTCAACGATGACCCCGCTCTGGACGACTGCAAGGGAAGAACTGCAACAACAGGGCGTCACGCGCGCAGTTGCCCTGACCGCCAACGTTTGGCCAGAGCGTCTGATACCGCCATGGGGATTCGTGCCATGCGGGCATGTCGTAGTACTCCGGCGTGAACAGGCACCTCCGCCGCCAATCGCGAAGACCGCTGCCCTAATACGTGCTGCCACCCATACCGATTTGGAAGCAGTATTCCGGATAGACCAAGCGGCTTTCGGGCCAATGTGGAGGTACTCGCTGCGAATGCTGGATATGGCAGTGCAGCAGGCGAATTACGCCACAGTAGCCTATCAGGACAATGACATTGTCGGGTATCTTCTGGCCACTAAGGCCAATGGAAAGATGTTTCTGGCGAGACTGGTGGTGACGCCGGAATTTCAGGATCGCGGGATCGGTCGAACGCTAACTCTAGACATGCTGCACCACTTTTCGCGCGGGCACACACCAATGGTGGAGGTGAACACCCAAGAAAGCAATGTAGCTTCAATTGCTCTATACCAGGCACTGGACTTTGAACTCACCGGTGAAAAGGCGCAGGTCTGGCAATGCCAGATCAACTAATAATGGTGCGTACCAGACAGCATGAACTGCCGGAACGGCACCGCCGAGTTCAGGTACAATCGTCAGCGCGGCGCTCAAATGCAGTCTGAGAAATGAGCAGCCCACCCCGGACTAGAAACCCGCTGCTGGTACGGCTACGAAACGCCGTAATGGACACCGCTCTCCACCACGTGGCTCGTAACACCGGTTGGCTGCTGGCAGCTGAAGTGGTGGCCATTATGGTGAGCGCTATTCAGTTTCCGCTTGTCGCTCGCATACTCGGGGTCGAAGGTTACGGCATGGCCGTACTAGTCATGGGATGGATTGGACTGATGACCGCGCTGCTCGGTGTGCAGACCCGGAAAACATTGGTCAAATACCTCAGTCTCTTTCTCTCTGATGAAAGTGAACCGCAAGTACTAGCGATGGTCAAGCTCGGGATAGGACTGAACCTCTTGCTTTCCACCCTCACTTTCATGCTGCTGTTCATGGCCGCACCGCGACTGAGTATCTGGCTGCTGGACACTCCTGATGGTACTCTCTTTTTCCGCCTTGTAATTCTACGTGACTTTTTCGCGGCAACCGGCGGTACCACCTCGGCTGTACTCAGGGTATTAGACAGATTCAAGTGGCTTTCTATATTCAACGCGCTGTCGTCAATCGCCACCTTTGTGCTCGTCAGCACGGTGTTGATCGCCGGATGGCAGGTGGACGGTTACCTGGCTGCTATGATGCTAGTTTCCGCAGGGCAAGCCATTACCCTCTACCTAGCATGCCAGCGCGAGCTACACACCCGCTACTGCACAAACTGGTGGCAAGCCGACCTTCACGCGCTCCACAAACACAGACACGAAATCACAGTGATGTTGGTGAGCCTAAAACTGGACGGCCTAAGAAAAATCGCCACCGACAAGGCCGATGTGGTCATCCTGGGATTATTCGCGGACATCCACAGCGTGGGTCTTTATAAAATGGCAAAGCAACTTGCGGGATATCTCAGTCGCCTCAGTAATCCAATTTACAAAGCGCTCTACCCGGAGATAGCGCGTTTATACCATGAATCCGGATTTGAACGCCTGCCACGATTCATAGGCCAGTTGACGCGCTGGCTTGTGGCCGGAGTTGGCGCTTCATCCATGCTCATAACATTACTGGCCGGGCCGCTTGTATCAGTAGTGTTCGGTGCGGAATACACTGCAGCCTTGCCTCTCTTCTACGTTATGATGCTCATGCATGTGTGGTTGGGCTTGATATGGGCACCGGGTTTATTGCTGACACTTGGCAAAGCCCGCCAGCTTACGGCGATCAATCTCACCAGTGCGCTGATTCTATTATCCTTATTATTCATTCTAGCGCCAACCTGGGGCGCAACCGGTGCTACCATTGCGTTGGTTGCAAACTACTGGGTATGGACTGTGCTTGTCATATGGTACATTAGTCGGATACCTGGTCTCGTTCATTGGCCCCGAAGAGCGCAATCGGCACTGAATTGAAACTGCTTTATATCACCACCCAAGCTTTCCCAGCGCCCAAGGCCAGCACGGTACAGGTCATGCAAATGTGCGCGGCATTCGCCACAAATCGCATGGATGTAAAATTGGTCGCCCGCGCGCCAGAAGATGACCAGCTCACAGCGGCTGCGCTACAACATCATTATGGTGTGCCTAAAAACTTCGAGGTGGAACAATTCACATTATCCGATGGCTTCCGCGCATCGGAGAGATTTCAACTACGCGCGCTCTGGAAAGAGCGACACGAGACCAACTTGTGTTATTCACGCGGAAGAGATGTGACTGCCCCTTTGTTGGCGTTGGCGCTAGGTGCCTCTGCTGTAGTGGAAATACATGGCCATCCAACTTCATTACGAGAGCAACTCATGCTTCGTGCAATCCAAGCACACCCGCGTGGATTCCTAACAGCCAACTCCCAAAATCTTCGGTCATTCTGCATCAACAGTTTCCGTATGCGGCCTGAACGGTTCTTCGTCGCTTCAAATGGCGTTGACTTAGCACGTTACACACCACCAATGTTGCAAAAGACAGCACGCACCATTTGCGGACTATCTGCCGACCAGTGTTATGTGGTATATACAGGTGGGCTATATGATGGACGCGGTCTGGATACATTGTTTACAGCAATTCGAGATACGCCCGTGAAATTATTGCTTGTCGGTGGGCGCACACAAGAAGAAATTACTACATGGCAAGACAAAGCACTTGCCATGGATGCCAAAAACGTTTGCTTCACAGGATATCAACCACCAATGCGAGTACCCTTGTACCTAGCGGCTGCGGATATGCTGGCAATGCCGTACAGCAACAAAGTTATAAGTCCAAGTGGAGAAGACACTACAAACATCATGTCACCGCTCAAAATGTTTGAATACATGGCCGCAGCCCGCCCGATTGTAGCGACTGACTTGCCCATGATTCGAGATGTGCTAAAAGACCAACACAACGCTCTACTTGTGCCGCCGGGAGACGCCAGTACCCTACGGGCTGCCCTGCAGCGGCTGGCTGCCATGCCGGAGTTGGGCCGGATGTTGGCAGCCAATGCTCGCGCCGATGTGGCTCAACACACGTGGGAAGCGCGTGCCCGACATATTCTTGCCAACGTGGGAGTGAATTGAAGAGATGAAAATACTAATTACCGGCGGTTTGGGTACAATCGGAGGCCCGCTCTATGCAGAGCTGCGCAGGCGCAATCACACCGTACTGCTATGCGACTTGCCCCACGCCCCTAACACCAACTATATGCGCTGCGATGTGGCCGACTTTCGACAGGTCCAACGGGTTATGGACACGTTCCAGCCCGAATTAGTCTACCACCTAGCAGCCGAGTTCGGGCGCCAAAACGGCGAGGAGCATTACGAGAAAGTCTGGCGCACCAACGCCATCGGTACAAAAAACTTGCTTTGCTTACAGGAGCAACGCAGGTATCGTATGTGTTTCAGCAGCAGCTCGGAAATTTACGGCGATTGGGAAGGTTCCATGTCCGAAGATGTGCCTCTGCGGAATCCAATCCGGCAGCTGAATGATTATGCCATTTCAAAGTGGGTCAACGAGATGCAAATCGTGAATTCGGCCGCCCGATTCGGCACCGAGACAGTGCGAGTACGCTTGTTCAACACATACGGCCCCGGGGAGCATTACTCTGAGTATCGCAGCGTGATCTGCCAGTTCGTTTACCGCGCGCTGCACGACTTGCCTTACACGGTTTACCTAGACCACCACCGCACTTCTTCATACATCAGCGACACGGTGCACACCATGGCGAATATCTCCGACCCGCAGTACTTCAAACCAGGCGAAGTGTACAACATCGCAGGGCACGAATATCACGATATCAAGACTGTCTCAGACATGATTCTGGCACAGCTCGGAAAAGATGACCGCCAAGTGAAATATGAGCGCCGCGAGGCACACAACACTCGCGACAAAAAAAGCGACCTGAGCAAAGCGCAAAGCGAGCTAGGACATCTGACTCGAATCAAACTATCCATGGGTATCCCACTCACGATAGCGTGGCAGCAAGAAACCTATGGTATCGACTGATTTCACGCCCCTCGACATTGTCGTCATTGGTACTGGTTACGTTGGGCTGCCGGCAGCCCTACTGCTGGCGCAGGCCGGGCACTCCGTTGTAGGGGTGGATATCGATGAGAACATCGTGCGCACCATCAATGATGGCATCCTGCACATCAAAGAAGAACAGTTGCAGGCCATCATGGATGAACCAGCAGTGAAAACAAACCTGATGGCGCAATCTGCCCCGTGCGAGGCGGATGTCTTTGTGATTGCCGTCCCGACCCCACTTGACGAGAGCAAGCAAGTGGCCGACTTGAGCATGGTGATTGAAGCGACCAAATCTCTCATTCCGCATCTGCGCGCAGGTAATCTGGTAATTCTAGAATCCACTGTACCGCCACTAACCTGCCGCAACACAATAACGCCTTTACTGGAGCGGTCGGGGTTGAAAGTCGGGGAGACACTTAAACTTGCTCATTGTCCGGAACGGATTCTACCGGGAGATGTGTTTCACGAAATTGTTCACAATGACCGCATCATCGGCGCTGAAGATGAGACAAGCCGCGCGATGGCAGCCGATGTCTATGCCTCATTTGTACATGGGGACCTGCTGCTCACGGACGATGTTACCGCGGAGCTAGTGAAGCTGATGGAAAACACATATCGCGATGTGAACATAGCCCTGGCGAACGAGTTCGCCGCGGTAGCCCGTACTCTCGAAATTGATGCCGGGGAGGCTATTGCATTGGCAAACCGACATCCTCGGGTGAGTATCCTCAAGCCCGGAATCGGGGTCGGCGGCCATTGCATTCCGATTGACCCGTGGTTTATCAAAGAAGTTGACCCGATCAATTCGCGCCTGATTTTCACAGCCCGGATGATTAACGATGATGTGCCGGCTCAGATTGCGGCGAATATTAGCGAGGCAGTGCGCGAAATCATAAATCCGCATATCGTGGCTGTCGGAGCGGCTTACAAACCCAACACAGCCGACACGCGCGAGAGTCCTGCCATTGAAATAGTGCGCATGTTGCGTGCGGATGGATGCCGAGTGGACCACTTCGACCCGCTAGTCGAGGGCATGGCATACCCATCCACTCTGACGGAAGCGTGCACGGACGCCGATTGCCTGGCCCTGCTGGTGGAACACAAGGTTGTTATGGAAGATCTGGTGGCACAACGGGAAGGCATACACCGTGAAATGCGCAACGCTCTGATTATGCAACCAGGCACACAATTGCGTATGCCGACCACATAAACACGTTTGGGCTGATATATCCTATTTGAAAGTCCGTTGACGTTTTCAGTCAGACGACTGTTCACCTATCTGGTGCCGTCGCTCCTGCTCGATTATTCTGTCAGAATTGTCGCAAAAACGTCAATACAATCGATTTTCCAGTGGTCTCGTGCATGGATTACTTGTGGGAATACCAGCCGCTTCTCATGGCTTTCCTAATATTGGGGATTGTATTTGCGTTGGTGCGATTCTATCAGTATGTCAAACTTTTCCTCAGCCAGAGCATGAAGCCATTGAATGGAGCTTCACGGCAATGCAAACTCTTCCAAAGGAAGCCAGTCATTGCCAGCCGCAAGCCCCACAGTAATACGCAGCCGATCACCCGATTCAAAATCATACAGCCCGATGCCCAACTGATATACCCCAGCGGGTAATTCAGATAGTTTGAGCAGATGCTGTAGGCTAACCGTCTCTTGATTTCGCCATCGGCTAACGGATAGACCACGGTCATTGAGCATAATTTCGTCATATCCATAAGCCAACTCACCGCTGTTCATGTCCATCAGATGTAAGAAAACATGGTACGGTTGTTGCAATCGTTTATCCAACTCAAGCTCCAACGCTCTATTCAGAAATGCATACAACCTGTGGCGCACGCTATAAATTTGGTACTCCACTTGCCAGTTTGTGGTGATTGCCAGCGTGTCATTTCTCAAAACGAAATCGTAACCGAGAAGCCTGAGGTTATTCGCGTAGACTACATCCTTCTGCACAGATGATTCCGGCACGCGATAGACCGGATGGTACAGCGCTTCGATTTCACGGCGATGCGGATTGATAGACCCCGGCTCCTCATATGCAAACATACCCCAGTGAAGCGGCCCCCTGACAAGTGAAAGGCAAACGCCCATACCTGCCACCACGATAACAGCCAAATGGCGCACAGAGGGCTCTCGGCCGAACAGATATAATAACCCAGCTGCCAGCCCACCCAGCATGACAATGCTGCCCCAGCGCCCCGGTAAAACCCAGGCGGTCAGCCAGTGCTGCCATCCGAGCATGATGTACATATAAGCACCAACTATGATTATTCCGGTCGCGCCCCACAACCTGACCGGCACCTTCGCCTCAGCGCTTAACCAGAGCCACTCAAAAAAAAGCCCGGCACCCAGCAGGCTTGCCGGCAAATAAAGCATGTGGTATCGGCCACCATCGACTCCTTTGTTCAGCTGCACGCCCAATTGCAGCACTATAGCCACCACGATATAGATGTACATCGAACACCGCCGCCCACCCTGCATCACCCTCACTACCGCTATGCCACATCCGGCGGCCATTGGCAGCGCCATAAAGGAAAGTGTCGGCCATATGTCTGCATGGGAATAGACCAGCAACGCCCAGTACCATGGGCCAGTAATGAAGGATTTGACTTGTTCGCCATAGCCCAATGTCAGCGCAATCACCGGGTCAAACAGATGCCCGAAATACCCAAGGTCGGATACCCGCACCGAGTGTGTACGAAAAAACCATTCGGCACCCATCCACCACGCCATTAACGGCAGTAGCGCAATCAGGAGGATTCGCATATCTCCACCCACACTACGCAAATCGGTACGCTTTGTGCTGGAATTCGGGGATGCAACCATCTTCATGGTCATTACTACTAGCATCACAATCACCAACGCAATCCCTTTTGCCAGAGAGACCGCTAGAGCCAACACGGCCCCGCCCGCCAGTATCCAACGGTCTTTCACACGTGCTCGAGGACGCACAAGAACGAAAGCCATCAGTATGGTTGCGACAAACTGCACAGGGGAAGGGTACTGCGCTTTCGAAGACATGTAGCCATGCAGATCATGCGCACTGAGAAGCAGAGTTACAAGTACCGGTATTGGCCGTGGAAAGACGCCTGCAGCCAGACGATAGAACGCCGCTATGCCAATAATTCCCCATAGCATCGGCAGCACACGATATAGTTTGGTGTCAGCCCCACGGTACAGTATGTCATCATGGCCAGGAATCAATTTGAGCACGCCGGTCTGCATCCACCACCACAAAGGCGCAAGGAATTGACCGTTCCGGAGCGGAACGCCAAACACCTGTGTTGCTATCCCAGTCCCCAAATGGCGGTCTGGACCCATACCTAACATATCGCGCACGCCGCTTTGGGTAATACGAGGCTCATCAGCCAGAAAGGGATAAGCCACCGCCCCATGCACTCTCATCCAAGTCCCCAGCAATAATGCGATGGCAAGCAAACCCAGGGAGAGCCCACTACTGTGCAATTTGTCCCGTGACGAAAATCTTGCCATAGTGTGAAATGTTTCGATAGTGAATGTCCAGACTATCTGACCCATACAGACAAGTTTCCCCGTATGATAAACTACCCGCTGGCTGCCCGGGGCTTGATACAATACCCTAATGTTTCGATTCCTGCTCGCTGCCCTATCAATTCTGATCAGTTTTGTTTGTCTCTGGCCGCTGACGCGGCGCGCCTTTAATGATGGACATCTGGCGTACGCCGGTGTTTTGGCAACTACCTTCGGGTTGAGCACTGGCATGCTGTCACTGTACATGTTGGCGCTAGGGCTGCTGCCCGGCGCGTGGCTGCGCCCAGCGCTGGTGTTACCGCTACCCTGGTTGCTTCTTGGGTTCGGTATCTGGCGAGCGAAGAACACGCCTTCCCTCAATGGCAGCCGCAGCAGACAAGTACTCATATTCTGGCTGACCTTGATATGCGTCGCTGGTTTCATAGTCATCGTTGTAAATACCGTCTCCTATCCTTTTTACCGCTACGATGTACTCGCCCGCTTCGCACCGAATGCGCGGTTGCTATTTGACAATAGCTCCGTACCCAACACATTGATAGGTTACCCACTCGCTACACAGTTGCTGTATGCCTTCACGTTCATGGCTTACGGTGCGGTCAACGACCATCTAGCCGGATTGGTGGTGGCGGCTTTTTCTGGGGCTATGCTGCTGACCACATTCGCCGTTGGCAGGGTAGCCTATTCCCAACGAACGGGTTGGACGGCAGTACTCCTGCTGCTAAGTTCGCGTCTGTTCGTGGATTGGTCGACATCAGGCTACGTGGATGTGCCCGTTGGGGTTTACCACGGCCTCACTTTTCTGTGCGCGTTTATATGGCTCCAAAGAGGAGAACGACGCTGGGCACTTTGGTCCGGAGTGATGGCAGGCCTAGCCTTGTGGACAAAACAATCGGCACTGGTGCTGATTCCCGCACTGGCGGTGGTTCCTCTGCTGCGGATGCACTCGCATCGCAACATGTACGTTGAGCTTGGCAACGGGTTGATGGCCCTGGGGGCTACACTGCTGCTGGCCGGATCGTGGTATCTGCGGAGCCTTCTGCTGGGCGGACCCGCGGCCGTGCTACCAGCCCCGGGTGCATATGATGCGCAGTTCACCGACCGGTCACTCGGCGCGCTGATAACGTTTGTGACCGCATACATGGAGTGGGGTCCATGGATGAGCGCGGCCACTGTGCTCGGTATAACTCTTTGGTCGACTCATTTCTGGAAACCCGACATCGATAACACATCGCACCATCACATTGACCGACGCCAACGCGCGTGGCTGCTAGCAGCCTTCGTAATCCCTTACCATCTCATCTGGTGGCAGGGCTTTTCTTATCAGACACGCTATTTGTTAGCATCCGCACCCCTCTACGCGGTTATTGCAGGACATTGCATAGACTGGTTGCTCGGACGAGTGCCGGCGCTAGCGCGCACACCGAAATGGGTAGTTTTGGCCGCCGCCGGCGGAATGGTACTTACAGGGATGAGCAGCCGTTTGGGAGCAGTCTATCATCTAGCCGCTCAGCCGCTCCAGTCAGACGACGCCAAACTATCGCGGCTGAGCGGAGAATCGTGGTCTCTGGCAAAACACATCCGCGCGACGATTGAGAAGGGTGCGAGCATCTATGCAATGGACGGGGCACTAGCATACTGGCTGCACGAATATGATTTCAGACAAGGCTATCCCTTCATGCTCGCCGATTTGAAAGACATTGATTATTTTGTCACCGCAGCAAACGGAGAGTCAGTGTATCGCTTTTACGACGCCCACGACAATGAGGTATTGCGCGCGCTCGGTGACGCGGAAACGCTTCCCGAGATCTACAGGCACAACGAATCAGTATCAATCTACCACGTGGGTCCGATTGAGCCATGAATGAGATAGCATCCTGGCTTTTGGCGCTCCTGCCCGTGCCACTGGCGGCCGGATATTTAGCTCCGCTGATTGCACGCTCACGTTTGCGACCACCGTCGGAGCTCTTCTGGCCGCTCAGTGTAGGACTCGGCGTCGGCCTTTTTACCCTCTTGCTAACAATGATAGCATTTGCTGGGATTACAGCGACCCGTCTATGGCTCATCCTCGCCGCTCTGTGGAGCGTCAGCGCGCTCTGGGGCAATTGGCCGCACGTGGTCTATTCCCCAACGGCATGGTGGATCCGAATCCGGCGAAGGAAATGTGGCTCGTGGGTGGGGTTGGCTGGAGGCGCAATCCTTCTGGTTATTCTGGCTCAAGCCAGTTATTACCCATTCACAGGCGATGACGAAATCAGCCGTTACGCATATTTTGCGCGCCTGATTCTCGAAAACGGCAGGCTGGCCGCGGAGGTCCGTGGATACCCTCCACTACTCCCCGTAGCATATGCGAGCACTTTCTTAGCGAGCGGCGGCATCCACGAGCAAGCCGCAAAAATGTACCCTGTTCTGATGGCCGTCATGACAGTTTGGGCCACTTACGCCCTGGCGTTGCGCTGGTTCGGCCAGTGTGCCGGAATCGCTGCCGCCCTTACGCTGGCAGCCACACCGCTTTTCATCCACTGGGCGCCGATCGGTTACGTGGATATCACAAGCGGATTGTATTTCGTGTTGTGCGCACTTGCTCTCGAAATATGGCGAGAACGATTGGAACCAGGCTGGGCTCTGCTAAGCGGAGTTCTCGCCGGGATGGCCCTGTGGACCAAACAGGCCGGATTCGCGGTTCTGCCGATAATGGGACTGTTCGTTTTCACCCAAGTCATGCGCAAATGGACCCGCTCCGAGCGCGATGAAGCGCGGCGCGCGCTAGTCCATGGATTGTTAATGGTGCCGGCGGCTATTGCTGCCGGTGGCTGGTGGTATCTGCGCAACGCACTCTATGACGGTTGGGGGAGCGCTGTGCCGGATGCTGGCCTGTATCATCTGTTGACCGCACCACGCAGCCCGCTGCAACTCGTCCCATTCATAGGAAACTTCCTCGAATTCGGCTGGATGACCGCGCCACTTTACTTAGCAGGATTGGGATGGGCGACCGCAGCGTTACGAAAACCCATGGTGAAGCGCGCACTCTTATGGTGCGGGCCTTATACTATTGTTTGGTGGTGGCGTTTTTCGTTCGACGCACGCTTCCTGTTGACAGTACTGCCGTTCTACGCCGTGCTAGCAGGGGCAGCTGTCACGTCCGGATGGCGCCACGTGAGAGCGGCTGCGGACTCAAGAACGCGCCAAATTATCTGCGCCACCATAATCCTGTCAGTTGTTGCAGCCGGGATCTATCAGGCTCAATTAGGCGGATTAATTCAGTGGGCAAATCACCCTAGAGCCAGCTACGCCGAGCGCCTAACACGAGCTAAAGGTGACCTTTACCCGACGGTACAATTCCTACAAACGCACATAGAACCAACAACAAACATCCACTCCAACGACGTCCGTATTCGATATTATCTAATTGACCGCCCCATTACGGTCGGTTACCCCGACATGGCAAACATGCGAGCAGAGGACGTCTTCGTGGTCGGCTCATGGAGCGAGTCGGTCTATAATAAGCTCGGTGTTCGGAACAGCCCATTGCCTCATCTGGGTGACACCCGATTGTTCGAGAAAATCTACGCCGGCCCGGCCGGGAAACTGACAGCATTCCGGGTACTTTCCCCATGAACAACACTCCTGAAGTTTCAGTTGTACTGCCCTGTCTTAATGAAGCAATTGCGGTAGGCCACTGCGTAGAAGAAGCACTGAAAGCGCTTTCGGATAGCGGATTGCGCGCCGAGGTCATCGTCAGCGACAATGGCTCCAGCGATGGTTCGCCAGAGTTGGCACTGCAAGCCGGTGCGCGCGTGGTACATGAATCTCGGCGTGGTTATGGCAGCGCATATCTATGCGGAATCGCTGCTGCGCGCGCACCCACCATCATCATGGCGGATGCCGACAACACCTATGACCTGCGCGAAATCCCGAGGATGTTGGCAAAGCTTCGCGAGGGATACGACATGGTGCTAGGTTCACGTATGGGCGGCGTCATCCTGCCAGGGTCAATGCCATGGTTACATCGCTACGTGGGCAACCCCATCCTGACCGGGATGCTGAACCGGTTTTTTGGGCTCCACCTTCAGGATGCGCACACCGGCATGCGTGCCTTCACCCGCGCCGGTTACGATCGTCTGAAGCTGCGCACCACCGGAATGGAATTCGCCTCGGAGATGATAATCAGCGCAGGACAGCAACACCTGAAAATCGCCGAAGTGCCGATCACTTATCATCCCCGGGCGGGCGATTCAAAACTGAATACATGGCGTGACGGTTGGCGCCACCTGCGCTATCTCATGCTCCGCAGCCCCACGCATCTGTTCCTGATTCCGGGCATTGCTCTGGTACTGCTCGGTTGGCTGCCCCTCATGACGCTAGCTGCTGGCCCGCTGATAGTCGGGGGGTTATTCTTCGATTTTCACTACATGATTGCGGGTAGCGCAGTAGCGTTACTGGGACTGCAATTGCTGACTCTGGGCGTACATGGCAAAACCTACCTAGTTGCCAACAATCTCGAGCACCCGGACCAAATGATGGCATGGATGCAGGAGAACTTCACACTGGAACGCGGCCTGCTTTCTGGCATAACTCTACTGCTGATTGGCCTCGGTTTCGGCATGCGCATCTTCATTATCTGGGCACAGCACGGTTTTGAGAATCTGTTCGAACTCCGCACCGGAATCGTCGCACTCACACTGGCTGTAAGTGGCACACAGATTATCCTCGCCACTCTCTTTCTCAGCCTACTACAAATCCAGACCCGAAACGATTGATGCGAATCGTTGTCGTACAAGAAACCGACTGGCTGCAACGTGGTCCGCACCAGCAGCATCACATTTTCGAGCGACTTTCGGCGCGTGGACACGAGGTGATAGTTGTCGATTTCGAGATCCTGTACGAGCCATGGCCAACCGCGCCGCTATTCGCCCATCGCATGGAGTGGAGCAATGTGTCGCGCGTGATCCGTGATGCTGGCGTGCACGTGGTCCGGCCGGCTACCATACGACTGCCTGGCCTAGCGCGAATAATATCTCTAGCGACCTTCTACAAAGAACTAGCGCGGATAGTGCGTGGTTTTCGCCCCGATTTGATAGTGGATTATGCGATTTCCACTGGCGCAAGCGCGCTCGCGATTGCACGCTCGCAGCGTATCCCCTTCGTAATGCACGTCATCGACGCACTTCACACACTCGCGCCCCACAGATGGACTTGGCCGCTCGCCCGCTCGTTCGAGGCGCTACTGCTGCGCAACGCCGATGCGACCATCTACATTAATGAAAAACTCAAGGAGTACGGCGTCGCCCTCGGCGCCCGCCCGGAAACAGCCTCAACGGTACGCACCGGAGTGGACCTGGACCGGTTCCACCCAGACCGAGATGTAAGCGAGCTGCGCCGCAAATGGGGCATAGAGCCTGACGAGGTACTGCTAGTATTCGTGGGATGGTTATACCAGTTCTCAGGTGTGGACACAGTCATGCGCTTGATGCCAGAAATGCCACACAGGCTAAAAATGCTGGTTGTCGGCAGCGGAGAGGCCGAAGACCGATTGCAGGCGCTGCGCGAGTCGCTGGGATTGCATGACCGCGTTATCTTCACTGGACGGCAAGATTACGAAAGCATACCCGATCTCATTGCAGCCGCTGACGTATGCCTGATGTGCTCAGACCTAAATCCGATTACGCGCAACATTGTACCCATCAAAACTTACGAATATCTTTCATGTGGATGCCCTGTATTGGCAAGCGAGCTTCCTGGAGTGATGAGCGAAGTGCCGCCCGGTAACGGCATCATTTACGCGCCGAAAGATGAATTGCTGCCCGCCCTGCAGCGACTCCTCGATCCGACAACCCGGGAACGGGAGGGCCGTAAAGCGCGCACATTCACGCAAGAGAATTGCGATTGGTCGAAGTTGGCCTACAGGTTTGAGCAAATCCTAAGCAGCATCATCGCACCGTAACAATAGGCTGACCATCTGCTACTTGACATCTTTACGCCCGACATATACAATGCCATTTACAATTCACCGATCGCGGGGGAGAGACTGCTGAGGCATTGGGCGCAGTGGCACCGAAGGGGCAAATCCACACGCGTGGATGAAACTCTCAGGTAAAAGAACCGCGGGATCGCTACATCCTCTGGAAAGTCTTTTGACACCGACGGGGCAAACTCGGCATGGCCGGGTGAATCTCTCAGGTCTATGACAGAGGGGGCGCTCGCAATAGTCGATGCGTCCCCTTTTTTGTCGCCGGCCTCAGGTTGGCAATAAAACCATCAGGAGAAAAGGTATGACTTGGAACACACCTGACGACCGAAGATACACTGAAACAGATGAGTGGGTTATGCTCGCGGATGACAACGCCACGGT
>Ga0310120_10000166_pt1 | contig 53571 bp, 41 predicted proteins | sample CB27_AW_983_MG_FD_203506 | JGI IMG/M metagenome (GOLD analysis project Ga0310120, IMG submission 203506) | Marine microbial communities from Western Arctic Ocean, Canada - CB27_AW_983 | ecosystem: Environmental > Aquatic > Marine > Oceanic | place: Canada: Western Arctic Ocean | collected...
GTGCTTCGCATCCAAGGCGATCTGCGCACGATCAACGAGCTGAAGGGCCGCGTCGGAGTGACCTTCGGAATGAGTATGAAGTGGCGGGACGAGCATCTTCAATCCACCGATACCAGACTCGTCGAGGCTGTGGTGGGGCCCAGCTCACCGCTGGCCGGGAAGTCCCTCGCGGAGTCGCGTCTACGAGCAAACTACGGAGCCTCGGTGCTCGCGATCCGGCATCACGGAACGCTCAGGCATAGCCAGTTCGAGAACATCACGCTGATGCCGGGTGACGCGCTGCTCATCGACGTACCGAACGACCAGATCGAGCATCTCACCCAGCAGCGTGTGTTTTTGGTGGTGTCCAGAGCCGGGATCCCCCGTTTCGACTGGCGCAGGGCCAGCAAGGCGGTCGCAATCGTGGTCGCGGTCGTCGTGGTCGCGGCAACAGGGCTACTGCCGATCGTGGCTGCCGCAGCCACCGGCGCCTTGATGATGGTGCTGAGCGGCTGCGTCTCGACGGAGGAGGCCTACGGGGCGATTGAGTGGAACGTGCTCTTCCTGCTTGCGGGCATGCTTTCGCTGGGCGCTGCCATGGAAAAGACTGGGGCTTCGACGATGCTGGCGAACGGGATGATCGACAGCGTGGGGGAGTTCGGTTCACTCGCGCTGCTGGCTGCGTTCTTCGGCGCCACCATGCTGCTGACGGAAGTGATGTCGAACAACGCCACCGTGGCGCTGTTACTCCCGATCGCGATCACCACCGCGCAAGCGCTCGACGTAGACCCGCGTGCCTTCATGTTCGCCGTCATTTTCGCGGCCTCGTCGAGCTTCATGACGCCGGTCGGCTATCAGACCAATACGATGATCTATGGGCCGGGCCAGTACCGGTTCAAGGACTTCGTTCGTGTGGGCGCCCCGCTCAACCTCATATTCTGGGTCCTGGGCACGCTCTTGATCCCCTGGTTCTGGCCTCTCTGAGCGGAACCGCCAGTAGCTTAGGAGATCCCGATCTCTCCGGACCCTAGGCCGTGATTACTCCGCCCTGTGGCTTGCGGCGATTCGCAACAACGGGCCCCCGCTGCGTGTCCTTGTTGTATCCGCTTCTGCGCCGACTGGCGTGGCCCCGACACTCCGATGGACCCAACCCGAAGGCGACGCTCGACACACGCTGTGATCCTCTCTGCAGTTGTGCTTCTCTCGGCCGTGTCAAGGTGCCCGCTGCTTGGCTAACAGGCCATTGGCAACGACGCGAGCGACGGGGCGGTCCCTGCCGCGCCGGCGTCGCTCGTGGCCCACGCCCTCACGGGGGACATCGACCTCGACGGTCGAATCGACGAGGCTGTGTGGGCGACCGCCACGCCGATCAGGTGCAGTACGATGACCAGAGCGAGCTCGTGGGGTTGTTCGCACGACTGCGCTGGATCGTGAAGCCGGGTAACGATGTCTACCTCGTCTACTCGCACAACTGGCAGTACGCGTCGCTTCTCGCCAGCCCGAACGAGCGTGAACTGATCACGCTCTCACGCGGTGCCTCGATCAAGGCGAACTACACATACCGGTTCTAGAGTACCCAGACCGGCTCTAGAGCGATTTCGTGGGCTGGCGTCATCGTCCTATGGAGCGTTACATGCAGGTGCCAGCGGTGGACTGAGCCGTGGCGGCAGTGGTTGAAAAGAAACCCGCTAATCGATTGGAGAAGACATGGCGACCGAAGGCAAATGCCCAGTGCTGGGCGGACCTCATAGACACACGGCGGTCGGGGTCACGGCGAACCAACACTGGTGGCCGAATCAGTTGAACCTGAAGACTCTCCAGCAGAACTCTCCCCTGTCGGATCCAATGGGCACGGATTTCAACTACGCCGAGGAGTTCAAGACACTCGACCTTGGGGCACTGAAGAAGGACATCGATGAGTTGATGACGACGTCGCAAGACTGGTGGCCGGCCGACTACGGTCACTATGGGCCGCTCTTCATTCGGATGGCGTGGCACAGCGCAGGCACGTACCGCATCGGCGACGGCCGCGGTGGCGCGGCCTCTGGGACACTACGCTTTGCGCCCCTCAACAGTTGGCCCGACAACGTGAATCTCGATAAGGCGCGCCGGTTGCTCTGGCCGATCAAGCAGAAGTACGGCCGGAAGATCTCGTGGGCCGACCTGATGATCTTCACGGGCAACTGTGCCCTGGAGTCGATGGGATTCAAGACGCTCGGTTTTGCCGGCGGGCGCGAGGACGTCTGGGAGCCGGAAGAAGACATTTACTGGGGGCCCGAGACCACGTGGCTTGGAGACGAGCGTTACACCGGCGACAGGGAACTCGAAAGTCCCCTGGGCGCCGTTCAGATGGGCCTGATCTACGTCAATCCGGAGGGGCCGAACGGTAATCCGGATCCGCTCGCTGCAGCCAGGGACATCCGAGAGACGTTCACTCGCATGGCGATGAACGACGAGGAAACGGTTGCGCTCATTGCCGGCGGACACACGTTCGGCAAAACCCATGGTGCTGCCGATGAGAAGTACAAGGGTCCCGAACCCGAGGCTGCCAACGTCGAGGAGCAAGGCCTTGGCTGGAACAGCAGCTATGGCAGCGGCAAAGCCGGCGATACGATCAGTAGCGGGTTGGAGGGCGCATGGACCACGGAGCCGGCGAAGTGGGACAACAACTTCTTCGACAACCTGTTCGGCTACGAGTGGGAGCAAGTGAAGAGCCCTGCCGGTGCGACGCAGTGGACTCCGACGGATGCATCTGCGGTGGGTACCGTGCCGGATGCTCACGATCCGTCGCAGACGCACGCCCCCACGATGCTCACGACGGACCTGTCATTGAAGGTGGACCCGATCTATGGGCCGATCTCGAAGCGTTTCCACGAGAACCCGGAGGCGTTCGCAGACGCCTTCGCCAGAGCGTGGTACAAGCTGACGCACCGGGACATGGGGCCCCGCACGCGGTGTCTCGGCCCGTTGGTGCCTGCCGAGTCCCAGTTGTGGCAAGACCCCGTCCCCGACATCACTCATGAATTGATTGGGGAGCAAGACATCGCTGCCCTCAAGGGCAAGATCCTCGAGTCAGGACTGTCCATTTCCCAACTGGTCTCGACCGCCTGGGCATCGGCGGCAACGTTCCGTGGCACCGACAAGCGCGGTGGAGCGAACGGGGCACGCATTCGCCTCGCACCGCAGAAGGATTGGGAAGTCAACCAGCCGGCCGAACTAGGGAGGGTTCTGCGGACCCTGGAGGAGATTCAAGAGGACTTCAACAGCTCGCAGTCCGACGGCAAGATGGTCTCGCTCGCTGACGTGATCGTTCTGGGCGGGTGCGCAGCCGTCGAGCAAGCTGCGAAGAACGCCGGACACGACGCTCAGGTTCCCTTCTCTCCGGGGCGCACGGACGCGGCGCAGGAGCAAACCGACGTGGATTCATTCGCCGTGCTCGAACCGACCGCAGATGGGTTCCGCAACTATCTCGCAAACGGGCACGAGAGACCGGCGGCGGAGCTGTTGGTGGATCGGGCGCATAAGCTGGCGCTAACCGCTCCCGAGATGACGGTGCTGGTCGGTGGCCTCCGCGTCTTGAATGCCAACGTTGGGCAGTCCGAACTCGGCGTCTTCACTGAGCGGCCAGAGACGTTGACCCAGGATTTCTTCGTGAACCTGCTCGACATGAGTACGACGTGGCAGGCGTCCACCACTTCCGAAGGCGTGTTCGAGGGACGCGATCACGGGACGGGTGAGGTCAGGTGGACCGGTACCGCCGTCGACCTGGTGTTCGGCTCGAACTCCCAGCTCCGAGCCCTCGCGGAGGTCTATGCGTGTGACGACTCGCAGCAGGCGTTTGTGCGTGCCTTCGTGGCTGCGTGGGACAAGGTCATGAATCTCGATCGCTTCGACCTTGATCCGAGTCTGGAGCATGGATCATAGGGTCGTTGAACTCAGTGATCCACCGTGCCACGACCTCTAAGACAGGGTGAGCGAACCGAGTCGTTGCCGGAAACTCAGCCAGGCTGGAGGACGCCCTCGGAGAGCGCGTCCTCCAGAATCTGAACCATCTCGTCCGGATCCGGCCATTCCGCACGGGACAACAGCCGACCGCTCACTACCACTGCCTGGATCGGGAGCCATCCAATCGTCTTCAGGGCTTCGACGATCCCGACGCTAAAGGCCCAGAAGTCCCTGACAAGCATAAATAACAGGGCGGGATTCCGCGGATCCAAGACCTGAAGCTCGATCGCCTCGCCGAATCTCTCTCTCAATGTCCGGGACAAGGGCGCCATCGCCTCCATGCACGCCCGACGTTCCGGAAACGTGGGCTCTCCAGCGGGTGTCTTCAGGAAGTCGCCTGCCACGCGTCCACAGCAACCGCTGCCCGACAGCTGTCCTTCCCATTCCCTGATCAGGATCACACTGGGTCTCGTTCTCATATCCACCCAATCGCGCAGTGACACTCGTGGTTTCCTCGAGACCTATCCTAAGCATTCTGTGTCTTTGCGGCAGCTGAGCCCTCATTCCGCGGGTCGTGGAGTCGAGATCAGTGCGGCAGGCCGGCGTAGCCTTCGGCTCTGAATAGTTGCTGGCTCTGCATAGGGCCCGGTGCACGGTGCGCGCATGCCTGGCGTGCCGTATCATGAGGCCAGCGTTCATCTGGCCACGAGCCGACAAGCTTTCGAGGAGCCCACCAATGCCGGCACCGGAACTCCGATCTGAGACGGACGTCGATTTGACGAAATTCGTGGAGGGGGGAGAAGGGATCCACGTGATCCGGGACAGCGATGATTGTAGGTCCTGGAACAACATCCGCTACAAGCCCGGGATGTCGGGGAAGAACGTGGGTTCGAAGAAGCTCTCCATGAATGTCGCAACCATTCCACCCCAAGGCGTAGCCTACGCACACATTCACGACGGTTTCGAGGTGATGCTCTACATCTTGCACGGCCGGGTACGCCACGAGTACGGGCCGGGCTGTAGGAAGGTGATCGAGAACAAAGCCGGTGACTTCATCTACATCGAGCCCGGCGTGCCACACGAGGTGTTCAACCTGAGTGACACCGAGCCAGTGGTGGCGGTAGTGGCCCGTTCAGACGCCAGCGAGTGGGAGAACATCATTTCATACGATCGCGACCAGGAGGATCTCTCTTGAATTCCAGAACACCGCCGGTCGTCGTGGCGGTAGCTGCGGTACTGTTATTCGCACCCGGCTTGCCCGCCCAGCCTCGTGGTTCCGAGCGCGGCACTGGAGTCCGCCGTGGACTCGATCTACTCTGGATATGGAGAGGAATCCGGGGGTGGCGTGCCGGCGGGCAACCAAGCCAGCCTCGTGGAGAGTGGCAACGCGTACCTCGACACCCGATTTCCGGAGTTGGATCGTATCATCAGGGTGCGCGTGTCCGGCTGAGGTTATCCGCACCGGCGCAACGGGTCTTTGACCCGCGATGACCCGAGCGGGGGTTCAGTCCGAGAGATGTTGTGACCAGACACGTCAGTCACTGCAGGACGCACACGTGGCTGACTCGGGGAACACCAACAGGCGCTCCGCCACGATTCGGCCGCCGCACTCGGTGCAGACGCCGTACGTGTCGTTGTCCAGGCGTCGCAAAGCCTCCTGTATCAGAGCCAGGCTGACGAGTTCCCGTTCCCGGAGGTTCTTCGCCATACTCTGATTCTGGAGGGAATCCATGCGGGACAGCCGCCCCACGGCACCTTGATCGAGCTCGACCGTTTTCAGGGCCTCATCCGTCACCGTCATACTTTTTTCGAGCTTCACGAGTTGCCGTTCCAGCTCGGCGCGGAGCTCCGTGATGTGTGTCTCGGTGAGATGGTCCATTGTCACTCTCTGGCCGACTCACATTCGCGGACTGTTTCTAGAGTTCCGGGTGGACGGCGTGCAAGTCGGCCACTGGGCGGGACCACCATCTCGGTCTGTGATCACCGTCCGGCGCTCTCGGCTAACGCGCTCCGGGTCCTCGGACGCCATGTAGACGAGGGTCGCCGCGAGGACCGCGTTGTTCTTCAGGTCGTCGAAGACGAGCTTGTCGTAGGTGTCGCGGTGCGTGTGCCAGGTGTGTGAGCTGTAGTCCCAGGAAAGCGCTCCCAGGTTGAATGCCGGTGCTCCGTGGCACACGAAGGACGCGTAGTCGGAGCCGCCGCCCCCCGGACTCCCGGGGATGTCGAGGGTCACGTGGCCGGATACCTCGGCAGGTACCTGAGACAGCCACTTGGCGAGTGAACCGCCGGCCTGGGTGAACCCCTGGGCCCCGAGTCTCACGACCCGTCCTGTCCCGTTGTCCTGGTTGAACAAGGCCTGCAGTCCCTCGATCACCTCGGGGTGATCCTCGGTGAAGGCGCGTGAGCCGTTGAGGCCCTGCTCCTCGCCGCTCCAGAGCCCGATCAGAATCGTGCGCTTGGGGTTCGGATAGACGGCGCTGAGGATGCGCATCGTCTCGAGCATCAGCACTGAGCCGCTCCCGTTGTCGGTTGCGCCCGAGCCGCTCTCCCACGAATCGTAGTGCGCCGAAAGCATGACGTACTCGTCCGGAAGGTCGGTTCCACGGATCTCACCGATCACGTTGAAGACCGGAACCTCCCCGCGGCTCTCCGCCTCTGCGGTCAGGCGCAGCACGGGCTCCTGACCGTTGGCGGCGAGGCGGTACACGAGCCCGTAGTCCTCGCAGGAGAGTTCGAACGTGGGTGCCTCACGATTGTAGGCGTTGAACACACGAGTGGTCCCATATGAGCCCGGCCATTGTGAGGTGATGATGCCTGCCGCGCCTGCCTCCTCGAGTTGGGCGTGCAGATCACGACGCCGCGTGTCTTGAGAGCCGGTCGCTTGTAGGCTTCGGTTCCAATCCCGCTGCGCGATAGACCGTGCCTCGGCCATCCTTCGAGCGGATCCCGGCATCGCGAACTCGGCCCACTGCTCGTTGGCCCGACACGTCGGTTCAGGGGCCGACAACATCACCCACTTGCCGGAAACGGTGCTGAGAAACGACTGCCAGTCTGCAGGCGAGCGAATCCCCGGCAGGTAGGTCACGCCTCCTTCGAGTGGGCGCCCATCCGTGCCCGGACTCCACGCGAGAATCCTACCCTCGAGCGAACGGACGCGCGGTTCGATCAGGTCGACGTGGCTCGGGCCCCGTTCCCAGCCCTCCCACGTGCCATACTGCTCGGTGCGCGCTTCGACGCCCCAGCTTCGTAGCATCCGGGTCGCCCAGTCCTGAGCGGCCTCGATGCCGGGTGACCCCGTAAGGCGCGGACCGATCGAGTCGAGAAGCGCTTGGGCCAGGGTCTCGAACTCCGAGTTGTTCATCGCCTCGTCCCATATCCCCTGGAGGACGGGGTCGTCTGTGGCCAGTTGTTGGGCGTCGGTCGCTCCCGGCGTCCAGATCAGGAGGCCGGTGACGGTGAGTAGGGCTGGAGTCGAATTAAGGATGCTTCGCATGGGTCTGACCTCGAAGAAAGATTGAAGCGGGTCGGCATAACGTGAGGGGACAGACCAGGGTGGTCAACAAGGGCCTCACGCAAGCATCAGGGGGCCGTGCGAAAAAGGCTTTTACCTTCTCGCACTGCGTTCCATGTTTCATAATCTGGACCATTTGGGAGCGAGGTGGCCTCCCGGCCGCGACGAGCGGCCTGCACGCCCGACTGGAGGGGAGTGCCCTCGCCATCCTCGCCGTGTCGCCGGACATGCGGGCAGGATTGCTGCGCCGCCGCGGCGGCGACATCGAGATGTTCCTGTACGGCTTCGCCTTCCTCCTGATCGAGACGAAGTTCGTCACGGCCATGAATCTACTGTGGGGCGCGATCTGGTTGACGTCGGCGGTCGTCTTCGGAGCGATCCTGTTCACGATCCTCATCGGAACCGTGGTCATGCAGTTGAAGCCCGTTCCATGGGCGCTGGCCGGAGTCGGACTGGTGATAGCCCTGCTCACCACCTACGCCATCCCCCTTGAAGCTTTGCTGCGCACGGATCCACCAACACGCCTCGCGCTGTCGTCCTTTACATGGCAGCACCTGTCATTTTCGCCTCGCTCATTTTCGCGGCGCGCTTCAAGGTGCGACCCGCCGCGGACCTGGCCTTTGGCTGGAATCTCCTCGGCGCGGTAGTCGGCGGCCTGGCCGAGTTCTTCTCGATGGCGCTCGGGTTCCGCGCCATGACGTTAGTGGCGATCACCGCCTATCTCCTTGCCTTCCTCGTCGCTCGGCGGTCTCCGGAGGGAGCGTCGCACCCTGATGTGGCGTCACCTGCATATGGTGACCGGCCCCTCGAAGTAGGAGCTACGGCCTAGAGAGGATCGGAAGGGGGGCGGTGCCAGCGCAACTAGGGCGCGCCCGCGCCCATGAGTGTGAATTTCTGAGCCCGGAACCCGGCCCGTGCGCTGTCCCCCTGGGCATCGAAGATCCAGGGACCCTGGGCCTCAGCTACGAAGATGTTGCCCTGCGGATCCACCGCCAGGTTGTGGGGCCGCCCTAGCTCACCCGTGCCCCTCCCGGGGCCGCCGAACTCATCGACCCTCTCCAGGTCGGCGCGCCTGAGCACGATGATCACGTGTGATCCCCCGTCGGCCACATAAAGGTAGGTCTGGGCGTCGTCGGGTGAGAAGCCGACCGAAAAAGCCGCTGATCCCGCGCAGCCTGGCACCGCGGGCTGGCCCTCCGGTGCGCAGAGCGGCCGGAGGATGTTCTCCATCACGTACTCGCCGTTCTGACGGAAGACCTGGATGCGGTTGTTGGCCCGGTCCGCGACGTAGATGAAGCCATCCCGTGAGCCAGCGATCCCATGCGGTGTCCGGAACTGTCGGGACGGCTCCCCAGACATCCGGTCGGGTTGGTAGTCGTCGTCCGGCCTCTCGCCGTACGCTCCCCAATGGCGCAGGTATTCTCCCGTCTCGCCGTCGAAGACGACGACGCGCCGGTTTCCATAGCCGTCTGCGACGAACACCTCATTGTCGACCGGGTCGACCCAGATCTCGGCCGGTCGTCCCATTAACGTCGGATCGTTGCTACCGCCGGTCTCGTCGAATCGGCCGATGGTCATGACGTGCTGTCCGTCCATCGTGAACTTGAGGGTCATGTCGCTCTCGCGGGCATTCGTCCACACGAAGTCGTTGTGGTCGATGAACAGCCCATGGATCGTACTCCAGTTCCGGTCCGGACCCGAGGCATTCCATGATTGCAGGAGGTTGCCCGCTGCATCCCACTCGGCGACCTGGCTGCGGCTCGAAGTCCACACGTGCCCTCGGGAGTCCGTGGCGATCCCGATGACCTGTCCCCACTCGAAGTCCGCCGGGAGCTGTGGCCAGTCGGGATCGGCTTGGAACGTCGGCACGCCGGCCTCGCCGGCGTCCGATCCCGCGCAAGCTCCTAGGAGGGGAATAAGTATAAGAGCAACGCCCACCGTGAGCTTCTCGAGCGTGATCATCAATCCATGCTCCTCGTCTGGGGAGAGGCGCGGGCGGGTCGAGGAGGCGACCCGAGGGCCATCCAGGGCGGCTGAATCCGGTCCATCATCGCTATGCGATGGTGCTCTGGCAAGGGAGTGAAGTTTGCTTTGCAAACGCAGGACGTATCGATCCGCCGACCCGCGATCTGGCTAACGGAGACCCAGATCGGGGAGGTTGCTGTCCGTCAGAGTGAAGACGAACTCCTGACCTGGGGCCGATACCGCCGTGCTTTTTGTGCCTCCGACCAGGAAGCCGGTCCGCGTGTCGTAGTACCACTCTCCCCTGAGCGCCATGTCCATGCCGACGCTGGCCGTCACGACGCCGACGTCCCAGCTTTCCCAATGGCGAACCTCGCCGATGCGAGTGCCGTTGGCGTTCCCACCCTCCTGAACATCGCTCGGTGGCACCCACAACGGTCCGAGCGAGTCCAATTCGAAGATTCGTCCATCAGCCGTTTGCATGCGAGCATCGACGACGTCGCCCGGCGTAGCCGGAGGTTCGTCCGTTCCGAACGCTCCGTTGTCATCCGCGTACTCGACGCGGGTGCTGAATCCGTCTCCGTCGGTGGAAGAGAACGTCAGTCGCATGGCCGAGCCACCGACGTCGTACACCAAGAACGTGCCACCGCTTATGGCTGATTCCTCGCGCGACCTAGCGAGCAACGCCCCCACAATCACGAGCCCCAAGAGGGCAACAACTAGATTGTTCCTCACCGGTCACCGGTCACCGTCCTGTCGAAGAAGTGCGAACCACGCCCACCCTATACGCTATCACAAAGCGCTCTCGAGTGGTTGAGGATTTTGGCCGGCTTTGATGTGCAGAGGATGGCCTTCGTTCTTGCATGGGCGAACGGCGAACGTGCACCTTGGCCTCGTGTTCAGCAATCGCGACGCCGTGATACGAAGCCCTCGATACAGGTGGAGGAGTGACAGGCATGGGTGAAGCTCTGTGGAGGCCCTCCGCCGAGCGCATCGCTACCGCCGAAATCACGCGCTTCACGGCGTTCGTGAACCAAACCTGGAATGCCCGGGCGGTGGACTACCCATCCCTCCATCACTGGTCTGTGCGGTATCCGGAGCAGTTTTGGGATGCCGTGTGGGGATTCGCCGGCATCGTGGCCGAGACCAAGGGCGACACGGTGGTCGAGAAGGAACACCGTATGCCCGGGGCACGATGGTTTCCCGAGGCCCGGCTCAATTACGCCGAGAACCTGCTACGGCGGAGGGACGACGCGGAGGCCATCGTGTTTTGGGGCGAGGACCGGGTGCGTCGGAGTCTGTCTCATGCGCGGCTCTACGACACCGTTTCGGTGCTCACCCAGGCGCTCGCCGACGTCGGCGTTTCCCGCGGCGATCGGGTGGCCGGTTATCTGCCCAATATGCCCGAGGCGATCACGGCGATGCTCGCCACCGCCAGTTTGGGGGCCGTTTGGTCGTCCTGCTCACCTGACTTCGGTGTGCGTGGCGCGGTGAGTCGCTTCGGTCAAATTGCGCCGAAAGTGCTGTTCACCGCCGACGGTTACTTGTACAACGGCAAACAACACGACTCCCTGGGGCCCGTAGCACGAATGCTCGAGGAGCTTCCGGACGTGCAGAGGGTGATCGTCGTTCCCTACGCCGAGGCAGTGCCTGACATCCAGAGGGTGCCGAAGGCCGTCGCTCTAAAGGCGTTCACAGCGGGCTACGCACCCGTAGACATCAAATTCGAGCAGATGCCGTTTGATCACCCGTTGTTCATCCTGTATTCCTCCGGTACGACGGGCGTACCCAAGTGCGTGGTGCACGGGGCCGGGGGCACGCTCATTCAGCATCTCAAGGACCACCAGCTGCACTCCGATATCCGTAGTGGCGATCGTTTGATGTACTTCACGACCTGCGGGTGGATGATGTGGAACTGGCAGGCGTCGGCACTGGCCTCGGGCGCCACTCTACTGCTGTACGACGGTTCGCCCGTCTACCCCAGCATAGACGTGCTCTTCGACTACGCGGACGAGTCGCAAATGACCCATTTCGGCACGTCGGCCAGGTTCATCGCTGCGCTGCAAAGGTCGGGCGTGAAGCCCGCAAACAGTCACTCGCTGGACTCCGTCCGCACGATGCTTTCCACCGGTTCGCCACTGGCGCCCGACAGCTTCGACTACGTGTACGAGCACATCAAGAAGGGCATCTGCCTCTCGTCCATTACCGGCGGAACCGACATCATCTCATGCTTCGCACTCGGTAATCCGACTCTGCCGGTGTACCGGGGAGAGATTCAGTGCATCGGTCTAGGCATGGACGTGGCCTCGTTCGACGATGACGGCAACGCGGTTGTGGGCGCCAAGGGCGAGCTCGTGTGTAGAGCACCGTTTCCATCCATGCCCGTCGGTTTCTGGCGCGACACCGACGGAAGTCAGTATGAAGCCGCCTACTTCGAGAAATTCCCCCGTGTCTGGTGTCACGGCGACTACGTGGCGCTCACGGAACACGGCGGAATGGTCGTCTACGGACGAAGCGACGCGGTCCTGAATCCCGGTGGCGTGCGTATCGGCACGTCGGAGATTTACGATCAGGTGGAGCAGCTGGACGAGGTCGTCGAGGGCCTCGCCATCGGTCAGGACTGGGACGGCGACGTGCGCATCGTGCTGTTCGTCGTGCTTCGCGACGGCGTCGACCTCGACGAGGATCTGGAGAAACGGATCAAGGCCCAGATTCAGCGCGGTACGACGCCCCGGCACGTGCCGGATAGAATCGTGCAGGTGGCCGACATTCCGCGCACCAAGAACGGCAAGATCGTCGAGCTAGCGGTGCGCGATGTCGTGCACGGTCGCGAAGTCCATAACAAGGACGTCCTGCTCAATCCGGAGGCCTTGGAGTTGTACCGCGACATCGCGGTGCTCGAGAGCTGAGCGGAGACTACCCTCGAATTTCCCAGAACGTCTCGATCTCCACAGCCATCCCGAACGGTAGCGAGCCCATGCCCACCGCCGCGCGCGTACCCTTGCCTGCGTCCGGCCCGAAGATCTCGACCAGCAAATCGCTGCACCCGTTGATCACCTGTGGGTGCTGCCCGAAGTCCGGGACGGCGTTGACCATGCCGAAGGTGCGAACGAGACGCACGACGCGGTCGAGGCTCCCGAGGGTGTTGCGCACCGTGGACAGGATGTTGATGCCCGAAACCCGCGCGGCCTCGTACGCCTCCTCGACGGTGAAGTCTTCGCCGACTTTGCCCTGATAGCCAGGTGACCCGTCCGGACGCCGCGGCGTGTGGCCTGCCACATAAAGCATGTTCCCCACGACTACTGCGGGTACGTAGGTCGCGACGGGCTGTGGCGCTGGCGGCAGCTCGATTCCGAGTCGACGCAGCCGGGTCTCCGGGCTTGCCTCCTGCTGGGCCGCCGACGTGGCCGTCGACCCAGCTCCGTCGCGGGCCATGAGGAGTCCAAAGGTGGCCGCGGCGGCGCCGCCGAAGAAACGGCGACGGGTGGTGGTCTCGAGCATGGCGCTCACCTCCGTTTGGGTTATACGACTCCGCGGTCCCAGCGAGTGACCGCGACCTTCCATTCGTGCTTCGTGTTCGTGCTTTATAGCTCACCCTCGTCTACGGCCAGCAGGCTGCGAAGTAGGACGTTCGCGCCCGCCGTTATGTGCTCGGGGGTCGTCCTCTCCAGGGGCGAGTGGCTGATCCCCTCCAAGCTGGGCACGAAGATCATGCCTACGGGGCCAAGGAGCGCAATGCTCTGCGCGTCGTGCCCGGCGCCACTGGGCATGCGCAACGTAGTGAGGCTCAGTCGCTGGGCCTCGGCTTCGATGACGTCCCGGAGGGGCAGCGCCGTTGGAGCGGCCCGACTGGTGTAGAACTGCTCGAACCCCACACTCGTCCCGTCGCTTTCAGCCAATCGGGTGGCCTCGCCGCGGATCGCCTCGAATACCTCGTCGATCTTGGACATCTCCAGGTCGCGGATCTCCAGGCTGAACGTGATCCGCCCGGGGATCACGTTGGGCGCGCCCGGCTCCGCGTTCACGCGGCCGACCGTGGCCACCTGCCGTCCCGGCGTCGAGCGCGCGATCTGGTTGACGGCTTCGATCATGCGGGCCGCCGAGACCATGGCGTCCTTGCGCTGATTCATGGGCGTGGTGCCGGCATGGTTGGCGAAGCCCTCCACCGTGACGTTCCAACGCTTGATGCCTACGATGCCCTCGACCACTCCGATGTCGATGCCGGCGCGGTCGAGGACGAAGCCCTGCTCGATGTGGAGTTCGAAGTACGCCGCTAACGACCCGGGCTCTCGTCGGGCCTCCTCCAGCCGGCCGAGGTCGCCGCCGATGCGCAGCGTGCCGTCCCCGATCGTAAAGCCGCTCGCTGTCATGACGTCGAGCTCGGCTGGGTCCACCTCACCCGAGACGGCGCGGCTCCCCGTTTTTCCACCCTCCTCGTTTGCCCATACGACGAACTCGAGGCCGTGGCGGGTACGATGGCCCACGTCGGTCAGCGTGGTCGCCACCTCCAGCGCGGCCATGGAGCCCACCTGTCCGTCGTAGTTCCCGCCCGATGGCACGGAGTCGATGTGCGATCCGAGCAGCAAGGGCGGTAGCTCGGGGTCGGAGCCGGGCTGGCGACCGATGAGATTCCCTGCGAGGTCGACCGAGACGTCTAGCCCGGCGTCGCCCATGAGGGTCGCCACCCACTCCCGGGCGGCCAGGTCGGCGTCGCTATAAGCTACACGGCTGACGCCTCCGTCAGGCGTGGCGCCGAAGCGGGCGAGCTCGGTGAGCGTTCGGTTGAGTCGGTCCCCGTCCACCAGCAAGTCGGGCGGCTGCCGGAGCCTAGGCCGAACTATCCCGAGCGCGGGCTGCACCATGCCGAGTGCTAGCCCACGTGACGCGAGACGGGTGAAGTGACGACGGTCCATGATTAGCCTATCTATCCCCCTATGCCTCCCCAGCCTTGCCGAGAACCCAGGTCGTCATCGCCCGGAGGTTCTGCACGACCGTAGTCTTGATCGGATCGAGCAGCTCGCCACCCAGCTGTGAAGTAATCCGCAACAAGTATTCCTCGTCGACCAGGAATCGGTCCGTGCCATCGGGTAGCCGATGCCGGCGATGCTCAAGACGCCTGACCTGGTCCTCGATCCCTATGGTCGACGCCAGCCGGGCAAAGAAGATTCCGCCTGAGCTCAGGATTCGCCACATCTCGGCGACCATATCCTCGAACTCAGGCTCGTCCTCGGCGAAATGGAGGACTGCGCTGCAGACCACTGCATTGAAATAGGCGTCCGGAAACGGTAACTCGGTGAGCCGACCGACGCGGAAGTTGCTGGCCGGCAGATTTGGAGCGAACCGTGCGGCAACGGCCTGGATCCGATCGATTTGGCTCGGATCGGCATCCACCCCGAAAACGTCGGCTCCGCAGCGCATCAGGTATTGGGAGTTGCGACCCCCGCCACATCCTGCATCCAACAGCCTCATCCCAGGTGTGATTCGCCCTCGCAGGAGTTGGTCGAAGACGTAGATGTCGATCTGGCCAAACTGAGCGAGCAGTTCGTCACGACCACATGGCGCTTCGGATGATAACAAGAGCCTTACGCCTTACCGGAAACTCGCGACATTAGCCACCGTCTCGCGATCGAGGCGGCTGAGTACCTGCAAGAGCAACTCGACTGCTTGGTCGAAGTCCGAGCGCTGGATGATGCCGGTGTGCGCATGGAGGTAACGGGTTGGGACGGTGATGTTCACCGATGGGCGTCCCGTATCGAAGCGCTGGATCTCCGCTCCGTCCTCTCCGTACCCAGTGAGGACATCGGGCTGAAGTGAGATGCCCGCATCCTTCGCGACGTCGAAGAAGAAGTCACTCAGCTTGCGGTTCGGGATCATGGAGCTGTCCAAGAGGAAGATTCCAGGACCCCTTCCGAGGCGTTCCTGAGCCTGGGTGGGGCCGATCCCCGGAAAATCCGCCGAAACTCCGGCCTCTATGGAAATTCCGATATCGGGCGAAGCGAGTGCGACCGCCGTTTGGGCGCCCCGAAGTCCGATCTCTTCCTGGGTCGTGGCAACCCAAACGACGTCTGCAGGGATCCGGATGCCCTCGTCTCTGATCCGCCGTGCAGCAACCAGCATTACGGCGAGCCCGACCCGATCGTCCCACGCCTTTGCCGCGTATCGCTGATTGGGAAGCACGACAAAGTCGCTTTGGGGAGCGATACCATCCCCAGGCCTCACGCCCATCGCCTCTACCTCAGCCGCCGACGCGGCGCCAAGGTCGAGAAACGTCTCCTCGAGCGACCAGACTCGATCCCGCTGCGAACCCGGAGTCACATGGATCGTCCGGATCCCGCTCACTCCCGTTACCGGACCTTGGCGGCCCAGAATGGTCCACCGCTGATCAGGCAGCGCTTGCCGAAGCCATCCGCCAAGCGTTTTCACTCGGACGAAGCCGTCGGGCGTGATGTGCTGGACCATGAGGCCCACCTCATCCAGGTGCGCCGTCACCATGACCCTGGGCCCGCCCGCCGCATACCCGCCGTTCGCGAGCACCGACCCCAGGCCGTCGAACTGGACGTCCAGGCCCAGTTCGTCGAACTCCCGCACCACGATCTCTCGGACGGCTTCTTCGAAGCCCGAAGGACCCGGTGCTTCGGTCAGATTCTTCATGAGCTCTGCGGCGGCATCGAGATTCTGTCCGCAAAGCGGCATAGCCATCAGGCCCGCCGTCACTGCCTGCATCCACGTTCGGCCCATGTTGCACCCCAGTGAGAATGTTGTCGATCACGATAAACGATCACGGGTCGAACCATTCGACCGTCACTCGCGTCTAATACACCAGCTAATCTTATCACCGAGAGCGAAGAGCGCGACCCTGATGCCACCGCGTCGGAACAAGTGATCGTTGGACGGTGTCCACGGAGGACGCGGGGCTTGAAGGAGAAAGCGGCATCGTTCGTCGTGCGAGGACGAGGAGGGGCGTGTGAGATTTATCGGTCTTGCTTACGTGTGCGCGTTTGTGGCGGCACTCGCGGCGTTCGGCCTGCGAGCTGAGCGCGAGGCGCCACCGGCTGTCGCCGCTCCGGACCCCGCCTCCGCAGTTGTGATCCCGGAGTCGCAGCCACCGACCGCGACGGAGCCGGTGCGGTCCGACGATCCGGAAGCGATGGACCCTGCCGAAGTATCCCAGTCCCAGGAACTCACACAGGAGGCGGTTGCTCTTCCGGCTCCCAGGATAAGAAACTTCCGGCGGCGGCGCCGCAACCGCTACCCGGGGCCTATCCCAACGCCCGCTGACTGGAGACCGCCCGAGGGGCCGGTGCGAATCGCGCTGCAGGCGGGTCATTGGAGAGCAAACGAAGCGCCCCGTGAGCTCTCCGGTCTTCGGGACAACGGAACCAGTTGGCGGGGGACGCCCGAGTGGGAGGTGAACTTGGAGATCGCTCAGCGTGCGCGTGTGGCGCTGGAGGGGATGGGCTATGAAGTCGACATCCTCCCAGCTGTCGTTCCTCCGAGCTATCGGGCCCATCTATTCATCTCCATCCATGCCGACGGGAGCAACGACCGAAACGCGTCCGGGTATCGGGTCGCGGCGCCGAGCCGAGATGCCACGGGCCGGGCGTCGCAGGTCGTGACGTTGCTCGAGCGAAGCTACGGGGAGGCCACGGGCATCAAGCGCCTGCCGGATGTCACTCGACGCATGCGGAACTACTACGCGTTCAACTTCCGTCGGTACGAACACGCGCTCCATCCCATGACGATTGCGGTGATCATCGAGACGGGGTTCCTCACGAGCTCGAGGGATCGCGAGGTGATCGTAAACGATCCAGAGCGTGCCGCGCGCGGCATCGTCGAGGCAGTGACCGCGTTCTCGGAGACCCCACCCCCGAGCACGGTGGGCGGCCACTAGGGCCTACCACGCTGCCGGGCAGAGAGCCTCGCCGTCGGTGTTGGCCTTTTCCCTCGGCGTTTCCGCTCTGGCACCCTGGGCGTTCGTCGCACCCGCTGTGGCGCTTGCGGTGGCTTCTGCGCTAGACGCGTGGGTGCCTGCCGCCCGGGCCGGGCGCTTGCCCCCGGCCGAGGTGCTTCGAACCGACTGACTTCCAACTGTCGGACCATTCGTACACGGCGACCGATGCATTCAACAGGAAGACGACGTAGAGGGCGCTGAACATGTGGGCCCCCGTAAGGCTGAACAGGACGATGGCCGACGCGTCCACGGGCCCCACCCACAGCATCCAGCTTTCGATCTTCTTCCGACTCATGAGCCACTGTGCTACGATGCTGAAGACCACGATGCTCGCGTCCCAAAAGACGAAGATGGCCCGCTCGTAGACGCGACTGAAGAACGTCCCCACGAAATAGGTGCCGATCAGGAAGAACGGTAGGTAGAGGAGCCACTCCCTCCACGGGGTCCAGCTGACTTCGAGCCTCGTCCGATCTTTGCCGCCACGTACCCAGTGAAACCATGCCCAGGCGTTGATCGGAGCGAAGTAGAAAAAATGGAGCCACGCCTGACCTATGAGCCCGAGGTCGTGAAACACCGTACCCACGGCGATGACGCTCGTGATGCCGAACGGCCAAGCGAGTGCGTTCTGCTTCCGGAGCAACCAGACGTTACAGAGGCCGGTCACGGTCCCAACCAACTCCAGGGCAGAGGGCCGACCTGTGAAGCGGGCTGCGATCAAGCCGAACGTCGCGGTGATGCACACGGAGATCGCGAAGACTCGAGCCACTTGTCTTCGATCCGAGGACGATCCGAAGAAGACCACGTCAGGGGGTCTCGCCGGCCCCTCTCAGCGAAGCGTCCAGGGCCTGTGCCAGTGTGATGGCTCCGCGGCCCGCTCCGTGGGCGATCTGATGCCGACAGCTCACACCGGCAGCGAGCACCCAGGCGTCGGGACCGGCGTCACGGATGGTGGGAAGCAAATCGAGCTCACCCATGGCCATCGAGATGTCGTAGTGCTCGACTTCGTAGCCGAAGGCACCTGCCATTCCGCAGCACCCCGAGCGAATGGTGTGGACTTCGAGCCCGGGGATGCGCCCGAGCACCATCTCCGTCGTGCCCTCCCGGCCGAGAGCCTTTTGGTGGCAATGTGTGTGAACGAGGGCCGTCCGCGCTTCCACCGGGCCGAGGTCGAGCGGGGCCCGGCCCGCTTCCGCCTCGCGCACCAGGAATTCGTCGAGGAGTAGCGAGCCATCCGCGACGGCGGAGCTCTCCTCTCCGGGGAGCAGGCCCGGCAGCTCGTCCCGAAGAGTGAGGAGGCAGGACGGCTCCAACCCCACCACGGGAACGTTTCGTTCCACCCAAGGCGAGAGAGCGCTCAGGAGGCGCTGGCCCTCACGGCGGGCCTCATCCACCAAGCCCGCGTTCAGGAACGTGCGGCCGCAGCACGGGGGTCGGCCCGACGGAGTCGGGATGTGAACACGATATCCCGCCGCCTCGAGCACTCGGAGCGCGGCGTGGGCGTTCTCGGGCTCGAAGTAGGTGTTGAAGGTATCGACCCAGAGGACGACCTCCGGCCGGTCATCTTCGTCATTCGGCCGGGCACCTTCGCCATGAGGACCCACGCCCGAGTTCGCCGGGCCGGCAGGTGTCACGCCGCTCCCGTTCAGAGGGGCCGCCCCCCGGAACACGTCCCGCCGCCAGCGAGGGCGCTCGCGCCGGGCGCTGAGGCCGAGCAGTCGCTCGCCGGCACGAGCCAGCATTCCCCCCGGACGGCCCACGTTCGCCAGCTTCGAAAAGCGGGCCGCCCATGGCGCGTAGCGGGGGAGCCATGCGACCAGCCGTTCCCGAAGAGGGAGTCCCCGACGACGATAGTAGTGGTGCAGGAACTCGATCTTCATGCGGGCCACGTCGACTCCTGTCGGGCACTCCTTGCCGCACGCCTTGCACCCCACGCACAGTGAGAGCGTTTCGTACATGTCGGGGGACGTGAGGGCGTCGGCTCCGAGTTGTCCCGTGAGCGCCAACCGGAGTGTGTTGGCCCTTCCCCGGGTGGTGTGGCGCTCGTCGCCCGTGGCACGGAAGGAGGGGCACATGACGCCGGGGTCGGTCTTACGGCAGGCCCCGTTGTTGTTGCACATCTCCGTGGCGCCCGCCCACCCTCCCCACGACGACCAGTCCAGCGCGGTGGTAACGGACAGCGGCTGGTAGCCACGGTGGTAGCGCATCAAGGATCGGTCGTCCATGCGGGGAGGATCGACGATCTTTCCAGGGTTCAGTGTGCCGGACGGATCGAACGCCGCCTTGATCTCGCCGAAAGCTGCCACGAGCCGGCTCCCCAACATCGGCTCTAAGAACTCGGATCGAACGAGCCCGTCCCCGTGCTCGCCCGAGTGTGATCCCCCGAAGCTGCGGATGAGCTCATGCGCCTCCTCCGCGATGGTTCGCATGGCCCGCAGGTCCTGGTCCTGCTTTAGATTCAGGATGGGTCGAACGTGCAGGCACCCGACCGAGGCGTGAGCGTACCAGATGCCCGAGGTGCCGTGACGCCGGAACACCTCCTCGAGGCGCGTCCCGTACTCCGAGAGATGCTCGAGTGGCACCGTGCAATCCTCGATGAAGGAGACGGGTTTTCGGTCCCCCTTCATCGACATGACGACGCTCATGGCCGTCTTCCTCACGGCCCAGATCCGTCGCTGAAAGTCCGCGGCCTCGGCGCGCGTTAGTGCGTTGGGGTGTCCGAGATCCCCCATCAGCTCGTCGAGCCGCTGAAGATCGGTGGAGACGCGGTCTCCACTCGGGCCCGAGAACTCGACCAGGAGAAGGGCACGGGGATTCCCAGGGACGAACTCCCGCACCGCGGCGCGCATGCTCGGAATTTCCCGGGCCAGGTCGAGCAGGGTTCCGTCCACGAGCTCTACGGCAGAAGGCTCGAGTTCCACGATCGAGGTAACCGCCCCCAGAGCAGAGTTCAGATCGGGAAACGCACACACGCCGAGCGCCTTCTTCGATGGGAGGGGCACGAGCTGGAGCTCCAGCTCGGTGAAGAACATGAGGGTACCCTCGGAGCCGACCAGAAGACGCACCATTTCGGCGCCGTCCGGAGAGATTCGGTCGAGGTTGTAGCCAGCGACCCTGCGCATGACCTTCGGAATCCGGCGCGCCAGTTCGGCGTCCTCGCGTCTTCGGAGGCTGGCGAGCGTCGAGGCGAGGTCCGACTCCACCCCGCCCGTGGGGACCTCCATTCCGAAGCTCACGGAAGTTCCGTCGGCGAGCGAGCCACTCACCTGCCGCACGTTGTCGACCATCATCCCGTACCGGATCGAGCGTGACCCAGCGCTGTTGTTGGCCGCCATCCCCCCGAGAGTAGCTCGGCTAGCGGTGGCCACGTCGACCGGAAAGAAGAGTCCGTGGGGTTCGAGCTCCCGGTTGAGGTGATCGAGTACTACGCCGGGCTGAACGCGGATCGTGTGAGCGTCCCGGTCGAGCTCTCCGATTCCGGTCAGGTATTTGCTCGTGTCCACCACTAGACCTGCCCCGATGGCCTGACCGGATTGCGAAGTGCCGGCGCCACGGGGCGTTACCGACATGCCGGCCTCGCTCGCGATCTCCAGCGTTCGGAACACATCGGCGGCGTTCTTCGGAACGACCACCGCGGCTGGCTCGATCTGGTAGATGGACGCGTCCGTCGAGTAGAGCCCTCGACTGAAAGGGTCGACGAGCACCTCCGCGTCCAGTTCGCGCTGGAGGCGAGCGGCAATGGGGGGAACGGTGGGAGATTCTGACCGGGTCGTCATGGCGGGAAAGGTAGCGCCGTACCATTATTTGCGCCCGACGCTCGCGCACGAACTCACCCTTATCCGAGATTGCCGGCCCATGACGTTTCGAGCGGGACGACATTTCCTACAGCTCCCAGGCCCGACGAACGTTCCGGACCGGATCTTGAGGGCGATGGATCGGCCTCCGATAGACCACAGGGGACCCGAGTTCGGGGAGATGGGTCAACGGATCCTCAAGGGGCTGAAGGAGGTCTTCCAGGCGTCGGAGCACGTTTTCGTGTATCCGGCGTCAGGGAGCGGATCGTGGGAGGCGGCTCTGGTGAACACGTTGTCGCCCGGAGACAGGGTCATGCGCTTCGACAGCGGTCACTTCGCCGAGACCTGGGGAGGGGTGGCCGGCGCCCTGGGGCTTGGTGTCGACGTGCTGCCTTCGGATTGGCGGAGGCCCATTGACCCCGCCGCTGTGGAGGAGCATCTCAGTGCTGATGAGGACCACGCAATCAAGGCGGTCCTCATCACACACAACGAGACGTCCACCGGCGTGAGGAGCGACGTTCCGGGGGTGCGTGCTGCCATCGATCACGCCGGCCATCCAGCCCTCCTCATGGTCGATGCCGTGTCTTCACTGTGTGCCATGGACTTGCTCCATGACGAGTGGGGTGTCGACGTGACGATGACGGGGTCTCAGAAAGGGCTCATGCTGCCGCCGGGTCTGAGCTTTGCTGCGGTGAGCCGGAAGGCTCTGGACGCTCATCAGAACGCGGAACTGCCGCGGTCGTATTGGGACTGGAGTGCAATGCTGACGGCCAACGAGAGCGGCTATTTCCCGTACACGCCCGCCACCAACCTCCTGTACGGCCTCGACGAGGCGCTCGAGATGCTGCGGGAGGAAGGCAGGGAGAACACGTTCAAGCGGCACGATCGCTTAGCGAAAGCGACTCGCGCCGCCGTGGCGGCGTGGGAGCTCGAGAACTTCTGCCTCGACGCCTCTGGCTTCAGCTCTGCCCAAACGACCGTGAAGATGCCCGAAGGGACGGACGCGGACGCGCTCCGCAAGGTCATTCTCGAGCGCTTCGACATGTCGCTCGGCAGTGGGTTGGGTAAGCTCAAGGGTGACGTGTTCCGGATCGGCCACCTCGGAGACGTCAACGAGCTGATGATTGCGGGAACACTCTGTGGGGTCGAAATGGGTCTCGGGCTTGCCGGGGTGCCGCACCGACCCGGAGGGGTGCGGGCGGCTCTGGAAGTGTGGTCGAGCGAAGGAGGTGATGTGTGAGAAATGTTGGCGTCGAGGTTGTCCTCCTGACCGTTCTCCTCGCTGGCGGTTGCGGGGGGGAGCGAGGCGACGGCGGCCTGATCGAGCTCAGCTTCGGACACGTGGGTGAGCCCGGATCACTGTTCGCCGCTTCCGCGGAAGAGTTCGCTCGCAGAGTGAACGTGGAGTTGGCGGGTCGGGTGCAGGTCAACGTCTTCGGCTCGAGCCAGTTGGGCGGAGATGAGCTGATGCTCCAGAAGCTCAAGTTGGGCACGCTCGACTTCGCCCTTCCGTCTACCATCATGTCATCCACGGTGGACGCGTTCGGTCTCTTCGAGATGCCTTACTTGGTTCAGGACCGGGCACACATGCGGCGCATCGAGGAGGCGCTCGTCTGGCCGGTGCTCGTCCCGAAGGCCGAAGAGCGCGGGTACACCATCCTGGCCGTGTGGGAGAACGGTTTTCGGCACGTGACGAACAACACGAGGCCGGTGGTCACGCCCTCCGATCTCGCCGGGATCAAGCTCCGCACTCCGCGGGGGATCTGGCGCGTGAAGCTCTTTCAGGCTTTCGGAGCGAACCCCTCGCCGATGCCCCTGTCCGAGGTCTTCGTGGCGCTGCAGACCGGCGTCATGGACGGCCAGGAGAACCCCTTGGCGCAGATTTACGCCTCCAAGTTCCAGGAGGTTCAGGCCTATCTGTCACTCACCGGCCATGTGTACACGCCGGCCTACGTTACCGTAGGAGCGAGTTGGGGTCGCCTACCGGAGGATGTTAGGCAGACCCTCCGACGCCTCGCCGCGGAGACCCAGTCGTTCGTGCACGAGACGGCGGCCGGGATGGACGCCGACTTCCTCGGGGAGCTCCGGGATGCGGGCGTCGAGGCGAATGATACGGACCGGGAGGCGTTCGTCCGAGCGAGCGGGGGGATCTTCGAAGAGTTCGGAAATACTGTGGAGGGTGGGGAGGCCATGGTTGCTGACGCGCTGGCGCTCGCCGAGGGAGCGTAGCGCTCACCGGCTAAGACTTTGATGCGTCGACGATTCCGACAGGGCCTCCAAAGAGCCCTCGAGTTTGCCGTCCTGGGCCTAACGACGGCGCTGGCCGTGGTGGTGGTGCTCGGGGTCGTCTTCAGGAAGCTCGGGGCTGCACTCGTTTGGTACGACGAGGTGGCCTCCATCCTTCTGGCTTGGCTCACGTTCTACGGCGCCGCACTGGCGGCGCTCCACCGTGCCCATATCGGCTTTCCGAAGTTGGTGGACGGCCTCGGACCCGCGTACCGGCGCCCGCTGATCTTGCTCGGCGAGGCTTTCGTCCTGGCTTTTTTCTTGGTGACGGCGTGGGCGGGTTGGCGGGTTTTCGGAATTCTCGGGGGTGAGACGCTCGTCAGTCTGCCGTGGGTGCCCCAGCGCCTGACCCAATCGGTCATCCCCATCGGTGCGGTGCTGTTCATCATTGCGGAGCTTGTCAGTTTACCGGACGTATGGGCCGGCCCAGCGAGTCACGACGATGGAGTCGATCCGAGTGAGGGTGAGGGCGTGGGGCTGGAGGGTTCGGCATGATCCTCTTGGTGATGTTCGTGGCCCTGTTGGTGCTCGTCCTACTCAATGTGCCCATCGCGGTTTCCCTCGGTGTGGTGGCCATGTTCGCGATGGCGGCCACGTCCGGGATCGGGGGACTGTCGAACGCAGCGCTCGTGCTCTACTCCGGCTCCATGAAGTTCGCGTTGATCGCGATCCCACTCTTCATCTTGGCCGGGGCCATCATGAACTCGTCGGGGATCTCCACGCGCCTGATCAATCTCGCGAGCGCGCTCGTGGGATTCATCCGTGGGGGGCTCGCGATGGTTACGGTGAGCGCGTCCCTTTTCTTTGCGGAGATCTCCGGCTCCGCCGTGGCCGACGTCGCGGCCCTGGGCTCGATTCTCATCCCCGCCATGAAGCGCCGGGGTTATCCGACGCCCTTCGCGGCCGCTGTGACGTCGTCCTCGGCCACGCTCGCCGTCATCATTCCTCCGTCGATCCCGATGATCCTCTATGGCGTCATGTCCGGTAGCTCGGTGGTCGAGCTGTTCGTCGCCGGCATCGTCCCCGGCGTGCTCGGCGGCCTGCTCATGATGGGCGTCGTGTATATGTTGGCGCGCAAGAACGGTTTTCCGGTGGAGGGGGCGTTTCAGCTCCGGCGAGTCGGTGTCGCGCTGAGAGAGGCCGCGTGGGCTCTACTTCTACCGGTGATCATCTTGGGCGGCATCTTTTCCGGATGGGTCACTGCCACTGAAGGTGCGGGATTGGCGGTGGTGGCGGCTATCGTGATCGGCGGCGGTATCTACCGCGAGTTGGACTTGGCAGCCCTCCGAAAGGCCACGTTGGAGGGCGGTGTTCAAACCGCTGTGGTCATGCTGCTCGTGGCCACGTCGGCGCTTCTCGGGGACTACCTCACCGAGGCCCAGGTGCCACAACGGGTGGCACGAGGGATTATGGACTTCACCGACAACCGCCTGGCGATCCTGGCGCTCCTCAACGTCTTCTTTCTGATGGTCGGGCTGTTCCTGCACTCCGCGGCGGCGATCATCCTCGTGGTGCCGATCGTGATGCCGCTGGTTCTCGCAGCAGGGATCGATCCCGTACACTTCGGACTCGTCGTCACGCTCAATCTCGGGATCGGGCAGCAGACGCCGCCGGTGGCCAGTGTGCTCGTCACGGCCTGCTCCGTGGCCAAGGCGGATATTTGGGAGGTGAGTAAGGTCAACGTCTACTTCGTGGCGGTGCTCGTGGCCATGCTCCTCATGGTCACCTATGTACCCGCCATTCCCATGTGGCCTGTGGAGTTGTTTTATCGTTGAGGGTCGTGCTGACTGAGCCCTTCATGCACCCCCTGGATTCCCACCCCATGAGCTTTCCCTGGCCCTCGTCTTTCGATCGCGTTCCCGATGCTGTCTGGGCTCAACAACCCGTCGAGGCGCTGGCGCTCAACTATGACACGGTCGAGATGAGTCTCCCGCGACGGGGAGTTAGCACGGCGGGTAATCAGTTGGTCTAGGTCGAGGCGCTTGGACGCAAGGTGAACGAGGCTCGGGCGTGGGCCGCGGCTGGGTTAAGTCCGGGACCGGAAGCGTTTTCCAGGGGCTCAGGTCGGACAGGTCAAGTCGCTGGATTTCAACACCCGGCACCTGATGTGTGTCTTTTTGGGCGATAGAACGCTTCTTTCCCGTCCTGCTGCCCCCCAACGTCCGAGGATCGATGATCGTGTTGGCGACAAGACTCCCCTTTCTCCTCTTGTGTGTGCTCTTGGCGGATCCCTTGGTGGCTCAAACTCTCGTCAACGGCGGAGGGACCAGTGAACCGGTCGCTCTCTACGCGCTTCAGCTGACTGGCGGGACCGGTATCGATGTGGATGGGCGCCTCGACGAGGAAGCGTGGCAGCGGGCCATCCCCATCACGGACTTCACACAGCAGGAGCCCGTGGAGGGGGGAACGCCTTCGGAGCGGACCGAGATCCGGGTCGTCTATGACGAGGACGCGATCTACATCGGAGCCATACTCTATGACGATCCGGAGGGGATTCTGGTCTTTCAGAAGCGGCGCGACGGTTTTCTAAGCGCCGACGACCGTTTCATGTGGATTCTCGACACCTTCCAGGACGGCCGCACCGGTTACTTCTTCGAGACCAACGCCGCCGGTGTGATGGGCGATGCGCTGATCTCCGGCGGTGGCCGTGGCGGTGGCGGTGGGGGTCGAGGTGGAGGAGGCCGAGCTTGGGACGGCATCTGGAAGGTGCAGGCGCACATTCGGCCCGACGGGTGGTCGCTGGAGATCCAGATTCCTTTCCGCACGCTGAATTTCGATCCAGCTTCCGATACGTGGGGAATCAACTTTCAGCGGACGATCCGCCGCAAGAATGAGGAGATCGTGTGGCGGGGGTATCGGCGCAACCAGAGTCTCCAGCAGCCGATACATGCTGGCCGGCTCACCGGCCTCCGAGGAATGTCGCAGGGAATAGGTCTCGAAGCGGTTCCCTACGCGGTGACGAACTGGAGGAGCGTCCCGGAGGAGGCCGACCCCACGACTTATCCGAGCGATATCGGTCTCGATATCAACTACAACCTCACCCCGGGTCTGAAGGCCGGAGTGAGCGTGAACACGGACTTCGCCGAAGCGGAGGTCGACCAGCGGCGCCTCAACCTCACCCGGTTCCCTCTCCGCTTTCCGGAGCGCCGCGATTTCTTCATCGAGGGGTCGGGTGTTTTCAGCTTTGCTCCAGGTAACGGGGCCGAGCCCTACTTCAGTCGGCGGATCGGGTTGCTCGAGGGAGAGCAGATCCCGATCAATTACGCGGGCAGGTTCGGCGGTCAGGCGGGCAGGTACGAGCTCGGTTTCGTGCACGTGAACACGGCTGAGCTCCAATCCGCGGACGTGGACGGACGGATCTTCGCCGGAGAGGACTTTACGGTGGCCCGCGTGAAGCGGGGCATCTTCGAGCAGTCCAGCATCGGCGCCATCTATACGCGTCGAGCGACCGGCGCCGACCCCGCCGACCCGACGGCGCTCGTCCCCAGGGACCAGCACACCCTCGGCACCGATCTCTTCTACTCCACCGCTCGACTCTTCGGCGACAAGAACTTCACACTGCAAGCGTTTGCGGCTTGGAACTCCAACCCCGACCCCGCCGTCGAGCGCTCGACGGCGGATCTCTCCTCTCGCGGCGTCCGCGTCAACTACCCGAACGACATCTGGTCGGGGCACATATCCTACCGCGAGTTCGGGGACGACTACGACCCCGCCGTCGGCTTCGTCACGCGGAACGGGTTCCGGCGCGTCGAACCCGAGATCGGCTGGAGGCCGAGACCCGACATCGCTTGGATCCGCCAGTTCGATTTTTCCGCTCAGTTTCGGCACCAGGAGAGTATCACGACCGGCATCGCCGAAGAGCGGCAGTGGCAGTTCACGGTCCTCGGCGTCGACTTCGAGAGCCAGGACAACATCGACATCAACCTCCAGCGGCAGTTCGAATACCTCGATGGCCAGTTCGAGATCAGCGACGGCATCTTCATCGAGGAGGGGAATTATACCAACTGGGAGTGGAGCCTCCAGGCTCGAACGGCGAGCCGTCGAATGCTCTCGAGCAGGTTCGAAGCACGCCGAGGCGGCTTCTGGAGTGGGGATCGAACCCAACTGCAGGTCAGCTTGGACGTCCGGCCCTCACCGGGGATTCTCCTCTCCGCGGAGGTCGAGAACAACAACGTCGATCTCCCCCAGGGCTCATTCGACGCGAACCTCTTCAGGGTGGAGGGCGAGTGGAACATCACGCCCCTCGCCAACATCACGGGCAATATCCAATACGACGACGTCTCGGAGATCGTGGGGCTCTTCATGCGTACGCGGTGGATTCTGACGCCCGGCAACGAGCTCTTTCTCGTCTTCACGCAAAATTGGCAGAATCTGGGCGACGGGCTTTTTGACCAGGACCGGGAGTTCCTGACTCTCTCGCGGGGTGCGAGCGTCAAGCTGAACTACACGTATCGGCTCTAGGCGACAGACGGTTGGGCCGTGGTCCTGCTCGTGGCCAGGCTCCTTCCGGTTGCCTACGTTCCCGCCATCCCATGTGGTCTGTGGACCTGTCTTACCGAAGAGGGCGTGAGAATGTCGGACCGAGTGACGGTCAGCCGTGAGGATCATTTGGCCATCGTCTCCCTGAGTCATCCAGACCGGCTGAACGTTCTGGATCTGCATGGGTGGAATGCTCTTGCGGAGACCATGACGGCTCTGGGTGAAGACCCGAGCGTCCACTGCGTCGTGATCGAGGGCTCCGGGGACCGAGCATTTTCTGCGGGCTCTGACATCGGAGGGTTTCCCGAAGAGCGCAATACACCCGAGCAGGTTCAGACGTATGCGGGAGCACTCGAATCTGCGCTTTCCTCGCTCAGGAACTGCCCCCACCCGACCCTGGCTCTGATCCATGGCGTTTGTGTGGGTGGCGGACTGGAGATCGCCGCTTCCTGCGACCTGAGGATTTGCAGCGAATCGAGCCGTTTCGGGGCTCCGATCAACCGGCTGGGTCTTACGATGTCCTACACTGAGTTGGGGCCGCTTGTCGAGCTGGTGGGGGGTTCGGTTACGCTGGAGATCCTCCTCGAGGGGGGGCTACTCGACGCGGAACGCGCCTACCAGAAGGGTCTCGTGAACCGAGTCGTCCCGGACGACGAGATCGAGCAAGAGACGCGGGCTCTCGCGCTTCGCATCGCGGCAGGGGCTCCCCTCGTGAACCGGTGGCACAAGAAATTCGTGCGACGGCTGGTGAACGGGGCGCCGACTACTGAGGACGAACGAGGGGAAGCGTACGAGGCGTTTGAGACGGAGGACTACCGGGAGGGCGTCCAAGCGTTTCTAGAGCGACGCAACCCACGATTCGGCGGCGAGTAGCGTGCCCATGACTTCACGAGTCCTGTATCGATGACTTCATCAGAGCGAAGCGGTCCACTCGCCGGCCTTCGCGTCGTCGAGTTCTCGCACATCATGGCTGGCCCGATATGCGGGCGGATGCTTGCCGACATGGGAGCGGACGTGATCAAGGTGGAGCCGATCACTGGCGGAGACGCGACACGTGCATTCCGTCCTCCCGACCTCGGCGGTGAGTCGGCGGCCTTCATGATGTTGAACCGCAACAAGCGGGGTGTGGCCCTGGACCTCAAGTCGGAGGAGGGCCTCCGTGTAGCTCTCCGGCTCATAGAGCGAGCAGACGTGCTGATCGAGAACCACCGGACGGGCACGATGGAACGTCTGGGGCTCGGGTACGATCGCCTGAAGGAGAACAACCCTGGCCTCATTTACTGCGAGATCTCTGGCTTCGGACGCACCGGCCCGATGGCGCACCTCGGGGGATTCGATCTCATTACGCAAGGCTACAGCGGGATCATGAGTGTGACGGGCGAGGGGGAGGGAAGGCCTCCCGTGAAGTGCGCTCCGCCCATCACGGATATCACGGCGGGCATACTGGCGGCGATGGGCGTGTTGGCCGCGTATGTCGACCGTCTCGCTACGGGCAGGGGCCAGAGGATCGACACGTCCCTCTTCGAGGCGGGCATCACGCAGTCGTTTTGGCAGGCGGCGATGACGCTGGCGACGGGCGTTTCGCCGGGGCCCCTGGGCTCGGCCCACCCGATGAGTGCGCCTTATCAGGCCTTCGAGACGTCGGATGGATGGATCACGGTAGGAGGCTCGAACCAGGCGAATTGGCTTCGCTTGGTCGAGATTCTGGGCCTTCCGGAGCTCGCCGAGGATCCACGTTTCCTCGAGAACAACGATCGCATTCGGAACGTCGACGAGCTCGCGTCCGTCCTCGGCGAGCGTTTCAAGATGCGACCGACAGAGGAGTGGCTCGAGCTCCTGGAAGAGGGGGGAGTCCCAGCCGGCCCGGTCGCGAGCATCGGCGAGATGCTCGCGATGCCCCAGACCCTCGCTCGGGACATGGTGGTCGAGGTGGAGCATTCGAAGCTCGGACCTGTCCAGACGCTCGGTTTTCCCGTGAAGTTTTCGGAAACGCCGGCGTCCGTCGATCGGGGCGCCCCTCTTCTGGGAGAGCACACGCCGGAGGTTCTCGCGGAGTTGGGCTTTAGCGACGACGAAGTCGAGGAGTTCATACGGAGCGGCGCGGCGCGCGGGTAGCTCGGCGAGCCTTCCGTGCCTAGCCCCCGAGTCCGACGGATCACCTGCGGACCCGAATGCCCAACAGGTACGCCCGAGCGAGTCGCTTGACATCGATGGGCCCTCCACACACGTTGCTGCCGAAAACTAATCAAGCGGGCGAGGCATCTCGGAAGCTGGTGAAAATCCGGCACGGCCCCGCCACTGTGATGGGCTCGGCGCTCTGATGCCGAACAAGCGCTCTCGTAACGCCACTGGAGTCGGAAGGCTCTGGGAAGGTGAGGGAATGCCGCCCTGAGTCAGTAGACCTGTGCGCCCGCGTCGCCATGCACTCTTCTAGGGGAAGGGATGCGGGTTTCTTCATTGTTGATGTATTGTTTTGGCTCTTTGGCTTGCCCCGCGACGTTAGCGGCGCAGTGGCCCGGAGAGTTGGCGGGGCGCATCCGCGATGCCCTGACCGGAGCTCCCCTGAGCGCCGTCGAGATCAGCGTGGAGCCCGGGGCTCGTACGACCCTGTCCGACGCTTCCGGAAACTTCCGCCTTCGGGGCCTCGAGTCGGGCACCTACCGCGTAGCCATTCGTCGTCTCGGATATGTGTCCGTCCGCAGGGACACCGAGGTGCGAAGTGGTTCCGTGACCCGCCTCAACTCGGCACTCGCTCCGCTGGCGATCCCGCTGGAAGGCCTTACCGTGACGGGGGCGGGCGGGGGCGGCACACTCCTCGACCGGGAGACCCTCCTGGCCTCGGGGGCGGGCACGGCGGGCGATGCCCTGCGAGCCGTCCCCGGTATCGTGCTCCAGGATCGAGGCCGTGGGGCCGCTCAATATGTGAGTATCCGAGGCAGTGCTCCCGATGCGGTCCTGGTGCTCCTCGACGGAATCCCGCTCAACGATCCCATCACCGGTGAGGCGGACCTGTCGACGGTGCCCGCGGGAAGTCTCCAGAGTGCGAGGGTCCTTCCGGGTGCACTATCCGCTCGTTTCGGGCCCCGAGCATCGGCCGGAGTGATCATCCTCGAGACCGCCACCGACGTGGGTCCCTGGGACGTCTCAGCCGAGGGGGGATCCCTCGGGCTGCACCGGGTCCGCCTTGGGGTTGGGAGACAGCTCGGGAGGGGGCACGCGAACGGGCGGGCTGAGTTTTCCGGACTCGATGGCGGCTTCGATGTCGTCATTCCCCCCGAGGCGGGCGGCGGACAGGACCACCGCAGGAACGCGGATGTGCGGACATGGAATCTGAGCGCCGCGTGGTCCGGGGGGATCGCGATGGGGGACCTCACTGCCGCTGCGGGCTTCGAAAAAGTGGACCGTGGTCTTCCCGGACGAAGCTTCGGACCGTCTCCGAACGCTCGACAGGACTTCGATCGGGTCCGGTCATCGATGCGCTGGGCGGGACACGATGCCTCCGGGCGATCCCTCGCCGCCCGGGCCTTCATGACGCGGCAGGGAGCTCGATTCCGAGACACCGACCCGCCTTTCGGTTTTCCGTTCGACGATAGAACCGTGCTCTGGGGCGGCGGCGCCTCGCTCGAAGGAGCCGTCCCGGCTTTCGGAATCCTACGGATGGCGTCTCTCGGACTGGAGATGGACCTCCGGCGGGTAGAGAGTAGTGCCCTCTCCACCGAGTTGCGTCCGAGCCGGCTCGATCTCTCGCTCTGGATGTCTGGAAAGTGGGAGCCAGCCGAAGGGGACTGGTCGGTCGGGTTCTCGGTCCGTGGGCACCGAGCGGGGCGGGGCGGACAGTTCTACGGTACCCATGAGATATCCGTTAGCGCCCCGGTGGGTGGGGCGTCTCTACATGTCGCGCACCGCAGCGCGTTCAGCCCACCGACGTTGGGGGATCAATTCTTCAGAGAGGGTGTGGGCATCGAGCCCAACCCGGACCTCCGTGCGGAGCGGGTACCGTCCGAGATCGCGGCCGGCCTGTCATGGGCCCGAAGGGTAGGCGGCGCGGAGGCGAACGTGTCCGTGGAAACCTATCGAGGTGACGTGAAGGGGATGATCGTGTGGCTCCCGGATTTTCGGTTCGTATGGAGTCCGCGGAACGTCGATATCCGTCGCATTGGGGCCGAGGTACGGGCGGAAATGAGGTTGCCAGGCACGGGTCTATCCCTTGCGGGCAGCTACAGCCTTACGAAAACGACGTACGACCGTGACGACTCGAGCGACGTGCAGGTGGCGTACCGTCCGCGTCACGGGATGACAGTGGACGGGCGGTGGCAGCGAGGAGCGTGGTCGTCCGGCGTCGCCGCTCGCTTTACGGGCGCTCGCTTTCCCGTCCCCTCTCCCGTGAACGAGTTGCGGGGCTTTTGGGTGACCGACGTAGACATCGGGCACCGCCGCACGGTAGCGCGTTGGACGGTGGAGAGCCACCTGCGAATCGAACGCCTCTTTGACGCCACCGACGCGCTCATCTTTGCCTACCCCGACCCGGGTCGGATCCTTCGCTTGGAACTCCGCGTCGGGCCCCGGACTCCCTGACTATCACCCAACGACCATGGATAACGAGGACAAATGATGATCTTACAGGGCTACTTTTGAAGCTGGGCAGCTACACCCGCGCGGCCGGATCGGTTGGGCTCCTGTCGGCGGTTATGGTGCTGCTTGGAGCGTGCTCTAGCGACACCACGGAGCCGTTACCGACGGAGACGTCCGGAGTCGGCGTCGTACTCGCGAGCACCGACGTGAGCGTGACGATTTTTGATGTAGAGGACCCCGAACAGGCCCGCACTGTAGGACTCGGGGCGGACGGGAGCCCTGTAACGATGGCCGTCCGGGGCGCCCTCGCCGCGGTCCCCTTGGGGTTCGTGCCAGCGCTGGCTGTCGTGGACCTGAAGGAGGCCATGCTGCTCCGTACGGTTGCATTGACTTCGGGTTCCGGGGCCACCGGCGTGGCCTTCCTGAACGACTCCATCGTGCTCGTGGCGAACCCGAGCCTCAACTCCGTGACGCCCATCAACGTGCTTCGGGGAAGCGCCGGAGACGATATTCCGGTAGGACGTTACCCTCAAGCGGTCGTCGCGGCGGATGGACGAGCCTACGTACTGAACGCGGAGCTCGATGCCTTCGTCCCCGATGGTCCGGCCACAATCTCTGTCGTGGACGGGGCGAGTCTCACAGTCACTTCCACGATCATTCTGAGTGGTGAGAACGCTGCCGCGGGGGTCGTCGCACTCGACGGGCTTCTCTATGTCCTTCATTCCGGATCCTTCGGTGCAGGAAACGGTTCTCTCTCGGTGGTGGATCCGGCAACACTCACCGAAATCGAGCATCACGAGGGCTTCGGCGACTTTCCCGGGGCGCTGGCTGCGGGCCCCTCGGGCGACTTGTTCGTTGGGGCGTTCTCTTACGGCGTCGTGGTTTGGAGTCCCTCCACCGACGCCTTCGTTCGGAATCCAGGGGACGCGATCATGCCGGGCGGCGTGCCTAGCGCTTCCGGGCTCGGTTTCGATGAAGTTGGGCGCCTCTACACACTGACGCCGGACTGCGAGGATCCGTCCACGGCGAATCGGCTTGATGCCACGTACGCAGTAGAGCTCACGATCGCCGTGGGTATCTGCCCCTTCGCCATCTCGTTTGGCCAGGTGGAAGAGGGGAGCTGAGAGTCGTCCAAATGCCTTGCTTCCCCCTGGCTAGTAGGGCCCCCAGAGAGTATTATAGACGGAATGTGGTAGAGTGGGCCTGGCGCCTTCATGGGTACGTTTCTGGAGCACTCGCCACGTCAAGCGAGGAAGACTGGCCGTAGTACAGGGCCAAGGCAACGCGGAGGCCACGGAATGAACGTGTTTACGACCACTGCCACGGTTACCGGGTTGGGTATCGCGCTGGTGCTCATGGGCCAGAGTGGCGGAACTCACCTTGCAGAGGCCCGAAGCACTGTTGTGGGCCCGGAACCGGCTAGTGCCGCAGCCGTTCTGGCTTCGGTATCCCACGGCGTCTCTACGGGGTCCACGGCCGAAGACACCGACCAACTCGCGTTGGAAATGCTCCACGACATCAATGGGGGTGCGGCGGCCGACGTTTCCGCCGCGACGCTCACTGAGGTCGTTCGGACGTACTGCCAGGTGTGCCACAATGACGTGATGCTGACCGGCAATCTGAGTTTATCGGAATTTGAGGTGGAGCGAGCGGCTGAGCGTGCGGAGACCGCTGAAAAAATGATCGTGAAGCTTCGGGCAGGGATGATGCCTCCACCCGGCATGCCGCGGCCGAGTGCTGACACGCTCCAGGCTTTGGTGGAAACGTTGGAAACGAGTATTGATGAGGCAGCCGCCAGAAACCCGAATCCTGGAAGCCGCACTTTCCAGCGACTAAATCGAGCCGAGTACGAGGCATCGATCAGGGACCTTTTAGGCCTGGAAGTAGACGCCGCGCAATACCTACCTCTCGACACGAAGAGCGCGAATTTCGACAACATCGCCGACGTTCAGATGCTGTCCCCGACTCTGTTGGAGGCCTATTTGAACGGCGCGAGCGAGATAAGCCGCTTGGCCGTCGGCGATCGAGAGGCGTCGTTCAGGGAGACCATCTACCACCTGGAGAAGCGTGCCACCCAAATGGTGCATGTCGAGGGTACGCCGTACGGGTCACGTGGCGGAATCTCCGTGGTCCACACGTTTCCGGCCGACGCGGAGTACGTTTTCTGGCTGCAGTTCGAGGCCGTTGGGAAGCGGGCGCAGGGCGAGCAACTCGAGATCTCTTTCGATGGTGAGCGCGTTGCTCTACTGGACATCGATCTGTCAGACGCCGAATACGCTGATCCGGGAAGCTCCAAGATGGAGACGGACCCGATTTTCGTCCGAGCTGGCCCCAAGCGAATTTCGGCTGCTTTCGTGAAGAAGTTCGAGGGACCTGTGGAAGAGATCCGAGCTCCTCTGGGCCGTTCAGTGCAAGGAGGTTGGCCGGACCTCATGTTGACGACTCTCCCTCACCTTAGGGATCTGGCGGTCGCGGGCCCGTATAACGTGACGGGTGTGTCGGAGACCGCCACCCGCGAGAGGATCTTCACCTGCCGCCCGACATCACCCAGCGAAGCGCGGCCGTGTGCTGAAGAGATCATTAGAGAACTCGCGAGCGATGCGTATCGGAGGCCCAGCACGGACCAGGATCTCCGAGATCTGATGTTGTTCTATGAGGAGGGTGAGGCGCGAGGCGGCTTCGAATCCGGAATCAGGTTTGCGCTGCAGGCGACGCTAGCGAGTCCGCACTTCGTGTTCCGGTTCGAAGAGGCGCCCGCCGGTGTGGATTGGGAGGAGCCGTACCGGCTCACCGACATCGACCTTGCTTCTCGCCTGTCGTTTTTCCTTTGGGGCTCACCCCCGGACGAAGAGTTGACCGATCTTGCTCAGCGGCGCCGTCTCTCGGATTCCGGTGTATTCGAGGACCAGGTCCGTCGGCTCTTGGAAGATCCACGCTCGGAGGCGTTGGCCACGAGGTTCGCGTCACAATGGCTCCGGTTACAGGATTTGGATAAGGTGTCTCCGGATCAGTACACTTTCCCGTATTTCGACATGTCGCTCTCAGACGCGATGCGCCGGGAGACTGAGCTTTTCTTTTACAATCTGGTGCGTGAAGACCGGAGTCTCTTGGAGTTGCTGACGGCCGACTACACGTTCGTAAACGAGCGTCTGGCTCAGCACTACGGCATTCCGAACGTTGCAGGGAGTCAGTTCCGGCGGGTGCAGTATCCGGATGACAGGCGTCGGGGCCTCCTGGGCCAGGGCAGTATTCTGATGTTGACGTCGATGGCCAATCGGACCTCGCCGGTCCTCCGAGGCAAATGGGTGATGGAGGTTATTCTCAACGCTCCGCCGCCGCCGCCGCCGCCGGATGTGCCAGCTTTGGAGTCGACGGATGCCGCCGTAGAGGGAAGATTCCTGACCACACGCGAGCGGATGGAAACGCACCGTGAGAACCCGACCTGTCATGCATGTCACCAATACATGGATCCCATAGGGCTCGCCTTGGACAACTTCGACGTGACCGGAAAGTGGCGCATCCGTGAAAACGGCATGGCTCTAGACACGCGCGGGCAACTTTATGACGGGACGCCTCTGGCGACTCCGTCGGACCTCTCGGAAGCGCTTCTAAAGATGCCTATACCTTTCGTCAGGGCGTTTACGGCAAACCTCATGGCGTACGCACTGGGCCGTCGGGTCGAGTATTACGATCAGCCGACGGTGCGGGCGATCAGCCGGGAAGCCGAGGCCAACGATTACCGCATGTCGTCGTTCATCATGAGCGTGGTGACGAGCGATCAGTTCCAAATGAAGGGCCCGGCGCAGGTCGTCGTGGAAGAGGCAGAGAGCGGACGCTAGGACATCCCAGTCGAGGAGAGTGAGACCATGGAATTCATCACCCAAAGGCACATCGCCCGTCGGACGTTTCTACGCGGTGCGGGGGCGAGTGTGGCTCTACCGTTTCTCGACGCTATGGTGCCGGCGGGGAATAATGCGGCCAAAGTGGCTGCCGCGCTGGACAAGACGCGTCTCATTGCGATCGAGATCGTGCATGGGGCGGCAGGGTGCACCGAGTGGGGCGCGACCCAGAATCTGTGGTCGCCGCCGACCGATGGCCGTGACTTTGACCTGACTCCGAGTGTGCTGAAATCGCTGATCCCCTACCAGGACTACTTGACGATCGTCAGCAACACGGACATGCGAAACGCCGATGCCTTCAAGGCGCCGGAGATCGGCGGTGACCACTTCCGGTCGAGCGCGGTGTTCCTGACGCAGGTCCACCCGAAGCAAACCGAGGGTTCGGACGTCCTCGTCGGGATGTCGCTGGATCAGATGTTCGCGAACCGGTTTGGGCAGGACTCGCCCATTCCGTCCATGCAGCTTTGCATCGAGAACGTCGATCAGGCAGGCGGATGCGCGTACGGGTACGCCTGCGTGTATACCGACACGATCAGTTGGGCCTCTCCCACCGAGCCCCTTCCCATGATCCGGGATCCCCGGGTCGCCTTCGACATGCTGTTTGGCGCCGGTGGCACTCCCGAAGCGCGTGCGGCTCGCCGACGTGACAACAAGAGCATTCTGGATTGGGTTTCCGGAGCGGTGGCGGAGTTGAGGATGAGTCTGGGGGCGGAAGACCAGGCTCGACTCGGTCAGTACCTGGAGAACGTACGCGAGATCGAGCGGCGGATTCAGAGGATCGAAGCCCAAAACGCAAGTGGCGAGGCGAGGGCCCTCCCTGAAGCGCCTCCTGGAGTGCCCGACTCGTTCACGGAGCATCTCAAGCTGATGTTCGACCTACAGGCTCTCGCTTTCCAGAACGACATGACGCGGACCTTCACGCTCAAGCTGTCGAGGGACGCGCTCAATCGCGTGTATCCGGAGAGCGGCATCGATCTACCCTTCCACCCGACGTCGCACCATGGCAACAAAGAAGACGTGATTCTGGAATTCGCGAGATTCAATGAATTCCACGTCGGCTTGTTGCCCTACCTCCTCGAGAAGCTTGAGAACACGATGGAGGGCGATGCCAATCTCCTCGAGAAGTCGATGGTCATCTACGGGTCGCCTATGGGTGACCCGAATGTCCACAACCACAGACGCATTCCGTTCCTGGTCGCTGGGCACGCCAACGGTCAGCTTGAGGGCAATCTTCACCTGACGGCGCCGGAGGGAACGCCCACGGCGAATGTCATGCTGACCTTGCTTCACAAGCTGGGGCTGGACGACATGGAAAGCTTCGGTGACAGCACCGGGGCATTCTCTTTGTCGATGCCGACCATGAGCGATTCGATGAATCGCTCCGGACCTCGGAAGTAACGCGCGGACACGGGGAGAAAAAATGAAAAACGAACGACGCCGGAATGTGCTCGGGACACTCTGCGTTGCAGTGCTGTTGTCTGGGTCGGTGGCCCTCGACTCGCCGGTGGCTGATGCCGCCATGCGGGGTGACTTCGAGATGGTGAGGTCTCTGCTGCAGCAGGGTAGCGACGTGAACGCGGCACAGGGCGACGGCATGACGGCTCTTCATTGGGCCGCAGAGCGCGGAGCCGTGGACCTGGCGCAGATGCTGATCTATGCGGGCGGTAGTGTCGATGCGGTGACCCGGATCGGTGCCTATACGCCGCTACACCTAGCTAGTAAGGCCGGAAATGCCGGGATGATCCGAGCGTTGATCGACGCGGGAAGCGACCCGGCCCAGGGGACGGCGAGCGCAGAGGCGACTCCTCTCCACTTCGCGGCCGCTTCCGGTAATGCGGACGCGATCTCTGCGCTGCTTGACTACGGCGTGGACGTGGACGCGAGGGAGACGAAGGCTGGACAAACTCCGCTGATTTTCGCGGCGTCCTTGGGTCGAGTCGATGCGATCAAGGCGCTGGTCGAGGGAGGAGCTGACCTGGCTGTGACGACCGAAGTTGTCGATATGGTCGCTCTGGAGGCGTCGCGTCCTGGTCGCCGGCGAGGCAGCAGCAACCGCGCCGCCGCCGCGCAACCGCAATCCGCACAGGTCGCTCAGGAGCCTTCGAAAGAAGAGGACGATGAGTGCGCGGACGGGAATCGCGGGAGTGTGGTTTCGGTTGAGGTCGGAGGCTCGACCGTCTATTCGTGTGATGACGTGACATCGACGGAAGACACCCCGGAGAAGGGCGAGGAATCTGGCGAGGAAAAAGCCGAGGAATCTGACGAGGAAAAAGAAGAGCCCCGACCGTTATCGAACGGGGAGTTGGTAGGTAAAGTGGGGGGCATGACGGCTCTTCTGCATGCAGTTCGTCAGGGTCATGCTGACGCTGCCTTTGCGCTAGTCGATGCGGGTGCTGACATCGATCAGCCAAATGCTGAAGGAACCACTCCACTGATGATTGCGGTGATCAATGGGCGATTCGATTTGGCGATGCAACTACTGAAGCGAGGCGCTGATCCCACGCTCGCGAATGAGGCGGGCGGTACGCCACTCTACGCCACGATCGACCAGCAGTGGATCCCCAAGCCGACCTATGCGCAGCCCAACGTGCACCTTCAGCAGAACGTGTCTTACCTCGAGTTGATGGAGGCGTTGCTTGAGGCTGGAGCGGACCCCAACATCCGGCTCGAGAAGAAGCTCTGGTTCACCACGTATGGAGGTGGGAACCTTAAAGTAAATATGACAGGAGCGACGACGTTTTGGCGTGCTGCCTATTCCACTGACGTCGTGGCCATGAGAATGCTCATAGCTTACGGGGCCGATCCCAGCGTGGCGACGATCAGAATGCCGGACCGGCGCCGGCCCGCTTGGGACGGGGACCCGAAAGCGGACGGATCCGGCTTACCTGTGGTTCCGTTGGGAGGACCGGGTGTATACCCGATCCATGCTGCGTCAGGTGTGGGTTATGGTCAGGGATTTGCAGCAAATGACCACCGCCATGTGCCGTATGGCTGGGTGCCTTCGGTAAAGTACCTCGTCGATGAACTCGGTTTAGATGTGAATGCGAGGGATTTTCAAGGTTACACCGCGCTACACCATGCGGCGTCAAGGGGAGATGTTGAAATGATCCTCTACTTGGTGGAGAAGGGCGCCGATGTGACCGTGGTTAGCCGAGAAGGGCAGACAACCGCGGACATGGCCAACGGGCCTTATCAGAGGACTCAGCCGTATCCTGAGGCGATCGCCCTGCTCGAGAGTCTCGGCTCCGAGAACAATCACAACTGTCAGTCCTGCTAGTGGTCTGACGCAGGACACTAGGGATACGGCCGCAAGTTCGAATGGCCCGGGCGCTTTCAAGCGCTCGGGCCGTTCTGTATCTGCCCTCGTCGGCCGGGTACGGAGACCGCCGAGACTAGGGCGCTTCCTTAGATCGAGAAGACCACCCCATCGGGCTGGAACGCTCTCCACGCGAACCACATGAGTACGTAGGAAGTTCGCCAGGGGCTCGAGCTGCTCACCGGCCAGCGCACCCTCGAGGGCGAGACCGCCAAAGCTCCATACGGAGCCTGTCTGAGTGTCCTGGATCTTCTAGTCGACCATTTCGAAGGTCAGCGTCTGCCCGGCGACAACGCGGTCATACGCGACTGCGGATTCACCACTTCGTATCTCGTAGAAGATGGCCACCGGAGCACCGTCGACCACATCGTTCAACGTGACCCCTCCGCCGAGCGCCGCCAACTCGCTGAAGGGATATCCCCGGCCGCCGGTCGTTCTGCTCCGAATCGCGAGGACCCGCTCCTTGAGCGGATGAGAGGTGTCCACGTTGTCCTGCGGGAATAGAAGCGAGTTGTCGTTGAGTTGGTCGTAGGAGCCGTAGGGATACGATAAATAAGGTTTAGGGGCCGCGTTGTCGCTGCTTACGACCGCTGTCTCAGGATACAACTCCTTCCACCGGCCCCAGCTCATCTCCCGGATCGCAATGAGGTTGGGACTCGCGCCTCTAAAGCGCTCACACTTCCTTTCGATGCTCAGCTGTGGCCCGTACAACTCGTTCGTGATTCGGTCGAACATCGTGAGGTTGTTGGAAAAGAGTAGGCCGGAGAGGCCGAACTCGACTCTGTTCCCCCCGATGGTGGCGTCCATCGCGATCCCCGACCCAGTGAGGGGGCAGAAGCTCACGGTGACCCACGTGTCGCCAAACACCTCTGTGGCGTCATCGCTTCCGCACGCAGCGATAATGAGAGACGCGAACAGGACACCTAGCAACGGGAGCAGAGCCGCGCGGACTCGCTGAATCGAGGGACTTGTCAGTACCAAAGTGCGCATTGGATCTTCGTGCTGTGTGTCACCGCCAGGCATCACTGCCCTCTCGTCGATGCGAAATGCGGGGGGGGAGAGATCGGTTCCCACGCGCCTGGACACGTCGCGCACCGTTTCGCCGGCACGCTCCAGAGTAACGTACGTGATCGGATCTGGCGACCGGCTGCTCAGGTCGGCCCTGGGGCGTCGCGAAGCCGCTCCAGATTCGCGAGCTCTTGGCGCACCGCCCCGTCGTCCGGCCTGAGTTCGAGCCATTGCTGGGCCAGCGCGATGGCTTCGTCCAGCTCGCCGGAGTCCCGGTGGTACGTGAGCAGCGCCATGAAGATGTCGATATCGGCGGGATGCCTCGTGTACGCTTCTACCAGGACCCGGATGGCGAGCTCGACCTCGCCCGCCGAGTGCAATGCGACTCCGTAGACGTAAACGTAGCGCGCGTCATCCGGACGGGCTTCGGCCGCGGCTCTGAGCTCCGCGATCGCTTCTTCGAGTCGATTCTGGCGGACGAGGAGTAGACCCAGAGAGTGTCTCACCGCGTCGTCGTCCTGTGCGCTTTCGATAGCGAGGCGAAGGAGGCGTTCCCCGTCCGTATCTCGGCCTTGAGCCCGTAGAAGGTCGGCATAGTTCACATAGGCAGCCGCGGCCGTGGAGTCGACACGGATCGCTATCTGCAACGCTCGCTCCGCATCGCCCAGTCGGCCGCGGGCGGCGAAAATCGTAGCCGTGCTCATGTGGGCTTCGGGGCGGTCCGCATCAATGAGCCGAGCCGTAACGTACTCATCGACGATGCTATCCAAGAGTGGAGAAACGGCTTGCGCCCCGGAAAACGTCAGAGCCAGCGCCCGAGCCGCCTCGGTACGAACGAGCTTGACCGAGTCCCGGAGAAGCGGAAAGAGGAGTTCGGGGCGTTCAGGCGCCGGGACCGCCCCGATCGCCTGAACCGCTCCGTATCGAACGATGGGATCTCCATCCGTGAGCCCCGCGGCGATGGCCCGCGAAGCGACCGGGCCCGGATGCCCCCCGAGCAACTGGAAAGCCGTGGCTCGCACGATTCCGGACTGATCGTCATCGAGTGCCAGTGCGGACAGGTCCACTCCGTCCCCCATGACCTCCGTCCGTCCCCGGGCGAGCACCTCACCGTAGTGGGCCGCCCTCTCCGATCCGTACCAACGCGCCGTGGCTTCGGCGGCCCAGGCCGCGGACTGCTCCGTGTGGCACTGAGTACAGGCGTTGGGTGTCCCGAGCGAGACCGTCAGGTCCGGGCGCGGCACACGGATGCTGTGGTCACGGCGAGCATCGATGCCCATGTAGGTGCGCGTCGGCATGTGGCAGGACACGCATTCGGTCCCCACCGTCGTGTCCACATGGTAGTGGTGAGCTGATGTATCGTAGCTCGCCGGTAGGTGGCAGCCGGCGCAAAGAGAGTTTCCTGGTCGCCGGAGTTGCAGGCTGTGAGGATCATGACAGTCGGCACAGGTCACTCCCTCTCTGTACATAGCGCTCTGCAGAAACGACCCGAGCACGAAGACCTCGTCCCGGATCTGTCCGTCCGCGTAGTAGAGCTCCTCGGTCAGCAGGGCAGGACTGATCACGTCGAGCGGCGGCGCGCCGGCCGCCGGATCATCGTCGATCAGCCGCCGCCGTGCGTGGCACGCAACACACGACCGAAGCCCGAGGTCCGACGTGCGTTCAGGAGTTCTCGTGGCGATGCTCTCCCCGGCCGGCCAACTCCAACGCCCCTCGTCCCGGTCGGCGAGATCGACCGCTAGGCCCATCACAGCAGCTTCGAAGCCTGCTTGTGCTCCGGTCGCCGTCGCCGCGCCGGAGGCCACCCACTCCACGTGGGCCGACCCGGGCCCGTGGCACGCCTCACAGCCGACGTTGAGATCGCTCCACGTCGTGTTGTAGCGGTCCGACGCCACGTCGTAGTTCTTTTGGACTGCGGTGGAGTGGCACGCTGCGCACTGATAGTTCCAGCGCTGCGCCGGCCGGGTCCAGTGGAGTGGGTCGCCGGGAGCGACGTCGCTGTCGGGGTAGAGGTGATACCACCTCTGGCCACCGTCCAGCTGTGGGCGTGTGTCCCAGGCAATGCCCAGCATCTGGAACTTGCCGTCCGGTAACTCGATGACGTACTGCTGGAGCGGATCGACACCGAGTACGTAGGTGATCTGAAAGTCCGCGGCCTCTCCGTCAGGCCCGGGCGTGTTCACGAAGTACCCCCCTTCGCGGCGAAAAAACGTGGACACGCGACCGAAGTACGTAAGAGTCGCCTCGTCGAAGTCGCCCAGAACCGTTCCCTCGGACGGCGTCTGCATCGCCAGGTCGTGGTGCGACCCCACCCACGCGGCTCCAGCCTCTGCGTGGCACTGAACGCAGGAAGCGGCTCCCACGTAGCTCCGGGCCTGCGGGGTGGGATTGTCGGAACACGCGGACAGCATCAGCCCCGAGAATCCGATCGCGGTCAAGGCGAGAATAGGAGAGGAGCGTGTCACTATGGGTCTCGCCTAGGGGCTCCTTCTGACCACGAAGAGCCCCTCGCTCTGGCCCGTGAACACGATCACGCCGCTCTCGAAGAAGGGGAAGTTGCTCCAGGAGCCGCTCAACCCGGGCCGGTCGTCGTCCCCCGGCACGGAATCGAAGCAACCCACTTCGAACGGGCTCACGGGATCGGATACGTCCAGGATCCGCAGGCCACTCCCGTAGTTGGACTGGTACATCAGATGATCCTGGACATAGAGGTTGTGGTCCGAGGACGTGGTTTCGCCAAGGTGCTCCTTGACCAGAATGGGATCCTCCAACACGGAGACGTCCCATACCAACGTCCGCGTTCGGTTCACGGCACCGGCCGTCTCGTCCAACTCGTCATTCACGAAGAAGAAGCGCTGGTCTGCTGACAGCCAACCTTGGTGCGCATATCCTACGTTCGGATAGGCAGCGATCGCGACCGACACCGGATTCACTTTGTCGGTGACATCGGCGATGCTCACCGCGGTTTCATTCAAGCCGAAACACAACTCCCGGCCCGCATAGGGTTCGTCCGGACCTTCGTAGACGAGACACTGGGTGTCATGTGTATAGCCCATGCCGGCAGTGCAGGGTATGGGAGAGCCCACGATCGCGTGGAGGGAGCCGTCGTCATCGGCGAACGAGAGTGGCTGTTCATGGCACGCCCACGTCAACGCGACGGAGATGAAGAAAAGACCGGGTGGGAGGGCTCTCCTGATCTTGGGATCCTTGGACGAGGTCGCAATGACCTATAATCTGAGCCCCTTTCACTACACGGATCGAGCTACCGTTGTTGCGGGCTCCGCTCATACCCCCAGTGCCTCAGTCACGAACCGTCGAAGGATCGCTTCCGTCTCTGGAGTCTCGGGCGTAGCCCGTGCGAACTCTTCCTGGGTCGCGAATCCTGCGAGGCGGAGGTATACGGGGTAGTGGCCGATGCGGGCGATGATGCCGTCCCGATCCAACTCCGGGTGGAACTGGGTGCAGTAGATCGGCTTGCCATCGAACCGGAAGGCCTCATTCTGCACACGATCACTCGACGCTAGCAGCGTGGCCCCCTCGGGCAGCTTGGTCACGATGTCCTCGTGTCCAATCTGGACCTGGAATCGGTCTCCGAGTGGTCCGAAGACCGGATCACGCTTCCCCTCTGGGGTCACCTCCATCCAGCGGGTACCGACCTCGGCGCGGTCCCGGTCGGTCACGACCTCGCCCCCCATAGCTCGTGCCATCGCCTGGAATCCCCAGCAGGACGCGAAGGTAGGCTTCGAGGTCTCGTGCAATTGGCGCATGGCCTCGAGAGCTTCAGGAAGCCATGGCCCGCCCTTCGCCACCGAATAGTCGCCACTACCACCGAGCAGGACCACGTCGACAGCGTCGAGCTGCCGTGCCGATGGCACGCCACCGATCAGGTCGAACACGTCGATGTGGTCTCTCTTACAACGAAGAGAGCGCGAGAAGCTTTCCACCTCGTGCTCCCTCATCGGATCGTCCGAGTTTCGGACCTGAAAGAGCAGAAAACGCAGCGGTGCGGTCATGGGGCTCGGCGTTCCTTGTTCGCTTCAGGACCCGAACAGAGGGACCCAGATACGCCAGAAGATCAGGATCAGGCTCATCCCCCCGAAGACCGCGAGACTGAACCAGCCGAACCACCGGTCGAAACGGTTGGGGTAGAAGACCTTGTCCTCTTTGGGGATGATCGTCATGCAGTAGTAGAGGTTCAGGTAGTAGATGACCGGAGCCACGAAGAACGCGAGGGCCGATGCGACGAGCACCATGAATACCGGTCGCGGGACTCCTGCGATCAGCACCACCGACGCCACCAGAGAATAGAGCATCGTGATTCGGTAGATATTGTACTCCGAATACCACTTCTTTTTGTAGTCGTCGGTGACGTGGTACTCCTTCGCGATCCCGCTGAGACGGGCTGTGGAGGGGAACAGATTCCGGCAACAGGCGCCTACGATCCGTGGCCAGCCGTCGAAGTAGTTGAACGCGGTGGAGAAGGTGGCCGCGAAGGCACCGAAGATGAAGATGAACATCATCCAAGGGCCTACGCTTCTCGTGAAGATACCGGCGATCTCGCCCATCACGGCCCGCCCCTCCACCGGACTGGGGTAGAGCCAGACGGCGGACAGCAGCAGGAAGATGGCTGCGATCAGAAACGAGATGACGTGCCCGAGGCGGAAGTCCCACAAGCCGATCTTGAACCATCGCCTAGTGTACTCGCGTACGTGCGGTGACATGCGGGACGTGTCGACGGAAAGGTCGGCCTTGGACGACGAAAACGGATCGAAGCTCGGGATCAGTCCGGCGCTCTCGAGTTCCGGTCGCACCTTGGCCATCCCGGCCTTTTTCGCCTTGCCCCACTCGGATGCTTGCAGGGATACATCGATGCCGGTGGGGAGTAATCCGAGGAACGCGGCGATCACGAGCCACGATCCATCGGGGATCTCCACCAGGAAAAAATGCCCCATCTCCGCGAGGGGCGCAGGTGACACGATGTAAACCGCCAAAGACGACATCAGGAGAATGCCGGCCAGGATCTTGGTCAACACTTCGACCATCTTGTACCCTCCTCGAAGCAGGACAGCGACGCAGAGCAGTCCCAACGCCAGTCCGTATACTTCGAGTGAGAAAGGGAGCCCCAGTGCTTCGCTGAAGACGTAATAGGCGACCGCGGCCGCGGCGATCAGACGGCCCGCCTGGCCTATGGCGCATTGCACGAGGGTCGTGATCAGCACATACCAGATCGGCCACTTCTTCCATGCCGTGCCGTACGCTTCGAGCAGACTCTTCCCGGTAGCGTTCGTGAATCGAAAGGCCATCTCGAAGCCGTAGTACTTGAACACGTACGACAAGGGCAGGCACCAGAGAAGGGCGTACCCGAAGCGGCCTCCGGCAGTGGGTGCGGTGATCAGATGGCTCGTTCCGATCCCCGTCATCATGAGAATCAATCCGGGGCCGAAGTGCCGTATGAGGGCCTTCGGGGCCATCGACGGCAGCTCCAGCTTCTCCAACGATTCGAGGCGATTTTCGGTCATAGGGCTTCCGTCGGCCATCACAAGTCTCCGTTCCTGGTCATGAGGTCGGGCGAAGATACGTGGATGGAGGCCGATGAACCAATTCGGCGCCAGATCCGGCTTCCTCGACATCGGACACGGTCAAGTCTATGCCTTGCCACATAGTGTCGCGCACCCTTCGTTTGTGACAGTGCGGCGACGCCTTTGGGGAGGATGAAATGGTCCCTCAGTCAACCCGCTGAGGATGCGGTGCGTCGTCGAGCGGCGGCGGTTGGCTAGATTGCGACTGCGGACGCGCATAATACCCCTGGAGAATCAGGGCCGGACTCTTTGGACGCCCAGATCGGAGAGGTGGAGCTTTCGGAGCACAGGAACCGGGCATACCGTGCTCTCGCGACCACCGCTTTGGTCGTCCTATCGCCGCTCGCGGCGAACGACTTTATCCACGGCCGGATGCTCTCTGGGGTCGTCAACGCTTGTGTTGTCCTGGTGCTCGCGGTCAACGTGATCTCGACACGTTGTGGTGGGCCGTCGACCCTTCCTTTTGTCGTGACCCTCCTGCCGATCTTTGTCGCGGTCCCCTTGGCGATTCACGTTCAGGGTTTCACGGGGGTGATTTGGAGCTACCCCGTCGTCGTATTCCTGTACTCCACGCCGGGGACGCGCCAAGCGAGGATCTACAGCGCCCTCTTCACGATGGCGGTTGTTCCAGTCGTCTTCATCACGCTGGGTCTCCGGGCCTCGATCGGGGTTACGATCACGCTTGTGGTTGTGGCGGTGTTCGGGAGTATCTTCACGACCTTCGTCGAGCGCTTGCACCGGGAGCTTACAGCAGTTGGTCGTCACCGATCCGCTCACCGGCGCGCACAACCGTCGCCAGTTGGATCGATCGCTGCGACAGACGATGGACCGACACAGCCGGTACGGTGCCGTAGCCTCGCTCATCGCGGTTGATATCGATCGTTTCAAGCGGGTAAATGACGAGTTCGGCCACGAGGTCGGAGACGCGGCCCTGCGTGACATCGTACGGGCCATCAGGTCTCGCATGCGCCGGGGGGACGACATCTTCCGCACCGGAGGTGACGAGTTCATGGTGTTGTTGCCGGACACCCGGCTCGAGGACGCCGCGGAAATCGCCGAGACGTTGCGGTTGTTGGTCTCCGAAAGTGAAATCGTCGAGGGACGTAAGACGACGATAAGCTGTGGCGTTGGCGACCTGACCGCGATCGCCGATCAGCAGCTATGGTTGAAGGCGTGCGGTGATGCGCCTTACCGGGCGAAACAACTCGGACGCAATAGAGTCGTCGCGGTCGGACCCACAGAAGTCGTGGACTCCTCCGTAAGCTGAGTTCTCGCCACCCGTTGCCCGGGTTCCGCTATCCGGTCCGCAGGACGGTGCGACGCAGGATAGCCGTCAATAGGCCACAGCCATCCCGTCTTTATGTGGAGTCGAACCCCCAATCATCGCTCCGGTGGCTCGATCGAACATGATGAGCTGAGCGCCTCCGACGCCTCCGATGGTAGTTCTGTGCTCCATGTCATGGCCCCACGCCTCCAACTGGGCGATCACCGCTGCGCTGATGCCCGGCTCGGCCGTAACGCTCAAGCCACGCCCGTGATTGATGCGCGGAAACTCGACCGCCTGCTGAGCATTCATTCCGAACTCGACCACGTTGAGGAAGATCTGGACGTGTTGCTGGGGCTGAACGGCGCCGCCCATGGCCCCGAAGGTCATCAAGAACTCGCCGTCCTTGAAAGCCATGGCGGGAATAATGGTATGAAACGGTCTCTTGTGCGGCTCGACCACGTTTACGTGCCCGGGCTCGCGGGAGAATAGGGCGCCCCTGTTCTGCAGGGTGAATCCCGTGTTGGGTGCGACCAGGCCCGAGCCGAAGCCCGAATAGAGGCTGTAGATGAACGAGACGGCGTTGTGGTCCTTGTCCATCACCTCGAGCAGAACCGTATCTCCGTTTCCGTTGATTCCAGATTCTGTGTGCTCCATCGCACTATGTGGGTCGATCCGGCCGTACTGGTCCTTGGCGTACTCGGTCGAGATCATGCGATCGATCGGCAAGTCATTGAACTCGGGATCCGAATTCCACTTGGCGATGTCCGCGTAGGCCAGCTTCTTCGCTTCGATCACTTGGTGCAGATACTCGGCGGAGTTGTGCCCCATCGACGCGAGGTCTGCATTCTCCAAGATCTTCACCATCTCGAGGGCGGCGATGCCCTGCCCGTTCGGCGGCAGCTCATAGAGCCTGAAGTTCTTGTAGTCGGCGTAGATGGGCTCGACCCATGTCGACGTATGGTCGTCGAAGTCCTGCATCGTCAGAAAGCCATCGTGCTCGTCCGAGTAGTCCACGATCGCCTTGGCGATCTCACCTCTGTAGAAGGCGTCCCTTCCTTCCTTGGCGAGCATCCTGAAGGTTCTGGCCAGATCCTTGTTTACAAAGACCTGCCCGGCCTTGGGGGCGTGCTCGCTATCGATCAGCCAGGTCTCTCTTGTCGATGGCTCTTCGTTACGCTCGAGGCCGCTCCACGCGTCGGCGATCCTCTCTGAGACCGCGAACCCGTTCTCTGCATAGTAGATTGCGGGCTCGAGGACCTCGGCCATGCTCATGGTCCCGTACTCTTCGAGCACCGTAAACCACCCATCCACGGCGCCCGGAACCGTTACCGAATAGATATCCGTGATCCGGTCCATATCGTGCTTGTCGAGCCTCTCGTTGAGCGCGTCGAGCGTCATGGTATGAGCGGAGCGTCCACTGGCGTTCAGGCCGATCAGCTTCTGCTCAGCAGCGAGGTAGACCATGATGAATGCGTCTCCCCCCAAGCTCGTGCTCATGGGCTCCACCACCGTGAGCACGGCGGCCGTGGCGACTGCCGCGTCAATCGCGTTACCGCCCTTTTTCAGGATGTCGAGCCCGGCATTCGCTGCGAGCGGCTGACTGGTTGCGACGACGCCCCGCAGACCGGCGACCGGCGACCGTCTCGTCTCGAACTCCATCGTATGCCCACCCTCCGGCTGCCAAAGGTTACCTCCCCGCTGAAAGCCGAGGAAAACGACCAACGCCAAAAAGAGAACAAAGATTGCACGGTTATTTAGAGCGGTGCGGAGCATGTGGTCCCCCCTGTCGTCATTGGATCGAAGAACTGATTCATGGGCATTGGAGGTCGCTCATGCAAGTGGTGGCCGGGATCGCCGGAAGGACTAGAGTTTGGGTGTTCGGCAGAAAGCTTGTCTGTAAGGGGTCAGCGAGCCCATTTTGAGCTTCTTCTTCAACGAGGGAATCGACCCATGAATAGGCTCCGAACGGTGACTGTGGCGATTTCGGCGGCGGCCGGACTCTTCCTCCCCCATGTCCTCCTTGGTCAGGTGCCGCCGACCGCCGGGCTGCAGGTGGATGAGATCTTCGCGCCTTGGAGTTTGGTGACTTCACCCGGCTGCGCCGTTGGGGTGTCGAAGGACGGGCTCAACATCTTTGCTCGCGGTTATGGCATGGCCGATCTGGAACACGACGTTCCGAACACCGCCGAGACGATCTTCGAGGGGGGCTCGCTGTCGAAGCAGTTCACCGCGGCCGCGATCATGCTTCTGGTGATGGACGGGAAGCTGTCCCTCGACGACGACGTGCGCGACTACATCCCCGAGGTGCCCGACTACGGGACCACGGTCACCCTCAGGCATATGATGACGCACACGAGTGGACTCCGGGACTGGGGCAGCGTCGCACAGATTTCCGGCTGGGGTCGAGGGGAGCGCAGCCACGACCATGCGGATGTGCTCGACATCGTGAGTCGCCAGAGTGCACTCAACTTCGAACCGGGACACGAATACTCGTACAGCAATACCGGCTACAACCTGCTCGCGATCATCGTGGGACGTGTGAGCGGCATGTCGTTCGCGGAGTTCTCGAGCAAGCGCATCTTCGAACCGCTCGGGCTGGAGCACACGCAGTGGCGTGACGACTATCGGCGCATCGTCAAAGGCCGGAGTGCGGCTTATACGGCCCTTGCCGATGGGACGTTCGAGATCAATCGTCCCACCGAGTACGTGCACGGAAACGGTGGTATCCTGACGACCGTGGGTGACCTGCTGACCTGGAATCAGGCGCTTACGACCGGGCGGTTGGGTGGACGCGAATTCGTGGCGCTGATGCACGAGACGGGCCGACTCAACGACGGAAGTGACATCGTCTACGCCGGAGGTCTGAGAGTCGCCGAAAGCGTTGGAGTGCCGGCCGTCTCACACACCGGGTCCACGGCGGGCTATCGTGCCTTCACCGCGCGATACCCCGACCAAGGGATCGCCGTGGCCATGCTCTGCAATGTGACCAACGTCCCCACGGGGGGCACGGGCGCCCGCATCGCCCGGGAGTTTCTCGGCGCGGTTCCGGACCCCGTAGTGCCGGCTGGGGTTGGCGTGCCGCGTGACAGGCTCGCGGCACTGACCGGTCTGTATCGTGAGCCGGTCACAGGCGGCACCATGAGAGTCGATTTGGCCGGAGGCGTACTTCGGGTGGATGGCCGAACCGATCTCGTTCCGCTCTCTGACACAGAATTCCAAGTCGGCTCGGGTTCCCGCCGCTATGTGTTCGAGACCAGGGAAGGCGGCCGCCCGACGATTCACGTCGAGTCGTGGGAGTACACCGACCACCGATACGAGCCCGTCGAGCCCGCAGAACCGTCTCTGGCTGAGCTACGTGCTTACGAAGGCCAGTATTACAGCGCCGACGCGGAGACGACCTTCGTGGTCCGAATCGAGGATGGAGGGCTCACTGTCTGGCAGCGACCGGACGTCACCCGTACGCTGGCGCCGATCTATCAAGATGGTTTCAGGGCGGGAGGGAACATCGTCCGGTTCCGTCGAAACAGCAGTGGCAGGGTCGTTGCGCTCAGCTTGAGCCTCGGGCGCGTATACGACATGCGCTTCGAACGGGTTAATCTGAACTAAAACGGGTTGATTTGGACTGAGTAGACCCGGGGGAGGTCGGTCGGACTGAGGCCGGCGGCGCATTTTGTGATGAAGCTGGTCATTAATGGCCGGATAAAGAGGTTTGAATAGCTGCGAAAGCCACCTCACTCCGTCTCCGGCTCATGCCTCTTGAAATCCCATTTCCCCCGCCATTATCCTAGTGTGCCATAGGCTCACTGCGCTGTCAAAATCCGGCACTGTGTATAATATTTATTCATAATATATCACAGATAATACGATATGCGACTTGCACGGTCTTTCGATCATCACATGGCCATTGTAGTGGGAGTAAGCGATCTCATGAAACCGTCAACACAAGTCAGCCTCGCGGTCCTCTCTGCTGTCACGCTCCTCCAGTTGGGATGCGACGACAGCCTCGGACCGCTAGATGAGGGGACTCTGGCAGACGAGCGGATATCGATCACAAACGACGAAGCCGTGCTTGACGCAAGAGTCCGGTGCTTGGATGAACACGTCCCGTATCTGGATGAGGACGTCCCCGTCGACCAGACTACCGACGAGACCGGACAGCTGGCGCTGGCGCGACTGGCTCAACGGCCCGCTCGGGCGTTTTCCCTGCGACTCGTGGCGGAGGTCTCGCCACCGTCCATTGATGGGCAGGTCCTTCAGGCAACCTCGATCGCCATGAGGGGTGAAGGGGCCGTCGTGAGTTACGCCATGCGGGGGGAACCCTACTTGGGAGCTATCGATGTATTCCACACTTCCAGGCGGTCGACCCCGAGATTGAGATCGCAAACACTCTTCAGGGACACCGACATCCATGCAGTCTCGCTTCATGAAGACCACGTATACATCGCTGAAGCCACCGCAGACCCTACGTATCCGTACCCAGCCGTGCTGGAGGTGATACGACTACTGGACGGCAGGTTGGTGCGGGACGGCAACGACGGAGCGCTGTCCGTTTTCGATAGGCCCACCTTGACCATGACGAACTCGGTTCCGTTGCATGATGCCCGTTGGGTGGACGTCGTGGACGGGAAGGTGGTCGTGGTACAGGGTACACCCGGACGGCTCTCGTTCTTTGCGGAGGGCAGCCTGGAGCTATTGGGCAACTACCCGCTCCCCGATTCCGACGTGCTCGGTCTCGATTGGTCCGGCGTCGTCACCAATGCGGTAGCCGTCGACGAGGATCTACTGTTCATTTCCAACGGGATCGCGCGTGTATACGTGGCCCAGGGCAGCAGGGATTTTGACGAGACGGGGAGCGAGGAGCCGCTGCAGATCAGGCTCCTGGGGAGACTGCAGTTCGACAATCTCGAGTCGGCCAATCATGTGGCCTACAAGAACCACTATCTTGTGATCGCCCCGGGAGCAGGGGGGATCAAGACGGTTGAGATAAGGGTGAACTAGCGCTATTGGCCTCCCGCGTACTCTGCCTGTGCGCGCTGGATGAGATCCGCCCACTGCTGCAGCTCCCCCGGATCCCAAACCTCGTTCATGGTGGCGAGCGCCGTGGCCTCTGCGTCACCCTCTACGAGCGTGCGGTACAGGTAGACGAAGGCGGACGCCCGCATGTTCGCGAAGCAATGAACGAAAACCTTGCGATCGTCGTTCGCCTGCATGACGTCGAAGAACATCTCGAGATCGCTCAACCGTGGCTGATTCCAGTCGACGGGAATGTGTACGTAGGTGAGACCCTCCTGGGCGACGAGGAAGCCCTCCTTGCCGTTCCGCTCCTCGTCGGCTATGGCCAGATTGATAACGACTTCATAGCCCTCTTTGCGGATTAGCGGAATCTGGTCGTACCCGATCTGACCGGCCGAGGCGAGCTGGTCGGAGACCACCTGGAAGTTGCGGATGGTCTCGAGGGGTGCCGCTGTGGTCTGCGCGTGTGCAGCCGGTCCGAGGAGGCTGTACATCAGGACGGCGACGGGGATCGAGGCGGATGGTTTCATAGTCCCAGGAGCCTTTTCGCGGGCCGAGAACCGGTTGAGGCAGAGTGCCGCCGGTTGCAGGTCTGAAGAATAGGCCACCAGCCCTCCCCAGGTCCAGCCGAGTCCTTTTGCAGACTACAGACTGCTCATGGCCGCGAGCACTTGCCGAACGTCGACCGTCTCGCCTCGGCGAAACATCAACGTCACGCTCCAGACCCGGTCACCGTCCACCGTTGACAACTGTAGCTCTGAGTCGGCGATCCAGGGAACACGTGACAGGGCCTGCCTCAGGAGGGCCGCCTCATTGGCGATGGGAGGTCCTACGGTAAACTGAAGCGTGATTGTTCGCTTGGAAAAGGGGAAGTTGCTGCGCCAGCGATTTATCGCCGGATTGACCTCTCTCCAGTCCGCCGCTTCGTCTACTAAATACTGGCCGTAGAACTGCAGCAGCATCTCATTATGCTTGATGTCGGAAGCGAGGGCATCTTCGATTCGGCTCCGGAA
>Ga0310120_10000169_pt1 | contig 53323 bp, 54 predicted proteins | sample CB27_AW_983_MG_FD_203506 | JGI IMG/M metagenome (GOLD analysis project Ga0310120, IMG submission 203506) | Marine microbial communities from Western Arctic Ocean, Canada - CB27_AW_983 | ecosystem: Environmental > Aquatic > Marine > Oceanic | place: Canada: Western Arctic Ocean | collected...
CGACTGAATGCTGACGACTGAATGCTGACGACTGAATGCTGACGACTGAATGCTGACGACTGAATGCTGACGACTGAATGCTGACGACTGAATGCTGACGACTGAATGCTGACGACTGAATGCTGAACTACTGAATGCTGAACTACTGTGCCTGCGCGGACGAGCCTAGCGACACGATGGCGGGGATCGGGATCCCGTTCAAGCTCGCGGGCTCGAAGATGGCCCGGACGAGCGCGAGCATCATCAGCGGCGTCGTTCCCGAAGATTGCGCTCCGATTTGAGCAGCCATCACCTTTCCTCGATGGTCGATGAGGACGGCAAATCCGCCGGATCTGGACTGGCGCCTCGAATCCATCGCTTTCGGCGGCGGGATCCGGTAGCGGACTACGCGGGGCGGCAAATAGCTGATGACGTCGTCGGCCATCGTTGCCTTCATTGCGACAAAAAACGGTACTAGGTCGTTCAGCAAGTAATCGAAATCGGTCTGGAACGCCGCGTGGAACTCTTCTTCGGCCCCTGCTGCATTCTCCCTCAACGCGTGGAGATATCCCAGATGTAGATGCGCTTCGGCATCGTCGGGAATGGCCGCCGTGAGGGCCGTATATAAATCCCGAGCATCTTCGAGGTGCCCGTCGAGCGCGTGGGCACGTGCCAGAAGACGCAGGGCGCGGGTCTCCTCTGGGTCGAGGAGAAGCACTTCACCAAGCTCTTCAATCGCTTCCGGATATTCACCATTACCGAGCAACGCTTCGCCGACGAGAAGCTTCGCCTCAGATCGCTCGCCATCCGATGCGGGCATGAAGGTCTCGAGCCAGCTGACCGCTTGCCGATACTTGCCGTCGGCAATGTAGTTATGTGCCTGGCGGAGGGGGTCGTCGAGGCCCACCACCCGCTCGAGCGGCTCGCGCTGCCGGGTCGGTTTGAGCATGAAATGGCGGGCGGGAACGATACCGTCGCGGTCGAGGCTCGCGGTCAAAGCGGGGAAGAAGCTCTCGAGCCGCTCGAAGGCTTCGTCATATTCATCGAGCACACGCAATTGATGCCCGCGATAGACGATGCCGTCCAGCTCGTTGCTTGCTTTGATCGTCCCGATATAGACCGGACGATCCTCGGGAATGTGGATGAAGGCGGCCTGCGCGTCCCCGCTCTTTGGACTGAGCCCGTAGCGCTGTCTCAGAGGACGGTACTTCCCGGGCTTCGCGGGCCGAATTTTGGGGTAGTAAACGGCTTCGAAACCGAGCACGTCGTAGAGACCGGGTTTGACGGTCTCGACAATATAGCCGAGCGCGTCGTCGATCTCGAGGGTCACGTCCTTGCCGGTGGACACTTCCCGAAGCCGGATGCGCCGCGATCGAAATTCGATGCTGTCGAACTTCCCCACGAAGCGACCGAAAACGAGCGACTTCCCGTCGGAAGTGAGCTCACTCCATGATTCGTCACGATCCGGCGTATCCGCCGCAAGGGGAATCGCCACAAGGAGCCCCAGAAGCAACCCTACCGCCTTCAAAATCGCCCGCGTTCTCGTTTCCATCGTGTCGGCTCCGATCTGGCGGCCAAAAGCCAAGCCGCAACCCGCGATGCTGATCGAGCATCCTACTACACTCTACCACCGAAGATGTGAGCGGCACCACACACGCGCGCAAGTTGTCAACGGCGGCGGATGGCATGGAGCTGGGCCAGCACTTCGGATACCTCCTGCGCTTCCGGAACGCTCTGATCCGGAAACATGTTCACAGCCTTCGTGAGCGCCCCCTCCGCCAACATGTATTCCTGCTTCTTCAAGTGGCGCAGACCGATGCGAGTATGCACCATGGCCATCTCCTGTTGGATACTCTGGTCGTCAACACGAAACATCTGCGCGAGCTCTAATTGGTCGAGAGCTTCGTCTTGGCGGTCGGCGGGGCCCGCAAGAAAACGCCCATAGCCCAGGTAGTAATCGGGTGCTATCTCTGGAACGGTCGCAGCGGCCTCAACGCCAGCTTTGAGCGCCTGCTCGGCCCGCTCGAGCTCCCGTCCGCATGAGGAACTCACCATAGCGGGATTGAGCCTGCGGGTACCTCGGGTCGATAGCCACCGCCTGTTCGTACGCATCACGAGCCATGTCGAAAGGACCTTCGGGGTCTTCGGTGTCCGAGCGACGAAGCCGCGTGGGCATCCGGCGGACGTAGAGGTCTCCGATCCCTATATTGGAGGGCGCGTGTCGCGGATTCAAGGACAAGGCGCGCCGGAAGGCCTCGAGGCTACTTTCTTCTTCCGGCGACAGCGGCCCGTTCACGTCCAGCGCTCCCGCGAGCGCCAAGTAGCAAAGGCCGCGGTAGCAATACGCTTCGGTCAGGCTTGCGTCCGCCGAGGTGGCCTCGTCGATCTTGCGCAAGGTCTGATCGTACTGACCGGAGGCGTAAAGGTTCTCGATCTCTGCGCGCGCCGGGTTGACGTCGCTTCCCGCGGTAGATTCGCCTAGAAGGCGTTCCTTGAGCTCCTTGACACGATCGCAGCCCTGGCCGCAAAAGCCCGACCACGAGCAGCGTAGTAATTGCCGACGGTTTCAACCTCCGCATGGGTGAAAGCCTCTTCTTCTCAAAGTCCGTAGGCCCTTGGCTCGCTTCCGCTGTTGGATGGCGAATTCAGGGAATAGTCGCTGCCGATGCTGACAGCCTCCCTTGTTTGAGTCGCGCGATGGCGCGGTTTGCGCTATCCGCCACTTTGCTGTTCGGATCAGAAAGCAGAGGCTCCAAGTGCGGTATCGCCGCCGGGTCTCCAATGGCCATCAGTACTCGAGCCATTTCTGTCCTTACCGCCGGAACAGGATCGGACAGATAGCGTACGAGCTCGCCCAAAACACCACTGCCAAGCTCGACCGCGTATTCAAAAGCCTGCTCATGCCGCTTTCGGTTGCCGAGATCGAGCGCGATGCGATCGATGAACGCTATCCTGCCGAGCGCGACGAGCGCGAAACAATAAGCCAACTGAACCGTTGGATCGGGCTCCCTCAGGAAGTCCTTCACCAAACCCGACGCTATCGCGCTATCGCCCAAGCGGCCGAGCCCCTCGACAGCCCATCGGCGCCGATCAGAATTCTTGCTCGTCATCTGATCGTAGAAGACACCCCGCGCTTCGGGCGCGCCCATGTGGGCCAGCGCAGCCAAGGCGCGATCGCCGAGCTTGTTGACATCCGCGTCGTAAATCACGACCAGCTCTGGCGCCGCTTTCAAGTATTGAATCTTGCCAAGAGCGTCGACCATCGCGCCCGCGAGCGTCTTGTCGGCGCCGTTCAGCGCGCCGAGGACGGCTTCCGCCGCCTCATCCGTGCCAATTTTCGCGAGCGACGTGACCGCTTCGAGACGGACATTCTTGTCCCCATCATAGAGCGAGCTCTCAAGTGGCCGCGCCGACCTACCCGTGCCGAAGACTCCAAGCGTATAGGCTGCCTGACGACGCAAAGGCGGCTCTTCATCTTGAAGCCGGATCTCCACGGCTTTGACAACGCGGAGATCGATGCGGATGAGGCCCTCGATCTCGGGCGTGCGCTTCTTGTCCCCGAAGATCCAAATCCGCGAGTTTCCCATGTCCGCGTTGCCAGCACCCACGTAGATTTCGAGCGCAGCCGTGAGGGCTTCCCGACGGATCCTCCGATCCTCATCCCGAAGCCCGATGAGGAGGCCGTCTATCGTCTCCGACGAAGTGAAAGCGCGCAGAGCCTCGATAGTGACCCGCCGCACTTTGAGCTCGGGGTCCTGCATGGCTTGGGTCAGCGCAGGGATCCCCTCGAGGCGCCCTGACTTGCCGAGCGCTTTCGCGGCATTCACTCGCGTGCCGACATTGGAGCTTCTTAGATTCGCTATCACGTCCTGAAAGCTGTCCTGTGCCGCAAGGGGCAGCGGAAAGCTAGAAAGACAACCCGATACCACCATGGCGAGAACGACCAAACGTTCGGGTCCCATATATGAACCTCCAATCAAGGCCATCAAGGCCATCAAGGCCTTCAAGGCTGAAAAATGCGTCCGGATGGAATCGCAACGGGTTGTATGTTAACAGAAACCGACCCCAGGATCTAGTGGTCCTGGCGATATCGAGCGTCTCACGAAGCCTGGAGTCTTCGAGGCTCCTATTGAGGTTTGGGCTTATTCAAAACGCGTTTTTTCTCGGTGGAGCCCGCATCATTTGGCTCATCGGTAGCTTCGCCGATTCGTTTCGCGTAGGCGACTGGATCGAGCAGAAGCTCCGCGGCCTGAGGCATCGCGGCGACGCCCGCTTGGACCTGGGGATCGTTTCGGACGGCGACACGTTGGGCCGCTTCCGCTCCCCAAATCGCGCTGAAGATCGTGACCTCGATACGGAGGGCAAGCCGATCGCGGTGTTCTAAAAGCTCTTCCTTGGAATAGCTCATGCCCTCTTCATCGAGAAATACGAGAAAGTCTTCGAGAACTTCATCGTCAGCACGGAAACGCTTGTCGATGAGCCGGATATCCTTCGGACGCGCCGTCCGGATCTCCTTTGGCTGAATGCCCGCGCCCTCTAGAAGCCGCCGGTCATCCGTAGCGGCAAAGTGAGTGCTGTACTTGAAGAAAGCGTTCCTGCTATTGAGCGCCAAAATCGGCTTGGGAAGCCGCGGGTAGGCCACTTGAAGGTCAGGGCTAATCCCGCCACCACCATAGACCTTTCGGCCAGCATCCGTGTGTTTCACTTCGCCGCTCGGAGGCTCCGACTCGTCAGAACGGGCACCGTAATAGTAGTCATCGAACGAGTCCGAATAATCGCGCTGGATGTTCCTTCCACTGGGCGTGAAATATTGCGCCGTCGTGAGCGCGAGCCCGTTGCCCTCGCTGATACGATAAATCGACTGCACCAAGCCTTTGCCAAACGTGGTCTCGCCGACGATCAGCCCGCGGTCATGGTCCTGAATGGCGCCGGAAACGATTTCGGACGCCGAGGCGCTCCCCCTCGAAACAAGCACGACGAGGGGTATCTTGCTGTGGGAGCTCGCGCGATTCGCGTGATAGTCGTAATCCGAGCTGTCGGTGCGCCCGCGCGTGTAAACGATGAGCGAGCCCTTTTTGAGAAACTTGTTCGAGACGGCAACGGCTTGATCGAGCAACCCGCCTGGGTTGTCGCGCAGGTCGAGTATGAGCTCCGTCGCGCCTTCCATCTGAAGCTTGACGAGATTTTCGTGGAGCTCGTCGTCGGTCGTCTCCATAAAATCGGAGATGCGCAGATAACCCGTATCTTCATCGAGCATGAACGCATAAGGAACACTGCGGAGGTCGATCTTGTCCCGGACAATGGTGAAATCGAGCGGCTGGTCGTACCCGGCGCGTGTGATCGAGATCGTGACCTCGCTGCCTTTGGGCCCGCGTAGCTTCTTGACGGCGACATCGAGATCGACGCCGTGGGTCAGCTCGCCTTCGATTCTAGAGATGATGTCACCGAAACGGATGCCGAGCCGATAGGCCGGGGTTCCTTCGAACGGCGAGATGACGGTCAGGTTTCCGTCGCGCATCTGAACCGAGATCCCGAGCCCATGATAGCTGCCGTGCTGGCGCTCCTGAAGCTGGGTGTATTCTTGTTTCGGGAGAAAATTAGAGTGCGGATCGAGCGTACGAAGCATGCCGCGGATCGAAGCGTGAACCAGGTCTTTGGGGTCGACCTCGGTAACGTATTCCTCTTCCACGATACGCAGCACCTGCGTGTAACGTTTCAGGAACTCTGGATAACGGTCCGATTTTGCCTGTGCCCGGCTTCCGAACAGTCCACCAATCGTAGCGCCCGCAATGACGAGCGCAACAACCACGGCTACAGCAGATCTCCTCATTTACAACCGCCTCGAATGAGTAGCTTTAGCGACAATCTCCAACTTGACCCATCCTAGCAGACGGCGGATCTCAAGTAAAATCTGCGGCTTTCAGTGATTGGTGGTCCGCGGGGCTTCGTCCTATAATAAGCGCCAACAGGCGTCAGGAGGATTTTGCCATGCTAGGCCCTATCGGGATGCAAGAGCTCATCATCATCTTCGTGATCGCTTTGATCGTCTTCGGCCCTAGGAAGCTCCCCCAGCTTGGAAAATCGCTCGGCCGGAGCATCGCCGAGTTCAAACGGGCAAGCAACGAGCTAAAAAGCACCCTCGAGCAAGAGATCCGCATCGAGGAGACCCGCGAAGAAATCATGGAGCCGATCGAGACGCTTCAGCAGGAAGCGAAAGAAGCCGTCAAAAAGGCGACAGAAATCGACCTCGAGTCAGTGGTAGAGCCCGTGGATAGCGACGACGCCAGCACGACCCACGAAACGAAGGTTTAGTGGCCCAGACTGCCGCGCTACCACCTCCGGAGGACACGTCTCCGGAGAAGATGTCCTTTCTCGACCATCTCGACGAGCTCCGTCGCCGTATCATTTTCGCCATCATAAGCCTCGCGGTTGCCTTCGTCCTCTGTTTCACGTTCTCGACCGAGATCTTCGAGTTCCTCATGGGGCCCATGACGATGGCCCTGCCCGAAGGCGGCGAGCTCATTGCGACCAGGGTGCCCGAGATCTTCTTGCTGCATCTGAAGATGTCCTTCTTCGTCGCCATTTTATTCGCGTCGCCCGCTTGGCTGACCCAAGTGTGGCTTTTCATCGCCCCAGGCCTCTACGCGTCGGAGAAAAAATACGCCATTCCCTTCATCTTCTTTGGCACCTTTTTCTTCCTGCTCGGAGCTTCGTTCAGCCACTACATCGTCTTTCCCACCGCGGTGAATTTTCTGACGACCTTCGGCAGCCAAGAGATGATCGCTGTCAAACCGACCGTGTCTGAAGTGTTCGGCTTCTATAGCCGCGTAATTCTCGGTACCGGCTTCGTGTTTCAAATCCCGACTGTGGTGTTCCTCCTCGCCCGTATCGGTTTGATCGACCCGGGCTTTCTGTGGCGTAACTTCAAGTACGCCATCTTGGTCATCTTCGTCACCGCCGCCATCATCACCCCCCCGGACGTCGTGACCCAGATGCTCCTCGCCTTTCCGATGATCGCGCTCTACGTGCTATCGATTGGCATCGCGTGGTTGTTCGGACGCGATCGCGAACACCCAAAAAACTGAGGCCCCCAGCCAGACTCGAAAAGACGCTCGTGCGTCTTTTATCCCCATATCCCCGTTGTCATCCCCACATCCCCTTGCTTCTATAGGGCGTTCAAAAGCAAGGAGAAGTGGGGTAAGAAAGGGGCGGGTTAGAGTCTAGACCAGCGGTACGAAGCGGACGGCGCCGAGGCTGCGGATGCGGAAACCCGAGCCAGCTGCCGCGTCACGGGTATGAAGCTCGAGCTGCTGCTCTTCCATTCCTCCGATCGGGATCACGAGACGTCCAGAAGACGCCAGCTGCTCCCGCAGCTCGTGGGGTACTAGACGCGGCGCCGCCGCACAAAGAATGGCGTCGAACGGCGCGTCGTCTTTCTCGGCCCAGCCCGCTTTGCCGTCTCCGACATTGAAGCTGAGATTCTCGAAGCCCATTGCTTCGAGACGTGCTCGGGCGGAGCGCGCAAGCTCGAGCTTTATCTCCACCGTGCAGACCGTGCTCGCAAGTGCGGCAAGCACGGCCGTCTGATAGCCCGAGCCCGTGCCGATCTCGAGCACCCTCTCGCCACCGTCGAGCTCCAGCGCTTCTGTCATTACAGCCACGATATAGGGCTGCGAAAGCGTTTGTCCCCCTCCGAGTGCCACGGGAAAGTCACCGTAGGCGATATGAGAGCGCGCCTCGGGTACGAACCGATGCCTTTCGATACGGCCCATCACGTCGAGAACACGCTTGTCCTGAATGCCGCGCCGCACGAGCTGCTCGTCGACCATGCGCGCGCGGCAATCCGCCATGACGTCGGGCCCGTGGCCACGTTCGACTGCCGGAGGATGGGACTTCACAGCAAAAGACGGTAGCACAGCCCGGGACTCAACAAATTTAGAATGGGCAGGGAGGTTGAGCGCGATGTTTGTCGTCTAGAGAGCTAAAGAACGTTTTCGAAAAGGAGAGTCCTGATGAAAAATTTAGTTCTCGTCGTTTGTATCGGTTGTGTGATCTATATCAGCGCGGTGTCGTTATCGGCAGCGGTCCTTGCTCGCGACCTGGGGCGTATCGCCCATAAGGAGCGCGCTCGGCGCACCGCGCTTCCGGAAAGCGAGCGGGGAGGAAAGAGCTTCACCAACGCGCATTTGGCAAGCTACGCTTGGGAAAGACGACCGGCAAAGCTCGGGGCGCGCGCGACTCCTCCACCATCCCAGCGAGATATTGCCAAAGAGGAGGCCTTCTGGCAACGGCAGAAACTCCGTCACGATGGTGCCTTAGCCCGGATCGACGCACGCATTCGTAGGCTGCAATCACGGCTGGCCGAGCGGGAGCTAGTTGCGCGGCGGAAGGGATGGCGGCAGGACGACCCCACCATCACCCTCATCAAGGAATCGCTCGAAAGTCTCCGCGAGGAACGCGAGAAGCTACACCTCGAATTTCGTGACCGTGCGCGCAAAGCTGGAGCTTTCCCTGGGTGGATCCGCTGACGTTGTGGCGTTTTTGATAAGCTCGCGATTCAATGGTCTTCGATTAGTCAAGCCAAGCAAGGTGATCAGGGCAAAAGGGATGAGCAGAACGACACGTCGCCGGCTCCATCGGCCCGGTGATCCGTATCCGGTCGTGCTCGCAAACAACCAAATAGACGATGTCGGGCCCGCTCTCGAGCGGCTCTGGCCAGGTCGACGCGTCGCGGTCGTGACTCAGGCGCGGGTGCAACGTCTACACGGTGCTCGTCTCGAGGCGAGCCTCGCGCGCGCGCGAACCGCCCACGTGACGTTTTTGATGCCAGAAGGCGAAGAGAACAAGAGCCTCGCAACTGTCGAGCGCCTCTACGACGGGCTCCTCCGCCACAAGTTCACGCGCGACGATGCGCTGCTCGCTTTCGGCGGCGGCACCGTCGGCGATATGGCGGGTTTCGTCGCGGCGACCTATATGCGCGGCATCCCCTTCGCACAACTTCCAACGACGCTCCTCGCGCAGATCGACAGCTCAATTGGAGGCAAAGTGGGCGTCAACCATCGGCTCGGAAAAAATCTCATCGGGTCGATCTATCGGCCGAGCGCCGTGTGGATCGACCCGACGCTTCTCGCGACGCTCCCGCGACGCGATCTCGTATCCGGTTTCTACGAGCTCATCAAATACGGATTCATCGCCGCGCCCAAATTGCTGAAGCGTATGGAGACGAAGGCGCTCTCCATCGGCTCGGAAGCGCTGGCGCTCTCGATTGGCGACGGTGTTCGTACGAAGCTCGACGTCGTCCGAGAGGACGAGCACGAGCACGGGCTTCGTCGAATATTGAATTTCGGGCACACGATCGGCCACGGACTCGAAGCGGCATCGGGCTATAAAGGGCTTCGTCACGGCGAAGCTGTCGGATGGGGCATGCTCGGAGCCATCGCTCTCGCGGAGCGGCGGGCAGCGATCCCACAAGCGCTGGCGCGGCGGCTGAGCTCGGCGGTTCGTAACGTCGGGCGGCTCCCGCCTCTCGGGAGACTCCGAAGCCGCCGCGTTCTCGCTGCCGTCCAAAAGGACAAGAAGCGCGGTAAAAAAGGACTCCGTTTCATTTTGCCGGTGGGGCTCGGGCGCGTTGCGATCGTGGAGAATTTTCCGATAAGCGAAATCGCGTGGGCCGTATCGAGCCTCGGTGTGAAACGCTGATGCCAGAAGCTTCCGTAGTGCGCCGGATGTTCGAGGGTGTGGCGCCGCACTATGACTTCTTGAATCACGTGCTCAGCCTCGGCATCGATCGCTCCTGGCGCCGGGCGGTCGTGGAGAGTCTCAAGCTCGAGCGCGACCAGCGTGTTTTGGATCTTTGTTGCGGCACCGGCGACCTCGCCCTCGAGATGGCACGACAAGCTCGTCCTTTCGCCTGTGACTTCACGTGGAACATGCTGACCCGTGCCCGCGACAAATCTCGCGCGCGCGGCATGCCGATCCGGGTAGCAGCCGCGGACGCTCTATCGCTTCCCTTTCCTGATGGCGTGTTCGATGCCGCGACCGTCGCTTTCGGCGTGCGCAACCTGGCCGATATGCCGGCCGGCCTCCGCGAGATCCATCGCGTCCTCGTGCCCGGCGGCATCCTCGCCATCCTCGAGTTCTCACATCCCGAGGGGTGGCTACGCAAACCCTACCGGTTCTATTTGAAGACTCTGCTGCCGCGGCTCGGAGACCTGTTGAGCCGAAGGGGCGACGCTTATCGCTACCTCGCCGAATCGATCATGGGCTTCCCCGATCCCGATACGCTGGTCCATTTGCTGCGTGACTCGGGTTTCGACAATCCGAGCTATCAGAGACTCACGGGAGGCATCGTCGCCATCCATCGCGCAACGACGTAGGCAAGACGAGTTCGAGGCCGGATCAGACGCCGGATAACAGACGTATGAGGATGGCTTTCGCGACGTGCAGGCAATTCTCGGCTTGCTCGAAAACGACACTCTGCGGCCCGTCAATGACCTCCGCAGTCACTTCCTCTTCGCGATGCGCGGGAAGGCAATGCATGAAGAGCGCGTCCGATTTCGCTTGGCTCATGAGCGCCGCGTTGACCTGGTAAGGCGCCAACGCTTCGACCCGATCCGCGGCTTGCGCTTCCTGGCCAACCGAGACCCATGCGTCGGTATAGAGCACATCCGCGCTTTGTACGGCCGCAGCCGGGTTGTCGGTCACGGAGATCGTGACGCCTGCCGCGCTCGCTTCACGATTCGCGCTCTTCATGATGAGCGACTTCGGCTCGTATCCGGCGGGAGCGGCTACGGCAACATTCATTCCGGACTTGATCGCGCCATAGATGAGCGAATGGCACATGTGATTGCCTGGACCCACATAGGCCAATTTCCGGCCCGTAAGACTTCCCTTTTTCTCGATGAGCGTGAGAAAGTACCCCAAGACCTGGCGCGGATGCAAGAGGTCGGTGAGCACGTTGATGACGGGCACGTCGGCTCGACAAGGTGGGCGTGACTGCCCATGCGCGCCACGATCCCGTTTAGATATCGTGACAGTGTCTTGGCTGTGTCAGCCATCGACTCGCCCCGAGATGATTGCATGTCGCGATCGTTGAGATCGATCGCGAGCCCGCCGAGCTGGTACATGGCGACATGAAAATCTGTGCGTGTCCGTGTCGAAGGGGATTAAAAAATAATCCGATTGTCTTCCCCAGAAGAGTGGTTCTAAAGCGGTCGGGCGTGGCTTTGAGATCCACGGTGAGCCGAAACACTTCGGACACATCTTTCGTGCTCAGGTCGCGGATCGAGATGAGATGTTTGGGTTCCATGGGGTCGGGTGTTCGATTTAGAATGTGGACATGTCGCGTAGACCGGTGGCCGAACCCGGCATCCGAAACCTAATGTCCTAAACCCAGTGTCCAACGATGACACCAGAGAGCGATTTAAACCCTTGTACGCTAGAGTTTATGGACCGCGTGGCAGTATTGTCAAGCCGGGACCGTCGAAACGACTCGCGGAGTCTCGAGGATATCTCGAAGTCCAGGCTCGAGCGAGCACTCGAGCGTTCCGAGAGGCACGGCCGCCGCTACATCGTGGACGAGCGTCACGATGCGGCGAGCGGCATCATCGAGATAATAAGGAACGAGTGAACGCGAAAGAAGCTCGGCCACGATCTGACTCGACATCTCTAGTCGCACGCGATGCTCGCGCGCTCGCTGCAACACGAAGATGCCGCCGAGGGGCGCCGACGCATTCGAGACGATCTCGCCCTCGCCCGTCCACGGCGTTCCGTGAACGACGAAGCCGTCCTCTTGTCTCTTGATGGCGACCCGCTCATCGCTCAGCAGCTCGAGGCCTTCTGCTCGGAGCGCAGGCGAGAGCGTCGTCTTCCCATCGCCGGAGTGACCCGCAAAGACCAAACCCTTCCCGCCTACGACCGCGGCACATGCGTGGACGAGACATCCCCCACGACGCGCAAGCGTGGGGACGAAAGCCAGCTGTTCGAAGGGGTGCGGGATCCACAGGCGCCCGGCGCATTGCCGCGTAAACTCCTCGGGTCGAATTCAGCTTGTCGCTCCCAAACAGCAGCTCGAATCGCGCAAGCGGCGGACGGCCCGCCATCCAACAATAGAGCCGCGAGGTTGGAGGGTAGAAAATCTTGAACGCGACGCCGGAGCGCTCCGCCAATGGGCGCCAGTGATGGGCGGCGCGATAGATCACGGTACCCTCGGAGTCCTCGAGGCTATCTGCTTTCCCGATGCGCATCTGGATGTCGGGCCACGCGCCGTCCCGCTGAAACGAGCGATATGCCGCGGGCAGAACGAGCGGGTCGCCTCCGGGCAGGCATTCGAGGCCGAGCACGACACCAGATATCGCGAAAGTCGCGGTCCGTGCCGGCTCGACAACGACGCTACTAGCTTCCGTCGGCAAAGCAGCTGGTGGGAAGTGTGCAGCTTGTCTTGAGAGACCCGCCGAGGGTCGCGGTCTTGCACCCCGCCGCCAAGCTCTCTTCGGGATGAAGCTCCACGCAACGGATTACCGGTTTTTCGTACGGCTTCTTCTCTACAGGCCTTTGCCCCTTAATGAGCAACATCCTCCTGAATTCACGATCGGCAAGAGCACTTCATTCGCGGGCTCGAGCCCTCTCGTAGACTGGTCGAGCGGCCCGTCATAGAACCCGAGCTTTGCCGCGCGGCGATGTCCTGCTTCGCATGTATATTCGACACGCGCCGCGACATCTCCTTTTTCCATTTGAGACCACGCCGCACACTTGTCGGATAGCGAGAAAAAATTGCGGCTATTTCATTGATGGTCGTCGCTTCTCATTTGTGTATAGACCGGCGGAAACATCTCGTTCCAGATTTGCTGGAAGCTCATGCTCCGGAGGCGGTATTCGGGATCTCGCAGAAGAATGCACATCTTCATGTTGCCGTAAGGATCGATGTGAAACGTTCTGCTCCCGGCGCCGCACGAGAATACGCGACTGCTCGTCATGTCCTTGCGCAACTCGAAATATTCGCGATACTCCTCGAGTCGCGACGGAAGCGCGAAGTCCACGGCGGCAGCTTCTTCCGGATTCAAGCGCACGTTTCACGGTGTGAGTGAGCCGTCGAAGTTCGGATTGATCATCGTGCTGTACTTGAAAGGCACACCGTGGCTCTGGGCGTAGCGCGCCATGTCCTCGACTTCGTGCTGGTTGGTGCGCATCACGATCGTCTTCAGCGAGACGGCAGCCCGCGCTCGAGAAGACGTTCGACGCCGCGGTAGCACTTGTCTCGCGAACCTTCTATCCCCGCGACTTTTTCGTAAGTCTCACGGCTGTAACCATAGAGACTGACTTCGATGGAGTACGGGACTTGTTGCTCAAGCGATCCGCGATCGTCTCGGTCACCATCGTCGCGTTCGTAAAGAGCGTCACGATGAGCCCGAGGCGCTGAGCGTGCTCGTAGATTTCGAAGAAGTCCCGACGCAGGAAGATCTCACCGCCGGTGAAGAGCATCCAAATGGTACCGGCTTCGGCCACTTGATCGAGGACCCGCTTGACCTCGTCCGTGTCCATGATGCCGGACGGCCACTCCCCGTCGCGATAGCAGTGGAGGCACCGCAAGTTGCAGCGAAGATCGAGCTCCATCGAACCGCAGAGGGGCACGTGCTGCTCGATCCATTCTTGCACTTGGTCCCTGCCAAACTGGTCGAGCGGCAGGTCTGGAATTTGCGTACAAGCCATCGTGGAAACTTATCTAAGCAAGCTGAGTGCCAAACCGGGGGCTAGGATCGGCGCCCGTAACCAACTATGAATTAGGAGTTCCTATCCCCTCCGAGCGGAGTCAGAAGAGGCGGCGTTGGGTTTTCCCCACGCCTCGTCTCACTGAACGCGCTCTTTAGGGAGCTAGAGCCATCGCGCGAACTTCAAGGGCCGCGCTCAGGTTCCGAGGATTCACGTTGGTCGAGAACGTTTTGCGGATGAAATCGTCTTCTCTACCGGCACTAGCACCTTCTGAAGCACCCTCGAGGCCCGCCTTTATGGATCGCGCTGTTACCGTGATACGCACACCCGACAACATGTTCTCCGCCGTCAACACGACGCCGGCCCCGAGATCCTGAATGGGATCGGGAGGTTCGTCCTGGTCCACGGGGGCCGTGATCCCGATCGTGTAGGCGATCTGGAAATCCTCCAGATAGCCCACCGGTTGCGCTGGCGCAAAGTCGATGCTACGCATGACGAGCTGCGGCGGAGGGCCGATATAGTCGGCCGGATTGTCCAGCTGCGTGAAGTAGCGCACGACGGAGATACGCGTCAATTTCGGGTTTTCGCCAAACCCGACCGGGTCGACCGGTTGCGCATTCGCCACCGTCCCCCCGTGAAAGCTGTAGGCCGCGTGGGTCGTGTAATCGAGCTCGACGATCGCGAAGAAATTGGGGTCGAACGCATTCTCTATGACGGAGAGCACCTCCACCATCGCCCATTGTGACGTGGTCGCGTTGTCGTTGGGGATATCGTTGTACAGCACGAGAACTTCCCCAACCTGGAAGTTCGTCGTGTTGTTCAAGACCTCCACGCAATCGTTCGGGCATGTCCCGCCGCCAGCGACGATGTTCCACACTTGCTCCGGATAGAGATAGGCCTGTCCGGGAAGCTGCATGGCCCCGATCATCTCGATGCTATCCGTGGGGGCTCCATCACCGGCGCCGTTTTGTCGGGTGAAAGCCGGGAACTCGGGCGGCAGCCCGGCGCCCGCCTGCAAGATGTCCCGCGACACCATATCGAGAACGTTGCGCGCGTTTTGCTGCAGGTCAGCGATCTCCGGCTCCCTTTGGAAGGAGCGCTGTCCGCGGGTGAGCAACGCAAAGACCGAGGCCATGACGATCAACGTGATGAAAATCGAGATAAGGACCTCGATGAGGGTAAAGCCGCGCGCGTTGACAATCTCAATCTCGACGCAGGGCGGTGGCTGTTGTGAGTCACACATCGTTATACTCCCGTCCGCAGGGGGGTACGGTCTTTGGTTTCAATTCGCTTTTTCGGCAAGACCGAAATCGCGCATCTTGTGAAGCAAGGTCTTCTTGCTCACGGAAAGAAGCTCAGCTGCACGACCGCGATTACCGCCAGCTCCGTCGTGCTCGCGGCCTCGAGCACCGTATAGCCGGAAGCGGTGAGCGTGCGGCGCAGCATCGTTCGGAGAGAATCTCGATCCTCGACGACGAGCACGTCCGCCCCTTTCGTGCGCACATCCGCCCCCTTCTCGATGACCACCTCCGCCGTTACCATTGTAGAATCTCGCCGCTCGCGGCCCGTTTACCGCACCCAGCCGGGCGGCACGGAAGCCTTACGTGCTTCGACCCGAATAGCCTCGAGCTCCGAGCGCGCCGCGGCAAGCTCCTGCGACGCTTTTTCACGAGAGGCCAGACTGTTCTGACCACGTGGATCGATCCCGACCCTCTGGCCGTCGCCCCAATCGTCGGAGGTCATCTGCTGTTCCAAGCGCGCGATCTTGTCTTGCACGGCTTTCACACGATTTTGCCAATGCTCTTTAGGCTGGGTCTCGTCCTGTTGCTCTTCACGCTCCTCGGTGTCAGACGCCGCGGCCGCGGCCCCCGCGCCGTCTTGAGCCTGAGCTCCGGCCTGGCGAAGGCCGCTGGGGGACTCGCCATAGCCTCGAGTCAGCTCCCGATCGGTAACGACTCGCTTCGTCTCGGTTGGGTTCGCATCACGTCGCTCTTTTTCCTTCTTCGCGAGCTCCGCTAGCGATTGAGCGGTCGCAAACCCGACGCCCATGGCAAAGACGATAACGGTGAGTCCAAGTGCTCGAAATCCTCGCATCACGTCCCTCCTCCGCTAGGTCCATAGCCCAGTGGAGCTGAATATCGCGGGAAGCCAGGACTAATCTCCAAGAAGCCCCCCGCAATTCTCAATTTTGGTGATCCATATATTGTACGGCACGAGCCGGGTCTTCACAAGTCGAAGTTCACTACGTCCGCTCCTTGTCGCGCTCGGCGAGGGCTTTTTTTTCGCGAGCTCGAGTTGTTTGCGCACGATCGGGACGCGTGTGTCATCGGGTCGCGCATTCCGCACATATGCTTCGTAGGCCGCCAAAGATTCTGGAATGCGGTCGAGCTCCTCGTAGGTCTGAGCGAGGCTAAATTGATAGTCGCCGTTATCTGGCACCGCGGCGACAGCTTTTTCGAGAGATGCGACGGCCCCACGGGCGTTTCCCGAGATGAGCTCGGTGACACCGAGGGCGTGATGCGCCGCGGCGGAGCTAGGGTCGAGCTCGATCGAGCTCCGGAGCACCACTTTCGCTTCGTCCAGCTTCCCCGCGTTTTTGAGACTGACGCCGTGTTCGTACACGAACTCGGGATCCGTCGATCGGGTCGTTGCCAGGTACTCCGTTTGCTCTATCGCAACGTCTTCGTCGCCCGTGGCCCGGGCGATCCGCGCGAGCTCGAGCCTCACTTCGAGCTCCTCTGGCCGACGATCGACGAAGTCTTTGAGCGCAGCGAAGGCGCTATCGTCGTCGCCGTCCTTCTTGCACGCGGTCACATAGTGATCCAACAGCTCGAAAGAGTCGGGCCGAATCTCGCGCGCGTCGGCAAGCGTCCGTTTGGCGCTCGCAAAGTCCCCGTTATGGAAGTGAGAGAGCCCGAGATATTGTAGAACGTGGGCATTTTCCGGCAGATCACGCGCGAGCTCCTCGAACAACGAGATGGCTCTGGGGTGGTCACGCTGCCGAAAAGCGGCAATCGCGTCGGAATAGTTCTCGGTGGCTAATTGCGCGTCGATGTGCTCTAGGATCGGCCCGTCCGGCCGCCCGATCTCCGTGGCCGGAGCCCGACTCGTCGCCGACGCGGCGGGCTGCGGTGGCTCGGTCGGGGAGTTTGGACCGAGAGAGAACGCGTAGAATGCCCCGACGGCCGCGAGCACAACAACTACGATCGCGACCATGGGCGAACGGGGGCCCGCGCCTCCGCCCAACTCGGCGACGTCTTGAAGCGACTCCGAGCATCGGACGCAGTACTCGAACGATTTCTTGTTCTTGGCGCCACAATGAGGGCAGCGCGTCATTCCTTTGGCACCGACCGCTTTCTTGCCGCCGCCACCGTCTACTGGTGATGCCATGAGCCCTCCCTGATCTGACCAAAAGCGACCAGAAGTGACCTCGCCTGGATTTCTAAGTACTCTAGAATACGTCGTTTACGACTAAAAAGGAAAGCGGCAGTTTACAACCAGTCTTCGGAATATTCGGGCGTGTCCCCCGTCACAGGAAGGCGGATGGCAAAGCTCGCACCGCCATCCGTCTTTTCGAGCTCCACGGTTCCATTATGCGAGACGATGATTTTCTGGACCACGGACAGACCGAGCCCGGTGCTGTTCACCTTCCCCGTCCTAAACGGCGTAAAGATTTTCTCCCGCTCCGAGTCATCGACGCCGAGTCCGTCGTCGATGACCCGAATCGTCGCGAAGTTCCCATTACAGGCAAGCTCGACTCGGACGGAGCCTTTCTTCGACTCGGAGGACGCCACCGCCTCGATCGCATTGACGACGAGGTTCGAGATCGCCTTGCGAAGCATGGGCTCGTCGGCCGGAAGGCTAATCACACCATCGGTTTCGAGCGAAAGACGAACATCAACGTCCTCGGCGCGCTGCTTCAACTCATCCAAAAGGTCGCGCACGAGCGCGCCGAGATCGACCACTTCCAGTTGGAGCGATTCCGGCCGCGCAAATTGAAGGAACTCGGTCACAACGCGAGCGAGCGCGTGGCTCTCTTCGAGAAGCGCGTCGGCCAGCTCTTCCGTTTCCGCTCCGCCCTGCTGCTTCAGAAGCTTGGCATTACCCATGATCGTCCCGAGGCCGTTTCGGAACTCGTGGGCAATCCCGGCAACCATTTCACCCAGCCGAGCAAGGTTCTCCTTGAGCAACAATCGCTCGCGCAGCTCGACGATTTCCGTCAGGTCCGCGAACAAGCATATGGCGCCCCTCGGGCCGCCATCCAAAGCAAGAAGCGGGATGACGCTCACACCAAGGTGCAGCGTCTCACCGCCTGGCTTCTTGTAGAGCGCCTGTCCACGAAGGTGATAGGCGCCGTGTGCTCGAGAGCTTCATCTGCGCGCGCCACAAGCGCAGGAGAGCCCGGAAAGACTTCGGCAAAAGGGAGTTTCAGCACTTTTGCCGCCTCGAGACCGAAAATGCGCTCCGCTGCGGAAGACTGGGAAGCACCAAGTAGGCGAAGGCGCGGGCGCGGTCCACATCATAGGCGGGCGCCACTTCACTCATCCTCCAGCCGTTCTCACGGAGCTCGTCAAAGCCTTCGGGTGACAAAGCTTCGACCTCGTCGCTCTCGGGATGGCCGCAGGCCCCACCTGCAACGACCCGGCCGCTCCAGTCGAGGACACAGATGGAGATGAGCCCGCGGTGCTCGCTAGGTTCTCGAGACGGGCCGACAGAACGCTGACAGCTTCGTCGCCCCCTGAGCCGATTTCAGTGACGATGCGCAAAGCCGTCTCGCGTGAGCGCGACTCGAACAGCTCGGTGAGAACGCCCCGGGATTGATAGGAGACTTGGAGGCTCTGGCTATTCGTGAGCACGAGCACGAGGATCAAAAGGGCCAAGAAGAGCCGAACGCGTGCTTCGCGCGAGAACATGGGGCTCGTTTATAGAATCCTGTTAGAACATTCCTGAATACCAATGGATCAGGCGCTCACCGGCATAGGTCGTCACGATGGCGCCTATGCCAAGAAACGTGCCGAACGGAAGCTTCGTTTTCATGTCTCCGCCGCTTCTTCGAATGACGATGATGCCTACGATGGAGCCTATGAGCGAGCCGAGAAACAAGGTCAACAGCACACCTTTCCACGCGACGAAGGCGCCGACCATCCCCATCATCTTGACGTCACCGAAGCCCATCCCCTCGACTTTCTTGAGGAGGAAGTAAGCCTCGGAGACGAGAAACAATACACCAGCCCCGAGCGCGGCTCCTTTCAGCGCACCGATAACGGTGACCGTCTCGCGGGGCCAAGCAAGCGCGAGGCCCAAAACAACGCCGGAAAGTGTGATGCTGTCCGGGAGGATTTGGTGATCGAAGTCGATGAAAATGAGCGCTAACATCGCCGCGACGAAGGCGAGCTCGACGAGATATTCGAGGCTCGGCCCGTGTCTCATGAACGAGAGTAGCGACGCGGCAGCCATAGCAAGCTCCACCCCGGGATAGCGTATCGAGATCGAAGCGCCGCAATGGCGACAGCGTCCACGAAGCAAAATGTAGCTCACGACCGGGATGTTGTCGTAGGACGCCACGAGTTTACGACACGAAGGACAGCGCGAGCGAGGTATCACGAGCGACGCCCTCAAGGGCAGCCGATGGATCACAACGTTCAAGAAGCTTCCCCAGACGAGCCCAAGAAATCCTGCGAAAGCGGGAAGCAGCCAGACCGGTCCTTCTAGCTCTGTCAACGTGTCGGGAGGCCCCCGAGCCCGGAATCGCGCCGCAACACGACGCGGTGGCTTTCTGGATCGAGCACGTAGGGAATGTCGGTCGGATCGGTGGGGACCTCCGCCAAAAAGCCGGACCCGATGAGATCCTGCCATCGCCGCGGAAATTCACCCGTCCGCTCATGGTATTTTGTGACAACCTCGTTATAAGAATCCATCTCGTCGAGCGCATCGAGCTGCTGCAGGTGCGTCGCGGCATTCTCGCGTTGCTGCTCCGTTTCAGCGCTTTTGTAGAGACCATTCCACAAAATACGTGACGTTTCCCTTTCGCCGCCCCTCGTCAGCGTGCGGCCTGCGATGGCGACCATCCAATAGGGCGCCCCTTCGAGCTTACTGCCCTCAAGAAAGACGGAGGCCGCCTTTTTGTAGTCCCCGAGATGCTCCGAATAGATGAATCCCTTATCGAGATAGAAGCGCCAATAGCCGGGGTGATTCCTGATACCCTCGTCGATGATCTCGATCCCTTTGGACGGCAGGCCGGCGCCCATCGGAAACGGCTCGGCGAGAAAGGTCGCCCCATAGGAAAAGGCGATCTTCATCTCAGGGTCGAGATCGACCGTGACGCGGAGAAGCGGTGCGAGAAGCACATAGTTCTTCGTCGTGACCATCAAGCGTTTGCGGCCGAAATACTGGACGGTACGAAGCCAATAGAGATCCGCGCCCAGGTTCTCGAAGCCAAGCATGGCTCTCTTCAGCAACTTGCCGTTCTCGACGTAGAGAATCTCCTCCGTCGCTCGGTACTTCCCGAACTGCTCGTCAATGTGACTCTGGATCAAAAAGATCCCAGCGAGCGGGCCCATCAACGCGAAGAGGCGAAGCAGCTTCATCCCGACTATTTGAGATTACGTCTTTGGAACACCCACGCGGAAGCGACGAGCAGCAAGCTCACATAGAGCAAGCCATAGGCTGTCGCCCACACGATTTGCGTCATCGGCACGATGTCGCCGGCAACGATGGGCGCCTTGATGTCGAAATTCTTGAAATTAGGCAACAGGTAGTAGAGAACTTTTGTGATCTGAGGGAGAGCGCCCGTCTCGACGACGCTGTCGAAATTCTTGAGGTCGGAGGAAAAATAACCCACGACGTAAACGAATCCGGCAAAAACACCGGCCAAGGTCGACGATGTGAATGTGCTGAACAAGAGCGCCACACCGACGAGGACCATGAGCTTCACGTAGATGAGGAAAATCGCTTTCAAGAGCGCTGGCTCGAAAGGCTCCGACATCAAAAAGAGCAAGAAGTAGAGCCCGGCCGTCATCACCAGCACGTTCACAAGCACGGTCAGGCAGAGACCACAATACTTCCCGAGAAGGAATTGCACACGCGTTATCGGCTTCGGGAGCAGGCTATAGAGCGTTCGTTTGTCGATCTCTTTCGAGACGAGGCCGATCCCGACAAAGATCGCGATGGCCATCCCGAAGATCGAGATCGCGGCCAATCCCAGATCCTTGATGATCTTTACTTCCTGATAGACCGATATCTGCCCCAGGATGTAGGAGCTCGCGATCATGAGCAACGCGAAGAGCACGAGATTGTAGAGAACTTTGTCTCGAACCGTCTCCCGATAGGTATTGAGCGCGATGTAGCCGACGCGACTCACGATTGTGCCTTCTCTCCGACTTTACGGACAAAAAGACCCTCAAGGGTCTGTTTCACCGGAGTCACCGAGAGCAAACGCCCTCCCCCCTGCATCAATTCTGCCGCGGCGGCGTCGAAATCGGCTTGCCCGGCGCACGACAATCGAACGCGGGTCCCGACTCTCTCGAGGGCGCGACAGAGCGGACGGAGCTTCCCTTCGAGCTCGGCCTCGACGTTCTCCGCCACGACCTCGATCGTGTCGATCGAGACGTCGAGGATCTCGCTCATGCGGCCTACCGCTACGAGCTTCCCTTTGTCGAGAATCGCAACGCGATCGCACAGCTGCTCGACGTCCGGAAGGATGTGTGAACAGAAGAACACCGTGACGCCCGAGCCCTGGAGCTCGCGTACGAGAAGCGTCATCTCGCGCCGACCGACGGGATCGAGTCCCGACATGGGCTCGTCGAAGAAGACGATTTTGGGACGGTTCAAGAGTGCTTGGGCCACGCCGAGCCGCTGCGTCATGCCCTTCGAATATTTGCGGAGCGGAACATCCGCGGCCGAGGTAATCCCGACCTTGGCGAGAAGCTCCTTGGTGCGCGTTCTCCGCTCTACTGCACTCAAGCCGAAAAGCTGGCCAAAATAATTCAGCAGCTCTCGACCCGTCAAATAGTCGTAGAAATAAGGCTGTTCCGGCAAGTAGCCGATCTCAGCCTTCATCCTTCGGTCGTCGACGGGCTTGCCGAGGATACGCGCATCACCCTCAGTGGGGAAGACGAGGCCCATGAGCAGCTTCAAGGTCGTCGTTTTCCCCGCGCCGTTGGGCCCGATGAGCCCGAAGATCTCACCTTGCTCGACCTCGAGATCGAGATGGTCGAGAGCCCGGTGCGGTTTCTTCAGGAAAGAGCCGACTTCATAGTCTTTTGTGAGACCAATCGTTTCGACAGCAGACATTCCGACATATCAAATGCGAGGAGCTGTTTCTGGTGAAGTTTCGGAGACTTGTGTGAGCTTTTGAAGATATTTTACCACATTGGATAAAGCGTGTCGGGCCAGCAGCGGGCTCAGAGACTGGGCACTAGCTGAGTGTCTCGGTGCCACCCAGAACCGGGCAAGGTAGCAAAACGCCCGTCATGTCTTGGAAGATCGTTCCTGCCGAGGTGCCCACGAAGCTTCGCACACCGCTGCTGCCGACAAGGGCCGGCGTTCCGCTGTAGCAGTAATCGAGAAACGAGGCCGGATCACAGACGCTGGCGTTGATGTTGCTGATCACGCCGTTCGGAACGTAGTCTCGGTTGTACCCGCTTCTGAGGTAAGGGGTCAAACGCCCGACATCGCCGCCGACAAATTGCGGCGCTTGCGCAGGATAGTTCGGAATGCAAATGGCGCCGCCGGACTCCCGGGTCAAGCACAGAAGGCTCGAACCGAAGAATCCGCAGTTAGACGCGGCATAGGTCGCGTTGGCGGAAATGACGGTGCGAGTATCACCAATAGCCTTGGCCTCGTTGGCAGCCACACGAGCGCGCAGAAGGTTGGGAATGGCGATGGCCGCAATGATGCCGATGATCGCAACGACGATCAAAAGCTCGATCAGCGTGAAACCGTCTTTCGCCCTCTTGACTCTATGCCCCATTAGAGCCCCCCTTCTTAGCATTTTCCCTACCTTCCATTACCCTCATGGACCGTCCCCCAATATTGTACACCCAAACGGCGTCCCGCCCAAGTCGGAAAAACAGTGTCATTAGACGATCATCGACCGAATTAAAGCAACCCGCGTGCCAGAACGCAGAGGAAAGCGTCACACCGGAAAGCCATAGAATAACCCATTTGAGCTCTGTTAATTAAGAGAGCTTGCTCCAAAGAGAACATCGCGATGCGAGAGTCGAGACGCAACCAGGCTCCCATTTTTTGTCAGTGTGCTAACGAATTTTTCGCCCTAGTTACCCGATCGGAGCCCAAAAAAACGTATCCAATGGATGTGTAATGAAGTCGGCAACGAGCGCTCTCACCGCAAGTTGTATTTCTGCAACAGGTAACGGAACGACCGTAGGTTCATCCGCAGTAGCTTGGCCGCTTTGGTCTGGACGCCGCTCGAACGCGCCATCGCGGTGGATAAGAGTTGCGTTTCCATCGTCGCGACACGCTCGTTGAAATCAACACCCTCCTCCGGCAGCACATCGGATCCAGCGTCATCGGGCATGTTGGCCAGAGCTTCACCAAAGGTTCTAATCTTCTCGGGCAGCCGCTCGGGCAGGATGACGTTAGTCGGCTCGAGCGCCACACCGCGCTCGATGACGTTCTCGAGCTCGCGGACATTGCCCGGCCAATCGTATCGTGTCATGAGCTCGACGGCTTGTTCGGAAATCTTGTGGATGTTCCTACCCATCGATTTGCAGGACTTCACGAGAAAATGCTCCGCGAGAAGCGGGATGTCGTCACGGCGCTCGCGGAGCGGTGGCAAACAGATTGGGATGACGTTCAAACGGTAATACAGATCCTCACGAAACGTTTTGTCACGAAGACCCTCTTCGAGATTCTTGTTGGTCGCGGCAAGAATCCGGACGTCGACTTCGACCTCCTCCGCCCCGCCGATGCGGCGGATGCGTCTTTCTTGCAGCACGCGCAGGAGCTTGACCTGCATCGCCGGGCTCATTTCACCTATCTCATCGAGGAAGATCGTTCCGCGATGGGCTACTTCGAAAAGCCCTTTGTGATTGGTAATCGCTCCTGTGAACGAACCCTTCATGTGCCCGAACAGCTCGCTTTCGAGCAAAGTCTCCGTAATCGCACCACAGTTGATGGACACAATAGCCTCCGACGCGCGGGGACTGCCGACGTGGAGAGCGCGCGCGACGAGATCCTTCCCCGTTCCGCTATCCCCGGTGATCAAGACGGTGCTGTTCGTGACGGCAACAGATTGAATATGCTCGAACAGCTCGACCATCTTCGCCGAGCGGCCGAGCATGTTATCAAGTCCATGTTTATGTCGAAGCTCTCGCTTCAGATGAAACACCTCTTCTTTGAGATGTTTTTTCTCGAGAGCATTCCGAATATTGGCCTTGAGCTCGTCGACTTTGAACGGTTTGGTGAGATAGTCGTAGGCCCCGAGACGAAGGGCCTCGACCGCGGTTTCCGCCGACGCATAGGCCGTCACCATGATGACGGGTGTGCCCGGCTCCGTCTCCTTCACGTGGCGCAAAACCTCGACCCCGCTCATGTCCGGCATTTTGATATCGGAAATCACGAGGTCGAACGAATTCTCATCGATGAGCTTCGTCGCTGCCTTGCCAGAATCGGCCAAGGTGATGCGATGCCCGTCTTTCCCGAGTGCTATCTCGAGAAGCTGGCGCATGGACTCTTCGTCGTCAACGACAAGAATGCGGCTCAACCGACGTTCCTCCGATCAGTTGGAAAGCGCACGGAAATTTCGGTGCCTTTCGAAGCGACAGTGTCGACTTGTATGAAACCATTGTAGTCCTTCACGATTCGGTAGACGATCGCGAGACCGATACCGCTCCCTCTCTCGAAGCTCCCCGAGAACGGTTGAAACACCTTTTTCACTTCAGAATCCGTCATCCCAACGCCCTCGTCGCGGAAGCTCATGACGATTTCACCGGAGCCGTTTCGCGAAAGCGACATAACGAGCCGGCCACCATGCGGCATGGCTTGTAGAGCGTTGCGCGCAAGATTCCATGTGATTTGCTTCATCTGGTTCGGATCGGCATAGACTTCTAGAGGCTCTGGCAGCGTCTCGACCACAATCTCGTGCTCCGGCAGGACTTCGGCGCTGTGTTCGAGCAGTGACGCCGTCTCTTCAACGACAGGGCACAAATCGATGAGTCCGGGCTCGAAACGCGGCGGACGCGCATAGGCGAGAAACTCCGTGAGCGTTTCCGACAGCCGTTCCGACTCTCGCACGATGATTTCCATCAAACGCTTCTGCTGTGTGTTGAGAGATTCCGCCTCCCGGAGAACCTGCACCGACCCACTGATCGAGGCCAGCGGGTTACGAATCTCATGCGCCATCCCGGCGGCCATCTCGCCCATGGTCGCAAGGTTCTCCTTCAACCGAACCTCGCGTTCGAGACGCCTGATCTCCGTCAGATCCTGGAACGTGAAGAGGAAGCCGCTCAAGGTTTCACCCTTGTAGAGCAAGTAGGAGAGGCTCATGCCGAGATAGATTTCATCGCCTCGAGCATTGAGATAACTGCCTTCGAGGCGAAGGAAACGTCGCCCGTCTCCGAGGTTTTCTTTGGCGCGATCGAGAAAATCGTCCTCCTCCGCCAACAACTCCCTTACGTTCTTGCCTACCGCCTCCTCCGGGCTGCACGCGAAGATCGTGCTGGCAGCACTGTTGAAGAAATTGATCTTGCCCTCGAAATCCGTCGTCATGAGTCCCGACGTGATGGAGTCGATGATCGTCTGGTTTAATACTTGGAGATCCGCGAGGAAATCGGAAGCCTCTTCCAGTTTGCGGCCGGTGAGACGAAGATTCTCGGAAAGATAGCTCGTGAGAAACGCTACCGCGTAAAAACCGAAGACGTTCAAGAAGATCGTGTAGGCCACGACCTGAGGGGGCATGACGACGGGGGATGTAGCGCCGGGCGCGTATGGCGGAATCGCGCCGAGATAGATCCCCTGAATGAGTGAGCCATAGAGCACGGAGGCCGCGCTCGCCGCCACGAAACCGCCTCGACGAAAAAGGATGATACTCGCGGCAATGATGACGATGAAGTAAACCGAGGAGACATTGCTGTCAGTGCCGCCCGTCGAGTATACGATCCCGGTCACCATGACCAGATCGCCCAGGATCTGAACGTAGGCGAGCTGCTTTCGATAGTTCGCGGTGAAGGGCCACGCGAGCGCGTAGACGAGCGTGAGTAGATAGGTGAGCGCAATGAGCGCGTAGAGCGGGTCCGACGCTCCCCCAGGTTTTCGGATGACTTCCGCGATGACCGCCGAGCCCATGAGCGCGGTCACGACAACGACACGCAGCAACATCATCCACACGAGCGCCTTGTCGGCGATCGTTCGAGCAGCTTTCGCCGTTTTTTGAGAAATCATGGGTCAGGCGGCATTCGGTCCGGCATCCCGCCTCTCGTACATGGTAAACGTTAACGGGGAGGGCATGTGGTGCCCTCCCCTGAGCTCGCGTTCTCGAGCTCAGCTTATATGTTGTTGATCAGGTCGAAGATGGGCAAGTACATCGAGACCACGATGCCACCGACCACGGTTCCGAGAAAGAGAATCAGAATCGGCTCCATCAATGTCATCAAGTTGGCCACGGCCGTGTCGACTTCATCCTCGTAGAAATCCGCGATTTTGGAAAGCATGTTATCGAGAGCACCGGTCTGTTCACCGACGGCGATCATCTGAACGACCATCGGTGGGAAAACGTCGGTTTGCTTGAGCGGCCCGGCAAGGGACTGACCACCCTCGACGCTCTTTCGCGTCTCCATAATCGCGTCCTCCACGATCGCATTTCCTGATGTACGCGCGGTAATCTCGAGCCCGTCCAGAATGGGAACACCACTCGAGATGAGCGTCGCGAGGGTACGACAAAAGCGCGCGACCGCGATCTTCCGCAGGATCATTCCGAGCACCGGCGTCTTGAGAACAATCCCATCGATCACGCGCCGTCCCCTGTGAGTTTCGTAATAGCGCTTGAGCCCGTAACTCGTTCCGAAGCCCGCGAGGACACCCGGAATCATCAACCGCACGGTCCAGTTCGAAAGCCCGATAACAATCCGAGTCGGAAGCGGCAACTGCGCACCGAGCCCCGCGAACAAGGCGGCGAAGGTCGGGATGACTTTCCACAGGATGACCCCGACGACCAGACCCGCGATGGAGACGACAGCAATCGGGTAGACGAGCGCCGACTTGACCTGCGATTTGAGCTTGACGGACTTTTCGATATAGGTCGAAAGGCGCTTCAGAATCGTATCCAAGATACCACCGGCCTCACCGGCGGCGATCATATTAGTGAACAGATCGTCGAAAACCTTCCGGTGCTTCTTCATCGCGTCGGCCAGGGACGAGCCCCCTTCAACATCTTGACGAACCTGCAAGAGCACCTTCTGGAAACCGGGCTTGTCTTGCTGATTGCCGAGAATCTCGAGACACTGGACGAGAGGCAGGCCCGCATCGATCATGACCGAAAACTGTCGTGTGAAAATGGCGACGTCCTTACTACTGATCCCCCCGCCGAATTTCGGAAGTGCTATCTCCTTGCCCTTCTCCTTGACGCGCGTGACGAGAATCTGTTCTCGTCGGAGCATCGCGATCACGGCATCTTTGGAATCCGCCGAGCGTTCTCCCGAAGTCGCGGCGCCTGCACGGGTTTTGCCTTTGAACACATAGGCCGGCATCCAGTTACCTCCCTAGCTTCCTGTTTCGCGGCTTCGCGTCAGCTACTTTTTGTCTCGGCGACGTCAGGCATGTCAGCGCCGCACCATCCCCGGGCGGCCGCCGGCCGGAGCCTGCGGTCGCGTCCCCGTCAAGCCCGTACCACGATTGACCATGTCCTGAAGCTCGTCCGGATTCGATGACTGCGTGAGCGCGAATTGAAGCGAGATTTGCTTCTTGAAATAGAGCGTCGCGAGCGATTGATTGAACGTCTGCATGCCGTGCTTCTCTTGGCCGGTCTGCATGCTGGAATAGATCTGATGGATCTTGTCCTCGCGAATGAGGTTCCGAATAGCGGAGTTGGGGACGAGAATCTCCATAGCCATGACGCGGCCCGAGCCGCTCGCTTTGGGCAAGAGCGCCTGGCACAGGATGCCTTCAAGCACAAACGAGAGCTGGGCCCGAATCTGAGACTGCTGATGGGCGGGAAAGACATCAACGATGCGGTTGATCGTCTGGGCGGCCGAGTTCGTATGGAGCGTCGCGAAGGTCAAATGGCCCGTCTCCGCGATACGAAGCGCGGTTTCGATAGTCTCGAGGTCACGCATCTCACCGATGAGCACGATGTCAGGATCTTCACGCAATGCGGCGCGAAGGGCGTTCGTGAAACTGTGGGTATCCGAGTGAATCTCTCGTTGGTTCACCAAGCATTTCTGATGATTGTGGAGATACTCGATCGGGTCCTCGATGGTAATGATGTGCTCCGCCCGCTCTTTGTTGACCTTGTCGAGCATGGCCGCGAGCGTCGTGGACTTGCCACTGCCGGTCGGACCCGTGACGAGCACGAGGCCGCGCGGCTTGTCGCAGATCTGAGCCACGACAGGAGGGAGCCCGAGCTCTTTGAAACCTAATATCTCATAGGGAATCGTCCGGTAGACGGCCGCGACGGCGCCCCGCTGCATGAAGACGTTCGCGCGAAAACGCGCGAGCTTCTTGATCCCGAAGGAAAAATCGAGCTCGAGGTTCTCCTCGAAACGGTGTTTCTGATTGTCGGTCAGAACGCTATAGGCGAGTTGCTTCGTCTCTACCGTGGTCAGAGGCGGCATATCGAGCGGCCGTAACTTGCCGTCCACGCGAATCTGCGGCGGCGAGTTGGTGGTGACATGCAAGTCCGACCCGCTTATTTCGAGCATCGTCTTCAAGAGCTGATGGAGGCTAACCGCCATTTCGATTCCTCATTCCGATGCGTTTCGACTCGAGGCTACAGGACCGTTTCACGAACGACCTCTTCCATCGTCGTCATGCCGAGTTTGACCTTTCTGAGTCCGCTGTAACGGAGCGAAATCATTCCGTCTTCCATGGCACGCGCTTTCAACTCTATTGAGGAGGCGCCTTCGAGAACGAGCTGTCGAACCTCATCCGTGAGCCGAAAGACTTCGTAGAGGCCGACCCGCCCTTTGTAGCCCGTGTTGTTGCAGGTACCGCAACCGCGGCCTTTCTGCGGCTGAATGTCTTTCGCGTCTTCCGGTGTGAAACCGGCATCGATGAGTGCTTGGGCAGGCACCTCCATCGGGGCCGTGCACTCTTTGCAGATGCGCCGAACGAGACGCTGAGCAACGATCAGGTGCACGGAGGTTGCGACGAGGAACGGCTCGATTCCCATATTCATGAGACGGTTGATCGTCGACGGCGCGTCGTTCGTGTGGAGCGTCGACAAGACCAAATGGCCTGTCAGGGCGGCCTTGACCGCGATTTCCGCGGTCTCGAAGTCTCGAATCTCTCCCACGAGAACGATGTTTGGGTCTTGTCGCAGAAAAGAGCGCAGCGCAGCGGCGAAATTGAGCCCGATGGACTCTTTCATCTGGACCTGATTGACGCCAGTGAGATTGAACTCAACCGGATCCTCCGCCGTCATGATGTTGGTCTCGGGCGTGTTCAGCTGGCTGATGGCCGAATAGAGAGTATTCGTCTTTCCGCTACCCGTCGGCCCCGTCACGAGAACCATGCCCCACGGCTTGAAGATCGCTTCTTCGAAATATTTCAGCGATTCGACCTCGAAGCCGAGCTTGGTCATGTCGAGCATGAGGTTCTCTTTATCGAGCAACCGCAGCACGACTTTCTCACCCCAGAGCGTCGGAAGCGTCGAGACACGATAGTCGAGCTCGCGCATTTTCCCATGGTTGTTCATGCGGGTCTTGATACGGCCGTCCTGCGGCAGCCGCTTTTCCGAGATGTCCATCTTTGCCATGATCTTCAAGCGCGAGATCATCGCGTCGCGAAGTTTCATCGGCGGGTTCATGACGACGTAGAGCACGCCGTCGATGCGGAAGCGAACGCGGAACTCTCTCTCGTACGGCTCGATGTGAATATCGCTCGCACCCCGGCGGAGCGCGTCGGTCAGAATCAAGTTACAGAACCTGACGACCGGGGCGTCCTCGGTCGATCTTTCGAGCTCTTGCAGGTCGATCTCGTCGCCTTCCTCGATGTGGAAGTGCTTCCCACCGTGCTGTTTCTGGTATTGCAGTGCTTCTTGGAGCTGCTGTGGGGTGATGAGGTTCCCTTTCAACAGCAACTCGCCGAGCTTTATAGACATCCAAGGACTCCGCGGGCTGTCACGTCGGAACGGACTAAGTCATTCTGTTCTAAGTGGATTACTGAGATAGATAAAGGTAACTGACACCCCCCTATAGTGTCAAGGACTACAAGGAGATCGGGGCCTCACGGGGCGAAAGTGACCCCGAGCCAGAGGGCTTCACCGCGGCCCCGGCTAGACCCCAAATAGGCTGCCTTGAGCTCGAGCACCCAGACCTGAGCCCCGCCACCGACGGAAAATGCCGGGCGAGACCCGAGCTCCGACGAAACTTCCGCACGCAGTCCTCCCCTTAGGGAAAGACGCTTGTCCATGAACGATTTCTCGAACCCGACCGAGATCTCGCGCCAGGTGTCGTCCAGAATGCCCTTTGGCACATGGTGAGCCTCATAGAATTTATGAGATTGTCGCGAAAGGTCCACGTCGAAGGCAACGAGGGCGTCGCAGGGCAGCCGAAAGGACACGCCGGCTCGGGCAAGCGTCGGAAGCTTCCGAGTCTCGCCCTCGACGGCCGTACGGAAGCGCGCTCCGCGAATGTGCCTGACCATGAGCCCCGCACGCACGACATCGTTCGGCTCGTACATGACGCCTAAATCGATATCCCAGGAATCGCTCGAAACCCCCGTCAACCGCTCGCCGAAGAGCTCGCCACGAAGATAGTGCACATTTCCAGCGATCACGAGATTGTCCAAAGGAAGCGACTGAAGAATGGATATTGCCACGTCGAACGTATCGAGACGCTCATTCGCCGAAGTCTGACGAAACTGAGTAAAAGCAACCCCCATGAAGGTATAGCCGAGGGACAACCCTGTCGCCCGAGCCTCGAGCGGCAGCCCGCTCCGATCCATCTCGTCTCTCCCAAGATAAAAACCAGCCGAGACCAATCGCCCAAACGCGATGCCCGCCGGGTTCCAATAAAACGCCGTAGCATCGTCCGCAACGCCGGTAAACGCCCCTCCCATCGCAGCCGCCCGAGCCCCAAGATGAAACACCCGCCCCTGGGCATGCAGCGGCGTCACGAGTAGAAGGGTCACTAGCAAGGTGAGACAGACACGCACGATTGTTACCTTACCAGCATTCAGCAGTCAGCATTCAGGATCTCTCTAGACTCAACGACGATGCTGAATGCCGGAAAACACTCGCAGCCCAGAGAGATTCTGAATACTGATTGCTGAATTTGACACCCGTCCCAACACGCACTATCCTCTCTCGTACCGTTCTTATGGGAACGCACGACTGAATGCGGACAATCGCGGTCATTCCTAGCCGCTTCCAGTCTAAACGTCTCCCCGGAAAAGCTCTCAAGGACCTCCACGGCAAAACGATGGTGGAGCGAGTCTATGAGCGCGCCTCAAGGGCAAGCCAAGTTGACCGTGTTCTCGTGGCAACCGATGACGAGCGCATACGGGACACGGTTGCCGCCTTCGGGGGCGAGGTCGTCATGACGTCGTCCGAGCACGAGAGTGGAAGCGACCGCATTGCCGAGGCGGTCCGGGAGCTCGACGTCGAGCTCATCGTGAACATTCAAGGGGACGAGCCCCTCATCGACCCCGCTGCCATCGACGCCGCCGTCGGCCTCGCGCGAGAAACGCCGAGCGCCATCGTCACCTTGCAAAACGAGATTGCCGAGCGCAAGACGTGGCTCGACCCGAACGTTGTCAAGGTCGTCACCGACCGCCGCGGCTTCGCGTTATATTTTTCCCGCTCGCCCATCCCGTCGACCTGGGGTGACCCAGAGGGCCAACCCACCAGGAAACCGTTCAAGCATATCGGCCTCTATGTCTACCCGAAGGATGTGCTCCTGAAGCTCACGCGCCGGGCTCGAAGCCCGCTCGAAAAGGCTGAACGTCTCGAGCAGCTGCGAGCGCTCGAGAACGGGATCCCGATCCGCCTGAAAAGCACGTCTTATGACAGTATGGCGGTGGACACCCAAGCCGATCTCGAGCACGTCCGTGATTTTCTGAGCGAGAACGAGAACACTACAACATAAGGAGCACGCGATTCAATGACCCAACCCAAGGCCAAGTTCATTTTCGTCACCGGCGGCGTTGTCTCGTCGCTGGGGAAAGGTTTAGCCTCGGCTGCGATCGGCCGACTCCTCGAGGCCCACGGCTACCGGATCTCGTTTCTAAAGTTCGACCCCTACATCAACGTCGATCCAGGAACGATGAGCCCTTACCAGCACGGAGAAGTCTTCGTCACCGATGACGGAGCCGAGACCGACATGGACCTCGGCCATTACGAGCGTTTTACGAGCGTCAAGCTCGCGCGCGCGTCGAACGTTACGACAGGTCAGATTTACGAGTCCGTTATCGCTAAAGAACGCCGCGGAGACTATCTCGGCGGCACAGTCCAAGTCATTCCCCACATCACGAACGAGATCCTATCCAGGCTCGAGCCCGTCGCCGAGGGCGCGGACATCGTCATCGTCGAGATCGGCGGCACCGTCGGCGATATCGAGAGCCTGCCCTTCCTCGAAGCCGTGCGTCAGTTCCGCATGAACGTGGGTCGCGACGGTGCGGTGTTCATCCACCTGACGCTCCTGCCCTACATCGCCGCCGCCGGTGAGCTCAAGACCAAACCTACGCAACACAGCGTTCGAGAGCTGCGTGCGATCGGCATCCAACCCGACGTTCTCTTGTGCCGGACCGAAAAACCGCTATCTCGCGACTTGAAGGCCAAGATTTCCCTCTTCACGAACGTCGACGAGAAAGCGGTCATCACGGCTAGAGACGTCGACTCGATTTACGAGCTTCCGCTCGTGTTCACGGAAGAAGGGCTCGACCGCATCATCCTCGACATGATGGAGCTTCCCGCTCGCGAAAAAGACTTGGCCGATTGGGAAGAGCTCGTTCACCGCGTCAAGAATCCAACGGGCGAAGTAACGATCACGGTCGTCGGCAAATATGTGAGCCTGCGCGAAGCCTATAAGAGTCTCAACGAGGCGCTCACCCATGGCGCCATCGCCCAGAAGCTGCGTGTACATCTTCGATGGGTCGAAGCCGAGGACCTCGAGAACGGCGACCTTTCCTCGCTCGAGGGAGTAGACGGTGTTCTGGTACCGGGCGGTTTCGGTCCTCGAGGCACGGAAGGAATGGCCGCGGCAGCGGGTTGGGCTCGTCGGGAACGGATCCCCTATTTCGGGATATGTTACGGGTTTCAATGGGCGGTGGTGGAATATGCACGCTCGGTGTGCCATTTGGTCGAGGCGAGCTCGACCGAAAGCCATCCCGAGTCACCTCAGAAAGTTATCTTGAAGCTTAGAGATCTCGTGGACGTGGAAGAGATGGGCGGCACGATGCGCCTCGGCGCCTATCGGTGCGAGCTCACCGAGGGCTCTTTGGCGCGCGAGGTCTACGGAGTCGAAGCGATTTCCGAGCGTCATCGGCACCGCTACGAGTTCAATCAAGAGTTCGAGAAAGTCCTCTCGGAAGCCGGCTTGCAGTTCTCCGGACGGACACCTGATGGGAAGTTCGTCGAGATCGCGGAGATCCCCGACCATCCGTGGTTTCTCGCCGTGCAGTTTCATCCCGAGTTCAAATCTCGTCCACTTGCCGCCCACCCGCTATTCAAAGAGTTCATTGGTGCGTCGTGGCGTCACAAGAATGGCGAGAGCGCGCCGGTGAGCGCGGAATCTTCCGTCATCGGACACCGGTGAATGCCGAAATACTGAATGCCGCACTCAATAGTTACTGAGACCGTTCAGGTCGGCTCCGTCGAAATTGGCGGAGGGCGGCGCTTCGCGCTCATCGCCGGCCCCTGCGTCATCGAGAACGACGAGCACCCGTTCTTCATGGCCGAGCAGATCAAGGCCATTTGCGAACCTCTCGGGATCCCCTACATCTTCAAGGCCTCCTTCGACAAAGCCAATCGCACCGCGATCGACGGTTTTCGCGGACCAGGCCTGACGCACGGACTCGAAATCTTGAAGGGGGTGCGCGAGCGCGTCGGGATACCGGTCACGACCGACGTGCACGAGCGTGAGCAAGCCGGGCCCATAGGAGAGGCTTGCGATCTGTTGCAGATCCCGGCTTTCTTGTGTCGGCAAACAGATCTTCTGCTCGACGCTGCCGCTACTGGCAAGGCCGTCAATATCAAGAAAGGGCAGTTCCTCGCGCCTTGGGATATCACACACGCGGCGGAAAAAGCCAAGAGCACGGGCAACCCGAACGTTCTCGTCACCGAGCGAGGCACGACCTTCGGCTACAACAACCTCGTCGTGGACATGCGCGGGTTCCCGATCATGCGCGAGAGCGGCAACCCCCTCGTTTTTGACGTCACCCACAGCTTGCAGCTTCCCGGCGGCGCCGGGAAGTCTTCGGGCGGCCAGTCGCGCTACATTCGCGACCTCGCAGCAGCCGGGGTCGCTTGCGGCGTCGACGCCATCTTCATGGAAGTTCACGATCATCCAGAGCACGCCAAGTCCGACGGTCCGAACAGCTGCCCGCTCGAAGCTCTCGCGGACATACTCGGACGCCTCGTCGCGATCGAGCGCGCGCTCGATATGAGTGGTGCGCCGTGACTCTTTCTCTAGCGCGCCGCGTCCTCGAGGTGGAGGCCGACGCCATCCGCGCTCTGAGCGAGCGTCTCGACGAGCGGTTCGACGAGGCGGTCGCTCTCGTTCATGACTGCGGTGGCCGCGTCGTCGTCACCGGCATGGGTAAATCCGGAATTGTCTGCCGAAAGATCGCGGCGACGCTCAACAGCACGGGAACCCCGTCACTCTATTTGAATCCCGCGGAGGCGGTCCACGGCGACCTCGGGATGGTGGTTTCCGGAGACGTAGTCGTGGCGATCTCGAATAGCGGAAGAACACGGGAGCTACTCCAACTCGTCGAGCCCATCAAGCGACTAAGAACGCCACTCATCGCGTTTCTCGGTGATACGGCATCGCCCCTCGCCGAGGTCGCCGATGTCGTGCTCGACGTCTCGGTCGCCGAAGAAGCCAGCCCCTTGCGACTCGCGCCTACCGCGAGCACGACCGTATCGCTCGCGCTTGGCGACGCGCTCGCCATGGCGGTCCTCGAGCGCAAAGGCTTCACCGAGGACGATTTCAGAGAGCTCCATCCACGAGGTCAGCTCGGTTTCAAGCTCCTTCGCGTCGCCGATGTCATGCATTCGGGTGACGAAGTACCGCGGGTTCGCGCCGAAACGCTAATGCGAGATGTCATCTACGAGATGTCCCGCAAAGGACTCGGCATCACGAGCGTCATCGATGGCGAGGGCAAGCTTCTCGGCGTCATCTCCGACGGCGATTTGAGGCGTCAGCTCGAAAAGGACGACCTGCTTGTCGATAAACTCGCCTCTCAGTGCATGAGCGGAACTCCCGTCACCGTCGATCCGCAAGAGGCCGCCACCGCCGCGCTCGCGTTGATGGAGCAAAAAAAGATCACCGTCATCCTGGTACCCGACGAGAACGGCAAGCTCATCGGAGCCTTACACCTGCACGATCTCTGGCGAATGGGGCAGTATTTTTGACCGGCGGTATTCATGGATGATGCCGTTCGCGAGAAGGCTCGTGGCGTCAAGATGCTCCTTTTAGATGTCGACGGCGTCCTCACCGACGGGACTTTCGTCCCCGGCAGCGCCGCCGGGGACGAGACAAAACGCTTCCACTCCCGTGACGGCATCGGGCTCGTTCTCGCCAGAAAAGCCGGGATCCGGCTCGGTCTCATCTCGGGCCGCTCCTCGAGAATCGTCGAAGCGCGGGCGCATGAGCTTGCGATTCCGTTCGTGCGCCTTGGCGTTTCGGACAAGCTCGAAGCGCTCCATGAAGCGTTGAGCCAGGAATCGCTCTCGCTTCCGGATATCGCCTATATGGGCGACGATCTCCCGGACCTCGTCGTTCTCTCCCGGGTAGGCCTGGCCGCCACGGTGGCGGACGCGCCACTCGAGGTCCGATCCCGTGTAGACTATGTGACGCAAGCTCGCGGTGGTAATGGCGCCGTGCGCGAGCTCATCGAGCTCATCCTCATGAGTCAAGAGCGGCTTGAAGAGCTCGTTCGCAGTTACTTGAGGTAGACCATGGGCATCATCCGAACCATCTTCGTCTATGCGCTCGTCTTCGCGTTGCTCCTCACTGGGGCCGCGCTCTCCATTTTTATCTGGTCCAATTTCGATCAGAGGGTCGTCATCTATTTCACCGACTATTTTCGAACTTTTGAGCTCCCTCTGTCCGCAGCGCTCATCGGCGCCCTAGTCATCGGTTTTCTTTTCTCCTTCATCTTGTCCATTCCCAATCAGTTTCGACTTCGCGGGCGCGTACGCGATCATCGCAGGAAGATCGAAAAACTCGAAAGCGAGATCGCGGAGCTTCGGAAGCTTCCGCTGTCGGACGTCGACCTATCGAAGGCGCTACCCGATAGCCCAGATCCCGGCAGCATGGACGGTCCCTGATGAATGTCGGGGAGCAGCCCCTCCTCGTGATCCTCGTGGCGCTCGTGGCCGGCATCGCAATCGGACGTTTCTGGTCCGGAGGACTCTGGTGGAACCGATCGGAGCGACGGCGGAGCGGACCGGCTTCGATTCACTATATTTTGGGTCTCGATTTTCTCGCATCGCGCCAAATCGATCGCGCTGTTTCCGAGCTCACCCTCGCCGCCCGGGAGAACACGGAGGCCATCGAGATTTATCTGATTCTCGGGAATCTGCTCCGAGAGAAAGGCCAGATCGAGCGAGCCATTCAAATCCACCAGAGCGTTCTTCACCGGCCGGACATCTCTCCGAGCGAGCGGGCACACGCCCTTTTGTGCCTCGGCATGGATTTCAAGAAAGCCGGCCTCCGCAACCGAGCGATGGAGACTCTCCAGAAGGTGGTCGAGCTCGAACCAAAAAACGCCTACGCCCTAAAAACCCTTGTCAAGATCTACGAAGAAGAGCACGACTGGGAGCAGGCGTTAAGGATGGAAGAAAAGCTCAGCGGAGCCACCGGCGAATCCGATTCCACGCTCCGAGCGTTTCTTTTTGATCAAATCGGCCAAGCCGCGTGGCAGGCTGAAGCCGGCGGGCGCGCTGCGCGCTGCTTCGACGATGCCATTCGAGCCGAGCCTCGACTCCCTCCTCCTTACATCCATTACGGCGACATGCTCGAAGAACAGGGACAGCTCGAACAAGCCGAGGCCCGCTGGCTCTCGCTCGCAACCGAACATCCACGCTTTGCCTATCTCGTCTTCGACCGGCTCGAGCGGGTCCGGGAAAAGCTCAACCGCGCGGGCAACATGGAAGAGCTCTATCAGCTCGTTATCGATCGCGACGACAAGGACTCGCACGCGCATCTGGCGCTCGCGCGGCTTCGAGCCGCGGCCGGTGCGCATGACGAAGCCTTCAAGCTCGAGCTCCAAGCCGTCCGCGCCAATCCGCATGCGCTCGCCGTCCACCTGGAAGTGTGGAAGTCGATCGCGAAAAGCAGTGAGCGTAGCGATTGGATATCGAGCTATTTAGAAGAGGTCTCGGCTTCCGCCTACTTTCTCGATCCCTATGTGTGCATCAAGTGCAACTATCGCGCGAACGGGATCTTGTGGCGGTGTCCGCATTGTCAAGAATGGGATACGTTCGTGGAAGAGCGGGTGGAATTGGTGGAGCGCTGATCCAACATTCAGCATTCAGGTCTACCTGGCTTTCGCCAGGAGACCCTTTAGGACGTCGTCGGTTCGTTTCAAGGTTTCGCGGATTGTGGTGCTCGTGTCGATGACGTAGTTGGCTCGTTGCTTTTTTTCTTCGATTGGCAGCTGGAAGGCGATTCGTTTTTCGGCTTCCTCGGAGCTCAGGTGGTCTCTTCGCATCAGCCGTTCTTTTTGCACCCCGCTCGGGCAGTGGGCGACGACGATTACGTCGTAACGTTTGTAGGAGCCGGTCTCGTACATGAGGGCAGCGTCGACGACGGCTAGGGACGCGCCTTCTTTTCTAGAATGATTCAGGAACGTTTCGATCGCTTCTTTGACGGTTGGGTGGACGAGAGCTTCGAGGTCTTTTCGGGCTTTTTCGTCTTTGAAGACGATGGCGCCCAGTATTTTGCGATCGAGGGACCCGTCTTCGTTCACGATGTCGGGGCCGAAGCGGGCTTTGAGAGATTCGGTGACCGCGTTCTTAGAAGCGAAGAGATCGTGGACGACACAGTCGGCGTCGAGCGTTGCGACGCCACGCTCCTCCAGACGGTGGCGAATGACGGATTTCCCGCTCGCTATCCCGCCGGTCAATCCGATTGCGAGCACTGTCTCGACGTTAGCAAGTTTCTCGACCGGCTCAACCGCGGCGAGCTTCGCAGAGCTCGAGTGTGTTCTTGAGCAACATGGCGATTGTCAGAGGGCCTACGCCCCCAGGGACGGGCGTTATAGCAGAGGCGATTTCCATCGCATCTTTTGGATGGACGTCGCCCACGAGGGTCGATCCTCTTCTCTCGAACGTCGCCATCCGTTTTTCGTCGTCGCCGAAAAAGTCCTTGACCTGCTCAGCCGTCTCGGCGCGGTTCATGCCGACATCGATGACGACGGCGCCGGGTCCGATGAACTCCTTGCGAATGATCGCTGCACGACCCATCGCTGCAACGAGGATCTCCCCCTCGCGCGTGACACCAGGAAGGTCCTTTGTCCGGGAATGGCATACGGTGACCGTTGCATTCGCGTGGATCAGCAACATCGCCATCGGCTTTCCAACGATGTCGCTCCTGCCGACGATGACGGCGCGTTTGCCCGTTATCTCGATATTCTCTCGGCGAAGAAGCTCCATCACGCCTGCCGGCGTGCACGGCCGCGGCCCGGGACGTTTTTGGACGAGTTTGCCGACACTCTCGGGATGAAACCCGTCTACGTCCTTCGAGGGGTGGATGCGATCGAGAAACTCCGTCGAGTCGAGATGATCGGGCAATGGAAGCTGCAACAAAATCGCGTCGATGTCGTCGCGCTCGTTGAGCTCATCGAGCTTTTTGGCGAGCTCATCGCGCGTCGTCTCCGTCGGAAGCAGCACGGCCTCTGAGAAAAGCCCGGCTTCTTGGCACGCTTTCGTCTTGCTGTTCACGTAGAGCTTTGATGCCGGATTAGCGCCGACGAGCACCGCGGCCAAACCCGGAGTGATACCCTTTTCGATCAGCGGCTTGGCGTTGTCTTTGACCTCGCCCTGAATCTCCTGGGCGACCCGTTTACCATCCAACAATCTTGCCGTCACGATACCTCCTTACTTCCTTGCTTGGCCTCGATCGCAAGCCAGCGCCGCGCCTCCTCTTCGAGGCTTCTGTCACGCTTCCTCAAACCGGAGATCACTGCAACGCCGTCGACGCCTAGCTCAATGAGCTCGCGGGCTCGATCGATCGTTATGCCGCCTATGGCGACCAGCGGCTTTTGGACCGCACGACGCACTTCGCGCACAGCCGAAACGCCGACAGGCCCCGCGCCTCTATGGTCCGTCTTGGTCTTGGTCGCGAAAACCGGGCCGAACGCCACATAGTCCACCGCCTTCCCCTCCGCTTCTTTCGCTTGTTCAAGCGAATGCGTCGACAGCCCGACGATGGCCTCGTTTCCAACAACGCGGCGGACCGCCGCAACAGAAATATCGGTTTGGCCGACATGCACGCCTGACGCCCCCGATAAGAGCGCGACATCGGCACGATCGTTCACTATCAGGCTGATACCGTGACGTCGCGCAGCGGTGACGCCCGCTTTCGCCCAGGCCAAGAACTCTCCCGCACTCAGCTCTTTCGCTCGCAGTTGGACGAGGCGGCACCCAGCTTTCCCTAGCGAGGCAATCGCGTCGCAAAACGACGTTTTCGTTGCGTAGCCAGACGGTCCAGAAGGCCCCGCATCCAAGATTGGATAGAGTAGCGAGAATGGCACCTTGCTACGCAAAACGTTCGAGAAAACGGGTGGTATAGCGGCCCGCGCGAAAGTCGGCGTCATCGAGGATCCGCAAGTGGAGTGGGATCGTCGTCTTGACGCCTTCGATGACCGTCAAATGTAGGCACCGTTTCATGCGCTCGATCGCCTCCTCACGGTCGCGGCCCTGCACAACGAGCTTGGCAATTAGCGAATCGTAGTAGGGCTGCACCTCGCACTCCGCGTGCGCAGCCGTGTCGACACGTACGCCGGGACCACCCGGGACGTGGAATACGTGGATGGTGCCTGGAGACGGCATGAACGTGACCGGATCTTCCGCGTTGATGCGGCACTCGATGCTGGCCCCTCGAACATCGATGTTCTTTTGGCGATAACCGAGCTCTTCGCCGGCCGCGACCCGGATCTGATCCTTGACCAAATCCATCCCAGTGACCATCTCGGTTACGGCATGCTCGACCTGGATTCGCGTGTTCATCTCCATGAAATAGAACCGGTCATCCTCGTCGAGCAGGAACTCTACCGTTCCTGCACCGTGATAACCGACGGCTACCGCGGCAGAAACGGCGACACGGCCCATCTTATCCCGAAGCTTCCCAGAGACCGCGGCCGAAGGCGCTTCTTCGAGAAGTTTTTGATGGCGCCTCTGAATAGAGCACTCGCGCTCACCGAGATGCACCGTCGTGCCGTGCTTGTCGGCCATGATCTGAATCTCGATGTGACGCGGGTTCGGCAAGAACTTCTCGACATATATCTCGTTGGCCCCAAAAGCGGCCTCGGCTTCTTTTTGAGCTGCCAGGAAGGCTTTCCCGATATCGGTCTCTTTCTCGACGACGCGCAGGCCTTTGCCACCACCACCGGAAGCCGCTTTCAGCATTACCGGAAACCCGATTTCCTGCGCGGTCTCGACGGCTTCGTCGACGCCTGCGAGAGCAGAGGTCGACCCTGGCAGGACGGGCACTTTGGCTTTAGTCATCGTGGCACGGGCGAGCGCTTTGTCCCCCATCAAACGGATCGCGTGCGGCGGGGGCCCGATGAAGCGGACGCGACAAGCTTCCGCCACTTCAGCGAAATGCACGTTCTCGGCGAGAAAGCCGTAGCCAGGGTGAACCGCATCGGCGCCTGTGATCTCGGCTGCGGAAAGCACGCTTGGGATGTTGAGATAGCTTTCTGCGCTCTTGGAGGGACCGATACAAACCGCCTCGTCCGCAAAACGTACATGAAGCGAATGCGCATCGGCCTCAGAGTAGACGGCCACCGTGGAGATGCCGAGCTCCTGGCACGCGGAAATGATGCGGAGCGCAATCTCTCCGCGATTGGCGATGAGGACTTTCTTGAACATGACGGGGTGGCGGGGCGGAGGCGTCCCTACCGAGCTCGGGGCTAGGACTCCCGGATCGCGAACAGCTTGTCGCCATATTGTACGGGCTGGCCGCTCTCGACATAGATAGCAAAGAGCTCTCCCGAGAGGTCGGACTCGATCTCGTTCATGAGCTTCATCGCCTCGATGATGCAGAGGATTTGCCCTTTTTTGATGCGGTCGCCTTTGCGAGCAAAGGGCTCTGCGCCAGGCTCGGGCTGAAGGTAGAACGTCCCGACCATCGGCGCGGTCACGAACGAAACGCCTGGTTCGGCATCGGCTGCGTCGGTGGGCTCGACAACGGCCTCGACTGCGCTAGCGGCGGCGGGCGCCTGCTGTTCGGGCAGGAGCGACGCGAATGCGGGCGCATGGCTTCCGCCTTGCTTGATGCGAAGCTTCATGCCTTCTTCTTCGAGCTCGAACTCCGTGATGTTCCGTTCCACGATGAGCTCAAAAAGCTCTTTCAATTCTGAGAGATTCAGATTCAATGCAGTGGTCTCCCTATGTCAGAACCAGGGACTTTAGCACATGAAGGAGGGAGCGACCAGCGCGATCGAATGTTGAAGCTGGGGGCGAATACCTATCCTAAAGAAACTCTTTCTCTAAAACGATCGCGGCCCGCTTCATGTGGAATCGGGCCTTACCGTAATTGGTGCCGCTTTCGATGGCCGCGAAGAGGACATATTCAGAGGTGATCGCAACAATCAGGACGACCACTTTCTCGGTCATGAAGATGAGCTCCCGCAGCGCGCCCGCACTGACTTCCTCGGTGGCTTGGACAGTTGTTCGCAGGAGGCTGGTGCACTCAGTCGCCAACATATCGAAATTCGGAGCACCTTCTACCGCTTTTACCGGTTGGTACCGCTCGATAGGAATCCCGTCCATACCCATGACAACGATGCCGATGCAACCTTCAATCTTCGACGTGACGTCGTGCAGGACTTCAGCGAACACCAATCAGGCCTCCCTTGACTTACGAATGGCCTCGAGCCAGCTACTCAAAACCCCGATCGTCTTTGTCCTGGATTCATCCGTCAGACCGTCTCCTACCGCCTCAGGAGACAGAGCGCGAGGTACGGCCGTTTCGGGAAGCGCCGCAGCGTTCGCTAGCATTTTCAACTCTTCGATGCGGTCCCGATATTGTGTCTCATTTGGATTGCGAGCGAGAAGATTTCTATAGACCGCGACCGCGCGATCGAAATGGCCCTGAGAGGCATAAAGCTCGGCCATCGTTGGCGTTTCGATCTCATCCACTACGGGAGACTGGGATATCGCAACGTCGTCTGCCGGTCCCGGTGCGGACGCGTTCGATTCTGGCTCGGGGGCTCCTTCGAGCGGTCCTTGAACGAAGGGGGCGTCGGGGGCGGTAGGCGGCTCGTCCTCGGATACGTCGAAGACCTGCTCCCCTTCCGGCGCAGCCTCCGAGGGTTCAACTGCGGGAGTGGGAGGGGGCGGTTCTCTTTCGGAGCGCTCGGCGGCGTTTTCCGCTGCAATATAGGCCGACCCCTCCAGGACCATCGGCTCGCTTACGTCGACGAGCGGGATCGGCGCTACGTCCGGTTCGGGATCCGGCTCAGGTTCAGATTCCGCCTCCGGCTCTTTGGGCAACATCGAAGCGCCTTCAAAGAACGTTTCCGTGGGCGGTTCCGGCGGAGGCGCTTCCGGCAGTGGCGGAGCCGACGCCGCCGGAGGATCCACAAAGGTGGCCTCGAGACCATCCCCCGAGCCAGGAGGCTCCACGAAAGTGGCTTCGAGACCATCGCCCTCCGAAGGCATCGGTGGTGGCTCCGGCAACGAGCCCGCGGAGGCTTCTCGGTCAAACAGGGGCGGAGGTTGTGGAAGCTCTGGAGCCGGAGGTTGTGACAGCTCTGAAGCGGCTGCCGCCGTCGAGGCGTCAGACGGGGGTGGCGCCGCGTCCGGGGCAGGAGGCGCGGGTGCTTTGCCCGCGCTTTCGTTGCGTGCGGACTGAATCTTCCCCTCGAGCTCCGTGTCGTCGGGCGCTAGAGTTTGGGCGATCTGATATTTCTGAAGCGCTTCCTCGAAGCGTCCCATTCGGTGATAGGTCTCACCGAGGAATTTGTTCGCGAGGATGTTGTCGGGAACCTGCGCAAGAACGGTCTCGAACTCCTCGGCCGCTCGACCAAAGCTTTCGGACTCGAGCAGAGCGCGGCCAAGCGCCACTCGAGCAGAGGGGTATTGCGGGTGGTTCTTCAGACCCTGCTCGCAGATCTCCACGGCGTTCTCAAGAAGCCCTGCCTTGCGGTACTCCTCGGCGAGCTGGACGAACATCCGAGAGTTTGGGTCCGCTCCCAGTCGTTTCTCGAGCTCTTCGATACGGCTCATGGAACTTCACAAGGGGCGCTGGGGGCGGGCGAGGTCACTCGCCCACCCCCAGCAATACTGAAGGTCGCTATGGACACGCGCCCACATTGACCACTACATTGGTGAAGGTCGTTGTAGTGGAGTTCGTGCCACCGCAGCTGTTCGTGACTGTAAGTATCACTGAAACGCTTTGTCCGAGAAGAGTAGTAGCGTACGTTTCTGAAATTGAACTCCCGGTGTCGGTCGTTCCGTTGCCGAGCGTCCAGGCAAAAGAGCTGATCGTCTCCCCACTGCCCGCCGTCGAAGCGGCGGCATCGAAACGCGTGATGACCGGAGTGTGGATGAGAACTGCTCCGCCGGAACAGGTCCCGCTTGTGGCAAACACTGCCACGGGGGCCGGACAATCCGGCGGAGGCGGTGGCACCGGGAGACCATTGGCGGTGACCACGACATCTTTCGTGCAGGAGGTCTGGGTGCCGGTGACCGATTCCGTCGTGAACAACGTGACGGTGAAGGATCCCGCGGTCGTTGCTGTGGTGTCGCCCGCAGTGGCGTAGACGTTACTCACGTTTCGGCCTTCGACGCGAGAGCTGTTGTCGCCAAAATCCCACTCGTAGCGCGAGATGGGGCGACCACCGCCCCCGGTGACCTGAGTTGCAGTGAAGAAAATCTGGTCGCCGATCGCATGGGCAACGTCATTCGGCTCGATAATGAAGTCGCAGGTGCTGCCCCCAGGAAAGCTCGGACGGTTGGCAGCGCGCAGGAAAATCGTAACGCGGCGCAAGGTTTCGTTGTTGAAATTTGTAGCAGCCTCGCGGCCGGTAATATCTACTGTCGTGTCATTTTCTTGATCGGTCCGGAAGGGCGCCCAGTAGCGGGCCCGGGCCACTCCGTCACTGTCGGACATCGTCGAGACAGGAACGGACTCGATGCCACCGGCGGCAGGCCTGGCGCTGCTGACCACCGTGAGGTTGCCGAGATCAAGAAATCCAGCGTTGACTCCAATGACGTTGGGAGCGTTCGTCGTCGTAATATCGAACTCCACGAGACGGCCGGACACGCGCTGACCGTTCGCGCCACGGACGACCGCGTCGATGATCGAGCTCGAGAAACCGTCAGAGACGAGTTGATCCGGAACGGCGCGCATCTCGATGCTCGTACCAAGCTCCGAGGGCCCAGCGAGAGCGGGCGGGTTCGGGTTGTCCAGGGTGCAAGCGGCGTACAGCACGAGACCGAGAAAGGCCACAGGCGAGAGCCACTTCGTCATGTTCTTACCTCCCAGCGAGGAAGGAGCATTCTGTTGGATGGTCATAATCGCGCCTCGCTAATCGTTGGCATAGTCGGCGAAAGTAACGTTGATGAAGCCTGTTACCTGAAGCTGTCGGCCGGCGAGGTCCTGCCCGAAAAAATCGACCCTGGCAATCGTCGATATCACCAGTGAGCCGCCCAATCGGGTGAGCTCATTGAGAGGGGATTCGAGCTTCGCCTGATTACGCACGAGCATGAAGACACGGGTAACCTCGGTACCGTCCACGGGAACACGGAAATTTGCGACACCGTCGAAGGGGTACGGGACGTCCACACCGGGCACATTGCGACCATCCGCACGGACAAAAGTCACCCGATAGCGTGTGAACACGATGTCATTCACCAGCGACGACACGTCTGTCAAATTTTTCGGCTGGGCCTGCATAGTCACAATACCGTTATCATTCGAGACAACACAGGTAGTGGGATTGTCCTCGGTCGTGATGCACACATCGGAGAAGACATCGGAGCCTTCTACCTGGGTGGTTCCGTCGAAGGATTGCCCCACCATAGTGACGATTGTGATGAAAGTATTCGTGGTGTCGTTGTCTTCGCTGCTCGTCGCCGTGCAGCCGCTGAGCTGCAACAGCAACAAAGCAGAAAGAAGCGAAAGGTTCTTCCAGGAAACCATTTGTCTCGTAAGCCTCATTAGATTCTCCTCCTAGACCCCGTCTTTCCGAATGCGAGGCGTCAGGAAAATCAGAAGTTCCTCGTTCATGTTTTCGGTCTCCGTAGCCTTGAAGAGATAGCCAAGGATCGGGATCCTGTGAAGAAGTGGCACATATTGTTCGGCGAGGGTCTGGGTGTTCACGAAGACGCCACCAATAACCGTCGTCTCGCCGTCTGCCATGAGCACCTGGGTCGTAGCGGACTGGGTCCGGATACTCGGAATGCCGTTGACGGGAGAGGAGAAATCAGGGATGTCGTTATTCACCTCGATGTCCAGGATGATTGTGTTCGCCGAAGTGATTTGCGGCGTGACCCTGAGCTCGAGAACCGCGTCCTTGAACTGCACCGTAATCGTGTTATTGGCGACCACCTGCACCGGGAAGGTCGTGCCCTGTTTGATCTCGGCGGTTTGATTGTTCTGAGTGATGATTTTCGGAGCCGAGATCACCCGGACTTGTCCTCGGCGCTCCGCGGCGGATATCGCAGCGTCGATGTTGAAAGCGCCAGTAATGCTGCCTAGCGAGAGCCCCACCGCACCGGTCGGAGAGCCCGCGAAGGGTAGATTCACAGCGTAGCCTCGCTGAACCGGGGTACCGCCCTCGAGAAACTGTGGAGCCGTGAGGCCACCGCCGGGCGAAGTGCCCGAAAATTGCTGGATCGAGCCGGATCCGATTCCCTGACCGTCGAACAGCACCCGGTTCGGGAAGGTGAGCTCTGTCGTGTTCCCGAGCGCCTGGGTCTGACTGCTCGTGAAGCCCCACTGGACACCGAGCTGCCTCTCGAAGGTGCGCGTCGTGACGATGATACGCGCTTCGATCTCGACGCCGGGGATGGGCGTATCGAGCGTGTCGATGAGTGCGTTGATATCCGCCACCTGGTCAACAAGATCGGTGAAGATGACCGTGTTGGTGCGCTCATCGATGACGATATCGCCGCGCGCCGATAGATTGCGCTGAAGGAGTGGTTGGAGCTCGGAAGCCTTCGCGTAAGAGAGCACACGGGTGTTCGTAAAAAGGTCGCCCGCGAGCGCTGTTTCTTCCGCAAGGCGTCTTTTTTCAGCCTCCTCGGTGGCGAGCTCGGCTAGAGGTGCTATGCGAATGACATTTCCCTCGACGATATAGCCGAGCTTGTTCGTCTTCAGAATGAGCTCGAGCGCCTGGTCCCAAGGGACTTCCGTCAGCCGAAGCGTGATCCGCCCAGCCACACCTGGCTGCACGACGATGTTCAAACCGCTGATTTCGGCGAAGAGCCGGAAAATGTCCTGGATGTCGCCGTCCTTGAAGTCGAGGCTAATGAGCTCACCGGTATATCGCGTGGCTTCGGTCGATCGTCCGGCCACCATTTCCGGTACGGACGACGTCCCTCCCGAGACGGTATCTTGCGGGGGCGGAGGAACGGGAAGCGTCGCCGTTGCTGCTGGGTCGGAGAGCGAAAAATCCTGGGCGGTGAGTGCAACGGGTGCGAACGAGCCGCCGTCCTCCGAGCTCAGAGACGCGTCACGCACGAGATAGCCACTCGCGGAGTCGGCCGTCAGCCTGGGCAAGGCGTTATCTTCTATTGGAACTGCCGCATCGGGTATCGCCTGGGGCTCCGGCGGAGCCTCCATTTCGACGTTGACGTTGCCAGAGTCCGCGGCATACTGGGCGTCGTCGCCGGAGGTTTGGGTGGGCAGAAAACTCGCCTCGGAGACCGCGAAGGCGATCTCGAGTCCGTCCGCTTGGCTCGAGGTCCGATGCGCCACCTCGTCGTTGAGGTCGAAGACGATCCGCGTGATACGAGGGTTGGCGGAGCGATACTGGGCGACCCGGACGCGAGCAACACCGAGCTTTTTGACCGTGAGCGCTGCGCGCGGGACCGCGTTCAGGATACCGTCAAAGTCATCTGCGGAGAGGCGAATGGTCAGGATGTCTCCGAACAGCTCTTGTGAAATACCGCTGATGGCCGTTGCCGGGTGGATCTGGGCCGGGGCCAACGCAAGAGGTTGCTCGCGGATATCGGCGACGGGAGCCGCAACAATCTCTTTGGCAGAATCGAGGCTGGCCGCTTGAACCGGCGCTTCGACCAGCGCGATGGACTCTTCTTCAATGGTCTCGGGGGGCTCGGGTTCACTGGTCTCGGTCTGGGCGGCAGGTTCTAGAGCCGCGAGCGGTAGCATCGCCTTCGGCTCAGGCGGCGCCTCCCCACCTTCGAAGGTCACGTTGAGCGCTTGCTCCGATCCCGTAATGTTGTAGGGAGCGATGGTGGCCAGCTTGATCTCTATACGCGAGAGCCGCCTGCCGCTCACGCCTTCGAGACTGGTCACGAGAATAGACTCTACCTCGCGGCTGCCGATAACGGCACGTTCGGGTAGCCCCGACACATCGACGCCGGGCAAGTCGATGACAAGCGTAAGGGGGTCGGGACTGTAATGCGTATAAAGAACAGCACCGGCAGTCTCCAACCACACGCGCGTTCGACTCGGCTCGACGTGGAAGCGAACGGCACGCACCGCCGCCCCGGAGGGCTCTCCCTCCTCACGGAGCTGATAAGCCGCCGCTCCCGCCACTTGGACAATGGTCGCGACCAAAATGAGCAGCAGGGGACGGAGATATGACCTCGAAGGTTTCATCGTTGCTCCTCCACCGGATGCAGCGTTTTTTCTACTTCTTGAAAGTTTTCGATACGCAAGGGGTCGTTGATCTCCTGACGGAAAACGACTTTCTGGTCTTCTATTCGCTGAATGTGACCGTCATAGAGCCGTTCACCAACCCTTGCAAAATAACTTTTATTATCGGTTCCTTGGATCATAGCGATGTGGCCATCGAGAGTTTTGACTATCCCGCGAAGGGTGACTTCCTCAATCAACATTCCCTGCAGACCTGGCGGTCGGATTTCCGGGAGCAGAACATTGACGCCGAGAGCGAGGCTCACGAACGGGTCGCGGCGCCCTCGAGATGTGTAACGAAATCCAGATCCGCCAGTGATCTCGATGGCCCGCGGAACCTCACCCTCGGGGCCCAGAGCGTCCTGCTCATACGCATCCGGAGCCTCTTCTTGGCCTTCTGCGATGCTCTGAGCGCTCGCAGTATTTTCGGTCTGCGCAGTGCTCGTCCATGGCATCAGAACGGCCACGAGGGCAAAGCTAGCAGGCAGTAATCGTGACCGCATGGCTCGTACCTCGGGCATTTGAAGCATTGTCTTGGTCGGGTTTAGGTTCTATATAGGTCTAGTCTTGGGGCTTATTGGCTCGTCACGTCGGTCTGCTCGATGAAAAGGAACGTCGTTGCCGTGCACGATGCGGAAATCGTAGATGAAATCGTCGGATTCCGTTTCGATTCGATTTTGAGATTCGAGACGTTCACAATACGAGAAAGGCGGCTCAACCGATCGAAAAAATAGGCGAGGTTGTGGAAGCTGCCATCGAGGTCCAGCGTGATGGGAAACTCGGCATAGAACTCTTGAGGCCGCGTCGCCTCGGGCCGAAAGCGAAGCACGTCGAGGCTCGATTCGGCCGCGAGCTGCTGTATTTTGCGCAGAAGGTCGTCGACTTCCTTCCGGCTCGGAAGGATGCGGGAGAGCGCTTGGAGAGTCGCTTCCTTGCGCTCGACCTCACGGCGAAACTCGGGTAGCCTCGCGGCCGTCGTCTTGGCGTTCTCGACTTCAGCTTGGAGGCTTCTTCTCTGGTTGGTCTTCTCCTCGATCTCCTGCTGCATCGGGCCCTGAACCCAGACCAAGAACCCGCCATAGAGGATAGCGCCCAGGAAGGCGAACACGAAAAGCTGAGCTCCAAAATCTAGTTTGCCAATGATCTGCCTCTCCTCGCTACCGCGCCCCAGCGGCGCCTCCGGCCGATTGCGGGTCTGCCCAGGGCGTGACGAGCTGCGTACGCAGCTGAAATTCCGTGAATTCCTGTTCCTGCCGAGTGTTCACCGACGCATCGACAAGCTCGACGTTTTGGAACCAATCGCTGTCTTCGAGCTTTCGAATGTAATCGGCAACGCTCACGAGTGAAGCCGCCATGCCGTCGATCGTTACTTGCGGACCTCCCTGCGTGAGGCCGGTCAGCCACACGAAATCTGGAAGCTCCGCGGAAAGCGCGTCGAGCATCCGAACGGGACCTTGGCGCTCATTCTTGAGGCGCTCGATCAGCCGCTCCTTTTCCTCGAGCTCCGCGAGCTTCGATTGATACTCCTCCACCTGAGCGATGATGGGCGCAAGCCGCACCTTTTCCTGAGTCATCTCGTTGATTTCTTGATCGAGCTGATTGATCTCTCGCGTGGAGACGAGCCATTGGAAAGCGATGGCGCCGATAGCGATCCCGAGAATCGCAACGCCTACGACGATGCCTTTTTTCTCCGAACCCTCGCCACCTCCAAATATCTCGCCGAGACCACCGCCGCCCGCTTCTTGGCTACCTAGTAAGTTGACGCGAATCATCACTCACCTGCCTTTCTCATGGCTAGGCCGACCGCTATGGCACAGGCCGGGCCAACCTCTTCGAGAAACTCAGCATCGAAATCTTTCGGGTTGTAGGTGACATTTTGGAAAGGATTGAAAATTTCCACGCGCGAGTCGAAGCGCTCCGACATCGCGTCGGCCAGGCCCGGAATACGGGCACTACCACCGCTCAGAACAACGCGATCAATCCGTTCCTCGGAGGTCGTGGCTTTGAAGAAATCGAAGGTTTTCTGGATTTCCATGAGGGCCTGCTCAGTGACCGACTGCAGGATACCGGCGACCGACTCTGCGCCCTCGCCATGGCCTTGTTTCATGTTCTCGGCTTGCTCGTAGGAGACGTTGAGGTCCTTCTGGATAGCCTCGGTGAACTGATTCCCACCAATCGTCGTGATGTCGCGGGTGAAGATCGAGGTATCGCCGCGAATGACATTAATGTTGGTCTGGCTCGCACCGATATTGGCCATCGCTACAACGCGGCCCGGCTCGACACCGTAGTTCATCTCGTAGGCGTTCTGAAGCGCGAAAGCGTCAACATCCATGACGACGGGGTTCCGGCCGGCCTGCGTGATGACGCTTTGATAGTCGTTGATCTTGTCCTTCTTCGCCGCGACGAGCAGGATGTCCATATCACCGCCCGCGCCACCCGGGTCAACCACCTGATAGTCTAGGTTGACCTCTTGGATATCGAACGGGATGTACTGCTCCGCTTCCCAGTGGATGGACTCCGCGAGCTCCTGTTCCGTCATCGAGGGAAGTTGTATTTTCTTGACAATGACCGAGCTTCCACTGATCGCTGTCGCAACATCTTGGGTCTTGATCCGATCCTCGGAAAAGAGCCGCTGGATTGCGTTGATGACGGACGTCGAGTCCATGATCTGGCCGTCAATAATGGCCTCCTGAGGTAAGTACTCGAGTCCGATCGCCGAAAGCTGCCAAGTTTCTCCCTTGCCAGGTTTCATTTGGACCGCTTTGACGGAGCTCGACCCGATGTCCAGTCCGACCAAATTCTTACTGAAGAGACCCACCGGCCCAAGCTCCACTAAGTTTGAAGGGTACTTACCACGAAGATGTTAAAGTACTTTATGAGCGTACGGCACAAAGAAACTGGATGTCAAGAAAAAAAGCCACATGCGTGCTGGAATCTTTCACTTATTATCAAGGATGGTCTGGGATTCGTCAATCGTTTTTGTTGGGTTCCCCTCAATCTCTCGGCTCCGTGGCGACGCCCGCGACTACACCTCTACGGACAGCAGCTTTCAAATCGAATTCCACAACATGTTGAGGTTTCGAGATCGGCGAATTTTTTGATCTTTTTCGTGGAATAGCCTATTTCTTCTTTTGTAGCGATATCATCAACTGACAGAGCCTCCAACCCACCTCAACAATTTCTTACCTAATTCGGCTCAACCACGCGTTGAAAACGCTCTCATCGTTTATTGGGACTCGTGGCAATGGAATAGTCCTTGGAGCGCTATACGGTTTTTCCCTTGACAACTCCACTAGCGACAATTACATTATTCGTTTGGGCGATTTGCATCGCCCAATTTTTTTTCTGATATCTTGTTCATGGAGACCCATGACGACGACCTTTCTGAAGAAGAGTGACGTCCACCGTGCTTGGCACGTCGTGGACGCGGAGGGCCTGGTGCTGGGTCGTCTCGCAAGCCGTATCGCACAGGTCCTGACCGGCAAGAACAAGCCGGGCTATGCTCCATTTCTCGACACCGGGGATCACGTCATTGTCATCAACGCCGACAAAGTTGTTCTGACGGGCAGCAAAGAGCAGACCAAGATCTACTACCGGCACACGGGCTACCCGGGCGGAATCCGCGAAGCGCGCGCTGAAGAGGTAAGGAACAAGCATCCCGAGCGGCTCATCGAATCGGCGGTTCGGGGGATGTTGCCGCACAACCGCGTAGGGCGAGCGCAGTTTCGAAAGCTAAAGGTCTATAAGGGCTCAGCACACCCGCACGAAGCGCAGAAACCCACGCCGCTCGAGCTCAAGACGCGCGTTCCACGCTAGCTCGAAATGTGGCACCATCTTAATCCCGTCAACGAGAACCGCGCCGATTCGGCAGGTTCTTCCCGAGTGAGAACGCACACAGCGAAAAGGAGCTCGAAGGACTTTGGCTACATCTAGCAAGATCCAGTATTACGGGACCGGCAAGCGAAAATCGTCGATAGCCCGCGTTTATCTACGTCCAGGCAGCGGCGAAATTAAAATCAACAAGCGGACCATCGAGGATTATTTCCCGAGCAATGCGCTCAAGATGATCCTCAAACAACCGCTCGCTTTGACGGAGTCCGCCGAGAAGTTCGATATCTATGCCAACATCGCCGGCGGTGGCAGCACCGGCCAAGCTTGGGCCATGCGCCTCGGAATTAGCCGCGCGCTCTGCGATTTCAACCAAGAGCTTCGGGCCCAGCTGAAAAAAGGCGGGTTTTTGACTCGAGACGCGAGAATCAAAGAACGTAAGAAGTACGGCCAGCCTGGAGCGCGCAAACGCTTCCAGTACTCGAAACGTTAGGGGAGGATTCAGTTGTCTTCGATTACGATGAAAGAGCTGCTCGAAGCGGGCGTCCATTTCGGCCACCAGACAAAGCGGTGGAACCCGAAGATGCGGCAATATATCTTCGGCGAACGCAACGGGATCTATATCGTCGACTTGCAGAAGACGCTTCGGCTCTTCAAAGTGGCCCTGAAGTTCGCTACTCAGCTCGGCTCCGAGGGAAAGAAAGTCCTGTTCATCGGGACGAAGCGACAGGCCCAGGAAATCGTGGCCGAAGAGGCTCGGCGGGCCGGCATGTTCTATGTCAACGAGCGTTGGCTCGGCGGGCTTCTCACGAACTTTGTCACGATCGAGAAGAGCATCGCCCGGCTGCGCGAGCTGACCTCCATGATGGAAGAGGGGCGTTTCGAAGAGCTCTCCAAGAAAGAGCTCTCTCGTCTAGACAAAGAACGCAAGCGTCTCGACAAGAACCTGCGGGGCATCATCGACATGGGTGGTCTTCCGCATGCGATTTTCGTCGTGGACGCCAACCGGGAAGAAATCGCCGTGCACGAAGCGCGGAAGCTCGGGATTCCGGTGATCGCTATCGTTGATACCAACTGCGACCCGGACGTCGTGGACTACGTGATTCCGGGCAACGACGATGCGCTCCGCGCGATCAAGCTCTTCACGTCGCGCATCGCCGATGCCGTCATTGCCGGGCGCGATATGACCAAGCAGGTGACCGATGCCGGGGACATGTCGGGCTCGGCGCAAGAAAGCTCGCAGGACGCGTCGCGCGCCTCCGAGCCGCCCGCTGGAGACGCTAAGCCCGCTGAAGACGCTAAGCCCGCTGGAGACGCTAAGCCCGCTGAAGACGCTAAGCCCGCTGAAGACGCTAAGCCCGCTGAAGACGCTAAGCCCGCTGAAGACGCTAAGCCCGCTGAAGACGCTAAGC
>Ga0310120_10000170_pt1 | contig 52976 bp, 34 predicted proteins | sample CB27_AW_983_MG_FD_203506 | JGI IMG/M metagenome (GOLD analysis project Ga0310120, IMG submission 203506) | Marine microbial communities from Western Arctic Ocean, Canada - CB27_AW_983 | ecosystem: Environmental > Aquatic > Marine > Oceanic | place: Canada: Western Arctic Ocean | collected...
TTGGCGGCTCCGGAGGAAATGGCGGAGGGCTCGCTGCGAACAGCTCCTTCTTGATGCCAAGAAATTCCTTCTACACCACATATGACACGCTCGTGTGCCTGAATAACACGGCAACGGCGCGCGGCGGCGGAGTGTTCGCCTTCGACTCCGACATCGATCTGATTGTCGCCCACTTCGAGGGGAACGAGGCCGACGGCAAGGGCGGTGCGGTGGCAGCGATCTCCTGCGGGCAGGTCGATTTCACCGATTCCACCTTCGATGGGAATGACGGCCGCCTCGCCGGGGCCCTCTACCTCAAGTACAGCCCAGGCACATTCGATCACTGCTCGATCCTCAACAACCGGGGCTGGCTCAACGGCGGCTGGAACGGTGCGGCAGTGGTGATCGATGGCGCTTCTGCCGATCTGACCAGCCGAGACAGCAACTTCTGGCAGAACAGCATGAAGCACATCAAGTTGAAGAATGACGGCAGTTTCACCAACGACGGAGGCAACATCGTCTCCCCCACTGCGGTGCCGTAGGCGTCACGAAGCACCGGTGCGACCGACCACCGGTGAGCAATCGTGAACTGTCGATGACACAGCCCCCCGCCCCGGCGCTGCCGGGGCGGGGGGCTGTTCAGTTCCGCAGTTCAATTCAGCGGTTCAATTCAGCGGTGCAAAGAGATGGGGCAACGAGGTGGTACCTCTGCCCTGGAAGATCGATGAGGGCTCAGGGGGCCTTCTTCAGCGGATCCGCTGCGGCAACCCTCTCTGCCTCGAGCTTCATCAGCAGGTCCAGTCGCGTTCCTTGATGGTCTGGATGATCGGCGAGATCGGTCGTTTCCTGTGGATCGTCTTGCAGATCGAACAGCTGGGTTCTAATGATGGCGGGATAGTGGATCAGCTTCCAGCGGCCGACCCGGATCGCCCTCTGCACCTTCTTGTAGGCGGTGTAGATGCTCTCGCGCCCCTGTTGGGAGGTGCCGTTCAGCAGACCCACGAGACTCTTCCCCTCCGAGAATTCAGGTGCGTCGATCCGTGCCCAGTCGGCGATGGTGGGCACCAGATCATGGAGGTATACCGGTTGCTCACAGACACTGCCCGCCTCGATCCCTGGACCGACGATCAGCAGTGGAACACGGGTCGAATGCTCGTACAGGTTCTGCTTTCCCATCAAACCATGACTCCCCACCGCCAACCCGTGGTCGGAGGTGAAGACCACCATCGTGTTTTCGGCCAGACCAGTCTCCTGCAACGCATCGATGATCCTGCCGACCTGTGCATCCATCTGGCTGATCATCGCGTAGTAGGCAGCCAGCTGCTCCTTCACCACCTCAGGGGTGCGGGGGAATGGGGCCAGCTTCTCATCGCGGATCTTCAGTTCTCCGTTGTCAAAGGGATGCTCCGGCAAGAAGTTGGTCGGTAACGACATCTTTTCCTTCGGGTACATCGACAGGAACTTCGCCGGAGGAGTGCGAGGATCATGGGGTGCGGTGAAGGAGACACAGGCAAAAAATGGATTGTTGCGGCCGTCACTCACCTGCTCTGCGTTCTTTCTCTCCTGCTCTTCGTTCTTTCTCTCCTGCTCTTCGATGATCGCCTGCTCCTCGATGAAACGGATGGCCGCATCGGCGAAAGCGGTCGAGGAGAAGGCGGGCAGCGGGTGGCGTTTGCTGTCGGGGTATTTTCCATCCGGTTGATGATCGTGGACCATCAGTTTTGTATGGCTGCCCATTCCGCCGAAAAAAATCTCTGCACCGCCACCAAAGGAGCGCTGGAAAGCCGCCTTACCATTGTGCCACTTGCCGGTGAAGAAGGTGTTCCATCCCGCTTCTCGGAGCCGCTGGGGAAGGGTCACCTCCGACTCGGGGATGTTGAAGACATTTCCAGGCAGTCGATGCAGCGACCGCCCCGTCATCATCATGTAGCGGCTCGGCGCACAGACCGCTCCGCTGGTCGATCCCATGCAGTAGGCGCTGTTGAAACTGATCCCCTGGCGCACCAATCGATCGAGGGAAGGTGTCAGAATCGTGGTGTTTCCATGTGCAGCGATGGTGTCCGCACGTTGATCATCGGAGACGATCCAGAGGATATTCGGCGGCGATTTCGCTTCATCTGCATCGACCGGAAGGGCCGCCATCAGCAGTAATGTCATCCAGATGGGCGCGCACTTCACAGACTACGCTCCTTCAATCCTGCGAGACACTGCTCGAAGTCTTTTCCCATCATCGAATCCATCATCAAGATGAAGTATGGCCCGATAGGAGGTACAGCCTCACCACTCATCTTCCACAACACCTCGCAGCCCCCCTTCATCTGCGTGATCTGCACCACCCCATCCGCTGGCGGATAACCCTCGAAGTGGAGCTCGTACACGATTCCGCGCCCCTCTTCTGCGCTGGTGACCTCCAGATATCCCACACCGATGTTGTCACTGGTCCATCTGGAAACCGATCCGACCCCGGACCCCGAGTACTCGTATTTGATGGTCGGGTCCATATTTTCATTCCATGGCGTCCACTCGGGCCAACTTTTTAGATCGACAACACTGGCGTAAATTTTGTCTGCGGATGCAGCAATGAAATTGGATCTGGAAATCGAATACTCCCGCGGAAGCAAGTAACCTACGACCAGCAACAGGACGGCCACCACAAGAACCACGATGGCAATTTTCTTCAGCATCTGAACTCCTTGGCCGCTACATCGTCAAAATGAATCCGCTCGAAATAGAACGATGGCAGCATCAGAATCTCCATCTGATCGCTGCAGATCTTCTGGTGATGGTAAGGGCAGGGCCTGTTGTGGCAATGTGGTCGATACGGCAAATCTGTTCCGATCTGCATGGTTGGTTTCCCCTGGATCTGTCCTGTATTCTCCATGCTTCACGAAGGGTGTCATCTTTGAAATTGATTCGAAGACTACTGCTTCTGGGGTGTGGTGCTTTTTTCCTGCTGATCCTGTTTCTCGTGATCACCGGGTTCATGCTCCCGGCCAAGTGGAGTGTCCGGGTCGAGAAACCCTCCGCCCATTCGGTAGTGGATCTATTTCCACTCATCTCGAATTTTCAATCCTGGGATCAATGGGTCGGCTGGGATGACAAATCACTCGGTGTCCGCGATGTGATCATTGAAGGTGAAGCGGCCACAACCGGCCACAGCTACCGCTGGACCAGCGAAAATAGTCGCGGGAAATTGACCATCACGAGGGCCGAGCCAGATACAGGGATCTGGTACGAGGGTGCCATCGAGTCGGAAGAGATCAATGCCAGCGGCTCGATCACACTCGAGCCCATCGAGAGTGGAGGGACCCTCATCGTCTGGAAAGATGAGGGCGATTTGCCTCCTGGCACCGGGCTCCTCGCATACCTGATGAACGAGGCGATGAGTGCAAAGTTTGCAGAGGATCTGCATCGGCTCCACGACATCGAGATCGATTCAGAAGGTCGAGAATCAAAGCCCCCTCCAGGGGATCAATGATTTACCCCGCCATCCTGATACTACTTCTGAATCAAACCTCTGCGACAACCGATCCCGTCCCGCAAGTAGTGGGCGATCTCCTCCAATCCAGTTGCATCGAATGCCACTCAGGAGAAGAACCGAAGGGCGGTCTTGACCTGGAAGTGGTGCTGGATGATGGGGCCACGGCTCCGATGGAAGACTGGCGACTGGTGCATCGAGTCCTCGCCAGCGGTGAGATGCCCCCTGAAGATGAGCCATCCCCGACATCGCCTGTACGCGATGCGGCCATATCGCAACTTCGAGACTGGATGCGTCAGGTCCTGCAGTCGATGCCAGAGAAACCAGGAGCAGCCGTGACCAGACGGCTCGGTAGGACAGAGCTGCACAATACGCTGCGTGATCTGACCGGATTCGAGATGGATATCGATCGTCACCTGGCCGCCGATCCGTCCTCCGATGGCTTTGACAACCAGGGCGGTTCGCTGTCACCGACTTACATCGAGCGCCTGTTTCGTATCGCCGAGGAAGTCGCTCTGGGTACCGTCATCATCTCCGATGACGATTCCGATCCATCGATTCTTCACGAGGTCGACGAGTTCATACTCGACGGGGGGGGTCGGATACAGGCAGGCAGTGCATACTTCTGGAGTCGCGGCAGTGTCTCGGTCCCGCACTTCTTTCCACGCTCCGGCACCTATCGAATTCATATCGAGGGTTGGGGACAGCAGGCGGGCAACCAACATGTCCGATTCGGCCTACAGGTCGGAAAGAACCGACCAGATACCATCGAGTTCTCCGAGACCCGGGAACAACCTGGCCGAAGAACCCTTGAGCGCCACTTTTCGGCGGGAACTCAGCGAATCCGTGCAACATTCATCAATGACTACTACAAGCCAGAACATCCGGACCCATCGCAAAGAGATCGCAATGCAGCCATTGTTTCCATCCGTGTAGAGGGACCCGAGGAAGGGCTGGAGCCGACTCCCTTCCAGCAAGCAGCCCTTGCCGGTGGCGGGACGCCACAGGAACGACTGGCGCGGGGAGTCGAGCAGTGGCTACCACTCTTCTGGAGAAAACCTGTCTCGGAAGCAAATCGTCAGCAACTGGTCGACACCGCTGTTGCAGCGGCTTCCAACCCGACATCTGCAGAATCAATTCTTCGATCTGCTCTTGTCGCTGCCATCGTTTCACCTCGTTTCATTCTTCGCATCGAGAGTACTCCATCCGATGTGGATTCTGGAACGATACGAAACCTCCCCGGCCATGAGTTGGCCACTCGACTGTCGTATTTTCTCTGGGGAACAACACCCGATCAGTCGCTGATGGATGCGGCTACGCAAGGAGCCCTGGATCAACCGGAGGGACTTCTGGCAGCCACCCGACGACTTCTCCTCGATCCTCGCTCTCGCTCACTCGGTAGCGATTTCGCCACTCAGTGGCTGAGAATTCGAGATCTCGCCGATCGTCTGCCAGACAGAAAGATCTATCCCAACATCGACAGACGACTGCTTGGGTACATGAGAGAAGAAACGATCGAGTTATTTGATCATGTCCTCAGAAATCGATTGCCCTTGAATGACCTGATCGATGCTCCCTATACATTCGCCAACGATCGACTCGCCAGGCACTACGGGCTAAAAGAAGTGAAGGGAGATCAGATACGTCGTATCGAGGTCGAGCATCCGCGCGGCGGAGGACTGATGTCTCAGGCCAGCATCCTGCTGGCGACCAGTACCCGACAGAGGAGTTCACCTGTCCTGCGAGGCAAGTGGCTGCTGGAGGTGCTACTCGATGCCGCTGTGCCACCGCCACCTCCAGGAGCGGGCACTCTTCCTCTCCCCGGAGAAGTTGGAGCAGAGCTGCCACTGCGAGAGCAGTTGCAACTGCATCGTAGCGAACCCGCTTGTAGCATCTGCCACCGTCGAATGGACGCACTTGGTTTTTCACTCGAAAGGTTCGACGCCGTCGGACGTTACCGCACTGGAGAGATCGATACTCGAGGAGAACTTCCAGATGGTTCGGTACTCCTGGGTATCGATGACCTGCGCAAATCGGTTTCCAGTTCAGATGGGTTTGCCAGATCCTTGGCGAAAAATATGCTGATCTATGCGCTGGGTCGTGGCCTCACAGATGACGACGAGCCGTCCCTGGCCAGACTCATGAATCGGCTCGAAACCGATCCTTCAATTCCGGCACTGATCGAGGAGATCGTGCTGTTGAAGTCCTTTCGCAGCAGCATGGTTCCCTGATCGGTTCTTGTCTCGGCTGCGGTTGAGGTGTCTCATCGAGCGTGAGAGGGACGAGTTCGTCATGACCAGGAAGTTTCATCGCCGAACATTTCTACGCGGCCTCGGTACAGCCATGGCACTGCCGTGGTTCGAAGCGATGAGTCCCTTGACGGCTCTCGCCGATACCCTGCAGGATGCCGGTGCACCACTTCGATCAGTATTTCTTTTCATCCCCAATGGCGTCCATCAATCGGAGTGGTCCCCTCGGGGGACTGGTCGCGACTGGCAACCGTCTGCGATCCTGGAGCCGCTCGAGTCAGTTCGTGACGATGTATTGATCATCTCCGGACTCGCTCACAAGAATGCTCGCGCACTCGGTGATGGGCCTGGCGACCATGCTCGTTCTGCTGCCTGTTTTCTTACCGGGGCGCATCCCTTCAAGACCGCAGGTGATGATATCCATGCCGGCGTCTCTGCAGATCAGATCATCGCAGCTTCCTGCAGCGACCGGACGATGATTCCTTCACTTCAACTGGGGACAGAAGGAGGGCGTCAGTCGGGAAACTGCGACTCAGGATATTCGTGTGCCTATTCGTCAAACATCAGCTGGGCAAAGGCCGACCAACCGATGCCACATGAAACCCATCCAAGGCGTGTGTTCGAAAGGATGTTCCTGAAAGGATCAGCAGCAGAAACCAGCTCAGCACGGCGAAAGAGAATCTCACAACGAGCCAGTATCGTTGACTTCATCCTGGAGGATGCGAAGAGACTGGAGAGAGAACTCGGCTCCAATGATCGCAAGAAATTGGACGAATACATCGGTGGAGTACGCGACATCGAACGCAGAATTGAGCGTCTCGAAGACCTGGAGAAACTCGAACGCCAGGAAGGTGCGCTGCCAGACTTCGGCCAATCCGCATCAATGGGGATCTCTGAACACATTCAATTGATGCATGAGTTGATCATCCTTGCCTTCCGTCTGGACCTGACTCGGGTGATCACTTTCATGTGGGCCAATGAGGGATCAAATCGCACCCACCCCCATCTGGAGATCGGCGAGGGCCATCACACCCTCACTCACCACAAGGGAAATCAGGACCAGGTCGCTCAGGTTCGCACCATCAACCGCTGGCAAGTTACCGAGTTCGCCAGATTCGTGAAACGGCTCTCCGAGGTAAGAGACTCCGAGGGGTCACTTCTCGATTCCACCATCGTCGTGCATGGATCCGCCATCGGCGATGGTAATCGGCACAACCACGATGACCTCCCTGTTCTGGTTGCAGGCCGAGGAAATGGACTGATAGACACCGGACGTCATCTCGCAGTCGAGAAGAACACCCCGATGTGCAACCTGTATCTGACCATGGCCCACGCCGCAGGATCCACCGTCAAGCAGATCGGTGACAGCACGGGAACCCTTCCAGGCCTCGGTGCATGAGACCGATCAGCGTCAAAACGACCGATTGCGGCCATTGCCATTCCGACATCGATGAATTTAACTTCCTCCCACTTGCAGTCTCCTAGGCTGGAAGCGAGGTTGTCTTGCTGATTGCGAGATCTGTGACCCCTCACCGCATTCCTCATTGCTTGCCGTGACGTAGCAGGTCTCGCTTTTCCGGGTCAGCGGATGTCAATTCCATCCGCATGAAGTGGAGAACTCCAAGAATGTGGCTTGTCCGAACTGCGCTTCGATTTCCCTATCTGGTGCTCGTCATCGCTCTGGCTGTCGTCTCGCTCGGTACCATTTTTCTGAGCAAAATCCCTTCTGACCTGCTGCCGATCTTCAACACTCCAGCTGTGCAGATTGTGACCTTCTACAACGGAATGCCTCCCGAAATAGTCGAAGGTGACATCAGCAGCCGGATGCAACGATGGACGGGGCAATCGGTCGGCATCTCTCACCAGGAGGCGAAGTCGATGACGGGCGTCTCCATCGTCAAGGACTTCTTCCGTGAAGACATCAGCATGGAGAGTGCGATGTCGCAGGTCACCAGTTATGCGATGAGCGATCTGTTTTATCTCCCTCCCGGTACAATTCCGCCGATGGTGATGCCGTTTGACCCGACCGCATCTGTGCCTCTATGCCTTGTAAGCGTTTCATCGGAAACGATGTCAGAGCAACAACTCTACGATGTTGCCTATTACGAGCTCCGGAACAGGTTGCAGTCGATTCGTGGGGTCGTCGCTCCTGCGGTATACGGTGGTGTTCTGCGGCGGATCTTCGCGTACCTCGACCGAGAAAAACTGGAGGCGCGCCAGTTATCTCCGATGGATGTGGTGCGAGCGATCCAGGATCAGAATGTCTTCATCCCGACCGGAAATGCGAAACTAGGCGATCTGGATTACATGATCACGACCAATGCAATGGTCGATGAGATCCCCGAACTCAATGATCTGTTGATCAAGATCGTCGATGGAAAACCGGTCTTTCTCCGGGATGTCGCAAAAGCTGAAAACACACAATCGATCCAGACCAATGTGGTCCGTATCAACGGTCGCCGGCAGGTCTACATTCCCATCTACCGGCAGCCGGGCGCCAATACGATCGAAATCGTCAACGAGATCCGTACCAAGTTGACCCAGATTCGCCAGCGAGTCGTCGACATGTACGAAGGTGCTGACGACGTTCTTCTCGAGGTCGTGATGGACCAATCGATCTTCGTCCGAGATTCCATCTCAGCTCTCGAACATGAGGGATTGATCGGTGCATTCCTCGCCGGGTTGGTCGTGTTGCTCTTCATAGGCAGCGTTCGCTCGATGCTGATCATCTTGTTGTCCCTACCACTGTCAGCTCTTGCGGCATTCATCGGCCTCTATCTGAGTGGGAATACCATCAATAGCATGACGCTGGGTGGGCTGGCGCTGGCTGTCGGGCTGATCGTCGACCAGGCCATCGTGACGCTGGAAAATATCTCCAGACACCTGAGCATGGGAAAGACATCCATCCGTGCTGCGTTCGATGGCGCCAGCGAGGTCGCCGGACCCGTGTTCGTCGCCACGATCACCATCATGGTGGTTTTCTTCCCTGTCGTACTGCTCAGTGGAATCTCAAAGTATCTCTTCACACCACTGGCGATCAGCGTGATTTTCGCCATGGGCGCCTCGTATCTGGTGGCGTTGACGATCGTCCCGCTGTGTTGTGCGCGATTCCTGAAGCCTCACGCCGGAACAGGATCGGGGGGCAGCGATCATGAGCCGGCCTTCTTCCAGGCGATCGGTCGAAGCTATGCATCGATTCTCGAAAGGGTATTGCAACGAAGGACGCTTGTCGGAATCTCTGTGATGGTGTTCTTCCTGATCTCACTTGGACTTGTGCCCGGTGTGCCGTGGAGTAGCGTTCCGACCAAGATCGGTCAGGAACTGTTCCCTGCGACAGATTCGGGACAGTTCACCATTTTCGTTCGAGCGCCCTCCGGGACTCGCATCGAGAACACCGAGATCCTGATCGAGGGCGTCGAGAACGAGGTCCAGGATGTCATCGGACAGTGGGATCCCCGTGACGAGATGGACTCATCTGATCTGCAGATGCTGATCTCCAACCTCGGGGTCCTGATGGACTGGCCCGCTGCCTACACTCCCAACACGGGCCCCATGGATGCATTCATGCTCGTTCAGCTGAAGGAAAACCGATCGAGGAGTTCGATCGAATATTCAGTCCTTCTGCGAGATCGACTCGCCGAGCGATTCCCTGGTATCGAGTTCGCCTTCGATACTGGCGGCATACTGACAGCAGCACTCAATTTTGGTTTGCCGTCCCCGATCGATATTCAGGTCACCGGTAGTAAGCTCGAGGTGGGCCAGGAGATCGCCCGGACCATCTCCGATGAAATACGGCAGATTGATGGCGCGGTCGATGTTCGAGTTGCGCAGCGCCTGGATTATCCGTCCATTCACATCGTGATCGACAGGGTCAAGGCAGCCTATCTTGGAATCACTCCCGAAGAGGTCGTCAAGAACATCGTCACTGCCACCAACTCCAGCGTCACATTCAGCCCTTCCTTCTGGATCGATAAGAAGAAGCGCAATCATTACTTCATCGGTGCCCAGTACCCCGAAGGAGAGATCAATTCATTTGCCACGCTCGAGAACATTCCGATCAGACCGAGTACCGGAGATTCTGAAGAACCGATTCTGCTGAGAAACATCGCGACCTTTGAGCGAACCACAGGACCTACGGTGGTGAATCATGTCAATATCACCAGGGTCACCAATGTTTATGTCAATGTGGTCGGGAGAGATGTCGGCAGTGTCGTCAACGATATCGAGCAACGGCTCGATTCCTCTCCCCGGATGAAAGCTCTGATGGCCCAGTACAGTGACAAGGGATATCGCTGGCAGATCAAGGGTGAAATCCAGCAGGCCAGGGAGTCGTTCGGGCAGTTCGCGTTTGGACTTCTCGTCGCCGCGATGCTGGTCTACCTGGTGATGGTCGCGATTTTCAGGTCCTTCAGAGATCCCCTCATCATCCTCGCCTCGGTTCCGCTCGGATTCACCGGGGTCGCATGGATGCTGTTCCTCACCAACACGAACCTCAATATCCAGTCCTTCATGGGCATCATCATGATGACCGGCATCGTGGTCGCATACAGCGTCCTGATGGTCGACTACGCCAACAGGCTTCGTGATGAAGGTGAGGAAACTCGTAGCGCCATCCAGATCGCTGCAAGAACAAGACTCAGACCCATCCTGATGACTTCTCTGGCAGCGGTACTGGCACTGCTTCCGATGGCACTGGGATTTGGCGGAGGTGCCAACGCACCGCTGGCTCGCGCCATCATCGGAGGAGTGCTGGGGGCAATGGCGCTCTCGCTCTTCGTAGTTCCGATTCTATATGAACTCATCTCGGGGAAGACACGCGTCATCAGCGATCTTCTCGCCAGGGACGAGTTACGGAAGGATTGACCCCATGACCAACAATGCTGAGCTCCAGTTCAAGATCCACGATGAGCAACCACGGCTCGCCCGATCGCTGTCTCATCCGCTGTTGCTGGTGCTGGTGTTCTGCATCAGTGGCACTGCATCTTTCGGCCAGTCGAATGACAAGGTCCCGCGAGTCACGGTCGTCAATCCTGTAAAGGAAACCCTCGTCTATCGCCTTCCCTCCAAACCAGCAGAGATGCTCGCGATCCAGGAAGCCATCATCTACGCCAGGACCAGTGGATACCTCGATCAGATCTCCGTGGACATCGGAGACAGTGTCGAGAAGGGCCAGGTGGTCGCAGTTCTCGACACTCCAGAACTGACCGATGATGTGAATGTAGCCAGCGCTCAAGTTCTGGAAGCAAGAGCACATCACGCTGCAGCCCAGGCAGTAGCCAATGCAGGGGCATCCAAGATTCTCGCTGCAGATGCAGATTTCACCCGGGCAAAAGGGGAGATCCTTCAGGCCAGTGCTGAATTGCGCAAAGCCGGGGCAGTTCTCGAGGCTCAGAAGGTACATACCGATCGAATTCGCCGCTTGCATCGGCAAGAAGCCGCTACAGATGCTCAACTTGAAACTGCAGAGAAAGACCATCTTCTTGCGACAGCAGATGTCGAGGTGAGCCAGCAAGCCCTGAAGGCGGCCGAGACGAAATCGGGCGCCGCAGCAGCAATGGTCACCGTTGCCCAGGCAGAGTGGAACGCCAAGGTAATCCTCGTCTCCGTCGCCGAGACAGCGGTCACCAGCGCAACGGCAAGAGCGGATCATGCCAGGACGATGCTCGGCTACGCGATTATCCGAGCACCCTTTTCAGGGGTCATCACTGATCGTTTTCTGGATCCAGGTGCTGCCGTGGTCACATCTACCTCTTCCAAGACCACTGCCATCGTTACGCTCAAGGACCTCAGCAGCATCAAGATCTATGTGCAGATTCCAGAACCGGATGTCCCTTACATCCACAAGGGCCACTCGGCAGAGATCACCTGTAGCGCCTATCCGAATCGCAGGTTCGAGGGTGTCGTATCGCGCATTTCTCGCGATCTCGATCGACGTACCCGCACGATGAAGGTCGAGATCCTGCTTCCCAACGAAGACGGTCAGATCTACCCCGGGATGTTTGCCACCGTCAACTTCGATCTGATCGAGCGAGTAGATGCGTGGACCTTGCCGGCACAGGCCCTGCTCGGCTCCAAGGGCGAATACCATGTCTATTGCGTCGTCGGTGGAGTCTGTCGTGCAGTGCCGATCAAGATCGGTCTCGACGACGGAAGAACCGTGGAGATTACAGAGGGTTTGAATGGCGACGAGCAGGTCATCCTGATCGGAAAAGGACTGGTCCAGGCGGGCGACCGTGTAGAAGCTGTGGGGTCAAACCCTTGAATCTCATCGAATCCTCGTACTACCTCAGCAGATCAACCCGTGAGTTTGATTTCGTGAATTGTCAGGAGAATACGTTGTTGCGATCGCTGACCATCGCGTTGATCTCGCTGTTGCTGAGTTCTTGCAGCACCGATTCGTCAACCAACGTCCGCTCAAATGACCTGGCCCTGTGGATCCCACAACAATCTGAGCAAGAACAACCCGAAGAGACCACCGATGAATCTGCCGGCGAGCAAGATGTCGCAGAAGCCACCGAGCCTCCAGATGAACGGTTCCCGGGCGCTCGAACAATTTCTCTCTCCGAAGTGCTCGAACTGTCGAAGAGTAATGCCCTTTCCATCCAGATGGCACGACAGCGCACCCGTGCAGCAGCAGCGAATCAGCAAATCGCCAATGCCGCCTTCCTTCCCACCATCGGTCCGAGAATCGACTACGCACGTACGGACGGAGTTGCCCAGGGCACCGATGGGGCCATCGTCGATGTTTCGAAACAAAGCATCTTCACCGGTCTGGAAGTACGTTTCGATCTGGATCCATGGGGAGACTGGCACCGTCGACTTGCCGCCGAGGAGGAGCTCATCTCCAGCGAGCAACAGTTTTCCTCGATCGAGCAACTGGCACTTCATCATGGTGCACAGCTTTATCACGGCCTGGTTCGTTCGCACGGAGTGATCGCCATCGCAGAGAGAAGAGTGAACTTCGGTAACCAGATCGTCTCTACCGCAAATGCCAGACTCGAGGCAGGCGTTGGTTTACGTGAAGACGTACTCGGCGCACAGGCAAAAGAAGCTGCCGCCGAGAGAGATCTGACCATCGCACATGCAAATGCCCAGATCGCATCTGTCCGGCTCTTGGAATTTCTCGTGCTATCAGATGAAATCGGATCAGGCTCGATTCTGGTGCCTGATTCGATCCTGATGTCACAGAGTCCGCATGTGCGGAACCATCCAGTACCTGGCCCGGTGCGATTTCCATTGCAAGATCTCACTGCCAAGGAGTTGATCGAGCGCGGACTTCAGCAGCGACCCGACCTCATGGCAGCCCGGGCGGAAGTTCGCGCTTCTCGCTCTCTCAGTCGTGCTTCTTCTGCATGGGGCCATCCCATCGTCAGTGCGAGGACGGGGGTTGGTCGTTTCGGTGCAGAATCGGGTGACCTCGACGACCAGGAGACCGCAGAGGTGGGCATCGGCTGGCAATTCGGGTTCGATTCCGGGGCTTCGCATCGAAGAGCCATCGCCATCTTCGAAGAAACCCAACTGGCGATGAAAAAACTGGAATTGAGGATCTCTGCACAGATCCGTGAGAGCCTCGCTCGACTCACCGCTTCACGTGCTTCGATGGCCTCTGCCAACCGCCAGCTGGAAGCCAGCGAGGAAACGTTAATTCTGGTTCGGCTGCGCTACCAGGCTGGCGCTGCCCTCCTCGATGAACTGCTCGGTAGAGAAGCAGATCTGAGCGAGGCTCGCACCGGCTGGCTCAATTCGATCCTCTCTCACAACCAGGCTCAGTTCGATCTCATGCTGGCCATCGGCGGCCCCTGACTCAGCGCTTCTCAATCGGTCTTGAAGGGAGCGGCTGGCAATCCATGACTCGAGACCAGATTTGCCCTCACGGGGTTGTCTTGCCAGGCGTACCGAACTGCGGTTGGAGTTTTTGCTTCCGGATGACTGACGCGTAATTGCCCCGTATTTATCACCTCGGCCTCGGCCCAGTGCCAATTCCCGTCAGCCCCCTGGATGGCAAATCCATCGATCTTCATTCCTCGACGACCTGCCAGGCCATCTCCGGCATGATCGAACGACACAACGATGGAATCTCCATCTACCTCGTAACTGCGGTAGAAGGGACCTGACTCCGGCAAGTCTGATCTGCCGTGACATCGATTGAGTGCCCACTCTGCGAGGCGCTTCCCAACAGCCTGCTTGTTGCGCGGATGGATGTCGCGCGCATCACCCACATCTGTGAGAACGGCCAACCCTGTGTTCTTGACAACACGGTGAGTGAAATCCTGAGCTTCTCGAAGCGTTGCCCAGCCGCCCTGGACAGGGTTGTCACTGACCGCCTTGAACGCTGCCAGTTGCACGATCCCGAAGGGGAAATCTCCCTGTCCCCACGCTTCCCGCCACGAACCGATCATCAGCGGCAACAACTCCGTGTACTCGGCAGCCTGTCCCGCGTTCGATTCACCCTGATACCAGATTGCGCCGCGAATACCGTAACTCGCAAACGGCGAGAGCATCGCATTGAACATCACACCCGGATCACTCGTCTTGCGTCCGGGAGCCTGTGGTACTGCCGGAGGGTAGGGACCCCGATCACCAGAAAATTTGTTACCGCGGTTGACCTTCCACGAACCGGCCAGTGGGATCGCCTCGCTTTCCTTGGCACTGACAGGGCGGATCTTGATCGCAGAGGAAGCTCCTGTGATTCCCCCGGCTCCACCTGTATCGAGCGCTGCGATGGCGATGGTCGCATGACCCGATTGAATCAGGTCGCCAGAAATGACGTACTTCCTCATCGCCGCGTGCTGATTGGTGGTACGGCCGATCTCCTTGCCATTCCAATAGGTGATGTCGGCATCGTCGATGGCTCCCGGCTGGAGTAACAGATCTTTTCCTATCCATGCCTCGGGTACATCGACAGTGGTGCGGTACCAGACGAAGCCGTCCCAGCTCTCGTTCTTCCCCGACCACAGTCCAGGTACTGGCATCTCTTCCCAGTCCTCATCGACAAAGGCAGGAGCAGCCCAGGATCCTTCGACTCCAGGATCTCCGACGAGTTTCTTTTCCCACCACTCGTCGGTCTGCTGCTCGAACTGCTCCATCTGCTTGCGGAAGAGTATGTTGATCTCATCTGTGGAACGATCACCCCAGCGTGCAGTTTCCCGCTCAAGTTTCACGACACGCTCACGAAATCGAGGGTGTCTCTTCATCGAGACTGTCGCCGTCCACGGTTCGGCTCTGGTGCCACCCCAGTTGATATCGAGCAATCCGATGGGGACCCCAAGTTCTTCATGAAGTCTTCGAGCCATGAATGTACCGACGGCAGTAAAATTACCGGCAGTCTTTGTCGTCGAGACTTCCCAGGCCGTTTCGATGTCTGATTGCGGAGTCCGCGCCAGGACATGCGGAGCCTTGATCCTTCGCAACCATGGGAGGTCCCCCGCAGCGATCTCCTCTTCGGAGTTCATCGAGGAACGCAGTTGCCATTCCATGTTCGATTGCCCACCACAGAGCCACACTTCTCCGACCAGGATGTCCTTCACTTCGATGGTTCCATCGGATCCAGCGATGGTCATCGTCCGACCATCCGCGCTGGCTGGCATCGGATCGAGAGTGATCCTCCATCGACCATCATCCGCGACGCTGGTTGTTTTCTGCTGCCCTGCGAAACTGACCGTGACCTCACTTCCAGGGTCACCGATACCCCACACGGGAAGAGCGAGATCTCTCTGAAGTACCGCATGGTCACTGAATACTGCGGGAACGTCGATGGCAAAAATTAGCGGCGAGAAGAGCAGAAAACAGCAGCCGATCAGCCACTGAACGCGTGATGGGGTCGGTCTCGACATCGATTCACCTCCTGTTGTCACGTCACGTGGGGATAGCACCACAGTTGGAGATCGTCCGATGTCTCGGCGGTCAGGTCAAGGAGGGCCAGCAGCGCCAGAAATAGCACTTTGGAGTCGATCCACCGCTTCAAACTGAAGATCAAGGTATCGAGCATAGTTCGCCCCCAGGGAAACAGCAGTCGGCCAGACGATGCTGACTTGCCCCGACTGTTTCTCGATTCCCTCACGTAAACCTGCAGCGGGTGGCTGGTCCCAGAAGATCACTCCCGCCGGGGCCGTGTCGGCGCTTCCGAGAAGCCGGGTCAGATCAGCCGAAAGCACCTCGTTCCATTCAGTTTGAGGGTCGATGTCAAATCTGTGGAGGGTCCACTTCATCCGGTGTACCGGGTAGATCCAGAAGGGACCGCTTCCGATCAGTACCAGATCTGGATGCGATGCTGCGAGTTGAGCCATCTTTTCATCCAGCGAAGTGAGTTTCGCTACCAACCCATTCCATCGCGATTCGATGTGACCTCTCTGGTCCGGGAGCAATTGAATCAGACGATCTCGGATCACCTGTGCTTGACGCTGCAGCAGTTGCGGATCCAGCCAGGTATGACCTGCAACACCCTCGTAGGAGGTGCCGCCTTCTGGCCCATGACTGTGTGTGACGACATCGGGATACCTGAGCCATTGATCTCGACACGCTCGTGCAACTTCGATCGTTCTAACAATCGGCAACGACAACCGCTGCGCCCATGCTTCGAGACTGGCTCCATTCAGGATGATCAGATCCGCGGCCATCAGTTGATCGATTTCCATCGAATCCGGTGACCAGATGCCAGGGTCTGCGCCCTCAGGCATCAGTGCGATCAACTCGACAGCTTCCCCAGCCAGTTCCGAAACAATCCAGGCCAGTGGCGAGATCGACACCACCACCAGAGGTGGGGACTCATCGACGACAGCCTGCGGCAGTTTGCCGCCATCCGGGGAGGCCGCGTAACAGCCTGTCAGCGAGATCAGAACCAAGAGGATTAGTCGAGATGACATCCGAGATTCCTTTGTCATGGAAGAAGCAATGGGCCATCTGCCACGAACCAGATCGCGGCGCGAGCCAGAAACAAGGAAAGCAGACCACCACAACAAACGACGATGGCGATCTCGGTGAAAAGAAGTCGAGCAACAAACCCACGCGGAGCACCAATCCGCTCCAGTGTCTGGACTTCTCGCTCTCGAACCTTCACATCAAGTGTGACGATCAACCCCAGCAACAGTACCGTGGCCACGATCACCAGCATCGAATTGGCATCCAGAATCGCTTTGGCACGCATCACCACCGCTAGCAACTCACGCAACTCCACCAGGGAATCAATCGGTTGTAGCGATTCATCCCTTCTGAAGCGAGACCTCAAGATGGTGGCTCCCTTGTCATCATTGGCATCGATGAGGATGGCCGTGACCGGAAGTGCATCAGGGTCGCCATGAGGATGAAAACTGTCCTCGTTTTCCGGAGTCACCTCGACCGCTTCCACCACTGCAGCGTTGGCAGTGATGTGGTTGCTCTGATTCTCGAGCACCAGATTGAAGTCCTTCTCGGGGTCGATGCGAAGGTGGCCGTGGATTTCCCCCGATACCACCCAGGATGTCTGCAAACTGACAAAAACAGCGTCATCGTCAGGCGTTCCTGTTCTCGAAAGCACACCGGTCACCTTGAGCAGCAGCGGATACGAACCGGCCAGATCGTGCAACTTGTGCACATCCGTGGCGATGGATCCCCCCACATCGATTCCCAGTTCTTTCGCAACCTTGCTGCCAAATGCAGCCTCGGCAAGTTTTCGTGGCCAGTGGCCTCTGTTCATCTTGATCGAGCGAAACTTCTCATAATCTGGAGTCGTTCCGACCAGAGGATGCCCGTTTACAGATCCTTTCAGATGGATCGGAACAGGCACGCCGTGCCCGGATTCCCCCGCTTCGATGGCAACTCTTCTCGGTATCATTCGTTCCACATCGCCACGGAAGTAAAGTGCGTGAATCAGCAGGTCGGAACGGCTTCCAGGAGCCCCCACCACCAATGGAGTAGACGTTGCTCGGGCGGCAAGCCGCGTCCTGTACAGTTCCAGCAGTCCATCGACAGCGGTAGGCAGAACTCCCACCAGCGCGATACACAATGCCAGCACCACCGTCCGAACCTTGTGATGGGAGAGTGATCGAAGTGCCAGTCGTAGCATCGGCCCGCTCATGAAGCCTCCCCTACCAGGTCCACGACCCGATCGAAACCATCCAGGATCGTCGAGTCGTGTGTGACCACGACCACGGTGGCCCCACTCAGGTCCGCCTCATCGAAGAGTAGATCGAGCACTGCCCTTCCCGAGTTGCTATCCAGACTCCCGGTCGGTTCATCGGCCAGGATCAGTGTTGGGGAGTTCATGAGCGCTCGGCAAACTGCGGCCCTCTGTCGCTCACCTTGCGACAATGCTCGCGGTTTGCGATGCAATAGCTGTTCGATGCCACACCGACGAGATCTTTCGATCAGTTTCTTCTCCTCGTCATCAGTGGGCTCTCTACCATCGAGCCAAATCGGCAAATAGGCATTTTCCCTCACGTCGATGTGTTCAAGCAGTTCGAATTCCTGAAAAACCAGCCCGATGTTGTCTCTACGATACTTGCGGCGATCCGAATCCGACAGTTGATCGATTCGCTTTTCACCTACAGTAACTTCGCCACTGGTCGGCAGCAGGATGCCAGCGATACAACAAAGAAGTGTCGTCTTACCGCATCCTGAGGGGCCGGTGATCGCCACTTTTTCTCCGGCACCAATGTCGAGATGTGAGACACGAACTGGATGCTGCCCGACGATGTGTCGATGTTCCAGTTCTTTGACGCTGACGCTGGCACCTCTCACTTGACAAGCTCCTGACCATCATCCAGTCGCCGCTGCTCGATCACATCCACAGCATCGATACGCCAACCGGTATCCGGAATCCATCTGACATCATAGATGGCTCTCGATAAATTCTTGCGCCAGTGTCCATGTCCCCAGTGCTTCACGGTTCCGATCACCTCCCATTCGGATCGAACCTGGAACACCGGCTCCGATGCTCCGACATCGCTGAGCAACTCGGTGTCGAGAGTCCGTACCGCCCTGACATCGCAAACTGCATCTTCCTCGAGTTTCATCAGCAAACTCTCATGAATTTCATCATAAATCTGCTGCAGCAACTCCCCCGAAACGCTTCGATCGAGGAGGTTGTAGATTTGCTCTTCATTCTCGTAGTCAAATGCTCGGTAGATGTTCCTGTGTAATGTCTCGAAGAGAGCCTCTGCAACACTGGATTCCGGAAGTTGCACCGGTGAGACCCAGAAGGGCCGGACTTCGATCACACTGCTCCCCAGGCTTGTCAGGGCAACCACCGCACAGAACCCTCCCGAGAACACCGTCTGCATCGTGAAGCGCCTGGATTTCCATACGATGATCAGACCAAGGATTGAAAACAGCACCGGTAACACGTCGAGATGAAACCAGGGGGCTCGAATGCCCGGGGGCACCAGTTCCGGATCGATGACCAACCCAGCATCAGGAGGGCTCCAGCTCCACCCGGTGGTGTCTTCTCTGAATCTGAACACACGGTAGTCGTCCATGCTCGCGAGCACATAATATACAGACTCCAGCGGGAACCCATCTTCTGTATCAAATCTGCTCCACAAGAAATCGAGCCTCTGGGGTCTCGCCTTGGTCGGATATGTCACCGTGATGGCAACGAAGTTCAGCAGATCATTCAGTTCGAATCCCTCTTGCCATTCCAGGTCGGAGATCACAGGGATCACCTGAACTCCATCGACCTGAACCGGGGCATGAAGATCGAGCCATTCAACGACACGGTCACCGAACTGACCCCAGTCTCCATTCAGATCCTTATCCAGGTCCGGGATCAAATTTGGATCGAGTGAAAACCAGTACCTGAAGAGAGTTTCATCCACGAGCAGATGGACCTCGGTCTCGGCATCAGTGACTTCGACCTCGATGTTGATGGGTTTGGGTACATGGACCGAGTCAGTGATGGATAATCCGAATACGGGGCCACAGATGGGGCCGACCAGCAGCAAGATCGACAGTAGAGATGCCGTCCTCCTGTTGAATTCGAAAAAGCGCCCGGGTCGGCAGTTACAATTCAGCCGACCCGAACGCTTGGAAGTCAAAGCCGCCAGGATCTTCAGCGAACATCTCCTCGCTTCTTTTCTTCCTTCTTCTCTTCCTCGGGTTCTTCAGGGGCGGGACGGTTCTGTGGCCTGCGGTTGGGCTGGGGCCAATCGATGATCGCCTCCATCCGCTTCCCCTCACGCTCGAATACGACCTTTTTCTTCGGATCACCACCCATGATCGCCCTGATCAGCGACTGTCGATCCGATACTTCTTGATCTCCAACCTTGACGATCTTGTCGCCAGCCTTCATTCCTGCCTTCTCAGCTGCGGAATCCGCCATCACCTCAGCGATGGTGTTCTCCTCGAGCATCACGCCCAATCTGCGTCCACCACCGCCACGGCGACGTCCGCCACCAGCCTCCAGCATTCCTTCTCGAGAAAGCAATCCGTCGAGATTTCCAACTCCCAGTGCAGTGAGTGCGATCACCGTGGTCGAGTGCTCCAGATACTCCGGGATCACCAGGTCAAAAGTGTCGAACTGGGTGTGGATACCACGACGCCAGTCGGCACGTCCTTCCTGGGTCCAGAAGAAACCAGGAACTCCCTTGGCAAGAAATGACTCGTGGTCACTACCGATTCCACGGGGGATTCCGTCAACATCCTTCAAAGTGAATGGCAGATCGGGATTCAAGTTCATCACTGGCTCGAATACTTTCTCGAAGTCTGCTTTCATCGCCTTTGTTGCGGGTAATCCAGCGATCGCATTGGGTCCGCCATCGTAAACAAAAACCGCAGAGATCTTGTCCAACACATCTGGATTAGCACTCACCCACGCCTTCGAACCGAGCAGACCCTGCTCCTCACCACTCCACAACATGAATCGAATTGTGCGGCGTGGCTTCGCTCCTGAAGCCATCAACATCCGAGCCGCTTCGATGGTGGTGGCGGAACCAGTACCATTGTCTGTGGTTCCGGTGGCACCGTCCCAGGAATCGATGTGCCCACCGATGATGACGTACTCATCCGGGAACTCGGTGCCAACGATATCACCGATCACGTTGTAGTACTTGGCAGGACCGGGCTGGAAATGATTACGGACGTCAATCCGCAATGTGACCTCTTCATCGGCTCCTAGCTTCTCTGCAATCATGTCGTATTGATCCTTGCGCAGATGAATGCGCGGGATCGTCGGCAGTTCATCCCATGAAATCCGGTAGTTGCCGTAGGTCGTGATCGCCTCTCCACGAGTTGGATAGATCCAGCCCCCGATACCAGCAGTCTCCAGTTTCTCGGTGACCTCGCGTTGTGCCTGACGAGCCTCGCGGTCGCGGCGTCCGCGCTGTGCGGGCATCATCACCCATACACCCTTCATCGCATCCATGTCCAGATTCTCGATGTTGTCGGGCAACATCATAGCAGGGCCTTCTTGCACTCCCTTGGTTCCCGCCGACCAGGCGGGTGTACCGAATTCGAGATCGACCCTCTCCGGTGTAACCATGTGACCCCGCCAGGAGCCGCGCTGGAATGCAACGGGGAATTCTCCAGCTTCTTCCATGACGACATTTTCCAGGCCGAATTCGATGAACAGATCTCTCGCCCATTCGCAGGCAAGGTGATCCTGGTGACTTCCGGTGAGCCGAGGTCCGATCCCGTTGACCAACTGGTCGAGAACACTGACTACCCGGTTATCCCCCATTCCGATGTCGATCAACTTCTTCTGTGTCTCGGTCAGTGCCACTCCTTCACCATCCGCAGCAGTGACAACAGGAGCAGAGAGCAGCCAGCAGAAGCAGATCACCATGGCACTGAGACGCATGTTGGATCCTTTCAGAGGGCCACCTCCAAGCGGCCGAATTACGCCCTCTGGAAACGGGGCATCCCGGCGACCACGGGCCACCAGGATCGATCAGAATCGCAAGTATGCGGGGGGCGGTCAAGGATACGACCGCCAACAGATATCCTGACATGGCGCTACTCAGGATCTGGAGTCTGCCTGCCGCTTCTCCTGCTTGGCCCAGGAGTCCCTCAGGGGGACGATCCTGGCAAAATGGGGTGCACCCGGGCAAGACAGGTGCTGGTCAGCGATGAAATATCCGACTCGCTCCAGCTGGAATCGATCGCCCGGATTGGCTTCCTGGAGTGAGGGCTCGCACAAGGCCGTCGTCTCCTCCAATGACTCTGGAGCGAGCAAATCGGAGAGCTGCTTTCCTTCTGGTACATGATCCGGATCTGGAACCACGAACAGGGGTGAATAAAGACGTACCGGCAACTCGATGCAGCAGGATGCCGGCACCCAGTGAATGATGCCTCGCACCTTTCTTCCATCCGGGGTCTGGCCACGGGCGGTCTCTGGATCGTAGACACACCTCAACTCCTCGACCTCACCAGTTTCTGAATTCTGGATCACATCCTGAACGGTCACACAGTAACCGTATCGTAGGCGAACCTCCGCCCCCGGAGCCAGGCGACGCCACTTTCTCGGCGGTTCGAGACGGAAATCATCGCGATCCACCCAGACCTCGCGCTCGAAGGGCAACTGACGCGTGCCCGATTCGGAGTCCTCAGGATTATTGACAGCCTCGACCATCTCCTGCAGATCTTCCGGGAAATTCTCGATCACAAGTTTCAGGGGATCAAACACCGCCATCCTGCGCGGTGCGATCTTGTTGAGATGATCTCTGATGGAATTTTCCAGGACCGAGTACTCGATGGTGGAATTGAACTTCGCCACTCCGATGCCATTCATGAAGGAGCGGATAGATTCTGGTGTGTATCCACGACGGCGCATGCCTGAAAGTGTCGGTAATCGAGGATCGTCCCATCCTTCTACATGCCCATCCTCGATGAGAGTCCTCAAACTCCTCTTGCTCATCACCGTGTAACTGAGAGCAAGCCTTGCGAATTCTGTCTGACGAGGACCGTCTTCCAGTCCGATCTTGTCGAGGAACCATTCGTAGAGTGGTCGGTGATTCGTGAACTCAAGACTACAAAGCGAATGAGTCACCCCTTCGATGGCATCTCCCTGACCATGAGCCCAGTCGTATGTGGGATAGATGCACCAGTCATCTCCGGTTCTGTGATGAGTCGATCTCAGGATCCTGTACATCACTGGATCTCTCATGATGATGTGAGGTGAAGCCATGTCGATCCTCGCACGAAGGGTTTTCGATCCGTCCGGGAATTCTCCCCCCTTCATGAGGGCAAACAGACGCAGATTCTCCTCGATGGTGCGATCACGTTGGGGGCTGTCTCGGCCAGGTTCCTTCAGGCCACCTCGGTGTTCTCGCACCTCCTCTGCCGTGAGATCACAAACATATGCATCTCCCTGGCCAATCAACTGAACCGCCCAGTCATGGAACTGATCGAAATAGTCGCTGGCAAAGCAGAGTTGATCCCATTCGAAACCCAACCAGCGAATGTCTTCCTGGATCGAATCGACATACTCCTGCTTCTCGCGCAACGGATTGGTGTCGTCGAACCGGAGATTGCAGCGGCCCTCAAACCTGCTGGCGAGCCCAAAGTTGAGGCAGATCGCCTTGGCATGACCGATATGCAAGTAGCCATTGGGCTGCGGAGGAAACCGAACTTGAACCCGGCCCTTGTTGATGCCAGAGGAGACATCTTCGATGATGTTTTTTTCGATGAAATTGTCAGGCTTGCCCTGTTCCTGCATATCGGAATCAATAACATCTGTCATGATTGGCAACTCCTGACAACTCCTCGTGTAGATTGTGTCGAAACGGCACAATTATCGCAACAGAACACTCCTGTACCTCCTGATCCATTGCTTCCTTAGCCCCCCGACTAGCACTAGTATTTAGGCTAAGAGGTAATATGCAACGGATCGTCCCGACTTCGTCGAGACGAGAAAATGGGAGGTCGGGGATTGATCGCCGGGGAGACGCCCGGTTGACAGCCATACATAGGGGAGACGATAGCCATGAGGATTCTAGCCATCCAGGCAGCAGTGCTGACATTGTTGCTGCTCATCAGTCCAGGACTCGCCACCGCAGGTGGCGGTATCGACATGAGTTTTACCAGTGCGGCAGCTCCTCAGGGCTCGCTGGCTCCGATCACACTGACACTCACTCATGGCGCTCCCACAGGAGTTCAGGGCTTCTCGTTCGGGATGTGTAACGACGAGAGTGTCACTACTCTCGAACTGGTAGGTGCCAGTTCTGCGGACTTCGATTACATCATCGACTGGTCCACGGAAGTCGAGACGATCCGCAATGGCAGCAATCCTGATTTCTTCCAGCAAAACATCGAATCGGGCGGCTGGACGGTTGGCTGCGTGATCTGTTTCACTTCCTGCGCAGTCATGAGCTCAGGCTCGACCGAGATCGGAACTGCGTATTACCGGCTCGACGGTCCTGTGGGAACGGTGACCACTGTCGGGCTTTGCAACTCCCTCGGCGGACCCCCTGTTTCCAGTGTCGCCGTGGTTCAAGGTACCTCGGTACCGATGAACAGTATCGATGGAACCATCGAGATTCTGGACCAGCCGCCCACTCTCTTCACCTTCACCGCCCCTTTGAAGCAGGTGAATTACGACCCTCTCGATGGGGCTGCCAACTTCATCGCAACATTGACGGTCACAGAAGATCCGAACAACCCGACCTTCCCGACAAACACTCAGGGTTTCTCGATGAGTCTGGTGACCGATTCGACATATGTCACGCCGACTGCAGTTGGAATCACGGGTGCAGTAGCTGCATCGAACCCTGCATTTGCAGAAACGGTCTTGACCCCGAGTGGGTGGGCGATCGGAGTGGTGTATGCCTTCCAGTTGCCGGTTTATATCCAGTTCCCCGTGCAGACGAATGCAGTGGCGATCTCGGGCTCGACAGTCCCCTCGGTATTGACCGGAAACGAAACCGGCTTGACCGTCCCGTTGTCATGGCAAAGTAGCGGAACACCTCCGATCTTCAATGTTGTGGCAGCCAACAACGTAAGCATCCTTCCATTGACCATTGATGGCACTCTGGTGCTGAATCCTCAATCGGTGCTCGACTTCATCCGTGGGGATGCCAATGGAGATGGGGTTACAAATGTCGCGGATGTGATCTGGGAACTACAAGAAATCTTCAACTCAGGACCGCAAGGTACCTGCAATGATTCCAAGGATTGCAATGGCGATTCTCTCTTCGACGTCGGTGATCCGATCTGGTTGATCTCGTACATCTTCACCAACGGAGCGGCTCCGCCGAGTCCCTTCCCATTCTGTGGGAATGCCGGTGAACCTCAGGATTGCGAAGTCTACAACGGCTGCTAAATGCAGACTGAATTTTGATTTCCATCGACTTACACCCCTGGAGGCGTGACCGCCTTCCGGGGTGTTTCTAATTTCCCCTGGCCTCTGAGCAACTCATCTGCGCCCGCTCTTCTGCGCCTCTTCCCTGATCCGCTTCGCAGTGGCTGCCCACGAACATATGGTGCAGTTTGCGAGGTCGTGCCCCCTGGCCGGACAGTGCTCACGACCGAAGTAGATGATCTGCAGGTGCAGGTCATTCCAGAGCACTCGAGGAAATACCTTCTTCAGGTCGGCTTCTGTCTTTTCCACATTCTTGCCGCTGGAGAGACCCCATCGAGCTGCTAGCCGATGGATGTGAGTGTCGACGGGAAATGCTGGCACTCCAAATGCCTGCGCCATGACGACGCTGGCGGTCTTGTGCCCGACCCCTGGCAGCGCCTCCAGGCTTTCGAACTCTCTCGGTACCTGAGATCGATGCTTCTCGACGAGGATTCTGGACAGATTGCGGATCGCCTTCGCCTTGTTCGGGGCCAGCCCACAGGTGCGGATCACATCGAGTATCTGCTCTACTTCGAGCTTTGCCATCTCTTGAGGAGTGCTCGCCAATAGAAATAGCTCTGGAGTCACCAAGTTGACCCGGACATCGGTTGTCTGAGCCGAGAGCAACACTGCAATCAGGAGTTGATAATCACTGCCGTGGTCGAGTGGTATCGGTGGATGTGGATACAACTTCTTGAGAATCCGTCCCACTTTTTCTGCCTTCTCCTGGCGCAACATCTTGACACTCCTGGCTTCCAGATTTCTGGTATCTGTACCGCTTTTCTGCGAGATCGGTTCCGAACCATCCTGCAAGTAGCAACGATGGATCTTCTCTGCTAGATTCCTCTCCACACCCGGTCAATTCTTCAAGATTCTATCTGAAGTGGCCGGGAACTATCCTGATCTGCACATCGTCATCAGCAGCATAACGCCCGCACGATGAATCCAGAAAGCAGGATTTCAGTCAGACGGAAAGAAAGCGATCATGCCTCCGTACGAAAATGAAGACAACGAGCCCACCGACCCTGGCGATCCGCTCCTGGAGGCAAGAATCTTGCCGCTCTTTCCGCTTCCCGATGTGATCCTGTTTCCGGGGCAGGTGATCCCGCTCCACATCTTCGAGCCTCGATACCGTCAGATGATGCGCGATCTTCTCGACAACTCGGGCGAGGTAATCCTCGGTACGGTTCTGGGTGAGGATAAGGAACAACTCACAGAACTGGCTCCCGTCCAACCTGTAGCAGGCCTTGGCCGTCTCCAGAAGTACCAGGCCCTCGATGATGGCCGTTTTCTGGTCATGATCCTGGGCGAGAAACGAGTGCGGATCAGGCCACACATCGGCAACGAGCTCTATCCCCATGCGCGAATCGAGGAGATCGTCGACTCACACGGCCCCATCTCCGATCAGCAGTTGACCTGGCTGCAGGATTCCATTCACTCCATCAAGCAAGATGTAGAACTACCGGAGGGAACATCTGCACTGCAGCTGTCTGATCTGCTCATGATGATCACTCCGATGTCCGTCGAGAAGCGGTATGAATTGTACGCATTACCAACTCTCGAGGAGCGGATTGACAGGGTCCTCGCGATGCAACCTCACACCGATGAGGATGAGATACTCGATTGATGGACACCCGGTCTTTGGGCATCCTTGGTTGCCAGGTCCATGAAAGGGTTGCTCCAGATGTCCTATAGGTGTCGATCTGTTTCATTGCTACTGGTCGTTTGTTTCATGGCACTGCTTCAGGCAAGCGGATGTCGCCAGGTCGAGAAAATTGAGATCGAACGCGATCTACCACTGAGAGCCTGGGGTCGAAACCTGTACGAATCGGAAGGAGTGCTGGTGTACGCCAGTAGTTCGAGCGCCGCACGAGAAATCGCAAACATCGCTGATCGTGCAGCAAACTCGTTCCAGAATCTCGCCGATGAAGAGCCTCGAAAATTGATCTACATCGCCGTGGCACCAGGGGATACCACCAGCGACGAGATGCTCCAGGCAGGCATCGAAGGACTCTCACGCGTCTCCGGTAAATCAGTTCCCGATATTCGAGAGTCGATGATTGACGAGGCCCAACGAAATAGTGGCGATGAATTCGATGGGGATGAAGTAGTCTTTCGCGCCCTGCTCGGAATGATCCCTGGCATCGTGGATGCCCCTCTCAAGAGGCCTCCGGATGTCTGGAAGGACGCCGTGATCATTCCCACATCTTCCCGTGTTTCGAAAGGCTTCGATACGGTCATCGAATTCATCGCCGAGAAAGAACAGCTCGGCTTCTTTGAAAGATTGCTGATGGCCCCGGTGATCGCCATAGCCAAGGGTTATTTCCGCAAGATTCTCGATGCGATTCAGGAGGCAGTCATACTCGGTGTCCACGCGCAGGGACGAGAAGACTGGCCGCAGGAAAGAATCGATAAATTGTTCGAGGAGTCGGTGAGGGCAACAGGATTCGATTTGCTCGGTAAGGATCTCTCCCGCCGCCGAGATGAGAGCATGCAGAACGATGGGGCTAGGAACCCGAGTACTGATTCGACCGAAGAGTCCGGGGTCGAGTAGCCCGGAGCAGTCAAGAACGGATGCGTTTATTCAGGTCCTTGACTCCGACTGATTATCAAGCATCCTCATCGATTGGATGGCGATCGGCACTGCTGCCGATGTTTGCCAGCCGCTTTTTTTGATACTTGCCTCTTCAAGGAGACCGTTCATGACTGCACCGATGCGCTTCACCTGCTTGCCTGTCGTCATATTGCTGATGTTGGCAGTCTCAGGATGCGGATTCATGAAGGAATCAAGGATCCAGGTCGGAGCTGTCGAGCGCATCTTCCATCTTCGCTATGTCACCTCGATCAAGGACTGTGAGATTGGAGACGAATATCGCCTCTGGATTCCGGTTCCACATGATGACCCGCACCAGAAGATCGATGGAATGAAGGTCCGAAGCCCCGTGGAAGGCTCCCTGTACACCGAAAACCGATTCGGCAATTCGATGTATTACTTCGAGGGCATCTGCAGCGAGTCTCAACTCGATTTCACCATCGAATACGATGTGACCCGTCACGCCTACACGGTCGATTCAGCGCCCGGAAGTGCTCAGGAAACGGACATCGACTATCCGGGTTTGATGGCCCTCTATCTGCAGCCTTCTTCACTGTGCTATGTGACACCAGTAGTGAAAAGAGAAGCCGAAATGCTCACCACCGACAAGGAGTCGGTGGCTGAGATAGCGCGTTCCTTTTTTGACCACGTGCTCAAGAATATGTCCTACGACAAGAACCATTCCGGATGGGGTCGAGGAGACATCACACATGCCTGTGATGTGGGCATGGGCAACTGCACAGATTTCCACACCTATTTCAACGCCCTCTGCCTTGCCAGTGGCATCCCTTCCCGATTCCAGATCGGCATGTGGGGCAAATACTATCCGGTCAATGGTGAATACAAGGCTGCTGGTTATCACTGCTGGTGTGAGTTTCATGTTCCGGGCAAAGGCTGGGTTCCGGTTGATCTCTCCGAGGCGGAAAGGGATCCCAATAATATCGATCGGTACTTTGGATCCCACACGGGAAACCGTGTGACACTTTCAACCGGACGTGACTTGATTCTGATGCCTCGTCAGGCTGGCCCACCCATCAACTACTTCGTGAATCCATATGTTGAAATGAATGGCCAACTGTATGATAAGGTCAGTAAAAATTGTTTCTGGACCGACAGCATTGGAAGCGAGTGAACGGATGCCTGAAGAACCGAAGGCCACAGACAACAAACCCGTGGTGATGAAACTGGAAGCAGGCAAGTATGCCTGGTGTGCATGCGGAAGATCATCGCAACATCCTCTTTGTGACGGATCTCATTCCGGCACCGGACTCGCGCCGATGGTGTTCGAGCTGGAAGACTCCAAAACTGTCGCTCTCTGTGCTTGCAAGAAGACCAACGGGGCGCCCTTCTGTGATGGATCCCATTCCAGCTGATGCGATGCTCTGACACCAACAGGGTGTCTTCATGTAGAGATAATCTCACGATTCAGGCAGTTTCTTCCAGTGGCCTCCTGCCAGCGTCCACCTTATCATTGGCTATCACTCCAGATCCATCCGAGATCGATTCTGATCCTCCGGGTAGTTCTGGAAATCAACCAGAGAATGGGCGGTCAACATGCGTATTGTCCTGGGTTTGCTGATTTGCTTTCTTCCCAACACAGGTTTCGCACATGATCCTCACGACGATATCCCTCCGCCATTTCTCGCCATAGACAAGATTGATCGCGAAGACCCGTTCCGTCAGCTCGACGATGTACTCCCCACACCAACCGAAGCGCGGCTCGCATCCGGTGCTCCCGGACCTGGTTACTGGCAGCAGCGCGCCGACATGGATATCCAGGTCACCCTGGATGCAATAAGCCACCGTCTAGAGGGCAAGGAGAGGGTCACATATCACAACAACTCTCCACATACCCTGACATACCTGTGGATGCAGTTGGACCAGAACAGATTCCGTTCCGAGTCGATCGGAAATAGCAGCGACCCCACGGACATGGATGCCGAAGAGAGTATCGGCTGGCTTCGTCGCCTTGCTTTCGAAGAAGAATTTGTTGGTGGGTTTAACATCCTATCAGTTCGTGATCGCGCCGGAGAAAAACTGGACCATGTGATCGTCGATACGATGATGCGCATCGATTTACCGACACCTCTCAAATCGGGGGAAAAACTCGAATACCTGGTGGAGTGGAATCATTCCATCGTCAACGCAGACCTTCTTCGAGCCCGCGGCGGATACGAGTGGTTCGAGGAGGCAGGAAATGCGATCTACGAGATTGCCCAGTGGTTCCCCAGGATGTGCGCCTACACCGATTATGCTGGCTGGCAGAACAAACAATTCGTCGGAAGCGGAGAGTTCACTCTTGAATTCGGTGATTACAAGGTGGCGATTACTGTGCCCGATACATTTGTCGTCAGCGCCACAGGCGTTCTGACCAACCAGGATGACGTTCTTGATGACATTCAAAAGGAGCGTCTCGCTGCCGCGAGAAGTTCGCATCGCCCGATGTTCATCGTGACCCCGGATGAAGCTCTGGAAAACGAGAAGCGCGAATCTACCGGGGAGAAGACCTGGATCTTCGATGCCAGAGACGTACGAGATTTCGCCTGGGCTGCATCCCCCAAGTTCATCTGGGATGCGATGGGCGTCTCGGTTCCTGGTGGCAACACCACCATGGCGATGTCGTTCTATCCAAACGAGGGTGAGCCGTTATGGAGTCGTTATTCGACTCACGCCGTGGCCCACACCATCGAGGTCTATTCTCAGATCAGTGTTCCATACCCATACCCGGTAGCGATCAGCGTCAACGGTCCAGTTGGAGGTATGGAGTATCCGATGATTTGCTTCAATGGCCCTCGCCCGGAAGAAGATGGAACCTACTCACAACGAACCAAGTACGGGTTGATCGGCGTCATCATTCATGAGGTGGGCCACAACTGGTTTCCGATGATCATCAATTCGGATGAACGGCAGTGGACCTGGATGGATGAGGGCCTCAACACCTTTTCCCAGTTCATTGCGGAACAATTATGGGAAGAAAAGTACCCCTCTCGACGCGGTGAGGCACGAAACATCACAGGCTTTACTACGAGCACAGATCAGATGCCCATCATGACCAACAGCGAACAACTGCTTCAGTTCGGAAACAATGCCTACGCAAAACCGGCTACCGCTCTCAACATCCTGAGAGAAAGCGTTCTGGGAAGGGAACTGTTTGACTTCGCTTTCCGTGAATACTCAAGTCGCTGGGCATTCAAGCGACCTGAGCCTGCAGATCTGTTCAGAACTCTTGAAGATGCCAGCGGCATCGACCTCGACTGGTTCTGGCGTGGCTGGTTCTACACCACAGATCACGCGGATTTCGGCGTCGAGAAGGTTGTCCGGTATCACCTCGATACAGGAAATCCCGATGTCGAAAAACCGCTACAGAAAGAGGAGCGAGATTCTGACCCCCAGTGGATCAGCAGGAAGAATAACGAGGGGCTGACCCTGAGATCCGATCGCTATCCAGAGTTACTGGACTTTTACAACTCGTTTGACGAACTCGATGTGACCGAAAAGGACAGGCGCGGCTACGAGCGCTTCCTCTCGCGCCTGGAAGAAGGAGATGCTGAGCTGCTGCAACGGCAATGGAACTTCACCGTCGTTCGCCTTCGCAATTATGGTGGCTTGATCATGCCTGTCCCCATCGAGGTCACCTATGAGTCCGGGAAAACCGAGCGATTTGATCTTCCCGCAGAGCTGTGGAGATCGAACCCTCGTGCAGTTTCCAGGTTACTCGTCACCAGCGAGCCCGTGGTACGCGTCGAGATCGATCCGATGCTGGAGATCGCAGATGCTGACCGATCCAACAATGTTTTCCCCCAGGAGATCGATCAACAAAGATTCAAAATCCGACCGGAGGGCGATCGTTCCAATCCGATGCAGCTGGATCGAGATGAAAGGCTTCGCATAGAGGCTCAGATCGCCGCTCGTCGGCTCGGGAGTGAACTCGCATCTCGTATCAAGAATCGTGAGAGCGGTACTCCTGTTCCTGCTGCAGCCAGAGTCCTGCAAGATGTGGCCGAAGACGCACTCGCCGATCCATACGGACAGATGCTGTCTGTCTTCGATAGCACCGACGAAAATGGGATTGCAAGGATTGTCAGTGTTGGACCCGATGGTGAGCCTGGAACCGGCGATGACATCAGTTGGATCGTTCATGCGGATGGAAGTATCGAGGAACCAGTGAAGAAGAGCGAACCCTAGCGCCTCACTCCGATTCGATCTCGATGACAGCCTCGATGACATCACCATCGATGACGGTGATCACGAATGGATCGATGGGCTGGAATCCGGGGAGGTCAGGGATCGAGACGACGTATGGACCGGATGCGCTGACCAGGATTCGGTAGCCGTTTCCTGTTCGGCCTCTTGTGACCACGGTCCCACTGTGACCCTGCGCAACAACTTGAGGATGCCACGACAGATCCCAGGGAACCGAGGTACCGTTTTCCTCGAGAAATAGCCGCATTCCCATCGCCGGCTCGAGTGGTAGCGTGAACTCGTTGGGCCCTCCGCTGGTGACCTGAATCTGTTGATGCGTGGGGCGATAAGCAACATCGGAACAAGAGATCATCACCTGCCCCATCGGCACCAGAAACTGGAAGAAACCGCCAATCCCTGGACCAACCGGGACCGCCCCTGCTCCCGGTGTCCCTGGGGGGCGAACGGGCGCCCAGCGGATCAGACTCGGCGTGGCATTTCCCGAGCCATCTGCGAGAACGGCCTGGACCGCAATCTCTACAGGTTCAGGAAGTTCGATGTTGGCATCGAGCAGGCCGTCTTCTCCGACAATGAAGAGGTTTCCAACTCCAACTGGAATGACGAGAATTCCATAACTTCCCGGCTTCACCTGCACGGGTCCCCACTCCCACAGAAAACCTCCCGCCATCGATGTGCTCTCCATCGTCTGGCTGTGGATCTCTATCGTGTCATTGATCGGATCTGAGCCAGGTCCAGTGGGACGGATCCTCACCGAAAAGAAATTGAGCATCCAACCCTCTGGTATGAACACCGTTCCAGCAAGATCGACACGTTCTTCATCATCGAATGGGATTTCCATCTCCAGTTCGAGCACGTCGCCTTCGATCAACTCGAATGAAACCTCGTCGAAAACCTCGGGTTGATGAGCCCAGTGCCCCGATTCCAGTGTCGCTACCCAGGAACCGGGAAGCAGGCCATCGAGTTGCTCGGATGTGGTACCAGTGATCGGCACCTCCGAGTGGGGAGATCCAACGCGTCCTTGCTCCCGCAATCGCAACACGACACCCTCCCTTTCCGTATCACCGAACAGGCTCAGAGCGATGGAGCCGCTCGGTGCCAGTGTCAGTTCGCGCTCTCCTCCAGCAACCAGATCAACGGTGATCCTCCGCCACTCGTGTCCCGCCGCTCTGGCGTGGAGCGCCACTGCAGCTCCGATCGATCCAATCCTGCCGTCGAGTGCCACCGGACTCTGATCTGCAACTATGCTCGGATCGTCAGGAAGTGCCCAGCCAGGGTGTGGAAGCGAACTCCGGGAGTAGTCCTGGACCCGGATCACCTGGACCTGGGTCAGATCTTCCCCGGTGATTGCAGATTTCAGATGCAGCATCGTGAGTGCGTCATAGCGGATGACGACGCGAATTGGTCCACTGGGAGTGATCGGTCCTATCGGTGAGACGACACGTGCCGGTCGCCCCTCGAGCACAGCGCCATGAAACTGCAAAGGTCCCTCTGACGAGACATTTGCCTGGAATCTCCCCGAGTTGACGGTGATGGACCGAGACCCCGTTGCTGTACCAATCTGAAGATGACCCGAGGCTTCGACGACGCTGGTGAGTGCTTCCTCCAGCATGACTTCACCGGTGATCCTCATCATTCCGGAAGGAACCGCGGCCTGGCTCCCTGACTGCCCGTTTCTGGCCCCGCGCCCTGGTCTGGAGCCGGCGCCATTACGCTGACCACGACCCACTGAACCGGAGTCGCTGAATCCTCCGTTGGATGGATCCGGGTCGCTGACCCCAGAGTCTCTTGCCGATCCGTTATTGCCTTGCCGAGAGGATCCGTCATCGCGAAATGTTCTGCCCGATTGCTGATCGGTTGCTTGAGTCGAACTGCCACCACGATCAGAAGCGGCAGATCCACCCGAGGAGGCTCCTTGAGAACTGGAACTTCCGCTTCCGTTGTTGCTGGATGCTGCCGAGCCGATCACCGAAGGGTCACCCGACCCCCCTTCTCCGAACCCCCTGATCGGTGGTCCATCGTCGGGGAGCAACAGCAGCATCGTCACGATGACGACGAGCAGGATCGAGCCTGCGATGATCAGATTACGGGGGCTCACTACAACTTCCTCCGAGAGTAGGCGGGATCACCTGATTGTACCCATTTGCGGCCGTCCATCATTCCCCCGCCGGAGCGTTCGGCACCAGCACTTCGCCACTTCGGATCAGGTGCACTTCTTGTCCCTTTTTCAGTTCCAGCTCCATTTTTTGCCCCTGTTGAGCCAGGATCAACGAAACATCGCGAGAGGGCGCCAATACTACCGTCTCGATCATTCCTTCCTTCCAACCCAGAGACACCTCAACCCCAAATCGGGTACGCAACCCCGAGATGGAGCCGCCATTCCAGTCGGCAGGAAGTGCCGGAAGGAGTCGAAGCACTGCCCCATGCGATTGCACCAGCGCCTCGCAGATTCCTGCTGTCGCTCCGAAGTTTCCATCGATCTGAAATGGAGGGTGATCGTCGAGAAGATTCGGCAATGTCGACTTCGCCAGTTGCAACTGGAGACTCTCGCCAACCTTTTTCCCATCTCCGAGTCGGGCAAAGAAATTGAGCAGCCAGGCACGACTCCATCCCGTATGACCACCTCCATTGGCAAGGCGGAATTCGATGGAGCGGCGCGCCGCCAGCATCTCTTCGGGTTGTTGCTCCGCTGACCACTCTTCACCAGGGTAGAGGCCATACAGGTGACTCATGTGCCGGTGGCCGGGTTCCACCTCTTCCCAGGGCCGCGACCATTCCAGGATGCGACCATCAGCCCCGATCGCAGGACGGGCCAGCTGGCCGCGAGTCGCTCGGATGCGGGATACCAGTTCATCTTCGATTCCGAGTACATCTGCAGTCGCCAGTGTCATGGTGAAGAGATCCCATATGATCTCCTGATCCATGGCATTGCCCATGCCAACATCTGCCACCTGCCCATCAGGGGTTCGATATGAGTTCTCTGGCGAGGAGGACGGGCCACTGACCAGTTTTCCCGTCTCCGGATCCTCGACCAGGTATGAGCAGAAAAACTCACTGGCACCCCGCAACACTGGCCACGCCCGTTCCCGGAGGAACTCTTCATCTCCACCGTACTGATAGTGTTCCCAGAGATGCCGACAGAGCCACGCCCCACCCAACGGCCAGATCCCCCACACTGTCCGCCCGATGGGAACCGTGAAGGCGTGGACATCGCTGGTGTGGTGAGCCACCCAGCCAGGAGCGTTGTAGAGTTCCCGTGCAGTTCTGGCGCCACGTACCACCAACTGATCGATGAAATCGAAGAGAGGTTCATGACACTCGGAGAGATTCGCCATCTCTGCCGGCCAGTAGTTCATCTGCAGGTTGATGTTGATGTGGTAATCACCGTTCCAGGGAGTCTTGATGTGGGGACTCCAGATGCCTTGTAAGTTTGCGGGAAGGCACCCTGGTCTCGAGGAGGAGATCAGCAGGTAGCGTCCAAATTGGAAGAAGGTCGCCACCAGATCGGGGTCCTGCTCACCCTGTCGGATCCGTCGCAATCTCAGATCGGTCGGGAGGTCCCGCATCGACTCTCCGCCGAGCGAAAGTGAAACTCTATCCATCAGCGACCGGTGATCTGCCTCCTGGCGCAGTCGCAACTGCTCGTAGAATCCAACCGGATCCTTCGGTCCATCACCGTGCTGATGCAGGTGGGTCAACTTTCTTGCATCGAATTTGCCCTCGGGGTCGCTATCTGCTGTGATCAGAAACAGCACCGAGTCAGCACCTTCGATCTTGATCCCGGCACCCTTCATCCGCATCACGCCACCTTTGACGATGACACTCACCTGGCATTCAAAATGTGCCCCCAGAAACTTGTCTCCGTGGCTTGCCTGACCACCGAATCGCAGCCATGCACGATTTCCGTCGATGCGGACCGGCTCCAGCAACGTGCCACCCACTTCGCGAGACAACCCCACCTCGATGGAGATCGCTGCCGGCTGATCGACATCGAAGAGCGCCGCCACGCAACGGTCGGGACGGCTAGCGATGACCCTTCTGCTGTATTTGACCCCCTTTGATGTGAATTCCTCGCTCACCTGTGCAGCATCGAGGTCGAGCCAGCGGCGATAGTTCACCTGTTCATCGATACCGGATTGCTTCACATTCAGATCCGCAAGTGTCTGATACGACCGGGTCCAGCGCTGCGACATGAACTGCTTCTGTACCAGTTTCTGAGCTTCGACCACCTCACCAGCAAAGATGAGTTCGCGCGCCTTGTCGAGATGAGTGTGTGCGCCGCGGCGAACTCGATCCGCAGGTGTGCCTGCCCAGACACCATCTTCGTTGAGCTGGATCTTCCATCGGCGTGGATCTCCTAGAACCATGCCGCCCAATCTACCGTTGCCGACAGGCAAGCCCTCGTTCCAGTTGGTACCCGCAGGAGTTCGATACCAGATCACCTTGTCTCCATCTGGACGCGTGGCCAGACCCGAAGATTTCATTCCATTACCCGGCGCGATCGCTCCCTCTCCCTGTGTCGACAGGTATTGTCTCGCCAGCAGCGTTGCCTGGATCGAGCCGATCTCGACGGGCCAGTCCTTCCAGGTTGGATCATCACCTTTTCGCCCGAGCCAGGTGCCCCCATCCATTCCGATGCTGCCATCGGGGCCATCGATCGATACGCTCCCCGAGGTGACACCACCGCTTCCCCCGGTATCCACCACGCGTATCGCCACCATGTTGGCGCCAGCATGGACCAGTTCACCGGGGATGGTGTAGACACGATCTACATTCCAGCCGCTGCCTTCACCGATCTTCTCGCCGTTGAAATAAGTCTGGTCCTTGTCGTCGATGCGACCGGCGTGAAGAACCAGATCCTTGCCAGCCCAGTCGGCTGGCAGGATCAGATATGCCTTGAGCCATCCGGTGCCATCGTATTTTCCAAAGGAAGTCTCCCACCGACCTGGCACCGGAACCGGTACCCAGCCTTCTTCTGCTTGGAGAGGTTTCGCTGATGCTGTGGCGGACGAAATACAACACAGAAAGAGCAGCAACTTGAAGTGGGACATCTGAGCCTCCTCGTCGTCATAAGGATGCACCTGTGCGGCCTCGGAGCCAAGTCCCCTCGGACGAATGAAAAGAGGTCCGGACGCTCAGGCGTCCGGACCTCTTGGAACTGTTCGGGTTGCGTCGTGAACTACGACGCGAACTTCACCTTTCAGCCATACGCCTTGGTCCTCGGTGTCGAGACCTCCTTGTTGGCCAGAATCTCATCGAGTGCCTTCTTGACGTAGTTCTCTCCCGAACGGCGGTTATCGAATGCGCCCTGGTAGAGGATCTTGTCGTTTTTGATGATGAAGACATGGGGGGTGCGTTTTGCACCAAACTTCTTACCCACCTTGCCGTCAAAGTCAGTCAATATCTTGTGAGAAACCTCGTACCGTTTGGCGAACTTTTTGAGGCCCTCCACGGTATTGGAGTGAGTCGAGCAGACGCTGAACCACTGGACACCCTTGCCCTTGTACTCGGTCACCAGATTCTGGACCTTCTTTGTCTTGTAGAGGGGTATCACCGCGGGACAGGCGGATTCGGTCCATTCCAGTACGATCAACTTGTCCTTGAAGTCGGCGGATTTGAAAGATTTCCCATCGAGATCCTTCAGATCGAAGGAATACGCGGGAGTCTCCTTTTTCTTGACGACATCATCCCCTGCGTGGAGAAATCCTGCAGCGACGAAGCAGACCGCCAGCATGAGGATCGTTGCGACACTTCTCATCGGTCGCTTCCTTTCATGATGCAGGAGCCATCGGCGACTCCTGAACAGTAGATACTATTCTGTACGAGGCGATCCCTCGATGGTGATCGCCGGCATACCAGGCACCGGCCCCAATGCCTTTCCCGGAGTGGGTACCAGTGTGACACCGAGGAGTCCCGGATGGAAGCCCGACCCCAGATCCTCCAGTTCGAAACGCACTTCCCAGCCTGGCAAACTGACATTCTCGACATCTGAGTCCCGATCACGCTTGAGGGTGGCCCTCACCACCCTCGCCTCGGAGATGGCTCCCTCCTGGATGGCGTGTGGAAATGCGACCCACTGCAGCGGTACTGCAGGCCGTCTGTCAGTGCCTTTTCGGGACCATCGCACGACCCATGTTCCTTTTCGGATGCGATCCAATCCCTGATCGGGAATCCACTGCTGCTCGAATCTGAATCCGCGCGCCTTCGCTGCGGGAATCGGATACCGATCTCTCCAGTTGGCCAGAATCGTCCTTCCACCCGCATCCATCTGGGCACGATCGCCACCTCCAGAGATGCTCAACTTCGATTCGCTCTCACCATAGATGCAGGTCTTCTCGCACACCTGCCAGATCACCTTCACAGGGATGCTGATCGTGGCCTGATCTTCATCGACTTCGATGGCAGGTGTGATGCTGAATCTGAGTAAAAACGGTTTCTTGTATCCGATCGAAATCAAGTTGCCGTCCTCGACCATTCGCGTGGGTACCGGGTAGTCCGGCTCGCTGACCTTCCACCCCTTCGGCAATGACCAGATCACCTCGGGTGCATCGCCTCCATCTCGCGAAGAGTGCCAGTATCCGTGCCAGCCCGGTAATGGCTTGACCAGAACGCCCACCTGGAAGGGGACCCCGGCCTGAAATTGTTTCACCGAAGAGAAGATGTCGATGGAGCACGGATCTTGCTCCTCCAGCTCATCGAGAATGCTGTCCTGAGCGGGTGCCGAGCTGGAGAACAGTGCCGTGAATACCAGCAGCAGTGTCATCTTCGAGACTGATTTGAGATTCATGGCGTCAGTTTTCTACCAGACATCCGCTGCCTTGACCCGCTCGGTGGCGAGAGCTTCCTCGACACTCGGCGAGCACTCCAGTCCGATGTAGTCCCGGTATCCAAGATTCCACGCCTCCTTGAAAACCCGTGAGTACTGGATCTCCCCGGTACCCGGCTCTCGACGACCAGGGTTGTCGGCCAGTTGCAGGTATCCGACCTGGTCCCAGCCTTCTCTCAGCCGGCGGCACAGATCTCCCTCGGTGATCTGCATGTGATACAGATCCCAGTTGATCTTGACCATCGGGGAGTTGACCTCACTGCAAATACGCACCGCCGGAGGACTGCCATACAGGCAATGCCCCTTGTGGTCCACTCGGATGTTCATCGGTTCGAGGATCAGCATCACTTCTGCATCTTCTGCCATCGGAGCAACCCTCTTGAGCGCCGTGATGATGTTTTCATGCATCTGCTCCTGGGTCATACCGGGCTGGTCGTTGCCACCCACCACGGTCATCTTCCGAGCCTTGAGCTTTTTTGCCGTTTCGATGGATGCGGCGATCTCCTTCTCGAATCGATCATGGTTCTTCGGATCATTCATTCCGGGGGAGAACCCCCACGCGGTGAACTGTGCCACCTCGACTCCGGTCTCCTCGCAGGCCTTGCGAATCTCTTCGAGGTTCTTCCCTCGCCAGGGCCACATCTCGACGGCGGGATACCCCAGTTCAGCAGCCGCTCGGATCCGGTCTTGATGTGGCCCGCCGCCGAATCTCCACATCTCGATGTTGACCGCAAATCGTGTCTTTCCCCAGGGCAACGGAATCCTGCCATCACCGGCTTGCGCTGCAACCATAGCACCGACGTTCCCCGTGGCACCCGCAGCAGCAAGGGCCGCAGCGGCGGTGAGGAAATCTCTTCTATCGATGCTCATCCACCAGTCCTTCCGAAATGCAGGGCGTATTCGAAGATGATGTCACCGTGCCCCAGAGTCGTAGTGGAAGCAAGCAGGCTGTTGCGCCCGAGAGTGCTCAAACCTGGTATTCGCGACCCGGCTCCATCACCTCGACACCCGGCAACGACAATGCGATCAGTTCCTCGACGATCTCGTCGTACTGATTCGCTTTCAGGTGCACGGCGAGAAGTTTTAGCTGGTCCGGATGCGGAGCCTTCGCTCGCTCGGTCTGGAAAGTGGTAGGGGTCAGGTGCTTCGAGACATCTGCGAGCCACTGAAGACGGCTCGGAAACGCCGACTCCAGCACCACCGTCGTCAATCCCGCCACATCGTGACAGCGCTGCCAGATCTCATCGGTTGGACCGGTGTCCGTGATGATGGCGCAGGCACTGGAATCATCCTCGACGATGTAAGCGACCGTTTCGACGATGTGATCGACGGGAACGGCAGTGATCCTGACTCCCTCGACCTCCACCGGTGTGCCAGCCTCGATCACCTGCAGTCGCATCAGATCCTTGCCGGATTCATCGCTGAGTCTGATGAAGTCGGGCCAGTGGCGATCATTGAGCAGGTCCTGACGCAGGCTGGCCGCTGTCGTCTCGGTGGCATAGATGGTCACTGGCGTTTCCGAGTCAGCATCCACTCCAAAGTGGGCATCGAGAAAGGTGGGCAAGCTGGCGACATGGTCACTGTGTGAGTGGGTGATGAAGATATGCCGAACTTCGAGCTGCTGGTCCAGATCGGACTGAAATCCGATGCTTCCTGCATCGATGCAGATTCGCTCACCGATCAGATAGGAACTGAGGAGCTGAGCACGGCCTTCACCGCCTATCAGCGATGGGAGTAACTGAAGCCTCACTTCTCAGCTCACCCTTCTCTGGTCACTGGACTGGAGTCTCATCGCGATGAGTCGCGCCAGCGCCAGCACCATTCTAAAGACGGTGCGATCTTGCATCTCCAGCAACTCTCGAAACTTTGCGATGGAAAAAGCGCGCAGTCTCGATCGAGAAACAGCCACCACGCTGGCGGTATGTCGGTGGTCGTAAACCACTCCCATCTCGCCAAAGGAACTGAGGTCAGAGAGCCTCGCAAGAACCTGCGGGTTCTCGCCATCAGACTTGATCACATCGAGAGTTCCCTCGGCGACGATGAAGAAGTGGCCAGGTATTTCACCCTCGAGTATCACCACATCCCCCGCCTCGACGATCATCTCTTCCGAGTAACCCAGTAGAGCGCCGATCTCCTCCGGCTTCAGCCCTTCGAAGAGTGGCACGGATGAGTATCGTTCGTACCTCGGTGCGTCCATCGTCGCTCCTGACTCGCATCGATCCATCGAACACGACCACGGTCCGGGTTCTGTCCCCGAGAACTACGCTACACCGCCCCATCGCCGCCGACAACAGGCGGCAACAAGCAGGACCGACCTGCGTTGGGTGGATGCGAGTTGATCTACATGATCTGCGCCATCGGGATGCCGCGGGATACCGGGGGATGCCCGATGAGATCAGGCGCAGCCGGGGAAGGCGAGACAGTCGAGTGGATCACCCGTGGTGGTATCGAAACCACACCCAGGAAACGGGTTTGCCGGCGGAGGAGATCCCGAGCAATACATGGCGCACAGTACCACCACCGCATCGGTGATCGAGATGTTGCCGCTATCATTGGCATCGAGTGCGTCGAGGCAGCTGTTGGGAGTGCCGTTGAACAGGTAGTCGAGAATTCCCACCCCATCGGAAAGATCGAGAACCCCATCGCCGCTGGCATCACCACGGATCAGCAGCGCTCCCTCGTAGGGAGTCAAGGTCACCGAAACATCGACCACCGACGGAACCACTGCCGCTCCCCCCACCACCACAACATTGGGGATCAGCGGATCGCCAAGATCGTCGACAAACGCGACAGCCGTGACGGTCGCCGTGCTGGCACCTGTGAGCAGACCATCGACCAGTTGGATCTCGATCTCGAGCAGAGGAGTGTCCACATCGAAGGTCACCGTCCAGGCGCCCACGAAGGAGTAGACGATCCCCTGGGTGACTCCATTGGCATAGATGTTGACATCATCGAACTGTGGAGCCGCCCCGTCCGGTCCCGTCACCAAGGTCGTGGTTGAAGTGATCTGAAGCAGATCGGGGTCATTGCCGATGCCGATCTGGTAGCCCTGGGTCAATGCCGCATCTCCGAGGGTCTGGATGGCAGAAACCACCGAGGTGAAACCAAACGCCGCTGGATCGGTGCTGGAGTAATCGACATCGCTACCGCTGACGCTGAGCTGAAACTCGACTGGATCTTGCCCCTGCAGGGAGAACCCCGGGATCAGCAACGCCACCAGCAACATCGCTGGAAGAAATCGGGTCAGGCCGTAGTTGTGGTGTCTCTGGTTCATCTGGATCAACTCCATTTCACTACGGGCACGGGGTCACACTGGACGGGGTCGGATCAGGACCGGCTACATCGAACGGTTCCGGCGGTTGCGGACCATTATTGAACAGGAATGTGAGCAGGAAGATCGTATCCGCGATGTCGACCAGGTTGTCATCGTTGGCATCGAGACGGGCGATACACTCCGGTGCAGGACCGTTGACGAACAGGTAACTGAGCTCATAGATGGGGTCTCCGATGTCGACCACTCCATCCTCGTTGGGATCGCCACGGGTGAAGTTGCCGGTCACCTGGACCTCGTAGACGGTGCCATCGCTATTTCCAGTGATGATGAAGTTCTCGCCGTCGAACAAGATGCCACCCGGATCATCGATGGCGGCAAGAGTGATTCCTTCGCCGACCTGGGTCGCGACCCCTCCCGACACCGAGACCTCGATGATCTCGAGGGTGCCGTCGGCAGTCTGGCTCGTGATGTAGATCGGTGCCGTACAGCCGACCCAACCGGAACCGGGGCAGTTGCCGGTGGTGCAGCCCTTCTGCTGCGCTCCCTGATTGGGGTGTGGGAACGATTGTTCCGCGTTGATGGCACCGTCGCCGCCGTGCAACATGCCAAAGATCTCGCAGGTGTCGGGGCCGGTGATGTAGAGATGACCCGAGTTCTCGTCGTAGCCCATGCCGCCCGACTTTCCGGCGATCGCCCCCGGTAAGAACTTTTGGCCGTTGGGCACCGCGGGCAGTGGATTGTAGAGGAAGTAGTCGCGGATGTAGTCCCCGATCAGGGTGATCTCGATCAGGTGCATCTGGCCACCGGATGAGCCCTTGCCCACCACCAGTGTCTTCATGCCGGCGAACCCATCCTTGATGAAGGTGATGCCGGTGACCGGCTCCCCATCCGCGAACGGACTCGGGATCACCGCCAGCACCACGAAGTTCTCGTCGAGGGCGTAGATCTTGCCGTTGAGAGAATCGGTGGCGTAGTACTTGACCGCTCCCGGCAGCGCATCCTTATCCGCCGCAATGTCGTAGATCTCGCTCAGCTCGCCCTCTTCGCTACCCGGCACATCGATCGGCGTCTCGCTTTCGGTCTCGCCGCCGCCGACCACCAGCACGGTGGTCACGCAATTGGAACTGCCCTCCAGGATCACGATGATGGCGTATTCATGAACACCGTCGGGCAGGCCATCGCCGCCATTTTCATCGATCCAGCTGGTCGCAGTGCCCTCGATCAACACCGGATCGCCCGCGACTCCATCGGTGGTGCGGGTGATCTCGTAAAATTGTGGAAAGTCCGCCGTCGGAGAACTCCAGGTCCACTCGAAGAAGGCAAAGTGATTGTCGCCGACGATCACGCCCGAGAAACTGTCCACCGGCGGCGTGTAATCGGGAACCTCATCGGTCGGATCGTCGGTTGGATCAAACGGGTTCGAGCCGGCGACCTGCTCGTTGAAGTTTGAATAATCGTCGCCGTCGAAATCAGCATCGGGAAAGGCAGCCACGGCGGGCATCGCTGCCGAGTTCTCGGTCAGCAGGATCGTCTGGTTAGGAAAGGTCAGATCGACACCGGTTGGAGTGCCATCGATGTTGTAAGAGGTGAGCGTGGCATCGTTGGTGCCCGCCTCCTGGCCGGCGATCCACAGATGGCGATCGCCATCGTAGGCGATGGAACCACCTCCTCGGTTGTGAGTCAGCGTCTCGGCCGCGACCACGACATCGTCGTGACGCCAGTCGTAAAAGAAGACCTGATTGCTCGGCGGATTGAACACAGCGACGCGGTCGATGCGCTCATCGCCTCCCTGGATGGTCGTCACTGCCAGTTTGGTCGGTGCTGTGGCAGGCGGCAGTTCAACATACGCCGCCAGCGAACCATCGGGGACGATCCTGTAGACACAGGTGTTGAAGAGCACGAACACCGATCCGTCCGGTCCCGCAGCGAGGTCCTGGACCGGATACCCGGGACCAAAATCGACATCGGCCACCACGTTTCCATTGGGCTGGATGCGCACCATGCGCTCGCCGCCTGCGAGCCAACTGGTCGATCCCGGGCCGGCAGCGAAGTGGATCAGATCCACGGGGGAGGACCCGATCGACAGTGCTGCACCCAGCGCACCGTCCTCGAGGCTATCTCCGACACCATCACCTCCAAACAGCACGGTGCCATCGTTGTGCATCACCTGAAGCGTGCCATCGGAGTGGGTGATGAAGACACCATCGCCACCCAGTGGACCCAGAGCGCGCGGCTCGGGTCCGGTACTGACGACGATCTTCGGCTCCGGCTGGATGCCGACCCGGCACACCGTCTGGGTCTCCGCCATCAGCAGCCACGTATGACCATTACGATCGACCATCAGGTCGGTCGGAGCGCCCGGCGATGTGACTTCCGATTCGGCGAGCACTCCATCGGGAGTATAGGCACTGAAGGAGCCGTCAAAGGCGACTCGCACCCGGTTGGCAGGCGATCCGTCGGGATCCGGACTCAGCACCGCGACCCCTCCCGGCGAGACCGTTGGAGTGATCTCGGTCGCATCGGGCAGGGCGAACACGACATCGATGGGTGGATTGCCGGCGGTTCCCGGTGTCACCGGAGTGAAACTACCCTGGCCCGCCGCCAGCACGTCATATGTGGCATAGGCGACCAGGCTCGGACCTCCGGCGGGGATCACCTGTTCGAGCTGGAAGTCGATCAGTACGCCGAAGGCGATGCCGTCGGGAGTGACGGAAGATCCGATGAAATCGGGGATCGCGGCACCGGCGTATACGATCGAGATGGGGGTCAGCGAGGAAGCCTCGTGAAGGAGGCCGAAAGAGTAGGCGACGATGTCGATATCGTTTTCGATTTCGATCGGAAGCACCACCGAGTGCCCCGCGGTCGAGGCCGTGGTTCCCACCGATACGACATTATCAGCCCGTAGCGAGCCATCCTGCAGCAACGCTGCCGACAGCACGACCAGGCCCATCCACCGCCGAGATGCGAGGTGGCGTCTCTGCATCTTCATCTGGTCCTCCCCGGGGAATGAACCCCGATAAACCATCCCAATCGAATTCCCCCGAGGACCCAACATCCGGAAATCTACCCCCACTGGCACCTGGTTGGCCGACCAAAATCGACGCAACTACAGTGGCCAGTTCAAGTTGGCAGATAGGTCCTCCATATCACATTGTACGGGTATATCCGGATCTAGGAACCACCCGGACACGATATCTTGGCCGCAGATGGCCACATCGGACTATTCTTCGATTCGCCCCAGCCGCGCGCGAAGAAAGCGGCGCCGATCCGCTGCTCGTAGAATGCGGCCGGCACGCTCCTCGACGGCCAATACCGCTCTTTCCTCCCAGATCACCCTCTGCTCGGAACCCTCCGCTTCCAGGCTCGCTCGTGCAGAGACGACCATATCGAGGGGCACTCCCGGGGGCAGATCGGTCTCCTCGAGGATCGGTTCCAGCAACGTCAAGGCAGTCTCTCGATCGGGTGCGACCAGCGCCAGGGAAGCACTCAGCAGGCACCGATGCCGCGAGAAGGCGATCCCCTCCAACTTGCCGATCAGTTGCTTCGCCTCTTCAAACCTGGCCGCTTCCAGCGCTTGCCCCTGCAACTGCGCATGGCGACAGCAAAGCGTGAACCACAGCACCATCAGATCGGGATCCTGTTCATCCGTGTCGGAATTGATCCCCACAGCGCCGAGATCTACATCCGCGGGGTCGTCGCCCATCGATAGACGGTTGAGTGCAGTACGAATGCTGCCCTCGAGGATCAGCATCGCGTCATCGATCTCTCTGGCAATTTCCAGTGCTCGTTCGTTGGTGATCTGGGCTTCCTTCCAGTCGCCCATCGTTGCGTGGATCTCGACCAGGTCGAGGCAACTGCGCGCTTCACCAGCGCGATCTCCGATGGCGTGACGCACGTCGATCGAGCGCTGAAGACAATCGGCAGAGACATCGAAACGGCCCAGAAGTCGCTCCACTTCGGCCAGGTTTCGATAATTACGCGCCAGTCCACGCCTGTTCTGGAGCAGTCGGAAGGTCTCGATCGCCTGGCTATACATCGAGGAGGCTTCTTCGAGTTGACCCTGATAGTAGCCGACATTGGCCAGTCCGACGCGACAGATCGTCTCCATGTCAAGATGACCGAGCTGGTGGAAGATCTCGGTGGCTCGCTCGAAACAGGAGCGCGCGGTCTCGATCTCACCGACAGGATCGATGCGAGTGTAGAGATTGCCCAGATTACCGAGCAGCCTCGCCTGGCCCAGTTCATCATCGAGTGCCTCGGCGATGACGATGCCCTTCTGGTACTCGGTCACGGCCTCGGCACCGCGGCCCTGTTTGAAGAGGCCCAGTGCCAGATTGATCTGGAACTGCTGCGCCAGTGCGCTCGCCCCGGACTGTTCCACCACATCGCGTAAGCCTTCCAGGATCGACAGCGAGGCGACCGGATCACCCCGGCGAATATGGATCTCCGACTGCAGGATTTGCTTCTGCAACTGGACATCCTGCTGTTCGGGGTCGATCTGCTGCAGGTACTTCTCGGAGGCGTCCTGATCGCCCAGTTTGATACAGACACGCGCCGCCGCGATCAGATACTGACCACGGTTCGGCTCATCCAGTTGTGCCCCATCCTTGAGTACAGCGTCGATATCTGCGACCAGGTCATGTCCCTCGACATAGCGCCCCTGCACCAGGCGTCGATCGAGCGCTCGCTGCAGGTATTCGAGAGCTTGCTGTCCCTGACCACCATCGCGCAACAGCCGACCGATGGGACCGGAGCGTTCCGGGACATCTCCTTCCAGTTCGATCAGCACCTTGGCGAGTTCGCGGCGCCTTCTGAGCGCGGCGCGGCGACCACTTCCCTCGAAGACGGAAAGCACCGCTGTCCGCGCCGACTCGGTGCGGAAGCGGTAGTGTGTCAAATCGGTTCCCACCGCCTCTCCCAGCGCCTCCGTTTCGAACCGATCGAGGGCATCGTCGAGCAGATCGGCATCATCAAAGAGCCTTTCCAGAACCTCGACCGGAATATCTCCCTCGATCAACGCCGCCGTTTCCAGTATCGCAGCCTGCTGCTCGGGAAAGCGTCCGATCGCCTCGGCAAACAGATCGCTACGACGCGCCGGCAATTGGTCGGCGAACTCATCTCTTGGCGGCAACGGATCGACGAGTTGCCACAGTCCTTCCGTCAGCGGCGCAAACACACCGTGACCCGTCGGGCCCAGCGTTCGCACCAGATCGATGGCAAAACCGATGTTGCCAGCCGCTCGTTCCGTCAACGCCTGGGCCAACCACGGCAGATCATCTCGAAAGTGTGCTCCCGGGTAGGCCAGCGCGAGCATCTGCTCCACCGCCGGCTGCTCGATCGCCGGCACAGCCACGACTTTCAGAGGCACTTCGGCACCGAATCCATCGGGGCGATCGGTGGTCTTCAGGTCTTCTCGCTCGGAACAGACGACAAAGATCACCGGGGCGTGATCCTGTACACAGCGAGCAATCAGCCCCGTCAACAGCCGCGCAGAACCGGCATCTGCTTGCTCCAGATCGTCGATGGCGAGCATCAATGGCGCTTCCCGAGCCGCCGATGTGACCAATCGATACCACCAGAAGGAGCGCATCTGATCCGAGGTCTGCTCGAGCGAACCCTCGCCCGACAATTCGTCGAGGAAGAAGCTTATTGCTGCGGCATCCTCGCCGAGCAATTCGTCGAGCATCTGTGATGCTGTCTCTCGAAGATCGAGCCCGTCCGAATCGATGAAGGAAACCCCGAGCAGTTCGCGCAGCAGATCCTGGAAGCCCTTGAATGGCTGACCGGCGGCACCTCGAAAGGTGCCCTGCAGATCGCGCACTCCCGTACGACGCTTGCTCGCAGCCACCTCAGCCAGAAACGCACCGGTTCTCTGCCCCTCGGCACCTCCGATGACGAGGGTAGCTCCGGGCCGTTGCATCGGATCGAGGTGCTCCAGGATCGGTTCCAGCAACTGTTCGCGACCGACCATCGGCAACCGGTCCATCTCTCGGATGCGAATCGGCCCCTCCGGCTCGACCAGCAGCGGTCGCGGATCGAAGGAAGAGATGACCTCGACTGTCGGTGGTGCCACGGTTCCGGCGTGGAGAGGCTCGGCACCGATCAACCAGACCTTGTGTTCGCCCGGACTCACCTCGCATGCGCGAGATTCCGCTTCTAACCATCTCCATCCAGTGGCTTCGGGGTACACCAGGTGGCACTGGGCAGGCACCGGCGAGCGGTTGGCTACCAGCACACGCAGCCACAACTTCTCGCCCATCACGATGTCATTTCGCAATGCTTGCCCTCGCACCGACAGTCGACCGGTGACAACCTCGGCACTGCTCCCCTCCGAGGCCTCGAAACTGAGTTTCTCGGTGAAACTAGAATCGAGCAGTGCCATACCATCCCGGCGGGCGCGTTCTCCCGAGGCGAAATCGATGAACTCCGTGCGTCGTTCGCGTGGGGTGCGGTCGAACAGGAATGTGGTTCCATCCTGGAAGTGAACCATCTCGGAGAGCACCACCAGTAAACTGCCATCGGGGCGCACCAGATAACACTCCCCGGGTTCCACATCTTCGTGCGCCTCGATCGGATCGCCCTCGACATCGGCCAGTCCCTGGAGTCGCTGCGCGACTCCCTCCTCGGTCGTGGTGCTGACCCTGAGTTGCTGTTCGAGTTGTCCCAGTTGACTCATCAGGACCATCGTTGAGGCTTCGAACAATGGCGCCGTCTTCTCATAGTGATCATCGGAGAGAAATCCAGCGTGGCCGATGAAGTCGTTTCGATAGGGGGGCAGATGCTCGATCGTATCTTTCCATGCCATCGGCTTGGCGCTGCCGCGGCCGGCGATCTCCTTGACCAGTTGACCATGTTCCAGTTGCGGACTGCAAAGCAGTTCACGCAAATCATCGAGCAACCCCATCGGGCCTATTCCACTCGAGAGTCGATCGACCTCGCGTGAGCCATGACGAAGTAACACCTCGACCCACGAGCCAAAGGAAGGACGCTTCAGAAAGTTCTGGACCCGCTTGAGTCGATCGACAGGAAGTGTCAGTCGTGACCGCGCTGTCAACAACAAGATGCCCTGCCAGCGTGTGATCGCCTCGAGACTGGCAAAGGCTGCGGCGTGTCGAGATCGGGGGTCATCGCCTGCAGAGCGTAACGCCTCCAGGACCCGGGCCAGTGGCCGGGGAAGAAGATCGAATTGAGGATCGGCGTCGGTCGACTCCACGCGCACCTCCTCCTTGCCGGTCGACGCTGTAATGTACTCCTTCCCGGCATAATAGGGCCATGGAGCTTCAGATGGAGCCTCTTGCCCCGGCACGATCCGCTGTTCAAGATCACATACGAGGATCCCGGGTGATCCTCTCCCAGGAGGATTCGATGTTTGGAGACGGTAGAAAACTGGTAGTGGTCGGGGATCGGGTTCTGGTCGCCCCTACCCGCGGTGAGGAACGTACCCGCGAGGGGCTGATCTTGCCCTCGAGTGCGGTCGAGAAGAACGAGGTTCAGAGCGGCAAGGTGGTCGAGATCGGCCCAGGAACTCCGATGCCGCCTCCTGCCGATGTCGGGGATGAACCGTGGAAGATGTCGGATCCACCGACTCCCAACTTCTTGCCGCTGGAGGCCAGAGTCGGGGATCAGGTGCTGTTCCTGCGCAAGACAGCCATCGAGATCGAGTTTGCCGGCAAGACCTTTCTCATCGTCCCCCACGGCGCCATCCTGGTTCTCGCCAGGGAAGAGGAGAGCAAGGTGGAACACAGCCCCGAGTTCCGTGCCGACGATTTCCAGATCTGATCCGATGCTCACCATGAAGTGGATCGTTGATCTCGTCGATGCAGTTTTCGAGAACACGGCTACAGATCGAGGTCCTTATCGGTCTTTTTCACACGCGGATGCGCAGTAGCGGCACCGGTTCAGAGAAGCCCTTCATCGGATGCGGTTCCACCGCATCGCTTGAGAAGTCGTAGCCGACCTGCTCGGCGATCTCCGGCAGCGTCACCACCTCACCGATTTCACCCTTCGACTGCAGTCTCGCGGCAAGATTGGTGGTCTTGCCGATGGCGAGCCACTCCTGCTTGAAACTGGAACCGAGCATACCGAACACCACGGAGCCGGAGTTGACTCCCGCTCGCAGATCCAGTCCCCACTCTTCACCTTGAGCCCGGCGGATCCTGCTGGCGGAGTTGGTGCGCTGGACAAAATCGATGGCAAAGTGTAAACCACGCCTGCTGTGGTCATCCCCCTGACATGCTGCCAGCAGTCCGTCGCCGAGGTGTTGCAACGGCCGCACCTTGTGCTTGGCCAGCAGCGGCACCGCCAGTTCAAAAACACTTCGCACCGTTTCCATCACCTCCTCGGCGGAGAGTTCTGTTGAACGGCTCGTGAAATTGGCGAGATCGGCGAAGATGATGGTCGCTTCCTCGGTGGTTGTTTTTTCCATCTCTTCAGCGCGTCGTCCGCTGAAGCGTTCGATGGTACGACGAGAATGCAGTGTCGGATCGATCTCGGCAAAGAGTCGATCGACCTGCTGCTGCCATCCTGGATGATTGGCCAGAATTGCACGCGAGTAGGCCTGATCGAGATGGGTCACGGCGCAAGATCGGTCGCCCTCCTGCATCGCCTCCTCGGCAAACAGCAGAAGGCCCAGAATCTCGCCCTCGCTGACCTTGTCCATCGAGTCGATCGCTCGCTGCATCGACTGTTTCCAGTCCTTTTCGCGCTGCTGACTCGGAAGTAATCGGATGCGCCAGTAATCGATCAGCAGCGCCAACTCCGGATGCTGGAGCCGTTTCGAGGCTCGATCGAGGTCTCCATCGATACCGTCGACATCGCCGGTGATCGCGCGCGAACGCGCCCTGGCCATGTAGGCAAATCCGACCAGGTAATGCTCGGCATCGGCACATTCCTGGAGAATCTCATCGAGGCGATCGCAGCGGGTTTGCACCTCGTCTGGATGCTCCAGTTCCACTGCTGCCTGCAACTGGAAGGTGGCAAGCCGCAGGCGAGACAGCGCCTCGAGAGCTCCCGCTCGCCGCGACCAGGTCTCGTCGAGCACCTCCAGCGCACGTGCTGGATCACCGCCCTGGATCTCTGCCAGTGCCAGATGACCGGTCGAGATGGCAATCCCGAGATGATCATCGACAGCGTCCTTTGCCAGGATCGAACTTCGTAGTGTGCGTCTCCCTTCGCTCCACGCCCCCAGTGACAGATACGCCTGAGCGATGCTATCGAGAAACCACGAGCGCGAGGGCACATCTCCCAGTTCTTCCATCGCATCTGCCATCACCTCGAGCGCATCCCCCGGTTGATTCATCTGCAAACAAACCGCCGCCAGCAGATGACGAGCGCGAGCGCGAGTAGGACCATGGTCCTCGGTGAGATCGTCGATCAGTTGCTGAGTTTGCTCCAGCAGCCCGACGAGAGTTTCGCGGTGACCACTGCTACTTCGAAACTGGAGCCGTAGCCGTAGCAGCCGGGCCACCTGGTCCCAGGGCTGCTCGAGTTCGCCGATTCCATCGAGCAACGCCTGGGCCCCGGAGAAATCGAATCGGATCTCTGCAACGGCAACCTCGCTGAGCGTTTTCACAGCGGCAGGAAGCCCCGGCAGATCGACGGCAGTTGCCTCGTCTGGGCTTCGGATGGCCGTTTCTTCGACAACGACCCACCAGCGAGATAGAGACCCGGAGTCACTCACCGAGAATCGCTCCGGGATGCATCGTCTAGCCTTCTGAGCCAGACATTGCGGAAGCGGATCGGATTACCATGATCCTGGAGACTGATTTTCCCGGTCGGGCCATGCTTAGAGTAGGAAGGCTTCGAACGATGGGAGGTAGGTCCCAGGAACTCGCGATCGTTATGTACGACGATGCCGTTGTGCAGCACCGTTGCTCGCGCTGGAGACAGCAGCATTCCCTCGCCAGAGAATCGCGGTGCCGTGAACAGGATGTCATAACTTTGCCACTGGCCAGGACCGCGGCAGACATTGACCGAGGGCGGCCACTGGCCGTAGAAGGCAGCGCACTGACCGTCGGGGTAGGTTGGGTTCTCGTAAGAATCGAGTACCTGGATCTCATAGCGCTCCATCAGGAACACACCGGAGTTGCCCCTACCCTGAGAAGATCCCTTCACCTCGGGTGGAGTTCGAAATTCGATATGCAACTGGATGTCCCCGAACGACTCACGAGTGGCGATATTGCCCGATCCAGGTCGCGCTTCCATCGCACCCTCGACAAATGCCCAGCGAGCCTCCTTGCCCCCACTACTCCACGCCGAGAGATCTCCCGAATCATCGAGCAACACCACAGCGTCTGCTGGACGGCCCTTGGAGAAGATCCCCGGTCCAGGATCGACAACTACAGGATAGGGACGTTCGGAGTCGTGAACTCGCCACTTCTGTCCCGGAATGATGGGGGTGTCGCGATACCCCGGCCGTTGGCCATCGTCGATGGCACCGGCGAAGGCGGTGAAGAAGAATGCTGTAACGAAAAGCAATACCAGTGTGTTCTTGATCCGTATCATCCGAGTCACCTCCAGGATTCAGTAACGCAGACCTCCCCGGAGACCAGTTGGCGGCACACCGGCGGCAGGGTCTACCGGGCATCAGGATACGACACCACTGCCAGGGTCGGAACCCGCGCACTTCCGTCACCAGCCAGGCGTATACCGGCCCAGATGGGCTGCTTGGAGTCTCTCTCTGGCCCATGTATTAATCGTCGTCGCTATCGAAAGTGAGGTCGAATAGAGGCGATTCAGCCGATGTCTCTGCATCCATCTCTATCGACCTGGGGAGGAATCGATGCCGACCTGTGTACCCTCATTCATGCTGAGTCTTGTCATGGGTGTCCTGCTGACGATCGGTGCTGATGCACAACAGGACCCCACAGACACGCTCTCCATCGGTCAAGATCCGGCACACCAGGATGACGATGATCTGCTCGGCGGTGATCTTCTCGATGGAGATCTTCTGTCCGAAGACGAGTCTGAGCCTTCCGATTCACCACAGATTGATCCGGCGACGGAACACGCGCGTCTCTTCAAGGATAGCCGCTTCCCGGTAGCAGCAGAGTGTGCCACTTGCCATCCAGAGCAGTATCGGGAGTGGTCGGTGTCGCAGCACGCCTACGCACAGATGAGCCCAGGGGCTGCG
>Ga0310120_10000172_pt1 | contig 52672 bp, 44 predicted proteins | sample CB27_AW_983_MG_FD_203506 | JGI IMG/M metagenome (GOLD analysis project Ga0310120, IMG submission 203506) | Marine microbial communities from Western Arctic Ocean, Canada - CB27_AW_983 | ecosystem: Environmental > Aquatic > Marine > Oceanic | place: Canada: Western Arctic Ocean | collected...
AGTGAGACCGTGGTTGACCTTTGCACCGGAACAGCCGATTTAGCTGTGGCTTTGGCCAGAGATGTTCGGGGGGCTGAGTTTGTTATCGGTGTTGACTTTGCCAGAGAGATGCTTCGTCACGGGATGGCAAAGTTACGCGGAATGGAGCTTTCTGGTCGGGTTCAGTTGATACGTGGAGATGCATCACAATTACCAATCTCGACTGGTGTTGCTCATGCCGCGACAATTGCGTTTGGGATCAGGAACGTTGCGGACGTTCGAGCAACACTTGCAGAAGTGAGTCGGATTGTGAAGTCAGGCGGTCGCATCGCGATATTGGAGTTCAGTTTGCCGACACGGCTTCCGCTTTTCTGGTCTATCTACGCGTGGTACTTTCGCCGATTATTACCATGGTTAGGTAGATCTGTAACCGGACATGCAAGCGCGTACACTTATTTACCAGAGTCTATTGGAGCGTTTTATAGCCCAACTGATTTCAGCCAGCTCCTAGTTGACGAGGGGTTTGTGGACGTTCGAGTCGTCCCAGTCCAATTTGGTATTGTTCATCTTTACGAAGCACGGACACTATGAGTGTGGTGTTAAGAAACTGTGCTATTTTATTATAGGTCTGGAGCTTAGAAGAAGTTCCTCATGCATTTCGACTTCGAGGATCGTGGTTACGCAACACCGACTATCAGCTCCGCGATTTCGTGGCGTGAGCAGTTCTTAGTCTCTCTCTTCACTCATCTAGGTGTTTTGTTGATTGTGCTGTTTGTTCCACAGCACCTATTTACTAGAGAGGCTGAGAGTAGACAAGGAGAGGCGTTGTTCGAGGCCGACGAACTATTAGCCGACTTTCTACCGACAGATATTGATCGAGATCGGGCATTTATTTTCGTACAGCCGAGGGTCGATCTCGAAGCACTGAACGCTCGACCCGATATACCTTTTTCTGATCAAGATCGCCAAGCGCAATCCCCACTTCTTTCAGTTGATCCTCAAAATAGCTTTCCAAATGCGGAAGGCAATTCCGAAGCGTTCGTAGAGTCAGATGCTGAAGAGCTTGATGAAGTGCCACATATAGGGGTTCCCGCCGATTCTGACTCAGAGGATTCAACAGATACCCCTGATCAAGACCCGATGATTGATGAACGAATTGACGCTGATTTGGAAGCACCGTTGCCCTCGGAGAGTTCGGACGACGCGGGGGAAGAACTGGCGGCTCTAGAAGCGAATGAGGATTTGGCTTCCCTCGGAGTTCTCGAGAGTCGTCCGCCGATCGAACGGTTAATGGATCCGGACCCGTCAGACTCCGATAGTGATTTAGCGACTGACGGTTTGCTTGGGCGTGCCATGCGAAATCTCGATCAATATGTTCGCAGGGAAAGTTTTTCGAATCGCCATGGTGCAGTAGACCGATATGCTCCTTGGATTCAGTTTGATACTAAGGGAGTTGAATTCGGGCCATGGGTCCGGCGATTTGTTGCGCAGATTCGCCGTAATTGGTTTGTTCCATATGCGGCGCTAAGTATGCATGGACGCGTGGTCCTTACCTTCTTTGTTGATAAGGATGGAAATTTGACCGATCTGACCATCCTTCGACCGTCAATAGTGGATGCGTTTACTAACTCTGCGTTTAATGCGTTGAAAACCTCCAATCCAACACGACCGCTTCCTGAGGAATATCCAGACGACCAAGCTTTCTTTACGGTGACTTTCTTTTTTAACGAATCGCCGCCTGTTTAAGCTTTTAGTTGTCAATGGAGTTGGTCGTAATTGTCTCGTTGTGAGTGAATTAGTCGGCGAAGAGGTTGCGATCATTGGCTCGGCGATGTTATGCGATCTCTTTGATCGATCAGGATGACAAAGAGCACGGTGAGACCTCGATTAGTTTCCATTGTTGGGCAGACAGCAACTGGAAAGAGCGCGCTCGGATTGGCATTAGCGAAAAAATTTAACGGTGAAGTGGTGAGTTGCGATTCAACGGCTGTTTATCGCGGCTTTGATATTGGAACTGATAAGGTATCGGCGCGTCTTCAGCGCGAGGTGCCTCACCATCTCATTGATATTGCGGAGCCTACAGAAGTTTACTCGGCAGCGAGATATGCGCGGGATGCGAACGATGTCATCCGGGATATTAGTTCCAGGGGGAAGCTTCCAATCGTGGTTGGTGGAACTGGTTTGTACTACCGTGCACTTACGCGTGGTTTATTTCCTGGACCGGCGCGTGATGATCGAATTCGTTGTCAGCTGACCAGCGTCTCCCGTCGTAGAGGGGTTGAGGCCTTACATCAGATGGTAACGAATATTGATGAAGTCTCGGGCGAGCGAATTCAACCTCGTGATGAGAAACGACTTATTCGAGCTCTAGAAGTGTTCATTTTGACGGGACGATCTCTTACGGACCATTTTTCCGAGACACGCTCACTAATTGAAGACTATCTCGTGTTGGGTTTTGGTCTCCGATTAGATGCAGCAGATATTCGTAGGAGGGTCTCGGTGCGGGTTGAGAAACAGTTTGAAGCTGGGCTTTTAGAAGAGGTTAGACGTGCGTTGGTTTCGGGTGTTGAAGAGGATGCACATCCTCTTCAAGGTCTTGTTTATCGGCAAGTGGTTGAATTTTTTCGTGGTGTTCGGAATGAGCGATCGACTCGTGAGCTGATTGTTCAGGAGAACATTCGGTACGCCAGGCGACAGTTAATCTGGTTCCGTAAAGAGCCTAATCTGCGTTGGATTCTCGGGTCCGGGGAACACTGTGCTACCGTCGCGCAAGTGACCGCTTGTCTTCTTGAGGCGATTGAGCTTGATGCTGATTCGAAACGAACGGACTAATACAGAACAACAACGCACCGGGATGTTATTACACTGATGGTCTTCGAATTGGAGGGGCGAGCATAGACGCAACTGCTTCATCGATCGCAAACTGTTAAGTTGTCGGATTGGAGTGTTGGGGGCGGTATGCTAGTGGGGCATTGCCGATTGAAACTCCGGTGTTGGAAGGCGCGGGTAAAGCTCTAAAGGTTGTCATCGAGTTTTCCGGCGAAATGTATGTAAAGGTATGGAGTTGAGACTGTTTATGGCTCAAGGGGAAAGTTTCGAAAAATTGCGGGTCCAACTTGAAGCACGTGAGGCCGCAACTTTAGCGCCATGGGCTTCGAAAAGCAGTGCCAGCAGGGGACGGCAACATCCGGAGTCAGAAGATCCGGTTCGTCCTGCTTTTCAGCGCGATCGTGATCGAATAGTACATTCGAAAGCTTTTCGGCGTCTCAAACACAAGACTCAAGTGTTTTTTGCCCCGACTGGTGACCATTATCGAACACGATTAACGCACACCCTTGAGGTTTCTCAGATCGCTCGGACAATTGCAAAAGTATTAGCACTCAATGAAGAGTTGACGGAGGCTATTGCTCTTGGACATGACCTCGGGCATACACCTTTTGGACACGCAGGCGAGCGAGTCTTAAAGGGGCTCGTTCCTGGTGGTTTCAATCACTACGAGCAAAGTCTTCGCATTGTGGATGTTCTCGAACGAGAAGGCAATGGTCTCAATCTCTGCTGGGAAGTTCGTGACGGCATCGCGAAGCATTCGAAAGGGAAACAAGGATCGCCGGTAGGTGCTGGTATGCAGCGTCGTGCCGCGACCCTTGAAGGTCAGGTGGCACGCGTGGCCGATATCATTGCGTACGTGAATCATGACATCGACGATGCGGTACGTGCCGGCATCCTCGATCGGGAATCATTGCCGAAGCAGGCAGTTGATGTCCTTGGAAAGTCATCATCAGAACGAATCGGTCGGATGGTCACGGATGTTGTCGAAACAAGTGCAGCGAATGATGAAGTGTTACTGATAGACATGAGTTCTGAAGTGCTGGCTGCGACCCTTGAATTGAGATCATTTTTGTTTGGGACGGTTTACGAGAACGAGCTTGCTACATCGGAGTTGGGGAAAGCATATGGGATTCTGGAAGGTCTATGGGAGAGAATCCATGATGAGCCTATACGTTTTCTCGATTCGAGGACTCTTGAACGTGACGGCCTTGATGTTGCGGCGCGGGACTTTCTTGCTGGAATGACTGATCGATTTGCGATTAGTCTTTTCGAGGAATTGTTTGTTCCACGGCCGTGGGGCGGGACTGCTAAGTCGCGCATGCTATGATTAGAGGTTACTCATCGGCTAGATTTTGATGGTAGAGGAGATTCGTCCTAATGCGGAAGGCTCGATTCTTTTCGACCTTCGTACGGTCTATGGTGTTCGAGACAGAATTGACCGGTCATATCCGAGTTCTTTCTTTGAATCCATCCTAGATGATGATGGTTCTGTTGTTGAGTGCGTTTCTGTGGCACTGGGAATAGAAAAGGATGCTGATACTTATCGAATTAAAGGTCGTCTGGCTACAACAATTCGGTTAGGGTGCGGGAGATGTCTGGAACCTTATGAAGTCAGTATTGACTCACGAGTTGACCTGTTATTTCTTCCGAAGCCTGGGAATTCTGGAGAGGATGAATTTGAAATGTGTGATGAAGATCTCACAACCGCGTTTTACTCGGACGAGCAGCTTGATGTTGGCCAGCTGATTCGAGAGCAGTTGCGGCTTGAGGTCCCAATGAAGCCGCTATGCCGGGCAGGGTGTGGAGGTTTGTGCCCTGTTTGCGGAAAGAATATGAACACTGGTCGCTGTAGTTGCCAGAATACTTGGCATGATCCGCGTTTTGATGGGCTTCGGGTTTGGCTTGCCGAGGATCGTGGTAATGGGCGAAAGGAATAAGCGCGATGGCTAATCCGAAACGACGACATTCAAAGGCTCGGACCGCGAAACGCCGGTCCCATGATTCGATTGACATGGTTGGGCTTGGAAAGTGCCCGCACTGTCATGAGCCGAAACGTCCGCATGTGGTTTGTTCGTATTGTGGTTATTATAAAGGTCGGCAGATCAAAGCAATTAAGGAAGCATGACATTCTCTGGTCGCTAATGTTGGCTGTTGGTAAGGTGTTTTAACGGCGTCTATGAGAATTGCGGTTGATATTGGTGGTGGCGATTGTGCACCTGAAAATATCGTAACTGGTGCAGTGTTTGCGGCTCGGCAGCTTGGAGTTGGTCTTACATTAGTCGGGTCTCCTGACCGCATAGCAGATGAGTTGAGTCATCACAAAGATCTTGGAAGTCTTGACCTTCGTTCGATTCCAGCGACGGAAGTTGTTGGTATGAATGAGCAACCAGCGGCGGCGTTGCGTCGAAAACCAAGAGCGTCGGTTCAAGTTGCCGCAGAGGCCGTGGCTAGTGGTGAGGCGGCTGCCTTCTTTAGTGCCGGAAACACAGGTGCCACACTTCTTGCTGCGCGCTCTGCGTTTGGAATGGCTGAAGGAATAGACCGCCCAGCGTTAGCCGTGACCATTCCAACATCAGCCCGGGCTGCCGTGCTCCTTGATGTTGGTGCTACGGTTGATTGTCGAGCTAGAAATTTACTGGAATTTGCGATGATGGGGGTTGTGTACGCTGAGGCTTGCTTAGGAATTCTTTCTCCGAAAGTGGGCCTTTTGTCGATTGGACAGGAACCGAATGTTGGTAACGAGTTGACGCGTGATGCGTACCAATTACTTCGGTCAAGTTCAGTTAATTTTGTAGGTAATGTGGAGGCTAGAGACGTCTATGCGGGGCGTGTTGACGTAATAGTGTGTGATGGTTTTACTGGGAACATTGCGCTAAAAGTCAGCGAAGGTCTTGTGGAGGTCTCAGAGAAGCTCCTCAGCGAAGAATTTGAGCAAACTCTTGTGAGTCGGCTAGGTCGCTATTTTTCGCGAAGAGCATTACAGAATTACCGGCGCCGGGTCGATTATTCTGAATATGGAGGGGCTCCTCTGCTTGGGGTGGAAGGTTTGGCAATTGTGGGGCATGGCGATTCTTCTGCTAAGGCAGTTCGAAATGCGATTGGATTAGCTTTTCGCTGTGCGAGTGCAAACTTTGTAAGCAAACTAAGTGATGATGTTTACTCGCGGCTTCCGGGCGATTGTTGCACTTCACGGACTGTGTCATGATTGGTTTTGTGTTTCCTGGTCAAGGGTCGCAACAAGTGGGGATGGGGAAAATATTCTCCGAGACTTATGACATATGCCGGGAAACATTTGAACAAGCGGACGAAGCACTGGGAGAGCCAATTAGTCGCCTCTGTTTCGACGGACCGGAAGAGGGACTTAGATTGACAGAGAATACACAGCCAGCAGTGTTGGCGATGAGTGTTGCAGTTCACCGGCTCCTAAAATCTCGAGGATTTAGCCCAGATTTGGTGGCAGGTCATAGCCTGGGGGAATACTCGGCTAATGTGGCTGTCGGAACACTATCGTACGCTGACGCGTTGCGTACAGTTCGACGGCGTGGGATTTACATGCAAGAGGCCGTCCCGGTTGGAAAAGGAGCGATGGTGGCAGTGTTGGGGCTTGACGCCGAAATTGTTCGTCAGGCATGTGAAGAAGTAGCCGATGGGGAAGTGGTCAGCGCAGCGAATTTGAACGCTCCTGGTCAGGTTGCAGTTTCTGGAGAGAAAGGAGCTGTGACGAGAGCAGGCGTGCGTTCCAAAGAACTCGGTGCACGAAAAGTAGTAACTCTTCAGGTTAGCGCGCCGTTCCATTGTGAACTAATGCAGCCCGCGGAAGACAGACTGGCTCCGGAATTGCGTGCTCTTGTAGTTTCGGATCCGGTGGTTCCAGTAGTGGCGAATGTGGATGCGCAGCCAAAGAAAAGTGGGGTCGAGGCAGTCGAAGCCCTGATTCGACAGGTAACTGCTCCGGTTCAGTGGGAGTCAGTGGTCCACAGAATGATAGCGGATGGAGTGACGACTTTTGTTGAAGTTGGACCTGGAAAAGTTCTACGTCAACTTATTCGACAGATAACGAAATCGGTTAGGGTTACGCATGTAAACGATCTGGAAAGTCTTGAGGAGACGGAGTCGATATTGACTTCATGATGGCTTGAAGTAAGAGATTTTGGTATGAAGACGTTCTCGGGTCGAGTGGTTCTAGTAACTGGTGCGTCGCGAGGGATTGGCCGAGCGATTGCACTCCGCTTAGCCGAGTGTGGCGCCTCAGTTGTAGCCGGTGCAAGAGGTCAGCATGCCGACGGGGTGGCCGCTGAGGCTGCGTCAATGGGACGAACTATTGTAAGTGTGAATCTTGATGTGACGGATGCCGATGAGGTTCGTAATGCGGTTCAGTTGATTCTCCAGAAGTTTGGCCGAATTGACATTCTCGTAAATAATGCTGGGATAGCTCGGGACCAGCTTGCTTTGAGAATGAAGCCTGTCGAATGGGGAATAGTAATTGACACGAACCTGACGGCGGCGTTCACTTGTTGTCAGGCGGTGCTTCGTTCGATGCTAAAACAGCGTTCTGGTCGTATTATTAATGTAAGCTCGGTTGTTGGTCAGTCGGGAAATCCAGGACAGGCGAATTATGCAGCGTCAAAGGCCGGACTTGTTGGATTAACGAAATCTCTTGCACTTGAGGTGGCTTCACGTGGAATTACTGTTAACGCGGTGGCACCGGGGATGGTTGATACCGATATGACGTCAGAACTTGCTGAAAGCTCCAGAGATGCCCTTCTGGCGAGGATTCCAATGCGACGTATAGGTAGACCGGATGAAATTGCGTCGACAGTATGCTTTCTTGCGTCGGACGAAGCGTCGTATATTACTGGTCAGGTTATTGGTGTGAATGGTGGGATGTACATGTAGGAGGCTGGTTGCATGGCGGTTGCTGATAAGGTCAAGGAGATAATTGTTGAACAATTAGGGGTCGATGAAGAAGAAGTAACAGCGGATGCGTCGTTCGTTGAGGATTTAGGTGCCGACTCGCTCGACACGGTTGAGCTGGTTATGGCATTTGAAGAGGAGTTTAGTCTTGAGATCCCAGACGAAGATGCAGAAAAGATCACCCGCGTGAAGGAAGCGGTTGATTACATCGACGCGCACTCCAAGAAAAAGAAGTAGAGCAAATACGGAATCGGAGGGAGATAACGTTGGAAAGGCGGGTCGTTGTGACCGGGGTAGGACTAGTGTCTTCGCTTGGCCTCGGAGCCGAGGTCACGTGGGAAGCCCTGTGCGCAGGAAAAAGTGGAATCGCTGAAATTAGTCACTTTGACGCCTCGGCGTTCGCGTCTCGGATAGCTGGTGAAGTTAAGAATTTTGATCCACTGCAGTTTATGGACAAGAAAGACGTCAAGAAAATGGATGTCTTTATCCAGTACGCGATAGCAGCCTCTGAGTTCGCTTTGCGTGATGCTGGATTGTATGGTTCCCAGCCCCTTGGTAATGACGTTGGAGTCTATATTGCGTCGGGGATAGGTGGGTTCGCCACAATTGAACGGGAGCACATAGCTCTCTTAAAAGGTGGGCCACGAAAGATTTCACCATTCTTTATTCCGTCGTCGATTATCAATATGGCGTCTGGCCAAGTGTCCATTCGGTTTGGTGCGCGAGGACCTAACTCTGCGACTTGCACGGCTTGTTCTGCGTCAGCGCATGCCATTGGTGATGCATTTGAGCTTATAAGACGAGGCGATGCTGATGTAATGATCGCTGGAGGTTCTGAGGCTGCGATAACGCAACTTGGTGTTGGGGGATTTGCGGCGATGCGGGCGCTGTCGACTCGCAATGATGAACCTGAACGGGCGAGTCGTCCGTTCGATCAGGACCGAGATGGATTTATCATCGGTGAGGGTTCAGGTGTCGTTATTCTTGAGGAATTGAGTTGCGCTCAGCGCCGTGGCGTATCGATTTATGCAGAAATTGTCGGGTACGGCATGTCCGCTGATGCGTTTCATATGACTGCACCGGCGGAGGATGGTGCTGGTGCGGTTCGTGTAATGCAAGCTGCTCTTGAACAAGCGTCTGTGTTACCGAAAGAAGTTAATTACATTAACGCTCATGGAACTTCTACGCCGTATAACGACAGACTTGAGACGTTGGCAATAAAGAAATGTTTCGCGGAACACGCATCGGTATTAGCTGTATCTTCGACTAAGTCGATGACCGGTCATTTGCTAGGAGCGGCTGGCGGACTTGAAGCTGGTATTACTGCATTGGCCTTGCGTGATCAGCAAGTTCCTCCGACTATCAATTTGGAGACCCCCGATCCAGAGTGTGACCTCGATTACGTGCCAAACAAAACGAGAAAATTGTCCATTGAATACGCACTATCGAATTCATTTGGGTTCGGTGGTACGAACGCTAGCTTGCTTCTGAAGCGGTACGAGAACTTGTGAAGATAGCTGTCTGCGTGAAACAGGTCGTAGCACGTGATTGGCCGCTCCGTGTTGATGAGTCCGCCACGTGGGTTCGCGATAGTGACGCGAGCTTCGAAATGAATGAGCCGGACGCGTATGCGCTGGAGGAAGCCCTTCGGTTAAAGGAAAAGCACGGTGGCGAGGTGGTTGTGTGTTCCGCTGGTCCCGGTCGCCTTCGACAGGTTATTCGTGAGGCGCTCGCTCGGGGAGCAGATCGTGCGATTCACGTAGAGGATGACGTGTTGGCGACAGCGGATGCAAGTCTTGTTGCCAGAGCGCTTTCATCGTCACTACGTAAAGAGAATTTTGATCTCGTGCTGACTGGGTTGCAGTCGGATGATCAAGGATTTGGACAGACTGGTGTTGTTCTGGCCGAACAGATGGGTTTGCCTCATGCCACCATTGTTATGGAAGTCGATGTAGACGAGGTTGAGCAAGGTCGAATTCGGGTAAAGCGAGAGCTCGAAGCTGGATGGTTTCAGTGGATGTCAATGGCGACCCCTGCTCTTTTGACGATCCAAAGTGGTATAAACCAACTCCGGTATGCCACATTGAGAGGGATTATGGCCGCAAAGAAGAAGGAAGTAAGGACAGAATCCTTCAATGACGTGTCTGAAGCGAGCTACCGAATCGTTGGACTCCACGCACCAGAAAAGAGCAAGAAAACCCATTTCGTAGAAGGGACGCCAGCCGAGTCGGCGGCGACACTTGTACGCCTTTTGCGCGAGGAAGCTCGGGCTCTTAGATAAGGAAATTTATGTTGCTGGTGGTTGCAGAGCAGAGGAGCGGTTCACTCAATCCGGTAACCTTGGAAACCATTGCAGCTGCTCAGACGCTTCAACAACCCATTTGCGTAGCCGTCGTAGGTTCGCACGTAGGGGACGTTGCTCTCGAATTGTCCAGTTGTGATGTTTCGGAGGTGCTAACGATCGACGATGTCGCCCTCGAACCTTATACGTCGGATGGTTTTGTAGTGGCATTGTCTCAGGTTGTTGAACAGGAACGACCTGAAATGGTGCTATTTCCGCACACATATCAGACTCGAGATTTTGCTCCAGCTTTGGCGAGTCGTTTAAAGAGTTCCCTGATTGCTGACTGTGTTGGCGTTACTTCTAAGGACGGTAAGCTTTTACTTTCAAGACCTATGTTTCAGGGCAAGTTCGTTGCGGAAGTTGTTCCCGTTGGCACGGCTCCCCACTTTGTGAGCTTCCAGATAGGTGCATTTCGCGCCGATTCTCTAAAGCGAGTAACGAATGCGGTGAAAACGAGGGAGATTTCGGTGTCGGTGGATCCATCGGCCATTCGCCAGCGTCCTGAAGACCCATTTAAGGAGGCTAAACAGGCGGTCGACCTTACGCAGGCAGAGCGGATCGTGGCTGTTGGTCGCGGCATCAAAGGAGAGGAGCATTTGCCACTGGCACAGGACTTGGCCAAAGCGCTTGGCGGCGAATTGGCGGCTTCTCGACCTATCTGTGATTCTGGCTGGTTACCGATGGATCGACAAGTGGGGAGTTCTGGTCAAACTGTTGCGCCAACGCTCTATTTAGCACTTGGTATCTCTGGAGCTATTCAGCACCTCGTTGGGATGAAGGGTTCGCGAACTATCGTCGCCATCAACAAAGACGCTGATGCACCGATTTTTGAAGTGGCTGACTACGGTATCGTTGGTGACTTGTTTGAGATAGTTCCCGCGTTGGTTGCAGCTTTGGGGGATTGAACTGGAAAGAGAAATCCTTGAGGTTGATGTACTAATTGTCGGCGGCGGACCAGCAGGCCTTTCTGCTGCCTATCGCATAGCTAAGATCAATCAGGAGCGTGGAGGAGACCCACTAGCGGTTGCCGTGGTTGAAAAAGCCACGGATGCGGGCGGACACATGCTTTCTGGTGCCGTCCTTGACCCTTCGGCTCTTTACGAACTTATTCCAGAATGTGAGTCGCTTGGTGCCCCGCTCGAAACACCAGTCAGTGAAGACCAGATCTACTTTTTGACTGAACGCTTGAAGATTCCTTTCCCTTTTACGCCACCGCCGCTCCGTAATCATGGAAACTTTGTGGTCTCGCTCAATCGTTTTGTGAAATGGTTAACTGACCAGGTGGAAGCGATTGGCGTAGATGTATTTCATGGATTTTCTGGCAGTGAACTTCTGTATGAAAAGGACCGCGTGGTCGGGGTTAGAACGGGTGACCGCGGGGTTGATCGTAATGGGCACCATAAGTCGACTTTTGAACCAGGCGTTGATATTCGAGCAAAGGTCACAATTTTGGCCGATGGTGTACGGGGCAACCTCACCAAGACATTACTGCGTAAGTTTTCGCTGGACAGAGGTTCCATTCCTCAGGTCTACGCGATTGGAATAAAAGAGCTTTGGGAATTACCAGAGGACCGCGTTGGTCCAGGAACCGTCATACACACGCTGGGATATCCGCTGGAGTTCAGAGAATTTGGAGGCGGTTTTATCTACGCGCTTCCGAATGGAACGATTTCAGTTGGATTTGTTGCCGGACTTGATTATCGAGATCCGTTGTTCGACCCGCATGTGGCATTCCAGAAATTTAAGCAGCATCCACTGGTGGCTGAATTGCTGTCCGGTGGGCAGATGATTCGATACGGTGCGAAGGCGCTTCCCGAGGGTGGATGGCACGCCATCCCCAAGTGTTATGTCGATGGAGCGCTGGTGATTGGAGACGCAGCTGGATTTCTTAATTCGATGCGTCTAAAAGGAATCCATCTCGCGATGCGGAGTGGAATTTGCGCCGCAGAAACCGCGTATGATGCTGTTAAGGCGGAGGATGTATCTGGAAACCGTTTGTCACAATATGCGCATCTGGTGGAGTCGGGGCCGATCAAACGCGAACTCCACCCAGTTCGAAATGTACATCAAAGTTTCGCCTCTGGTTTAGTGCCTGGGCTGCTTTATTCTGGTTTGTCTCTCGTGACCGGTGGTTGGTGGTTTCGAGATCCTATGCCTGGTCATTTCGGACACGTTCGAATGCAGAAATTGAGCTCGCGTGTTGACCAGGCGAGAAGTAAGAGGACGTCAGGAGTATTGGTAGACCGAAAATTGACGTTCGATAAACTGACGAGCGTTCACTATTCGGGAACTCGACATGTTGAAGACCAACCGTCACATTTACACGTACTCGACACGGATATTTGCCGGACGAAATGCTTTGAGGAATATGGCAATCCATGCACGCGGTTTTGTCCGGCTAATGTCTACGAGATGATTGATGTTAGTCAAGGTGACAGTAAGCGTCTGCAGATTAATGCCTCGAACTGTGTTCACTGCAAAACTTGCGACATAATGGATCCATATCAAATAATTGATTGGGTCCCGCCTGAAGGCGGCGGTGGTCCGCGATACGAAGGTTTGTGAGGCCGCCAACCCACTCGACGACGACTCTTTCGAGAAGCCAGCTTGTTCTGGCGTCAGTGATCGCTTCCGTTGTCTACCCAGTAGTCTGGCTTTTGGGCCGAACGGTCCGTTGGACTATCTGCGGATATCAAAATTACGAAGAAGTTAGAAGAATTGGGCGGCAGCCAATTTTTGCGTTTTGGCATGGTCGGATTCTTACCTCAACATATTTTTGGCGTCGGCGAAATATCGTCGTGATGACGAGCGCTAACTTTGATGGTGAATGGATCGCACGGATCATCGAGCGGTTTGGATATGGGACAGCTAGAGGGTCGACCTCGCGAGGTGGTCATCGCGCGCTCTCGAAATTACGTAGCGAAATGCGGGCTGGATATCCGGCCGCATTTACGGTCGATGGCCCTCGAGGTCCTTTTCGATCAGTTCAACTTGGCGCAGTATGGTTGTCTAGGTTGACTGGGAATCCGATAGTGCCGTTCCATATTGAATGTGATCGTTACTGGTCCGTTCGTAGCTGGGATCGTGCCCAGATTCCGAAGCCGTTTGCCCGTGCGGTAATCAGTATCGGGAAGCCGATTTTTGTGCGAAGTGTCGATGATTCTGACCAGCTTGAGGCTACGCGTAAGACGCTTGAGGAGGCACTTTACGACGAATTGAGGCGCGCTGAGAGAGAGCTTGGAAAGGCAGATAGAGGAGTATGCGGTCGTGAATAACGATGTGTTGGTTATTTGCTCCGATCGTTTCGAGCAGCACATAGCTCCGGCCGGACATCCGGAACGTCCTGAGCGCGCTAGTGTGATGGCTCGTGTTGCGGACCGGTGGAGTGCAAGTGGCGGCCGACTAACTGAACCATCTCCAGCCTCGACAGAAGCGTTGTGCCGTGTTCACTCTGCTGCTTATGTTGAGGCACTAATGGCGACGGTTGGTCAAAATGTTCGGCTTGACCCTGATACTTATGCCTCTCCTGACTCTGAATCGGTTGCGCGACTTGCCGCGGGCGCAGCGGTTGCGGCTGTCGACCACGTACTTGAGAATAATTCTGTTGCCTGCGCTTTTGTAAGACCGCCGGGGCATCATGCAGAGGCGAAGCGCGCCATGGGGTTCTGTCTCTACAATAATGTCGCCGTTGCGGCAGCCGATGCGTTGGACCGTGGTCTAGACCGTGTTGCGATTGTCGACTATGACGTGCACCACGGCAATGGCACGCAGTGGATTTTTTATGATGATCCTCGGGTGCTCTATGTTTCGACTCACCAGTATCCATTTTATCCAGGAACTGGGTCAGCCGAAGAGGTTGGCATGGGAAAAGGACGTGGTTTCACGGTCAACATTCCGTTGGAGGCCGGTGCTACGGATGCAGACCTTGACCTTGTGTTTCGCAGAGCTGTGGTGCCGATCTTGACGGCATTCGACGCTGACGTGGTGTTGCTTTCAGCAGGTTTTGACGCGCATTTTAATGACCCGCTCGGTGGGATGCGCGTGTCCACGAGCGGCTTTGGCACGTTGACTCGCCGCCTCCGTGAAGTGGCTCGGCAATGTAGTCGCGGCCGCATGGCGATTGTTACGGAAGGCGGGTACGATCTTCAGGCGCTTGAGGAGTGTCTTGAAATGACACTATCCGTGTCCAGTGAAGACACACCGCTGACAGAGGCCGCAATAGCAGGGGACACACCTGCTGGAGATGCATCACTTTCGGTGGTTATTCCCGCACTCAGAAGTTTTTGGCCTACACTATAGCGGTGGCTGACTGATCCGTCAGCGTTTTTCTAGATTTGATTCAGTGCGCGATTACGACCCTCAGGCAATTGAAAAAAAATGGCAGGACCGATGGACTGCCCTTCGGGCATTCGAGGTCACTGAGGACCCATCTCGTCCGAAGTACTACTGCTTGGTAATGTTTGCTTATCCATCCGGCCATGCTCACGTCGGACATGTGAGAAATTACATGATCGGCGATGTCATGGCTCGCATGAAGCGGATGCGAGGCTATAACGTGCTGCATCCCTTTGGGTGGGATGCGTTCGGGTTGCCGGCTGAAAATGCTGCAATTAAGCATGACACTCATCCCGAAAAATGGACTCGCGAAAACATTGCCCACATGAAAAGCCAGCTGCAGCGGTTGGGAATCGGTTACGCATGGGAACGTGAATTTGCTACGTGTGATAAGTCCTACTACAAATGGAATCAGTGGTTGTTCCTGAAGATGTACGAACGTGACTTGGCGTATCGAAAGAAATCTTCCGTTAATTGGTGCTCGAGTTGTCAGACAGTGCTTGCGAATGAACAGGTCGTGGACGGTGGTTGTTGGCGGTGTGGCACGGACATCGAGCCGAGAGACCTCGAACAGTGGTTTCTTCGGATCACTCAGTACGCCGACGAGCTGCTTGAGAGAACTGACGAATTGAAGGAGTGGCCCTCGAAAGTGCTGACGATGCAGCGGAACTGGATCGGGCGTTCAGAAGGAACGCTGGTGAAATTTCCTCTCATAGGGGCGGACGCAGTAACGGAGCTCGTGGATGAAAACATTGAGATTTTTACCACACGAGTCGACACGATTTATGGAGCAAGCTTTGTCCTTCTAGCGCCCGAGCATCCGCTGGTCAATCGCCTTGCTGCCGAGAGTCTAGATGAGAATGGTTTTCGGGACCGAGTAGGACAGTTTCGCGCAATTGATCGGATGGAGCGATTAACCGGAAAGATTGACAAGGCAGGGTTCGATACCGGTCGTTTTGTGAAAAATCCGTTCAGCGGTGAAAAGGTCCCAGTTTGGATTGCCAACTTCGTGCTGGCCGACTATGGAACGGGAGCCATCATGGCCGTGCCCGCTCATGATGAACGGGACTTTGAGTTCGCGAGTAAGTACGCACTGCCGATTCGTGTTGTCGTACGCGCGAATGACAGTGAGCCTTCGACAGACGGCAATCCCAAGGCTGCGTTCTCAGAATACGGTCAGCTAGTTGGATCAGGTAAGTTCACGGGATTGTCTAGTTCGGAAGCGTCTGTGTTGATGACACGGGAGGCTGAGGAAGGTGGTTTTGGTAAGTCTGAGGTGCAGTATCGCTTAAAGGACTGGGGGATTTCTAGGCAGCGGTATTGGGGGACACCAATCCCCATTATCTATTGTGAGTCCTGTGGAGCGCAGCCGGTTCCATACAGCGAGCTTCCGGTGGAACTTCCGACCGTTGATGTGTTTTCTGGACGTGGCGATTCGCCGCTTTCTCAAATAACTGAATTTGTTGAGACCGTCTGTCCGAAATGTTCCGGTCCCGCGCGTCGGGAAACAGATACGATGGACACATTTGTTGATTCTTCGTGGTATTTCTATCGGTATTGTGATCCGAAGAATGACGATGAGCCATTTCGTCTATCGAAGGCAAGCTACTGGACTCCAGTTGATTTTTACATCGGCGGCGTTGAGCATGCGATTTTGCATTTGATCTATTCTCGATTTTTTTGCAACGTTGCTCGTGACCTTGGATTGATTCAGCATGATGAGCCATTTACGCGCTTGTTGACGCAAGGGATGGTCTTGCGAAATGGCGCTGTTATGTCAAAATCGAAGGGCAATGTCGTTGATCCGGATGCAATGACGGCGGCATATGGCGCGGATGCGCTTCGGCTTTATGAGATGTTTGTCGCCCCGCCTGAGAAAGAGATTGAATGGACGGATGCGGGCTTGGAGGGTAGCGCGCGTTTTCTTGGTCGTGTGTGGCGATTGGTGATGCCGTTCGTCGACGTGTTTAAGTCAGGGAAAGTTGGATTGCCAGATGGTCTTGAGTTACGAGATACCGAACGGTCTCTCAGAGGTAAGGTGCACGAGACAATTCAACGTGTTTCTACTGATTTGGACCCGAGGGTCCACCTGAATACCGCTATTTCTGCTCTGATGGAACTGGTAAACGAAACGTATTCGTTCTGCGAGAAAGCTGGAATCGGACCATTTGCGAAAAACGACAACCGTAATCTAGAACCGGCTTGTCTGAGTGTGACGAAGGAAGCTATTGAGGCTCTGATTTTGATGTTGGCTCCATTTGTACCGCACATATCTGAGGAACTATGGGAATCGATTGGCCACGAAGATGGTATTCAGGTGGCAGGATGGCCGTCTTTTGACCCAAATGTGGCTAAGGCCGACACGCTAGTGTTGCCGGTTCAGGTCAATGGGAAAGTTCGAGCACGGATATCGGTCGATGCTGATTTGCCTGAAAATCAACTTCGTCAGTTGGCCTTGGAGCACCCGCAGGTGCAGAAGTATACGAAGGGCAAGGAGATTCACCGGGTCGTTGTCGTTGGACAGAAAATGGTTAGCGTGGTCGTTAAGTAGCGGAATATTCGTTACAGGAGTGTTTTGATGCCAGATTCTACAATCCGGAGAACGGTGCTGCGTCGGGTCGTACTCGGGTCGGCGTTGGCGAGTCTGCTTGGAGTGTCTACTTCATCCTGTGGTTACACGCTGGCCGGGCGCGGGACATTCTTGCCGGAATACATCGAAACGATAGGTATTCCAATGTTTGAGAACAACACACCTGTGTTTGAGGTTGAACAACTGTTGACACAAGAAGTGAGGTCGTCTTTTATTGCGCGCGGATCGTACCGCGTCCAGGCAGATGCTTCTGGTGCTGACGCGGTACTATCTGGTGTCATTAGCGAAATCACGATTTTGCCGGCGAGTTTTAGTGCAGACCAGCAGGCATCGCGCTATGTGTTTACCCTTACGGCACGAATTTCATTTGTTGACCAGACGACGAATGAAGTGATATGGGACAATCCGGCATTGGTATACAGTGACGAATATGACGTCGCTGGTGCCGGAAATGTTGGAGACGTCTCGACCTTCTTTGGCCAGCGTTCAAATGCCGTTGAAAGGGTAGCGACGGATTTTGCTACCACAGTCGTCAGTTCAATTCTTGAAGCATTCTAGTGAAGGTCCTGACGCCATCCTCGTTGAGGAAACAGATCGCTGATGGTTCCGTTGAATCAATTTACGTAGTGCTTGGCGATGATGAGTACGAGAAGATTGAGCTTGTCACCGAGTTTGAGAGTATTGTGGAGGAAAGCCTGAGAGCTTTCAACGTGGAACGATTTTATGGCGGAGAAGGATCTTTAAGGAATGCTCTTGATGCAGCTCGCACAGTTCCGATGCTGGCGCAGCACCGAGTCGTGACCATATTGCGGGCAGAACGGTGGCTTCAACCAAAGAGAGAGAGCCGCGCCGCGACGCAGGACCTTGAAGCACTCGAGAATTATCTCGACGCTCCAGTGCAACATTCGACGCTTGTGCTTGTGGTCAATGACTTCGACCAACGAAGGCGGATCAGTAAACGCCTGCAAAAAAAAGCCACTGTTGTTCGCTGTGGTGAACTTCACGACGTGACTGATGCTAAGCGTTGGGTGATGGCCAAGTGCAAGGCATCTGGGAAAAATTTTGAACCTGCAGCCGCCCAAGTGCTTGCTTCAACAGTAGGCCCGAATGTTGGACGACTTCGTCGAGAAATTGAACGGGTCCTGTTGTACGCGACTGAGCAGGAGATAGTCACGGTGGACGCTGTCAGAGCCGTCGTAGGACCAGCTGTTTCTCATGACGACTGGGCAGTTACTCGGGCTATCGAAAAAGGTGCGGGTGATGTTGCACTGCGAGAAATTGGACTGGCGCTGGATTCAGGAGTTGCACCTCAACTTCTACTTGGTCAGTTGGCATGGGTAACTCGTTCTCGTCTCTCTTCTGGCAGAATTCCGTCCGCTGTTGATGCCGTGATGCGGACGGACCTGGCTCTGAAACGGTCAGCGGGTGAGCCTCGTGTCCTGCTAGAACGGTTAGTTGTTGAACTCTGCGGTTTGTCGAAGAAGCACTAGAACGTTTGTCGATTTCGATTTAGGTTGAGCTGGCTTCGCTGACACCGTTCTGGGTAAGAAGCGACTGAAATCGCTTAGTAAGCCTCGACTTGTAACGTGATGCGGTGTTGGAATGAATAATCCCTTTGCTCGCGATGCGATCAATCATACCGAATGTGCTGTTAAGCTGCTCTCTCAGTCCGTCAGTATTGCCCGCGCCGTCAATTGCAGAACGAATGGTCCTGATGGAGCGACGCATTCGGGTCCGCATATGGCGGTTACGGTCGCGTCGCTTTAGACTTTGCTTGTGTGCTTTTATAGCGGATTTATGATTAGCCAAGCGTGAACTATAGCCGGTGATGGCTGTGTGAGGCAAATGTAATGTCTTCACGGGCGAAGTGTTTCGTTCGTGGTGACATGTTATCTTCTTGGTCTGAACCCCCAAGCCTTGTTCAGGAGTCCACTGTGTCTGAAAATGAGACGAAAACCACGCATAGTTTCCAAACGGAAGCTCGGCAATTATTGGATCTGATGGTTCATTCCTTGTACTCGAACAAGGAGATAGTTCTGCGAGAACTGATATCGAATGCATCAGATGCGTGTGACAAGCTTCGATTCGAAGCTCTAACTGACGGCGACTTGCTGGCCGATGATTCTGAATTGAGAATCCATGTCAGTTTTGATGAGCAGGCCCGCACCGTTACCGTGTCTGACAATGGCGTAGGCATGTCAGAGCAGGAAGTGATCGACCACATAGGCACGATTGCAAAATCCGGGACGCGTGAGTTCGTCAATCGGTTGACCCGAGAGGGGAGCGAGGATACCCAACTGATCGGACAGTTCGGTGTTGGATTTTACTCCTCTTTCATTGTTGCTGGGCGGGTAGTGCTTTCGACTCGTCGCGCGGGAGTTGGACCCGATGAAGCCGTATGCTGGGAGAGTGCGGGTGAGGGAGAATACACGATTGAAACTGTTTCGAAGGCGACGCGTGGAACGGATGTAACGTTGTTTCTTAAAGAGGGTGAAGACGACCTTCTTTCAGGCAGCCGCCTCAGAACCATTATTCAGAAGTACTCAGACCACATAACGCTTCCGATTGTTATGAAAAAGGAGGCGGTACCAGGGAAACAATTGGATGCCAAGGCTGTAGACGCAACCGAAAAAGTGAACCAGGCGTCAGCGTTGTGGACGAGGGCAAAGGCAGATATATCCGAAGAACAATACCAAGAATTCTATAAGCATGTGGCGCATGACTTTGACATATCTCTTGCATATACGCATGCCAAAATAGAGGGTCGACAGGAATTTACGGTTCTGCTTTATATTCCAAAGCGGCCGCCGTTCGATCTGGGCGATCGCGAACAGCGACACGGCATCAAACTCTACGTCCGACGTGTTTTTATCATGGACGGTTCGAAGGAGTTAATGCCGAGTTATCTGAGATTTGTTCGTGGATTAATAGACTCGAATGATCTTCCTCTCAATGTGTCGCGAGAAATATTGCAGCAGTCGCAGGATGTCGAAGCTATTAAGACTGCAGCTGTTAAGCGAGTCCTAGGTTTACTCGAAGAGTTATCCAGCAATGATTCTGAGAAGTACTTGGAGTTCTGGCGCTCGTTCGGACGTGTACTGAAGGAGGGTGTTGGTGAGGACTTGGGAAATCAGGGTCGACTCGCAAAGCTGCTCCGTTTCTCCTCAACAGATAAAGATAGACCTGATCAAACGGTATCATTTGATGACTATATCGAGCGAAGCAAGCCTGGTCAGGAGAAAATTTATTATGTGACAGCTGACAGTTTTGCTGCCGCGAAGAATAGTCCACACCTTGAAGTATTCAAGAAAAATGGGATCGAGGTTCTCCTGCTGCACGATAGAGTGGACGAATGGCTCGTCGCTCATCTGACTGAGTTTGAAGGAAAGACTCTCGAGTCAGTTGCGAAAGGCGATCTTGACCTTGGTGGTCTGTTAGATAGTGAATTTGAGGAGAAACAGCAACAGGAAGCTGAGCATGATTTTAAGATTATTGTCGAGCGTATGCAGAAAGCCATCGGTGAAAAAGCGACAGCTGTGCGACTTACACATCGGTTGACAGAGTCACCCGCCTGTTTGGTAGCCGAAAAGGATGGAATGAGTGCAAATCTTGGGCGTATATTAAGAGCCGCTGGACAGGTGGTTTCGAGTACGCCACTCATACTTGAGATTAATCCGTCACATCCGATCGTTTCGCGTCTCAAAGACGAGACAGATGAGGCGCGGTTCAAGGATTGGAGTCATATCCTTTTTGACCAAGCTATGTTGGCGGAAGGCGGGCAACTTGAGGATCCATCAGGGTTCGTGAAGCGGCTGAATGAATTAATGCTTCAAATGAGTGGCGGATCGAAATCAAGAATCTGGACGCCTGGGGACTAGGTTTCTTGACGCTTCCGTATCCGGTCAATTTTTTTGTCACGATCGGTCACAAATCGTGCAAGTTCTCGATGGAAGTTTGTTTCCAGTTCTTGTCGAGCGGCCGGTTCGAAAGTAGTCGCCATTGCGGAGTTATGGAGGATCTTGCATTCTGCGACCTGTGCTTGATAGATAGCCCTAGCTTCAGCGATTGCCTCGACCTGTGAACTGTCCAGTTCGACCGTTTTATCTCCCGACGCTTTGTCTTGCTGTTGAAGCTTCTCCATGGCAATTTCGATGGCACTCTTAGGTTTATTGTTTTGCACGTGTGCTCCTTGCGAGTTTTGACGGTATTTTCTCTAGTGTTTTACGCTAGCGAGATAAGACAAGTGGCAGAAAAGTAGGGGATACGGACACAAAGTGACAGAGCGACGCAAAGTCTAGCTAATGAAGAGTTCATAGTTAGGTTGAAGTGGTCAATTTGGGTGAAGTGCTACGTCGTGAGTCGGAAAAACGAAAAACTGACTTGAGACTTGAGTATACAAGCCACCGGTTATGGGTTGCTGGCTGCTTGTTCTTCGGTTCTCGCGCCTCGTAATAAGTTTTCCATGCCATAGTTACCTTCATGGCAGGCGTATTCGAAAAGTGGTAACTCGCTGTGGTTCATCGGGAGTCGACCACTAAATGAGCGTGTGAAACTTTCGCTGTCGTTGACCGTAAATTCGTAAAGGAGTGTGTTTTCGCTAATTCGAGTGAAACGCTCGACGAGATGTAACTGTTCAGCTGTGCCTAAGGCAAGTCCTGTGAGGCTCAAGCTCGCCGTTTTGTTCGTGAAGTTCTGAGTGTCAACGACAAGCGTGTCTCCTTCCCATCGGCCTCGGGAACTTCCCATCCATTGACGTATACCTTCCGAGAGCACCGGACGTCCGTCGATAGGAATGACACGTACGTCGTGGTTCATTTCGAGAAGAAGAACGACAGCGTCTGGGGTCTGAAAAATCTGAACATTGTTGTTATAGCCGCCTGGAAGGAGAGGGGGGCCAGTGCTGAAACCAAGAAGACAGCGCTCGGCGAGTCCCCGTTCTTCCGGTCCAGCTGTGCCGAATCCGCCGACCCGGATTCTGACCGGTTGGCCATCGGTGGAAACACGGATTTCTTCTTGACGTTTGGCCTCTGCAGTCAACGCTGGAATACGGCCGTTCGCTGGGTCGACGATTAGAGCCGTTTGGTTAAGTGCCGTAGCTCGTGCGCGGTCGGTCCAGGCTGCTTGACTGTACCCCCCCACTTCTCCTGGTGGGGGAGGAAGGTCTCTGGCCAGTGCTTCCTCGTGAAGCTGTCCGGCGAGCGTCGCGGCTTCCTCGTTAGACAAAGTCGCTTTGTCTGCAAACTCTTCCGGGCGTTGTAATGGCGTAAAGGTCCAATAGTCCCAGATGCCACCAAGGTCTGGGTCGTCCCAACTGGTCTTGGGATGTTCTGATTCCTGTGCCACGATATTTTCTGGCACCAAAGCAAGAGACGCTAGGCAGATCAGCGCGATTGGGAGCGCCGATCGAAGGGTTGATATCAAAGTATGCTCAGTCATCTTTAGTTCCTTTGAACACGTGGCTCTCATTACGTGTCTTCCTGTCGAAATAATAGTTATCAATACGTTCCGAAAAATCGATATTCGACGCTCTTTCCGGCGCAATGCATAACGATGTTCAGGCAACTATGAGTCAAGAATCGATGTAGCGACTGAGCGCATTAACGGGTGGCCATTGGAGGAGGTGGTGGGTACCAGTCTCCGCTACGGAACTCGATTGAGTCACCTTGAAGTGCATCGATGAAATTATTAATGGTGGTAGCTGTGTCTTGTACTCCATGAGGGAAAGGTTCCTGTTGATTACTCAGCCACCGCGCGTGGGGTTGGTCGTAGTGATTAAGGTATACAACTTTTGGCATAAATGTCTTTACGCATTCGGCGACTGGTGTTGGACGCATGCGGTCGACAGGGAGATTCATCGGCATAAAGGCCACGGTGATATCGCGGAGGGCTTGGATTTCAGGGACGCATTCTCCTACCCCCGAGAAGAAAATTCGTTTTCCTGCGAGAGTAACTATGTATCCATTTGCCTCACCTTTTGGATGCAGTGGTGCTCCTGGTGTCATGTCGTAGGCGGGAACAGCTTCTACTGGTACCCCTGAAAAGACACGGCTTTCTCCGTTTTCGAGTACATGTCCGTCAGAAAAACGCTCGTATGCTGATGCTGTTAACACAATCGATGTATTCGGTTTTCGGAGCCGTTCGATTGCTACTGGATCAAGGTGGTGACCGGGGTCATCCGTTACCAAAATTAGGTCAGCGGCTTTGGCTTGAGAGAGATCCCCAACGCTCCATGGGTCTACGTGAATAACGGTGCCAGCATGTTCGACTTGCACGCTCGAGTGAATGATTGGCGTAATGATGATGTCGCCATTGTCAGTCTGAATACGGTGCTTCGGTTGCGCGGATAGTGCTACGAGGCTCACGAAGAGCGACGTAGCAAGCATCAGGAACATCGACAGTCGCATCGAACACCTACCTTTAGATTGGATCTTCGAAGAAGCATACAGTTGAACTGTAGACTGGATCTTACCAGTTGCTAGTGCCAACAAAAGAGTTCTCTTGGAAAGGAACACTGATACCGCGTGACTATCAAAATTTATCCTGGAATTAACAACTGCAATCTGCGCTTGGAAAGAAAACCGATGAACACCGATTCATGTCCAATCGGCTATGCTCAGACTCGGTTATGATGAGATTTATGGAACGAAAAGTATGGTATACGGTGTTCTGATCGCGTATTTCGGGGTCTTGCTTCTATTAGGCTTGCTTGCCTCAAGACGGGTTGAGTCGCTCAGTGATTATTATGTGGGGGGGCGACGTCTTGGCTATTGGGTGGCAGCCTTTTCTGCCCATACCACTGGCGAATCTGCTTGGCTGTATCTCGGATTGACTGGTCTTGGGGCAGCGGTCGGATTAAGCGCACTATGGGTAGTAGTCGGAGAGGTATTAGGGGTCTGTGTCGCCTGGTTCCTTATGGCGCCCTCCTTTAAGCGAGCTGCCGATCGGTCAAGCTGTATCACCATCCCTGATTACCTCGTTGATCGATTTTCGTTCGCATCAGATTCTTCGACCGCTGTCAAATTGATTCGACCAGTGTCCGCTGCGGTGCTCGTTTTGTTTGTCACAATTTATGTGAGCGCTCAGATTGATGCTACAGGACAGGCTTTCGAAAAATTCTTGGATTGGAATTACTACGCTGGAGCGATTGTAGGGTTTGGCATTGTGGTGACTTATACATATGCGGGTGGCTTCTTCGCGGTTGCTTGGTCTGATTTTTTTCAGGGGCTATTGATGCTTGTGGGTCTCGTGTTGTTGCCATTGTCCGCGGCTTTGGCTATTTCTGTTAGAGGTGACGGGCTTGGACTCGATCCAGTTTTCTTGAACATATGGGGGACAGATGGTCTGACATTTTCAAGTTTACTTACGATAATAAGTTACGCGGCTATTGGAATAGGTTTTCTTGGTTCTCCTCAGGTGTTCGTTCGATTTATTGCCATTCGCGACCAGCTGCAAATACGGTCTGGACGTTGGGTGGCTGTGATCTTTACTTTAATAACAGACAGTGGCGCAGTTCTTACTGGATTGCTAGGTCGGTCTCTGTTGGTCGGCATGGACGGCGATTTTTCCGCTACGCTCGGCGTCAGTGGCGAGTCGGTATTGCCGATGCTAGTCGAGCATCTGTTTCCTCCAATAGTGGTTGGAGTGTTTATTGCTGCCGTGCTCGCTGCTATTATGTCGACCATCGACTCTTTGCTCATGGTTGGGTCAAGTGCTGTTAGTCGAGACATTTACCAGCAGACCTTCTACCCGAAGATAGACCGTGTTTCTCTGATTGGTTTCTCACGCAGAATTACGCTAATCCTCGCAGCAGTAGCTCTTGCAATCGCGGTGATGGTGGCTACGCTTGCTCCTGGGAGAACAGTTTTTTGGTATGTCATTTTCGGATGGTCTGGTATCGCCGCTACGTTTTGTCCAGTCATGATCTTGTCATTATTTTGGAGGCGGTACAATGCGAAAGGAGCCTTAGCGACAATGCTGGCTGGGTTAATCGCCGTGCCAGTTTTTAAGTTTCTAGTGCCACTGTTGCCACGGTTTGGACCATTGCTTGCGCGAGCAGAAGAACTTGCACCGTCCTTCTTTGTCGCGCTCGTGTGTGGAGTTGTGACAACGTGGATGACTAACGATCAAGAACCTGACACTGTGAGTGTTGCTAGTAGTCACCAATCACTTAACGTTAATTCTCAAATATGACAGATACGACGTTGTAGAAGCTTTGCCTGTTTATTACCTTCCGTAGATCCTGGCATCAAAATACTCAAGCAATACATGAGCTTTACTGCCCTACAGCAATTAGCTGCTGGTCAGAACGAATGAAGATGTTCCCATTTGATGCCGCAGGAGAAGCGATTGTTCGAACGTTAAGATTGTTCTGAGCCAAAATAGTTGGTTCTCTGCCAGCAGCTAACACGATTGTTTGACCAGTTTCATCAAATAAATAAACTTTTCCACCGGATGCCATCGACGACGCAGTGTAAGAGCCCCCGAACCGTTCGCGCCAGACTCGTTCTCCGGTTTGTGAATCAATGCATGTCACAATGCCGCTGCCAGTCGCCATGTAAATTAACCCATCGTAGTAGAGAATTGATGAAACATAAGGCGCACCCGTTGAAATTCTCCAGTCAATGTGTGTATTCGAAACGTCCCCGCGGCCACCGAGCCGAATCTTCATGTACGGACCACTTCGATGCCCACGGTTGGTGTAAATAGAACCGTTAGCATAAGTTGGCACAGGAACGGGAAATTGGTTGGATTCGCCGGCGTGCCACAACAGTTCTCCAGTGGTTGGTCTGTATGCGTCGATCCGCTCATTTGAGTTAACGACTAGCTCCGGTCCAGAGGGACCACTGAAGACAATGGGTGTGCTGTACGATCGTCGTCCAGATCCACGGTCAGCTTTCCACCGCTCTTCTCCAGTGGTCGCATCAAGTGCTATTAAATACGAGCGAGATGGATGGTCGCACAAGACAAATAGCAATCCGTTATAGAGGGCCGGCGAACTTGAATGTCCCCAAATGATGTCGAATCCGCCGTAGTCTTTTTGGAGATGTCTGGTCCAGACAACATTTCCTTTCAGGTCGAGCGCAATTACTTGGCCAGTACCAAACACGGCATATATGTAACGTTCATCGCTGACTGGACTTGGACTTGCAAGATTATGGCGGTTATGGACAGGCTGAAGTGGACCGATTGCAGCAAATGAGTGCTCCCATAATAAAATTCCTGTCGCGCTCGAATATGCTGTGACGATGAACGAGACTGGGGTGTCATTATTACGTTGTTCAACGGTGAGTGGTGATTCATTGGGATCAGCGCCTCGTACCAAGGTTGGATGTGTTCGTTTTGCTAGTGGTGCGAATCCGCTTTGCGCTGTAACGATCACTTGGTCGTTTGTAACAATTGGGCTCGATACCCCCAGTCCGGGTAGTTGCGTTATCCATTTGATATTACGATCGGTACTCCATTCGATTGGCAATGTTGTGTCTGAGGTTCGGGTTCCATCCGGCCCTCGCCAACTTGGCCAATCGTTTGCACTAGTCGGAGCTATTACACATACTGCAAAGGTAGCAATGATTGCGCTATGCCAACGCCTAGAAAACTGGGTGGAGCTACGAATTGTGGTGCCAATACCATGGTGCTGTGTTTCACGCACTGCAGATCCTCGTTTTAAGTGTTAATAGATACGTGATTCTCACGGTAGATCACAGTCTAAATATTGCAGATGCCGCAAGTGGGAGTGTGCTTCTGATTGATTTATACAGTTCCTGATGGAAGTTGAGAAATTATTGACTATTGTTGCATGCGAAATGGTTACAAGGTGAACTCGACGAATCGAATTATGAAGGATGATTTGAAGGGACCTTTCTCAAAATGAAACTCTTTGAAGTGTTTTTGAACCGGCACTTTATGAGTGTGTCTTGTGTAAGTGTCGTTGTCTATCGGTTTATTTCTTTTTATCGCACTCAAGACTTCAATCTCATTGGGAACAGATTGGCATTTCTTTCTCCTGAAAAATGAGTATGTGCGTTCAAATTTGTCTAAACTGAGAATGTTTTACGTAACAGACAAATGTATGTTATAAATCTATCGTCTACAGCACAAGTTTTCCCAATTGACTAGAGGTAAAGAAAGATGGGGCGGACGCCACCTGGTGAAACACGAGAAAAGGTTTTCGCATTCGTACGGGATCGGTTACTTGCAGGGGAACCTCCGTCAGTGCGTGAGGTTCAGGAGGCTTTTGGTTTTCGCGCTGTTCAGACGGCACGTCAGCATCTTGAGCGGCTTGTTGTAGAAGGTCGCCTAGTAGCCGATCGACACAAAGCACGTGGTTATCGGTTGTTTTCACCAGCACGTGGACCTCGCACCGTTTTCGTTCCAGTGCTTGGCCATGTTCCTGCTGGGTCACTCGATGAAGCCATTGAAGATCCTGATGGTTATTTGTCAGTCGATGCCAAGGGTATGGCTGCTAATGATTTATTTTCGCTGCGTGTGCGGGGCGAGAGCATGACTGGTGTAGGGATTCTTCCAAATGATTTTGTAATTGTTCGGCGTCAGCCAACAGCTTCAAATGGAGACATCGTTGTGGCATTAGTAGAAAACGATGCCACAGTGAAGACCTTCTGGGCACATGGGAGGAGAGTTGAACTCCGACCTGCAAACTCAGCATTTGTTCCAATCGAACTTGACATCGATGTGGTCGTTATTCTTGGAAAAGTGATTGAGGTTCGTCGGAATTTACTATGAGGCATATCAAGATGAAGTTGATTGGTAGGGTGTTGACTAAATGCCATGACGTTTCCTTATGAGAGAGATGTCACTGATGGCAAATGCAGGCTTGAGCGAACTTGTCTCCACATCCAAGATGTGGGTAAACCGCAGGCTGATGGCCCCGACGAAAATGGAATGGACTTTTTCTGGGCTTTGTGGATGTTTGGTTGAACTATCGGGTGCTACTGCCTCACCGTTACTAACGGTAGCATGTAAGTTGGTACGTCAAGCACAACAGCATGGTGAACCTGTAGCGTGGATCGCTCAGTCGGAGAGTATTTTTTTTCCGCCCGACGTGGCAGGTGGTGGTGTCGACCTAATGGCATTGCCTGTGATTCGTCTTGCTGACAATTTCCAGCGTATGCGGGCTGCTGATCAGCTCGCACGCTCTGGGGCATTTGGGTTGTTAGTGATTGACCTCTGTGGGTGCTTTGAATTACCGGTTACTGTACAGATACGTTTAGCAAGACAGGCATTTTCTCATGCGACGCTCATTCTTTGTCTGACAAAGAAAACTGACTGCCAACCGTCGCTGGGGTCGTTTGTTTCAGTCAGAGGTCATACGAAGTGCATTCGCCATAGGGATAACCGTTTCGAATGTCAGGTTCACGTTATCAAGGACAAGCGGTGTGGACCGGGATGGCGTGACAAGGAATGGTGTTGTGGACCGGCTGGCGTGCGTTGAGTGTCATTCGTTTCCGCTTCAGATTTTTCTGAAAAGTTACCCTGAATGGACTACTCGGCCGGTGGCTGTCGTGAATTACGATAAGCCACACGGAGTAATTCTCTGGGTAAATGAATTGGCACGTGCATCGCGCATTTGTCCTGGTATGCGCTATAGCGCCGGCTTGTCGTTAGAACATACCTTGCAGGCTGGAGTGGTATCGACTATCGAAATGCAACAGGCCACTTCGATGCTTGCCGAGCATTTGCGGAAATTTAGTCCAGAGATTGAGCCATGTAGTGACGAGCCAGGTGTGTTTTGGCTGAATGTGAGCGGTTTGTCACAGTTATATGAGTCTTATCGTCAATGGGCGATGGAGATCGTCACTACACTCAAAGTATGTGGTTTTCAAGCAGGAGTGACTATTGGATTTACGCGGTTCGGCTCATATGCCATAGCAAAAAAAAATTCAGCCACTCCATCAATAACGATTGTCAAGAACTGCGCTCATGAACGAATGCTGGCGGGAAAAGTTCCGCTAGATTGCCTAGGTGTTAATGCGGACCTCCGTGATGCTTTGCAAAAACTTGGCGTGAAAACGGTTGATGCATTTCTACAATTACCTGCAGCAGGTATTTGTCGCCGCTTCGGAAAAAAAGCACAACGGTTGCATGAACTAGCCGCAGGTGATTTCTGTGTGCCACTACAACGGTTACGTTTTAAGAAGCCACTTGTTCAGCATGTTGAATTTGATGAGCCTGAGATAAATACCTCTTGCTTGTTGGTAAATATTAAGGGCCTATTAAAACGGTTATTGCTGATCGTTACTTCTCACCATGAGGCTTTAACAGAACTCTTGTTGAACTTATGTCTCGATCGTTCTGGTACTCGCACTGAACGGATTCGTCCTGCTGCACCGACAATCAACATTAATCAGCTGATGGAATTGGCAAGACTCCGGCTGGAGTCATTAACTTTGCAAGCAGGTGTCACTGAAGTATGGATTAGTGCTCGTACCGTTCAAACTACGGCTGTACAGCAAGAATTGTTCGTTAAGAGACCATGTCGAGACGTGGTGACGGCGAACCGTGTTCTCGCTCGAATTCGTTCAGAGTTTGGGAATGATGTTGTGGTCGGAGCACGATTGACTGAGGGTCATTTACCAGAAGCTCAATTTGTATGGGATTTTGGTATGACGGTGTCATGTGCTGAACCGAGAAATATTGCATGCCGACCCATGGTGAGACGGATACATCTCAATCCAGTTTTATTGCAATCACGGTCTTGGAACGGATCGAGTGGCTGGCAGGCGCCAGGTGGCGAGGTCAGGCATATGAAGGCTCTTATAGGGCCGTATCTGGTATCAGGAGGATGGTGGCGGTCCATAGTCCATCGCGAGTACTACTTTGCCAAGATGTGTGACGGAGATGTCCTCTGGATCTATTACGACAAACCACGGCAACAATGGTATTGGCAAGGGCAAGTGGAGTGAATCACATGGAGAAGACTCTGTGGTCTCCATATGTTCCACTCTGGTGCAAAAGTAATTTTTCGTTTCTCGAAGGGGCAAGCCATCCAGAGGAACTGATTGAAGAGGCGCATGCACTCGGGTTGCGGTCGCTTGCCCTGACTGACCGTGACGGCGTCTACGGTGTGGTGCGTGCATATATGAAGGCCAAGGAACTCGGTATGCACTTGATCATAGGTGCCGAGATCACTGTTAGTTCTAATGACTCAATGGGCTCTTCGACTTGTGTGCTGCTTGTGATGAATCGAGTTGGGTATGCCAATCTTTGCCGATTGATCAGCATCGGTCGATTGCGACAGCCAAAAGGTAAATCACGTGTGACTTGGGTTGAGCTCTGTGAGCGATCAGAAGGTCTAATTGCATTGTGGGGTGGAGACCAAAGTTTAATTGTTCGTCGTGAAACATCACACGAGGTAATCGCTTTGATGCGTGAAGCATTTGGCGATCGACTGTATGTAATGGTCAGTCGACATCATCGGGAGGGAGAAGTTTGCCAAGAAGAATGTGCTAGATACTATGCCAGTCGCTACCGAATACCGTTGGTTGCCGCGATTGAAGTGCTGTACCACACGCCCACCCGACGAGAACTACAAGACGTTGTTACATGTATCAAAAATGGCGTCACACTTGCTACGGCGGGACGGTTGACGAAGCCAAATGCTGAGCATACGTTAAAGACTATTCGTGTAATGGGAAAACTATTTCTGGATGAACTTGAGCTTATCGAGAGAACGCGCGAAGTGGCATCACGCTGTGCTTTTACTCTTTCTGAGCTCAGGTATCGCTACCCTGCTGAGCGGTTGCCCGGGGGGAAGACATCAACCATTTGGCTCAGAGAACTTACGCTTCGTGGAGCGCGCGACCGTTTTGGTCATAGCCATCGCGTTCCACCAATGGTCTACGAGACTATAGATAAAGAACTTTCACTAATCGATGAATTGGACTATGGCGGTTACTTTTTAACGATGTGGGATATTGTTCAGTTCTGCCGACAGAAGGAGATTCTTTGCCAAGGGCGTGGCTCCGCTGCGAACTCGGTGGTTTGTTTTTGCCTTGGAATCACAGCAGTTGATCCAATGCGAATTGAGATGTTGTTTGAACGGTTTTTGTCTCGTGAGAGGAATGAACCGCCTGATATTGATTTAGACATTATGCACACACGCCGTGAAGAAGTCATTCAGCACGTCTATCAAAAATATGGACGTGACCATGCCGCTATGGTTGCAAATGTTGTTCGTTATCGAGGGCGGTCAGCCGTTCGATCGGTGGGTAAGGTGTTTGGGTTGTCTGAAACATCTATCGATCGACTAGTCAAAATGTTGTCGTTTCAGAATGCACTTGATTCAACCACTATAACGGATGCTGGTTGTGACTTGACTGCTCCAATGCAGAAGCAATTTGTGAAATTGTGTAAGGAAATTCAAAACGTTCCGAGGCATCTTTCAATCCACCCTGGAGGATTTCTTCTTGGTCATGAACCGGTCCATGATTTAGTGCCAATTGAGAATGCAACAATGGTGGATCGAACTGTCATTCAATGGGACAAGCATGACTTAGCTGACCTTGGTTTATTTAAGGTAGACCTATTGGGACTTGGTGCGCTTACACAGCTCGATTTGAGTTTTCAATTGCTGGATCGGCACTATGGGAAAAAAATATCATTCGATCAAATTCCAGAAGATGATCCATCGACCTATGATCAAATTTGCAAATCGGATACGGTTGGTGTGTTTCAGTTAGAGAGTCGCGCGCAGATGGTAATGCTGCCGAGACTTAAGCCACGTTGCTATTACGATTTGGTAATTGAAATTGGTATCATTCGCCCCGGACCTATCACGGGCGGCATGGTGCATCCCTATCTCCGTAGGCGGAATGGAGATGAGCCGGTTGTTTATCCACACGCCAGTCTCCAGCCCGTGCTCAGTAAGACACTTGGCGTGCCATTATTTCAAGAGCAGGTAATGAAATTGGCTGTTGAAGCCGCTGATTATACTCCAGGAGAGGCAGACCAACTGCGACGAGATATGGCTGCGTGGCATCGCAGTGGAAGGATTGAACGGCACCACGAGCGAATTGTGACTCGCATGATGGAGAATGGCATTGAGAAGGAATTTGCAGAGCAAGTATTTGATCAAATTCGTGGTTTTGGAGAATACGGTTTTCCTGAAAGCCATGCTGCTAGCTTTGCCTTACTTGCTTATGCAACGGCTTGGATTCGGCGCCATTATCAGGATGTTTTTACTTGTTCTCTCCTCAACGCTCAACCAATGGGATTTTATACACCAGCGACGATTATTGATGATGCACTGCGACATGGAATTGACGTGCGTCCGGTCGACGTGACCACTAGTGATTGGGATTGCACACTTGAGCCGACTGAATCCTGTTCTGATGCGGAGCGACCCCACAAAGTGCCCTGTAGACGTAAAGGTTCTATGGTGAGTCTTAACGATGTCTATCGAAAGTCAGGGCAGTCAAAGCTTGCAGTTCGCATTGGGTTTCGCTATGTAAAGAATCTGTCTGAAGATCGTGACTGGAGACGTATACAAACGGCTCGAGAAAAGAAGTCGTTTTCATCGATTCAGGATTTTTCTCGGCGGACCAAGGTCGATGGGCGTGTATTACGACAATTAGCCGAAGCAGATGCGTTTGCCGCACTTGAAGGAAAGCGGCGGGTCGCATTGTGGGATGCACAAGGTTGTGGGAAGAATCTCAACGCATCTTTGTCGCTAAAACCGTCAGAGGCGCTTCCAGGGTTCAAGTCTCTGAATGCGTTCGAGACAATTGAGTGGGACTATCGTTCTAGTGGACATAGCGTGCATGGCCACCCACTGCTACCGTTTCGTGAGTTTTTGGCTGCTCAAAAAATCCCTGATTCGCAAACAGTAGCGTCCATGCCAGATGGACGCCAGGTGCGGTATGTTGGTCTTGTGATTTGTCGGCAACGGCCGGGCACAGCATCTGGTGTTGTATTTATGACGCTTGAAGATGAGACTGGATTTGTAAATATAGTAATTTGGAAACAAGTATTTGATGACTATGCGGTATTGGTAAAAACTGCATCACTTCTTGGGGTGAGCGGAAAGTTGCAAGTTGAATTTGGTGTCGTTCATATTGTGGCAGACAAGTTTTGGATTCCGCAGGTAAAAGCTCCTTATCCATTGCCTGATAGTCGAAATTTTCACTAGCTAAAGTCATAAACATCATGCCGCCATTTTCTTCGTAAGTCCGATGATATTGAAGTGTTCTTTTTCATGCAGTAACACTGATTTTAAGTGCCTAGAGTACTGCAGGGCGAAGGGCCGATTTGCAGGCGGAACGATCATGAGAATCTAGGCACATTGAAACCGTACGGACGGGCTCAGGTGTGCTGTGTATTTCGGTTTTGGCGCAGGTAAGATCATTTGAATTATGGCCATGGAAAATCGTGTGTCTCTGATTCTGTCGCTGTTGACCACGTGTGCGTGAAGAAGTTAATCAAAGCATAATCACACGATGTTGAACGCTAAAGAATGAATAAGCCAACTTCGAATAAATAGACTATTAACCATTCGCGTCGAAAAAATGAGTAATAGGATGCGCTGTCACTTAGAATACGTGGCACAAAATTAATGCTTTTAACACAGTATTTCAGCACTGGAACTGTGTGAACCAAGTACATGAGGCTCAATACTCGGAATCGAGGTCAGTAATAGTAATGACGAAACGAAATTTATCTAGCGTCTTCTGGGGAATATTCTGTATTGCGCTGTCACATACTGGTGCTTATGCTCAGACTGATGAAATCCTTGAACAAGCATGGCTTGGGAACGTAGAGGCACAGTTCGCGCTCGCGTCAATGTACGACGATGAAACCCTTGATGATGTAGATGCCTCAGAAGCATTTTTTTGGTTTCGACGTTCGGCCGAGCAAGGGTACACCAGTAGTTTTCTTCCTGTTGGTTTCGCATATTTGAATGGGCACGGTGTTCCGAAAGATATTGTTCGCGCACATTTTTGGTTTACGGTTGGAGCGGTTCGAACGATCGGGGATGAGCGAACAACGGCTGTTCTGCAACGAGATGCTACCGCGTCTCAAATGAGCGAAAGGCAACTTGAAGCGTCTGAAGAACTCGTCCTGATATGGTCTCCGAGGTCGGAAGTATCGGCTGCTGTGTCAACTGAAGTAGAACCTCAACCACCGAGGATTCTGCGACAGCCGGCAGCAGTATCTACTCCTGGCCGCATCAGTCGACAACCGGTCAGTAGTACGCTGGTTCGAGCATTAAATCGTAGGAGTCCTGACCGTCGGCAGACCCTGATAAATTTTGTCTACGCTCAGTCGGATGGAATTACTGCGACTGGAGCTGAAGTCCGGATCATGCAGTTTGGCACAGGCCGCTTCGGTGGAATGATTAATGTCGGTGGTTACTTCCAATCGAGCGGGCCAGGCTGCATCTGGCAGCGTGAGTATCGGGCGTCTGGGCAGTACGAAGTGTGTGGCATGCGTGGGTCGGTTTCGGCGTATCGTATGTCTGTCAGTGGAGGCCCAGTCTGGAGATATAAAGGAAACACTCGTGTAACACCACATGTGGGCCTATTCGGAGGTATGAACTTTGCCCAGCGTGGGGCCGATTCGAATACATCTCCGATGTTCGGTGTGGCCTTTCCCGTATTGACTCGGATGCAGGACAAAACAGCGTTCGCTATTGAACCGTCTTTCGCCCATGTGTGGTACGACGGGAGAGGATTCTTTGAAGTGTTGGTCAAAATAGGAATATCTCTTGATCTGGGATCGTAGCGACATGTGTGGCTATGAGGTGGCATCGCGGTACAGTGTTCGATGAACTAAGCGTCAGGCCTAGGACCGCAATGATGAGTAATGTTCGACTTCGCGGCCACTACTGCGCTGAGGCGGACTAGTTTAGGTCGTTTTGCTGTGGAGCCGAGTGAAAGCGTTTACAAGGGTGTTCGTTTCTGCAAGTTTGCAGTGTGACTGCCTCGAGAAAAGGAACCGAAAGACGGTTTGGTACATACCGGGTAAGTTTTTTTCTAGGGAGGTTCGGTGAGTCGTTTCCGTCGTTGGTATGAATGGATCGCTTCTGACAGAGAATTGCTTGTCACTGAGAATAAGCGCTTGAGAGATGACAATAAACGTCTTTCGGAAGCCAAGGAACAATTCAAAGAGATTGCGTCGGAAGTGTCTTCTGTCAAATTGGAACAACGTCGAACGCGGGGCGTTCTGGAAAAAATACTTGAAAAACAAAAGGTGCAGCGCTATTGGACCCAGGTCTATGAGGTCCAGCTCCAAGCGATTCTTCGACGTCTCTATATAGATATTAGTGATCTTTCTTATCCGTCAAAACTGAATGCTCAACGATTCCGTCTGGTTTCACAGAACGAAGAAGACGGCATGACGTTGGCCTTGATGAATTCAGTGGGTGAGACAAATCGCGAGTTTGTTGACATTGGGTGTGGACTAAATGGCGGCAATTCAGGTTTTCTAGCGCGTGAGTTCGGTTGGCACGGAGTGATGGTGGACGCTGACCAGCGGAAGGCGGAGAGAGCGTCTCGTCGCTATGGGGAACGAGTTAAAGGGATTACAGCGTGGGTCACTCGGGAAAATATCAATCAACTGCTTCATACACACGACATAAACAAAGACCTAGATTTATTTTCACTAGACATTGACGGGGTTGACTATTGGGTGTGGGAGGCCCTTGAAAGGTGCGCCCCGCGTGTTGTTATTATCGAGTACAACGCTCTGTTTGGAGCGAATCGTTCTGTTGTTGTTCCATATGGCCAAAACTTCGATCGGCACTCGCTGGGTTGGGTGGAAGAGCAACACGCGCAGTGGGGGCGATACTATTACGGGGCCTCGCTAAGTGCCGTAAACAAACTCGCCACGCGTAAGGGGTATCGGCTGGTCGCAGGAGAGCCTTCAGGTACTAATGCTTTCTTTCTTCGAAATGATGTTGGACCTGACATTCCAGGTTGTGAAGTTGGTAAGGCATTTTACCTGAGCGAGCAGCACAATACCCATCTCCAAAAGGTCGGCGAAAATATTTATGATTTTGTAGCGCGCTCTAACTTGTTGCTAGAAACAGTGTGATTGGTCGGTAGACCATATTCATTTGTGGTCGTACACGCGTGCGGGGTCACGTTGGTTTTGTCGAATTGGCCATGGCACACGGTGGAGAAGATCCAGGAAAGAGAAGGTATTCATGAACTCTAATCGTAGAGAGTTTATCCGCGACGTCACTGGTGCTTTATCGGCTGTAACTATCTCATCACGAGCATTGGACGCATCCGTCGGCGGTATGGTTGCACAGCCAAGAGAAGCTATTGAAGGGATCAAGGCTTTCGCCTTCGACGCATATGGAACGTTGTTCGATGTGTTTTCGGTAACGACTTTGTGCGAGGAGCTGTTTCCGGGGAATGGTATTGCCCTTGCGCAGATTTGGCGAAGGAAGCAACTCCAGTACAGTCTTTTGCGGAGCCTTATGGGACGACATAAGAATTTTTGGTTTGTGACGGAGGACGCCCTCGTCTATGCCGCAAAGAGTTTAGGCGTGAACCTTACTTCCGCTCGGCGTGAACGTTTAATGGAAGCGTATCTCACCTTGTCGGCGTTTCCGGACGTGAGAAAGGGTTTAGAGCGATTGAAGAAAAAACGGATTAAGCTTGCGATTCTGTCAAATGGCGAACCTCGGATGCTTGAGCAAGCAGCGAAGAGTGCAGGTATTGATACATTGCTGGACGATATTATCAGTGTCGAATCCGTTAAGATTTTCAAAGTCAGTCCGAGGGTCTATCAGTTAGGCCTCGATCGTTTGCAAGTGAGCCGAACGGCTTTGGGTTTCGTGTCGTCAAATTCCTGGGATATCAATGGGGCTGTTTCGGCGGGGTTGACTAGTTTTTGGATACGGCGGGAAATAGACGAACCACCTGATGAGCTTGGATTTTCCGCATCTGGCGTGGTGAACTCGTTAACGGAATTGGCATCTTTGGTAGATGCGTAAACTTCCATCACACTAATACTTCTTCCAACAGTCAAACGTTACGACTAGCTTCCAGGACTTTCGAAGGAGACGCGTCAGAAGGTTCTCTCAAACACAAGGTCTCGTTGGACGGGGTTTCTTCGTTTGGGATACCGAAAATTTCGATGGACGATTTGAAAGCCGTATTTTTCTAATAGTGGGATGATGTGTCGGCCACTACGACCTTTCTCAGGAGCCTCGATCTGGAGTTGTTTGACTTCTGGACGGGTCAGGGTGACCGCTGCTCCTTCGAGAATGTCGTTTGTCAGTCCAGGAACATCGATTTTGATGTAATTAGGGTAGGGCACTCGATAGTGCTTGATGAATTCGTCAATCGTCCACAATAGTACAGACTGCTGTGCGTTGAAGTGCTTATCGGTGTGAGTTTTGAAGCTAAATGATCGTCCGGATGCAAATTGAGACACATGAAGGTTCGAGATACTGATCCGGTTGCTGAAACCCAATTGCAGACACTGTACCTCCCTGCCGTAGCCGTTTAACTCGCAATTGGCTGCGAGTTGGTAGAAATTGGTTGCAGCTGGCTCAAAACTCCAGATTTTGAGAGCCCCGCGTCGTGCAGCATAGAGTGTAAGTGTCCCGATGTTGGCTCCAATGTCCCAAAAAACAGCACCGGGCTCGATTCGGTCTATCCATCTAAGTGAATCTGGCTCTCTTGTCATGAGTTTGCTGGCACGTAACGAACTTACGCGGCCGTGGCAGAGAAAACGGATTGGGCCGTGTGGTGTTTCTACTGTCATCGATGCGTTCAACAGTGCGTCGACTACCATTGCACGAGATTTAGGCGAAGTGCGTTGCAGCACATTAATCCCGAAAACTCCAGGAATATGGCGAAGAAAACTCACGGCAGATAAAATCGATTTACGCAATCTTTTGAAAATAACTTTAAATGTCGCCTTCGCTCGATGAACGAGCCGTCGGAATATGACTAATGTCTGTCTTCGAAGGTTACGTCCGAATAGTCGTGTTCGTTTGGCTGTTCGGTAGCACCACCGGACTGGTCTACGGAGCAAAGTTCTGCACCTAACCGACAGGGTCTTAATGATTTCCGACATCGTTTTTTGTGACCTAACCGGACCACAGCTTATACGCAGTGCTCCCTTGAATTTAGTCGTCGGCAATAAAGTCCATCATATCTGGATTTGAACATTTCAAAGGTTCCGTAAAAGGCTTACCAGTCTTTACTGACGAAGAAGCATTGAATCGAGTTTAGGAATAAGACACCTACACTTATCGAGCGCTTGACAAGGACATTGTGAGAATAAAGTGGCACCAAGGCGAGAAAGCGGCGGTCGACGAAAATAATTGGTGCTGTACTTCGGGTGTTTGTTCAGTCTTGAATTAAGGCGAATGTCCAGACTGATCCGCCCGTCGGAACTTTTCCTGCAGCGTAACGATTTGCAAGGCCCCCGCCGAGTCCAGATGCGACCGATACATACTGCGTGCCATTATGTGTATACGTGATCGCCGTCGAGTTAATACTCGAGCCTGTCTTGAATTGCCATACGGTTTCACCTGTTTCGTCGTCGAGCGCGATGAATTCTCCGGTTAACTTCCCTGTGAAAATGAGACCTCCGGCTGTCGCGAGCATACCTGCCGAACTCGGAAAATCAATTAACGGTATTTCCCATTTCTTCTGTCCCGTCAGTGGTTCGATGGCAAGGAAGTGTCCGAGCAGGTCACCCGGGTTAACTTCCGGAAATCTATTCACAACGCCTGTTGAATTCGTGCCAATTACACGTTGGTCTTGAAATGATAATTTCTGGATTCGTGGAACGTGCCAAGTAGTGGTATACACAAGGCCGGTGTTCGGATTGAATGCTATTGGTACGGCATTTGAACCTCGTGATGGCCAAATCGAAACTTCTTCTCCTGCAAGAAAATTGTTGTAGAGGTCTGTCAGTACCGGGCGCCCGCTATCGAGGTTGATATGTGATGCCCAGTTGACGCGAACGTAGGGGTGTGCCGCTATTATTGAACAGTTAGTTCGGTCGAGTACATACAGGAAACCGTTTTTATTAGCCTGAATCATTACTTTTCGATTTTGTCCGTCAATCTGAATGTCGGCGAGCACATGTTCATCGGTTCCATCTACGTCATAGACGTCATTGGGTGTGTACTGAAAATGGCAAACGAGCTCCCCAGTTTTTGGTCGGAGCGCAAGGACACTTGACGTAAACAAGCTATCTAAAGCCCCGCGCGGTTTCGGGTCGTATGGTTCAGCATTACCTGTACCCCAGTAAACAAGGTCAAGTTCTGGATCGTAAGAGCCTGACCTCCACGTAGGTCCTCCGCCGTACATCCATGCATCACTGCCTGTCGGCCACGTCTCTGAGCCGGGCTCACCGGGTGCAGGAATGGTGAATCGACGCCATAGTCTATTTCCGGTATCAGGATCCCAGCCATCTAGAAAGCCACGTGTCGTAGACTCTCCCCCAGACATCCCAGAAATCACGACACCATTTGCCACGATTGGTGCACCCGTAGCGTAATAACCGCGGCTAGCATCAGCAAAATTCTGTTTCCAGATTACTTCGCCTGTTTCCATGTCGAGTGCAAGAATGTGATTATCGATTGTCACACGGAAGAGTTTTCCTTCATAGATCGTTGCTGTTCCTCGGTTGATCGGCGCCCGTCTCATGTCTGTCCCAAGCTCCACGGGGGTTCGCCAGATCTGCCGACCTGAATCAATGTCGATCGCGAAGGTCCATCGACCGTTGATAACGAACATGGTGCCTTGGTAGACCGTTGGAGCTGCCAATTCGCCGAATTCATTCATAAGACTGGCGTTCCAAATAGGCACCAGTTTCGAGATCGTACTCTTGTTGATCTGGGTAAGAGGGCTATAACTCTTTCGGTCGTAGCCCATACTTTGTGTGACGACGTTATCAAGACTTTGTGCATCGTTCACAAGTTCTTCATTCGTTTGGGCGACGCCACCAGCGACGGTCCACAATCCGAGCAGGATGGACAATGGGATAGATTTCGTCATTGTTATGACTCCGGTGGTGTTTGCTTGAGAAGTAAGGTTATTGCTGGCTATCCATTATGCCAGCGTGTGTCACGCTTTCTTCGTTTGCCGCTAGTGTAACGTGTGACGTCTCTCATGACATAATCGGGTGCCGCGTGTGACGGCGTGTACGAAAGAAGTATGCTCGCCGTCGGTGTCATGACGGCACGATGCAGTGGGCGGCGGTGTTGCCGTGAGATGGATCGCGGGGCAAGGCGTGTGGGGAGGATGTGACGTATGACGGTTAACCGGTTGCAGGTCGTCGTGGTGCTGGGGGTGGTGTGGGCCAGCATGCCGTGCAGTGTGTCGTGGGCGCAGGAAGACCCGTTTGTCCCTGTGACGGATGCGGTGTTGCAGAACCCCGCGCCTGAGGACTGGTTGATGTGGAGACGGACGCTGAATGGGTGGGGGTACAGCCCATTGGACCAGATTGATCGGGCCAATGTGGCCGGTCTGCAAATGGTGTGGGCGCGCGGGTTGTCGGAGGGCAGCAATCAAGGGACGCCGTTGGTCTACGATGGCGTGATGTACATGCCCAATCCTGGTGACCGCATTCAGGCGCTGGATGCGGCGAGTGGAGACCTGCACTGGGAGTATCAACGATCACTTCCTGAGGACCTAGGTGACGAACTTGGAACGGCCCTGAGTCAAATCAATCGCAATATTGCGATTTATGGGGATCGCATCATTGACACGAGTGCGGATACGCACGTGTTTGCCCTGGATGTGGCGTCGGGGCAACTGGCCTGGGAAACCGAAATTCTGGATTACCGCGTGCTCCAGGCACATCAATCGTCTGGGCCCATCATCGCGAACGGCAAGGTCATTTCCGGCCGCGGGTGTATGCCGAAGTCCGGGCCGGATGCCTGTGTGATCACGGCGCATGACGCGGTCACGGGTGAGGAGTTGTGGCGGCGCCGCACGATTCCGAAACCAGGTGAACCGGGAGATGAAACGTGGGGTGGGGTTCCATATGAGGAGCGCCGCCACGTGGGGGCCTGGATGGTCCCGAGTTACGACCCGGAATTGAACATGGTGTATATCGGGACCTCCGTGACATCGCCTGCGCCGAAGTTTTTTATCGGGGGTGTGGGGAACACGCACCTGTATCACAACTCGACGTTGGCGCTTGATGGTGATACCGGGGATATCGTGTGGTACTACCAACATCTCAATGACCATTGGGATCTGGACCATCCCTTCGAGCGACTACTGGTTGATACGGCAGTGACCCCCAATCGATCGGCTGTTGACTGGGTGAATCCTCGGCTGCAGCCTGGTGAGATGCGGAAGGTGGTGACGGGTGTACCCGGGAAGACGGGGATTGTCTTTACGCTTGATCGAGAGACGGGAGAGTTTCTCTGGGCGAAGCCGACCGTGAGTCAGAATGTGATTAGTAGCATTGATGGTGCGACGGGTGCCGTCACGCTGAATGCTGAGGTGGTGTTTACGGCGGCTGGCCAGGAAGTCACGGCCTGCCCGACGTGGCAGGGGGGCAAAGATTGGGAAGCCGGGGCGTACAGTCCGCTGACGAACCTGATGTATATGCCGCTTCGGCATACGTGCGGACGGATGATGGCGTCGGCGGGGGCTAACTGGTATGACTTAACCGTGCGTACGGAGATTACGCCCGGCGAACAGACGCTTGGTACGATTCAGGCGATTTCGGCCGAGACGGGCGAGACGATGTGGACGCATTCGCAGGAAGCGTTCACGATGTCGCTCGTTACGACGGGTGGTGGGTTGGTGTTTGGTGGGGATTCCAACGGGCGTTTTAAGGCGCTTGATTATGAGACCGGTGAGGTTTTGTGGGAAATCAATATCGGGTCGCCTGTGACAGGGTTTCCGATTACCTACGCGGTGGACGGTCGCCAGTATGTCGCCGTGAGTACCGGGTACTCGTTGAATACGTTGGGACTACAACACTTAAATCCAACACATCGACCCAGTGCCGGGAACACCCTGTTCGTCTTCGCGCTACCTGACTGAGACACAACGTATGTTCTGACCATTTCCCGCCGACGAGTATGTGTTATTCCAGAACGTCGAGGTGGTGGGACGTGTGAAAAAGGTCTATACAAAGGTTCGAGTGATGCCAGCTTTGGTCGGGTGAATGTGGGGTCGAAATGTTGCTGGAGTTTTGAGGTGTGCTGGCGACCTGGCGGTGTGCTCGAAAAGGCAGCTTAGATTGGTTGAGTAGTTGAGGTTGGCAAGCTGAGGATAGTGACAGCAACTATGGAGACAGGCCCATTCTTGGACTTAATGCATGTCTGAGGTGAATTCTTAGGAGGCCACGGAACCTAGTGTTTCGTTTAGGGCTGTTTTTAGCGATAATGAGGTTTCGGACGAGTCGTATGTTTTGGACATTGAGTAACTTACCGAAGGATGGGTGGCGGCGCATGTGGAAAAGGCAAATTTCTTGTGCTTTGTATGTGACTGTGGTCGGTTTCGGAATGGCTTGTGTGGCCAATCCAACTGAGTCGGACGTTACCCCAGAGTTGCGAGACTCTTCGATTGAGATTTCGGAACTTGTGGGTCAGATTCGCGAGATGGCGTGGGCCGAAGAAGTCGATGCGGCACAGACTCTGATTGAACAGCAACGCCCTTATCAGGATTTGTCATCGGCGGGTTGGTTGGTTGCGGCTTCATGGCTCGGCCGAGGTGCCGGTTTTGCCGAGCGCTGGGATGTGGCTGAGCGTTATGCGCGAGAGGCCTTCGATGGGAGTCTGGCCTTGTTAGAAACACGAGAGCTGGATTCTGAACGTCAACTTCAGGCAGCGCTTGGTGCAGGGATTGAAGTGATCGGCCGCGTTTTGGATGCGCGTGGTGACCTTGAAGGTGCTCTCAGTTTTCTGAGAGAACAACGTCATCGCTACCAGAGAACCTCGATTGAAATGCGGATCCAGAAGAATGTCATGTTGTTGAGTTTGGAGGGGCAACCTTTTCCGGTGCTAGACGTGGAACATCATCTCGGTGACGACCCTCCATCGGTCGAGCACCTTCGCGGTAAGGTTGTTGTAGCGTTTTTCTGGGCACATTGGTGCCCTGACTGCAAACAGCAGTTATCCGTCTTGCAGCAATTGCATGAGGAATTCAGTGAACGTGGATTAGTAATCCTTGGACCGACTCAGTTGTATGGTTATGTGGCGCGAGGCGATGATGCAACTCCGGAACAGGAGCTTGAATATCTTCGAGGAGCATACCAAGAACAACACCCTATCCCGTCGTGGCTGACCGTCCCGGTGAGCCAGCGGAATTTCTTGGATTTTGGCGTGAGCACGACTCCGACGATGGTTGTTATTGATAGACAGGGAATTGTACAACTCTACAACCCCGGCGACATGCCGTATGACGAACTATCTGCGCATGTCAGGCGGCTACTGTCGGCGTAAAGCGCATAGGGTCAGAAACTTTGGTCATTTGCCGCTCGTTTCTTTGCCGGGCGGTCGATGAGAAATTCGACTTGGAGCCCGCCAAAACGGGTAGTCAGAATTTTCGTTGTACTAAATAAACTACGCTTATTCGCGGGCAGCTCGTTCATCAGCCCGGGATCCGGCCAGCATATTTGCCATTCCGTAATTCCCTTCATGACAAGCGAATTCAAACATCGGCCCGTCGACGCGGGCCCACGGTAATGCTCCACTCCAAGGTGTTGTCCAAGTTGTGAGATCGGTCACAGTGAATTGGTAGTCCAAGGTGTCTTGATCCGTTCGTCGGAACCGCTCAAGAATACGAACGTCTTCGCTGAGATCTCCACGCGAGAGTGAGTTTTCAGGTCGAGCCCAGCGTCGGATAAAGGGCATCTTGAGGTTTGATGTTTCAACGACGAGAGTGTCACCTTCCCAACGTCCCCGTGAACTACCGGCGAATTGGCGAATATTGGGTGGCAGGTGCGGACGTTCATCTAGCGTAATAACGCGAAGGTCATGAATGTGTTCTTGCAGAATCACGATAAAGTCGGGGTTTTGTACGATGAGGTAATTGTTGTTGTACCCCGTTGGAAATGTTGGGATGCCTCGGTACCAAAGACATCGTTCACTCAGACCCATGTCTTCTGGACCCCGCGCAGGGAGACGTCCGTCTCTGGCGGCTGCGATTCGGAGATTTTCCGTGGAGGTGATCCGTGACAGTCCTTCGGGCGTTAGGTCTGGGAGTCGTCCATTTGACGGATCAGTGATCAGCGATGTCCGTCCCGTTGGAACGAGCCTTGTACTTTGTTCTGTCCAATAGCTGTTGTACGCACCAACATTTCCACCGGCGGGTAATGGCTCCGTCCGCACTGGACTTGGTGCATTCTGCTGAGTGACTCTCGCGATGGCCTGGTCTTCGAGGGTCGAAAATTCTTCCGCACTCAAGAACTCTTGGTTGGCGAACTCCGATGGCCGCTCCAGCGGTGTGATTGTGTTGTTGTTCCAGAGACCTTGGAGGTCTGGGTCACCCCAAGCGGTATATGCTGTCTCCGCTTGATCGACGGTTGCATCCTGCGCTTGAGCTAAAGCAGGTAATGAGGTTAATCCCAAAAAAGCCACGCTGAAGAGGCTAGTGCGCCATGCCGTAATCGTTTGTCTGTTCATTTCAGGTCTCCCGCCGTATCTCGCGTTCGCGTTTTGTTCCTATCTTAAGGCAATGCAAATACGAAGAGGTTATTCCCTGCGCTCGGACGAAGTTCTGGCGTCAAATCTAAGAAACGCTGATAGCCGGTACTAACCGCGACGTACTGTTGTCCATCGACAGCGTAGGTAATTGGAAATCCGCTCACGGATGAACCAATATTGATTTCCCAGAGGACGTCACCAGTTTCATGATGAAACGCTCTAAACCTTCCATTGACGTCGCGCCCCCCGAACACGAGGCCACCGCCGGTCGCAACGAGTGACATCGTAGCTGCTCGCTGTTCGTAAGACCATTGTGTTTCACCGGTTTCCGCCGATATTGCTTGGACTGTCCCGACTTGGTCTGTTCCGGGTGCGATCTCGCCTCTCCAGGCAATCGAGTAAAGTGCGCTCGCTTCCTCGTTTCCTGGCTCAGTGGCCATCATCCGGGCGCATACATTTCGTAAGGGCATATACATCGTGTTGGTGAGAGGGCTATATGCGCCAGCTTCCCAGTCTTTCCCGCCGCTTGCATGCGGGCAGGTCAACACTTGCTGTCCAACACTCGTAAAGATGAGTTCTGAGTTCTCGGTTACTGCTCCGGTCGAGCCGTCAATACTGCTGATGACGTTCTGAGTAATCGTTGGTGTCGCCCAAAGGAACTCTCCCGTCGCTCGGTCGAGAGTATAGACGACACCTGTCTTGCCTGGGATTCCGGTGATCACTTGTCTTTGTTCGCCAGGAGTGAGTCTTGGATTGATCCAATTGACTACGGCAGGATTCGGTGAAACGGCTGTGTCAACCAACAATCGTTCGAACGGATGGTCGAGGTCCCAGTGGTCGTTGAGATGCTGATAGTACCAGACCATTTCTCCGGTGTCTCCGTCGAGAGCAATGGTGGAATTGTGATACAGGTGTGCGTTTTCTATGCCTCCGAGCATGAATTTTGGCGCTGGGGAGGTTACGGATGTTCCGATGTAGACAAGATTGAGTTGAGGATCGAAACTTGGCACCATCCAAGCTCCGACATGGCCACGTTCTTCAAATGGAACATCACCCCACGTCTCATTGCCCGGTTCCCCTGGTCCGGGAATCAGCCGACGCCGCCACAATTCTGTTCCTGTCATTGCGTCATGTGCCACGATGACGCATGCATTCGGACCGCCTCGAGGGTGACAGCTGCGGCCGGATATCACTTTTCCGTTGGCAACGATTGGCCCTGATGTCTGGTTTGCTGGATTTACTTTGTAATCGAGGACTTCAGTTTCCCACACCAGTTCTCCCGTCGTGGCGTTAAGCGCGAAGACGTAGTCGTCACCACTCGTGTCGATGATCAAGTTGGCGTAGATCGCAAGATTTCGGTTGGTGTCGACCAAACTGCCGATCATGTAGTCGGCAAGGTCGTCAGGACGGTCTCGGCGGTATTCCCAGAGGAGGTCCCCGGTGACCGCATCGATCGCCTGGATGACATCTCTCGGATTTGGCATGTACATCACACCATTATGAACAAGTGGTGTGCCTTGTTGACGGCCTGGTCCTAACGCGCGCGTCCAGACCATTTCTATTCCAGAAACGTTTGTTTGGTCAATTTGATCGAGTGGACTGTACCCCCAGCTATTTAGCGTGCGTCGCCACATAAGCCAGTCTTCTGGAGCGGGATTTTGTAGCTCAGCATCGGATACTAAATTGAATGTTTGGGCCTGACCAGAAGGAGTGTCAGAACTGATAGAGATGGCGAATGCGATCATTGCAAGTCGCATGCAGCAAGATGACGATAAAGAGGCAACGCTACTCATGGATCCCTTCAGTGAACGCGATTGTAGGTCTGTGTCCCGATTATACGCACAGATGGCTGGTCGCGTTCGAAGTGGATGGACTTCCTGTTAACCGTGCAGTCTGGTTTGGTCTCTCAAGTGTTTTTTTTCGGTTATTCATATGTCTCGTCTACGCGATAGAGGAGAATCACGCGGCAAGGTTTCGGTAATCGGCGGTATGTTTATAATCAGTAGTGGGTAGCGTCCAGCTGTTCGACAAGGTTGACTGAGCACGGTGGGCGGTTTGATTCTGTCGCATTTGATTGTTTGTCGCTAGTTTGCTGAAGTGTGAGATGGCCTTTGCTTCCTGATCGGATAAGGACCCAACTACCGTGACGTTTCCTGTATTTCTCAAGCGATTGTTGCGATTGAATCGTCGGTCCGCTTTCGAACGGAAACTGGACCGTTACCGTTCTGAACTCAAAATTGCTAAGAAAACCGTTCGTCGTTGGAAACACGAGTCCCGCTTTCACCATGGCCGCGTGGGCACCTTTAAACGTGCCCTGAAAGCCGTTCGCGATAGTCGTCATCATTACCGCCGACGGATTCTACGTCCATCCGTTCTTCGGCAGATATTCGTGGCTAGAGCGACAGCACTTCGTGGCCGCCAAGCCGACTCGTTAGTGCACGCGAGAGAAAAATCGTTCATTCGAGTGTCTTCTAGTTATAAGGCGCAGCTCTCTGTTGAGAGTAGTGAACTTTCGGAACGTGCAGAACGAGTTGATATAGTCGGCTTATCGTTTTGGATCCCCAGAATGTCAGATGATGCGAGCCGTATGGAAAAGGCAAAGAGTCAGGGATTTCCGTTTCGCACAATTTTGCAAACACGTGAACTTGCCTCGGGAGCAGTCATGTTGGACATTGGTGCAAACCTTGGCCGAACCTCCATTCCACGTGCGGTTCTAGGAGATTTTCAGTTTATATATGCAGCCGAACCGGACTTGGCAAACTATGAGTGCCTTGTTCGAAACGTATCGGATAATCACCTTCGGGGTCGTATTTTTCCTGACCATGCTGCGATCGGTAGTCGCGATGGAGACACCAAATTGATGCGGTCGCCGTACAGTGGTGGACACAGATTGTTGTCGGAGGGTGCGGAACCCGGGTCTCGTGAAGTTGTGACTGTGCCAGGCTACACCCTTGACTCGTGGGTCAAACGGCTTTCTATCGACCTTAATGAGATCGCGTTCGTAAAGATTGACACCCAAGGATGGGAGGCGCATATTCTTTCCGGCGCGACGAGTCTTCTTCGACAAGCCCATATCGCATGGCAATTGGAAATTGATCCTGCCCATCTTGAGTCCTCAGGTCAGCCATTGTCCGATCTGTTTGAGATTGTTGAGCGCTATATGACGCATTTTATTGATTTGAACTCGAGTGCGGAAGGCGACCGTGTCAGAGAGATCGGAGAATTGATGTCGGCGCTTGAGTACGTGGGAAAGACGAATGGTCCTAAAACTGACATTCTCGTTTATCGCTCTACAGGAGACTGACAATTCAAAAGAAAAGCGATGTGGAACGTCCAGCGCTCATGTTGCGGTATCGGAGCATTAATGAATATGTGCCGGTTGATATCGACAAACTGCGTCCAAAGGATTCATATAAGAAACTCCTGGAAAAACGTACGCACCCGATAGATGCGTTGATCCAGGATTATGGAGCGATTCCAGAAAACTTGTTACAGGAACGAGCATGTCCGACATGTGGTTCCACAGAATCTGGAAAAGAACTTGAAAAGGATCACTTGACGCTTGTTCGCTGCTCAACCTGCGCTTTGGTCTACGTGAATCCGATCTTCGATGAAGAGCATTATTACGAGTCTTACGGTTCTAGGGAGTATCAGCGCATCGTTCGTGACTTAGGTGAGGCGAGTCATGACTATCGAGTGCGTCGTTTTGGTTCGGAGCGTATCGACGCGATGGCGGGATATTTGACGGACTTTTCGGAGTCACCCGTGGCTTATCTCGACGTGGGTTGCAGTACAGGATTTGTGGTTGAAGCTGCGCGTGAGCGTGGATGGCAAGCTTGCGGGATCGATTTGAATCCGTCAGCCGTAGAGTTTGGCTGCAAACGCGGGTTGGATTTAAGGACCGTAGCCCTCGATGAAGGTGAGTTCGTGCCGGGGAGTTTTGATGCGATTTCTCTGTTCGATGTACTCGAACATTTAGTTCGCCCAGCTGCGACTGTTGAGCGGTGTTTCGAATTACTTCGCCCGGGCGGTATCCTGTATCTGTATGTGCCGAACTATGATTCGTCCTCACGCTTATTGATGGGGAAAGATGCGCACTTCATTTGGCCTACGCATCACCTTAACTATTACACTCCGACTACGTTAGGGAAATTTTTAGAGCGGCATGGTTTAAGCATCGAGCTCGTGCAGACTGAGGGACTCGATTTCGTTGATTACATCTGGCAGCGAAAAGAGCTGCATCAGGAGGATATGGGAGTATTGGAACGTATTGCTGACACGCTCCAATTTTTTGCTAATGCTGGTGGTTACGGGAAGAACCTCCGCATACTGGCTCGCCGACCGGTCTGATTGTCTGGAAAAACGAGTAGACGTATTTATCTTAGAGGAGGTCGGTGTGTGGCGATGATTCATGGCGCTTCCCGGAGAGCCTGGGACGCTTCGTTTCTCCGGCGAAGAAATTTGGCGTGGATCATCAGGTGCTTCAGGAGAATTGGTGGTTCCTCGAAACTGCCGCTTGAAGATGACCATTTGTGGGAGTGCACTGACAGTTGAGCCGTCTTTGACGCGTGGAACATTGCATGTCCGGTTTGACGAACATCGATGTCTCGTTAAATCAAGCACTTATTAACTATGCGTAAAATTTGTGTCATGATTGGTTCTCGGGCGAACTATAGCAGCATCAAATCAGTAATGCGTGAGGTTCGGAGCCATTCGGATCTTCAACTTCAACTCATTGTCGGAGCGTCTGCCGTTCTTGACCGATTTGGTTCTGTGGTCCAAGTCATCGAAGCAGACGGGTTCAGACCTGATGCTCGAGTCAATATGATCGTCGAGGGTGAGACCCCTGGCACCATGGCGATGTCGACTGGCCTCGGGCTATTGCAGTTGCCAACGCTATTTGAACTACTGAAACCAGACGTGGTTGTCAGTGTTGGTGATCGATTTGAGACCGTGGCGACAGCCGTGGCTGCATCCTACATGAATATCCCGGTCGCACATACGATGGGCGGTGAAGTGAGTGGTACCATCGATGAGAGTATCAGACATGCGGTTACGAAATTGGCCCACTTACATTTCCCAGCGAACTCGTCTGCTGGAGATCGAATTATCCGTATGGGTGAAGATCCTGAGACTGTGCATGTTGTCGGATGTCCACGGATCGACTTGGCTTCGGAAATCGTACAGAGTGAGCGCGATTTGTTTAGCTCGGACTGGCTGGAAGAAGAAGGCGTTGGTGGACACGTTGACATCGATCGGCCTTTTTTATTGGTAATGCAACATCCAGTGACTACTGAGTTTGGTAAGGGTGAAGAGCAGATCGCAATGACACTGAAGGCGGTACAAGTTCTTCAGCTTCCAGCGATTATGATGTGGCCGAATGTTGATGCAGGATCGGAAGATGTGTCTCGAGGCATGCGGAAATTTCGCGAGAACTCTCGTCCGGAGCAAATACGGTTCTATAAGAATTTTGCGGTAGAGACGTTTATTCGATTGATGAAACGTGCCGCATGTCTCGTAGGGAACTCGAGTTCATTCGTTCGAGAAGCGGCGTTTCTCGGCACGCCTGCCGTTAACGTTGGGTCGCGCCAAAATGGTCGGGATCGTGGGACCAATATCGTCGATGTGTCGCATTCGACAGAGGCCATCGTAGAGGCGGTGCGAGGTCAAGTGGACCATGGGCCGTATTCCTCCGATCACCTGTACGGAGATGGACAAGCCGGTCAGAGAATCGCTGAGATTCTTTCGAAGGCAGATATCAAATTGCAGAAACGTATTGCGTATTAGCGAGAGGTACTGTGGAAGTCCTCGGTGTTATTCCTGCGCGTGGTGGGTCAAAGTCTATACCACGAAAAAACCTTACTGTTTCGGCCGGTCGTCCGCTGCTTGAATGGACCGCAGAGGCGGTAAATTGTTGTGCCGCTTTGACGCGAACAGTGCTCAGTACAGAAGATGCCGAAATCGCTGAAATTGGTCGGCGGTTAGGTTTAGAAGTTCCGTTTATGCGTCCGCCGGAATTGGCAATGGATGACTCGCCGATTGTGCCTGTCCTAAAGCACCTGTTGACTAATCTAAAGAGCAATGAGGATTACCATCCAGATATTGTCGTTCTGCTGCAACCAACTTCCCCATTGAGGACTTCGGGTCATATAGACGAAGCCGTACGACTTCTAATTGATACTGGAGCCGATACTATTGTTAGTGTGGTTCAGGTGCCGCATCAATTCAACCCGGTGTCTGTGATGCGGGAGATAGAAGGACGTCTTGAACCGTTCGCCGATGGACCAACGGTTTATCGGCGACAAGACAAGGAGATTTTGTACGCAAGAAACGGACCGGCGATTGTCGCCGTTCGAACGAAAGTAATCACTGGTCATGAAAGTCTTTATGGACCTGATACCAGGCCGATGGTAATGGCTCCACAAGATTCAATTGACGTCGACGGGCCATGGGAACTTGAACTTGTGTCTTGGTTGCTTAGCCAACGAGAAAAGGGCGCGAAGGCACACAAACCGCTGGATAAGCAATGAAAATATTGCTGTCCGTGTTGCATTTTGGACAGCTTCGGAATTTCGAGTCCGTTGTACAGGAATTGGTCAAGCGTGGGCACGAGGTGCTACTTCTCGCCGACGAGAATGACAGTTTTGGCGGCCAGCAATTAGCGGAGTCACTAGCTCAGGTTTCCAGCGTTCAGTGGGCATGGGCACCGTCATATGCCGATGAACGATGGTTCGCTGTCGAACAAAGGTTACGTTGGGGACTCGACTACCTCAGGTTTCTCGAAGCTCCTTACCAGAATTTTCCCAAACTACGTGACCGTGCAGAAGAACGTGCTCCGTGGTTCGTTGTCAATTTTGTACGACTACCGGTGCTTCGGTCGAACATTACACGCTGGTTCCTGAGATATTTTCTTGAGTGTATCCAAAACGGGCTACCTCGACTTCAGAAAATGGACGAGTTCCTTGCTCGTGAGCGACCGGCCGTCGCCTTGTTCGTGTCAGTGACGAATCAACGTGCCCCGCAACTCGATCATTTACGTAGCGCACGCTCTCTCGGAATTCCAACAGGTGTATGCGTTTACAGTTGGGACCATTTGTCGAGCAAGGCACTGATCAGAGACCGACCAGACCGTGTCTTTGTCTGGAATGACAAGCAACGACAAGAGGCGATTGAGCTTCATCGGTTGCCAGAGAAAAGCATCGTTGTGACAGGAGCGCAGGTCTATGACCAGTGGTTTGATAGGAAACCCAGCCGATCTCGTGAGAGTTTTCTACGGGATGTTGGTCTTCCCCATGACCAACAGTTCATTCTCTATGTGTGCTCTGCGTTTACGCCGGATCCAGGAGAACAGAAATTTGTTCGTCAATGGGCCGAAGCCATTCGTCGACAGGGTGATTCCTCGTTGCGCAAGATGACCTTGTTGATCCGTCCGCATCCTGAGCGTGTGAAAGATTGGAGAAATGTTCAGTGGAACGATCTTGCACCTATAGTGGTCTCAGGCGACAATCCAATTACAGCACGTGCCAAGTCCGATTATTTTGATGCGCTGATATATAGCGAAGCTGTGGTCGGTCTTGTGACAAGTGCGTTCCTTGAGGCTGCTATCGTCGGACGTCCGGTTCTGACTATCACTTCAGCGGAGTTTCACGCCCACCAGCTAGGCATGCTGCACTTTCGTTACCTTGTCGAGGTCGCCGGCGGACTACTCAAAGTTGCAGAAAGTCTTGAGGCACACGTAGGACATCTCCAGCAAGTTCTCGCCGGGGACTCAACGTATATGAACCAACAGAAGAGATTCTTGAGGGAGTTTGTGCGCCCGTTTGGACTTGATGCGTCGGCAACTCCAAGGTTAGCTTCCGCTATTGAAGAATTAGGGAACATCGATGCCGGAAGGGAGGTAAAAGCGGTTCCGGCGTGGCAGCGTGCGCTTGCGTTGTATTTCGTAGAAATGGCTCAACTTAAGCCTTTTCGCTCGATGGTCTGGAGTTCTCTGGAGACGGCAAAGAAGCGAGAACGGGAAAACTTGGTTCGTGAGAATCGAGGATTGTCTCGATCGCAATGGCGCGCTCATCTCAGACAAAAA
>Ga0310120_10000175_pt1 | contig 52403 bp, 48 predicted proteins | sample CB27_AW_983_MG_FD_203506 | JGI IMG/M metagenome (GOLD analysis project Ga0310120, IMG submission 203506) | Marine microbial communities from Western Arctic Ocean, Canada - CB27_AW_983 | ecosystem: Environmental > Aquatic > Marine > Oceanic | place: Canada: Western Arctic Ocean | collected...
GACTTCATCGCTGAGTTGGTCGAGCGAATCGCGTTCCTGGGCCGGAGTGACAAGCGAATCGATCAGCGTTCGGGCGTGAGTCAGCGCATGCCCATCACTGTTCTCGAGAGCGTCGTGTCCTCGGCCGAGCGAAGAGCCCTCATCCTCGGGGAGGAGCAGGCGGTTCCCCGGATCGGGGATATATACGGAGCCCTCCCGGCCATCACGGGAAAGATCGAGCTGGAGTATGAAGGAGAGCTCCACGGCTCGGAGCGGATCGCCCGGGAGTTGATCAGCTCGGCCGCCAGCGAGTTGTTCCAGGATCGCGCGGGCGGCGCAGACGTCGATGAGATCGTCGAATACTTCGAGATGGGTGCCGCGTTGCAGGTGGGTTCCGACAGCTCGGGGAAGGCGTGTGTCCAGGGATTCGAAACTGTACCTGGACTCCTGGAGTTGGTCGAAGCGGTGGGACTCGCCCCCAAGGCCTGCTCAGACGGCTGGCGTGCGGGCGCGTGCGAGCTGGTTCTGGAGGCGTTGGTCGCCGAGCGGCGCATCAGTCAGTCCACGACCGGCAGCTATGCGAAGGCTCGCCACGAGCCGTCGCAAGGCAAAGGGTACAAGGGGCTGGATCCTTTTGGGGGGGTCAGCCTGTAGGTTTCGACCCCACCTCGGTCAAGGTGCCACGTCCGCCAAAGATTCGACCTCTGCCAAAGCGGAGACGAGCATCCTCCGCTGAGCAGCCGGAAGAGGCAGGGCGTCGATCTGGTCGGGTGCGACCCACCTTCGCTCTTGCTCCGCGCGTCGGCTCCCTAATTCCGGCCCGGTCGCCACGGACCCCGCCGTATCCTGGACCTCCATCGCCAACATCGGACGGTACACGGCCTTCAGATGGGTGAACGCATGTCTCACCTCGGGCAGAACACACCGGTACGCACCTCGGGTCGGAAGTGTCACGCCCATCCCCTCCGCGACCGACCGCCATCCTTGGGTGAGCGCATGTGCGAGAGAGTCTTGCTCCAAGGCTTCGCCCGCCTCGATCTCGGCGGCCGGGAATTCCCACATTCCGCCCAGGGGACCCTCCCGTGGGCGACGGACCAGGAGTAGGTCCCCGCTCGGGCGGCAGCCGACCAGAACCGCGAAGACCCGGGTCCTTACCGCAGCGCGCCGCTTGCGGGCGGGCCTCAGCTCTTGTGTGCCTTCGGCCAACGCGCCGCACTCGCCCGCCAGCGGGCACTCCCCACAGCGCGGCGAGCGCGGCAAGCATACCGTGGCGCCGAGCTCCATGAGCGCCTGATTCCAGTCACCGGGTCGATCGGGGTCCAAGAGTTCGACAGCCCTCCGCCGTAGCAGCGCGTCGGAGGTGCCGTCCTCGTCGAACAGCCGTGACAGCACACGACGAGCGTTGCCGTCCACGGCCGGTACCACCTCACCGTAAGCGATGCTCGCGATCGCACCCGCACTGTACGCTCCAATGCCCGGAAGCGTGCGGAGGCTGGAAGCGCTCGTTGGGAGGTCTCCGCGAAGCTTCTCGCGAACCATGCGTGCGGAACGGTGAAGATTGCGGGCCCGCGCGTAGTAGCCGAGCCCCTCCCAAGCCTTGAGTACCGACTCCTCATCGGCCTCCGCGAGTGCCGCGACCGTGGGAAAGCGCTCCATCCAGCGGGCGTAGTACGGAACGACGGTCTCGACGCGGGTCTGCTGCAGCATGATCTCGGAGACCCAAACACGGTACGGCTCACGACTCTCCCGCCAGGGAAGGTTACGCCCGTGCGCGTCATAGTGCTCGAGAAGTCGCCGGCGAGTCCGGGCCGGATCGGGGATCGTCGTCATCGGAGGGCAAGGTAGAGGGTGCCCGCCCCCGCCGGCTACGGCACGAGCCGGTCGGTCGCGACACAAAGCCGACTTTGGTCAACGCCTCGGCAGAATCACTGAAACCCCTTACGTTGCCGGGGCCATTTCTCGGCGGTCGGAAAGACGTGGGCGCCGCTCGTTCCCCGCCGGAGAGTCCCGTCGCACAGCCGCTGCGCCCACCACGCGGCTGCCTCGGAAGAGTCGCATTTTGTGAATAACATGATAGATGAACTGGTCCCGGACAACATCAAGCAGCTGCGAGCCTATCAGCCGGGAAAGCCGATCGCAGAGATCGAACGTGAGCTGGGGATCACGGACGTAATTCGGATCTCCTCGAACGAGAACGCGATGGGACCGTCACCCCGTGCCACCGCAGCGGCCGCCGCCGTCCTAGCCACGGTCAACGCTTACCCGAACGGCGATTGCTACACCCTGCGGACGACGCTATGCGATCGCCTTGGCATCACACCCCAAGAGCTCGTCTTCGGCTCGGGTAGCAACGAGGTAATCGATCTCGTCGTTCGTGCGTTTTGCCGTCCCGGCATCGACGAGATCGTCACCCAACAGTATTCCTTCATCAGCTACCGACTGGCAGCGATGGCACACAACATCCGTTTCGTCGAGTCCGACGTGACCGACCTACTCGGATGTGACGTGGAAGCTTTGCTTGCTACGGTGACGGACAAGACCCGGGTGGTGTTTCTCGCGAATCCCAACAACCCGACCGGGGCGTACCTTCCTCGTGCGGACTTCGAGCGCCTGCTGGCCGAGTTGCCCGCGCAGGTGATTCTGGCCGTAGACGAAGCGTATCACGAGTTCGCGATCGACGCCGGCGTAGAAGATTACCCGAATTCACTGGACCATCGATCCGACCGCGCTCTCCTGATCACGTTGCGCACGTTCTCGAAGATCTATGGTTTGGCTGGGCTGCGCGTCGGCTACGGAATCTCCTCGCCGGCGATCATCGACTATATGAATCGCATTCGGCGTCCGTTCAACGTGAATAGCGTGGCGCAAGCGGCCGCGGTCGCGGCGTTGGACGACACGGAGCACATCGAACGATCTCGCAAGGCGGCCCATGAGGGCATCCCGGCGATCATAGAAGCGATGGTGGCGTTGGGATTCCGCGCCTATCCCTCTCTTGGAAACTTCGTGCTGATCGACGTCCGACAAGACGCGACGCCGGTGTACGAGCGCCTGTTGCGCCGTGGCGTAATCGTCCGGCCCATGGGGCCTTGGGGGCTGCCCGCCCATTTGCGCGTATCGGTAGGAACACCCGAGCAGACCGCGCGAGTGATCGGAACGCTGACCGAGGTCCTGAGCCCCTAGGCCTCCGTCTTCTGGCGCGTGAGTTGCGTGACCCCACCGGACCGCTTACCTCGGGAGACGTCGTAAGCATGGCCGGAGCGTTGTACATCGCGTTGCATGTCGCTGTGTTTACAGTCTCGCTACGGGAGTAGGGTATGAGTCCGGACGTCACATCGCCTGAGGTGGCCACTGGTAGCACCGCCTTCGATCTTCGCACCTTTATGAGGAGCTTCGGACCCGGCCTCCTGTGGGCCGGAAGTGCGATCGGCGTCTCGCATCTGGTCCAGTCCACTCGAGCGGGTGCGACCGCAGGCTTCGCTCTAGCCGGCGTAATCGTCTTTGCGCTCGCCCTGAAGTATCCGTTCTTCGAGTTCGGTCCGCGGTACGCTGCCGCCACGGGTGAGAGCCTCGTGGAGGGCTATCACAGGATCGGGCGATGGGCCGTCTGGATGTTCTTTCTCATCGCCCTCAGCACGGTCGTCTTCACGAACGCCGCGATCCTCCTGTTCACGTCGTCCCTCTTTCAGTACGCGTTGGGAGTGGATGTCTCTCCGGTCCTCGCCTCGGCAGTGGTCTATACCGGGTGCGGGATACTCCTATGGATCGGCCACTACAAGGCGCTCGACCTCGCCATCAAGGTGGTGCTCCTGTTGCTGGCGGTTTCCACGCTCGCTGCGGCCGTAATCGTCCTCCCGAGGGCCGACTTCTCGAGCTTCAGCCTGGTACCGCTCCCGCCGCGGGGCGGCACCATCCAGTTGGCGTTCATGTTGGCTCTGGCAGGCTGGATGCCTTCCGACATTTTGATCTCCGCCTACAGTTCTCTGTGGACCCTCGCCAAGGACAAGGCGAGCGGCATGCGGGCGAGTGTCGCGACGGCTCGGCTGGACTTCAAGATCGCTTACGGCGGTACCACGATCCTGGCGTTCGCCTTTCTCACGCTCGGGGCGGGCGTGATGTACGGCTCGGGTCAGGAATTCAGCTCGGCCGGCGCCGTCTTCTCGACCCAGTTGATCGACCTCTACGTACAGACTCTGGGGGAGTGGACCCGGCCGATCATGGTCGTCACCGCGTTGACGGCGATGTTCTCTACCGCCCTGACGGTGATGGACGGTTATCCGCGCGTCATCGACCGTTGCGTCAAAGTGATCATGACCAAGGACCCGGCCAAGACCGCTCACGCCGAGGTTTCGAGGCCCTACTGGATCGCGTTGATCACGATCGGGATCTTGATGACCCTCCTCCTGCAGTTGTTCGTGAGCAGCCTTACGCAGATGGTGGACTTCGTCACGATCGTAGCGTTTCTCACCGGCCCCGTGCTGGGCTACCTCAACCTGAGGGTCATCACGTCTTCGCACGTTCCCGAGGAACACCGACCCGGCAAAGCCATGCTGATTTACGCATACGTAGGCCTGGCGTCGTTGAGCGCGGTGGCCCTCATCTTCATTGTGAGTCGCTTCGTGTAACATGCGAGGGAGTGTTCACGTCTCGGGGTCGAGTGGCCTCTGAGGCGACGCTTCACTAAACTTGATGGGTAGCGGTCAGTTCTACTAGAGCCCGTCAGGTACCATGCGCTTCACCACGTATACCAAGTATCGAGGCCGTTGGCTGGACGCCATGAACCTCGAGAACTTGATGGAATTCCTCTCGGATTTCCTCCTGAACGGCGGCTTCGCCGGGGGGCCCAACTACCACCCCTTCTGGGGCTGGTCGGGCCTCGATGACACCAACTCGGTGGACTCCCTCAAGAATGCGCTCCTGCAGGCACTCATAGATAGCGGGGAGCTCACACCGGAGATGATCGAGGAGTTGCGTGGAGAGGGGCAGGGAGACGAGGCCGTCCAGCAGCAAATCGCCGACCTGCTGGACGATCTCATTCAGCGCATGGTAGATGAGGGCTATCTGACGCTGGACGGCGGCACACCGACCATGCCCGGCACCGTACAGGACGTCACTGGACAGGGCGAGATCGACGAAGCCAAGGAGGCCGCGCAGCAGGTGCAGTTCAACCTGACACAGAAGGGGATGGACTTCCTGGGGTACGGGGCGCTCAAGAATCTCCTGTCTGCGGTGGGGAGCTCGAGCTTAGGCTCACACGAGACTCCGCACCTGGCGACGGGCGTAGAAGCCGACGCGACGAGCAAGCCATACGAGTTCGGTGACACGATGAACCTCGATGTCCCCGCCACGCTCAAGAACGCCATCGAACGCGAAGGGCTCGGCGTTCCCCTCGACATCGACTACCAGGACCTCATGGTGCATCAGACCGAATATCGGTCGTCCTGTGCCACCGTGTTGATGCTCGACATCTCGCACTCGATGATCCTGTACGGAGAGGACCGTTTCGCGCCTGCCAAGCGGGTCGCATTGGCGCTATCTCATCTCATTCGGACCCGGTTCCCGGGCGACTCACTGAACGTCGTGACCTTCGGTGATCGGGCAGAGGAAATCCCACTGAGTCAGCTCGCCAAGGCACAGGTGGGACCGTTCCACACCAATACGGCCGAGGGGCTGTTGTTGGCCCGCAACATCCTGAGGGCCCAAAAGAAGGACATGCGGCAGATCATCATGATCACGGACGGCAAGCCGTCTGCGATCACCATGCCCGATGGACAGATCTACAAGAACTCAGGTGGCATGGACCAACACATCCTGAGTGAGACCTTCCGAGAGGTGTCTGCGTGCCGGCGTGCCGGGATCCTGGTCAACACGTTCATGCTGGCCCAGGACCCCTACTTGGTGCAGTTCGTGCACAAGGTCTCGGAGATCGCGAGGGGGAAGGCCTACTTCACGTCGACGCAGACCCTCGGCCAGTACATCATGATGGACTTCATGCGGAACAAGCGGCGGAGGGTGGGCTAGGTCCCTCAAAATCGTTTCCGCGGAAACGTGTGTGCCACCGTCGAGACCCGATTGGCCGCTCACCCCAGAATTTGCACCAAAGCTAGGACCACCAAGACTCCGTAGAAGATCGCGCACAAGACAACGGACGCCTCCCGCCACAACGCCGGGCGCAACTCTGGCGGCAGGAACTTCCGGTTTACGACGAGCGTGTGGAGGCTCTCCAGCACAAACGTGAAGCCGGCGACGTTGGCACCGATAATGATCAGGGTCAGCGGCTGTGCCAGGTTCAAGGCGATACAGCCCCAAACGGCGAAAACAGCCATGACGCTGTAGTAGATCGCGCGCACGTCACCGCCTCGCCAGCGGCGAACGGCCGGGCTACTCGTCCACAAGATGTCCGTGATGGCCCGCGGCAGGCCGTCGACCAATGCCAATTGGGTCGAGAACAGAACCCACACGCCCGCGATGAGCGTCACGTACCAGAAGATCGGCCCGTGGACTGCTGCGATACCCAACGCTTGCAGGTTGGCCACTGCCCAGCCGTCGATCGCTGATCCAGCCCCGACATACTCGAGCGTCAATAGGATCATCAGTGCCATGCCGAGGACCGAGCCGAGACCGAACACGCCCCACTGGTCGACGTTGAGGAACTTCCACCAGTTGCGCCAAGACTTGAGGGAATCGTCATCGACCTCGAAGACGTTACCCTGAGGAGAAAGGCTGACTCGGTCGCTGAACGCACTCGGGATATAGCCGACGGTGGATCCCATTCCGTAGCCCTTGTCCCGCATCCAGTTGGTGAGAAAGGCGTTGTCGATCCCGCCCATGCCGGAGTAAGCGGCAAACGCGGCGATCAGTGCCCAGTCGACGCCCTCGGGTATTTGCCCAAAAGCAGCGAATCCGGTGGCCACGCGGCCCCACGTGCCCCAGGACACCGTAGTGAGGTCGATGACAAGCAAATACACCCCCACGAAGCCGACCATCAGCCACATCGCCACCTCCAGGGTACGTTCGGTCCTCTTGCCGAGCATGGTGACGAGAAAGCAGGCGCCGAAGGTCAGGTACCCGAGCCAGATGATGAAATCGGCGTCGGCTGCGGTCGGCATGCGACCCAGCAACAACGCCGCGGTGGCAGTAGCGGCGGCGAGGGCCCAGCCCGGCCATCCGTCTTGCAGAAACGCCAGAGCGCTGTAGATGCTCCCCCAAAAGCCGGGTCCCGGCCAGGTCCGCATGTACCCGCTGATGATCGGTTCGCCAGTGTAGAGGGTGTAGCGGGCCATCTCGAGGTTGAGCAACACCTGCAAGAGCACCGCGACCGTGGTGATCCAGAGCAGGGTTGGCCCGTAGGCCACGATCACCGAAGGGCCCAACAGCCACTCGCCGCTGCCGATGGCGGCGCCGAGGCCGATAATGCCGGGCCCGATCGTACGCAGGACGTTGCGTCGCGTGAACGTAGGTGGCGCCGGCAACGGTTTCGTTCCCCAATCTGGGAGTAGACCGTGCGGGCGGCTCATCGTTCACTAGATCCCAGTTGGGGAAAGGCTGACATGTTGGTGTCCGGCGATACCCCAGTCAACCGGCGGGGTGCGTCCGCGCCCAGTGCACCCACGTGAGTGGCTTTGCGGGCCTCACGGGCTTGAGGCTAAGCTCTACCCTCGATCATCGAGGAGATCGATAGCCGCCCACCAAAACGCACAGAAGGGCTGACCTGTATGTCCTATACCACAAGTTCTCTCGTCACCGGTATTGAGGAACCACCCGTGACTGAAGCGGGAAGCTGGCGGCGACCGGACCGCTTTGGTGCCGACAAGCCACTGATCAATCTGTCGGAAGCCGTGCCAGCGTATGGGCCCGCGACCCAACTCCGAGATCACTTGTCATCCCTGGTGGTCGAGGACGACACCGCCTTCTATACCGACGTCGAGGGCATACCGGCACTACGTGATGCCCTGGCACACGATACGGCAGTCAGTTACGGCGGCCAGATCGCCGCAGCCGACGTGATGATCACGGCGGGCTGTAATCAGGCCTTCTATATCGCCATCATGGTCTTGGCCGAATCAGGGACTTCCGTTCTCCTGCCAGAGCCGTGGTACTTCAATCATCGCATGATTCTGGACATGATGGGGATCGATGTCATTCCCCTGCCTTGCCTTCCGGAAAACGGCATGATCCCTGATCCGGCCCAGGCGGAATCCCTCCTACGAGACAACACCCGTGCGATGGTTCTGGTGACGCCCGGCAATCCCTCAGGCGCCATATGCTCCAGCCAAACTATTGCCGAGTTTCTTCGCATTGCGGACAAGCATGGCATCGCACTGGTGATCGATGAGACCTACCGCGATTTCCTGCCGCCCAACCATGGTGTGCCACACACCACGTTTGCCGATCCTGGCTGGCGCGATTCGAACCTCATCCATCTCTATAGCTTCTCCAAGGTATTCTGCCTGACGGGTTATCGGGTGGGTGCCATTGTGGCGGACCCTGGCTTTATCGAGGAGGCTGCCAAGGTCATGGATTGTCTCGCCATATGCGCCCCCAATATTGGACAGCGTGCGGCCCTATATGGCCTACAGCATTTGGGAGAATGGCGGGCGGACAAAAGATCATTGATGGCGGAGCGGGTAGGCGCCTTCCAGCGTGCCATGGAGAACGGCGATTCAGGATACCGTATCCGCTCCATCGGCGCTTTTTTCGCCTATATGGAACACCCGCATGAGGACCAAGAATCTAAACAAGTCGCCAAGCGTCTTGCCGAGGAACAGAACCTGTCGTGTATGCCTGGCGGGATGTTCGGGCCGGGCCAGGAACGCATGCTGCGCTTCGCCGTTGCCAATATAGAAACCAGGGTCGCCGGGGATATTGCGGCCCGCTTAGCGCAGGACCGAATTTGAGCCCTCTGCCACCCTGCTGACGTGGTTAGTCACTCTATAGGAGCGGACCGTTGAAAAAAATCACCTTCGGCTTGATCGCCGGTTTGCTCGCCGGTTTGCTCACCGGTTTCCTCGGTGATTTCCTCACCGGCGCGACCCTCGCTGCACAGGATGTGGTGCGCCGCCCAATGACGGTCGACGACGCCCTGAATATAGTGCGCCTTCAAAACGTCACGATGTCGCCTGACGGAGCGTGGGTCTTCTTCTCCCAGTCCGAGCTCGACTGGGACGACAACAGCAGGAACCAAGAACACTACCTGATCGCCGCAGACGGTGGAGAAGCGATCCACTTCATCGGGAACGCTGGTGGGAGTGCGTTTCAGTTTTCTCCCGAAGGCGAGCACTTGTCGTTTCTCAGGAGCGTCGACGACCAGCAGCAGATCTTTCGCATGATCCTCTCCGGCGGTGAAGCCCGACAGCTCACGGACCACCGGGGTGGCGTCGTCTCTTATAGGTGGTCCAGCGACGGAAGCGAGATCTTCTTTACCGCTGACGAGGCGATGAGCGATGAGGATCAGGAGGAATACGACGCGGGGGCTGATGCGTTCTATGTCCGCGAGGGTCCGAACGGCAGAGAGCCGGGCAGTTGGCGCAACCTCTGGGTGTTCAACCTCGCATCGGGAGAGGAGGCACGTCTAACGGACGGGGAGCTCGTCGTCGACGATTTCGACGTGTCGTCAGACGGTCGCCGTGTCGTCTTCGCGGCGACGCGCCAAGACCTCAGCAATTACTTCTACTTGTCCGAGCTGTACCTCGTCGACACGCGCAGCCGGGAGGTCGTTCGTCTCACCGACAACAACGCAGCCGAGGGGAACGTCTTGTGGGCACCGGACGGACGGACGATCGCCTACCACGCTCCGTCCGACGGCGAATTCGATTTGACCCACGGTTTCGTCTGGGTCATGAACGTCGACACGGGTGAAAAGAGACGGCTGGAAGGTCAGAGCCAGGGTCAGATCTCTTCCCTTACCTGGATGCCGGACGGCAAGAGCCTCCTCTTCAATGAGACACGCCGCACGAACAGGAATCTCTACCGTATCGACGTCGCAACCGGGCGATCGACGGACATCACCGACATCACTGGTTCGCTGCGTGTGCTCGGTTTCTCCGAAGACCGTACGAGGATGGTGTATTCGTTCAGCGACTTCGAGACACCGGGCGATCTTCATGTCTCCTCGGTGGAGGATCTCAGTCCCGTTCGGTTGACCCACGCTAATCCCTGGATCGAAGAGGAGATCACGCTGGCGAAGGCGGAGATCGTCCGCTGGGCGAGCCGGGACGGGATGGAGATCGAAGGAGTCTTCTATCTGCCCCTGGACGCCCCGGAGGGGTCCGGGACTCCGCTAATCCTCGACATCCACGGTGGCCCACCCGGCCACTTCGCGAACGAGTTTCAATCCGATTTCCACGTTTTCGCCGGTCTTGGGTATGCGTCGTTCGGACCGAACATTCGAGGGAGCGACAGCTACGGCGACGATCTGCTGACTGCGCTCATGGGCGATGTTGGGGGCGGCGAGTACGAGGACGTCATGACCGGCGTCGACTACCTGATCGAAGAGCGCCATGTCGATCCTGAACGGCTGGGGCTACGCGGATGGAGTTGGGGAGGAATCCTCGGCAGTTGGGTCATTACTCGTACCGACCGGTTCAAGGCAGCCTCGCTAGGGGCCATGGTCGGGAGCTGGACGGCAGAGACCGGGCCGGGGCTCAGCTACGATCTCAGGGTGCACTACATCGGGGGAGCCCACTGGATAAACCCGGAGGAGTGGCGCAGGGTGTCGTCCCTTTGGTACGTGGGGAACGTGACCACGGCCACGCTGCTGCTCCACGGTGAGCGTGACCAGGTCAGCACACCCCAGCAAAGCCTGATGTTCTTCACAGCGCTCAAAGACATCGGTAAAGCGCCGGTCCGATACGTGAGCTTCCCGCGCGAGCCGCACGGTTTCCGTGAACCGAGGCATCAACGCATGCGTGACATAGAAGAGATCAAGTGGATGCAGAAGTATGTCATGGGGATGGACTGGAAACCGTGGGAACGGAGGTAGGAATCATGAAAGCAATGGTCATCCGCGAAAGCGGCGAGCCATCGGTCTTCGAAGCAGCGGATATCCCGGTGCCACCGATCGGCGCCGGCCAGGTTCTGGTGCGGGTCGCGGCGACTTCGGTCAATCCGGTGGATTGTAAGATCCGCAAGCTCGGCCCGGGTTACGGCCCCGATATTCCCGCCGTGCTCCATGGCGATGTGGCTGGCGTCGTGGAGGCGGTTGGCACCGATGTCAGTGGTTTCGCGGTGGGCGAACAGGTCTACGGCTGTGCCGGTGGGGTGAAGAATACGGGTGGGGCCTTGGCCGAATTCATGGCCTGTGATGCTGACTTTCTGGCGCCGAAGCCGACCAATCTGTCCATGATGGAAGCTGCGGCACTACCCCTGGTTTGTCTAACCGCCTGGGAAGGCTTGGTCGATGGCGCCAATGTTGGCCAGGGCCAGACTGTATTGGTGCACGCGGGCGCGGGTGGTGTGGGCCATGTCGCCACGCAGATTGCGATTGCCCGGGGGGCCACGGTCTACGCCACCGTATCCGGCCCGGGAAAGGCCGCCGCGGTAAGCGAGTTTGGCGCGACTCCCATCAACTATCGGGAGCACAGCGTTGAGGACTACGTCGTCACCCATACGGGTGGGGCTGGCTTCGATATCGTCTATGACACGGTTGGAGGCGAAAATATCCCCAAATCCTGGGCCGCCGCCAAACTGAAGGGCACTGTGATCAGCTGCCAGAGCAATTCGACGCAGGACTTGACGCCCGTGCACCTGAAGGGATTGCAGCATATCGGCGTCCTGATGCTCATCCCGTTGTTGCATGGTGCGGGTGCGGCTGCGCACGGCCACATCATGCGGGAAATTACCGCGCTGGCGGAAGCCGGGCGGATCCGCCCGCTGCTGGACGGTGAACCCTATGCTTTTGAAGATGTGGCAGCGGCCCATACCCGCCTGGAATCCGGTCAGGCCGTGGGGAAGGTCGTGGTGCAGATTACCGCCTGAGCCCTCTTCAAGGTCTGGCGTAGATAGGCCTTGACCCTCACGTATCGTAAGGGTTTACCCTTCGTCAACAGGAGGAGGGAGATGACGTTGACCGTGGGCCAGCTCGCGGAGTTATCCGGTGTTACCGTGCGGACACTGCACCACTACGACAGCGTCGGGCCGCTTGCGCCCAAAGCTCGATCGAGTGCCGGGTACCGGCTGTACGAGCACGAAGATTGCGAGCGGTTACAGGAGATCCTGTTCTACCGCGAGTTGGGGTTCGAGTTCGGCGAGATCAGGTCCTTACTGGGTGACTCCGCGTACGACCGCAGCGGAGCACTACATCAGCAACGCGATTTGCTGGTGACCCGCACGAAGCATCTCCAAGCAATGATCGGGGCCATCGACACCGCCCTCGACGCACAAGAAAAGGGGTTAGCCATGACGAAGGAAGAGATGTTCGACGTCTTCGGCGACTTCGACCCGAAGCTGCACGAGGCGGAGGTCGAACAACGGTGGGCCGGTGTCGCCGTTGACGAGTCGAGGCGCCGGACCCGACGATACGGCAAGGATCAATGGCGGGAGGCGATCGAGGAGGGCGAATCCATTGTGACTGCGTTTGCGGAGCAACTAGAGGCCGGAGCAACTCCGGCCGGTGCCCCGGCCATGGATCTGGCAGAGGAGCACCGACAGCATATCGGCCGTTGGTTCTACGAGTGCTCTCCTGCGATGCAGGCTGGCTTGGGGGAGCTGTACGCCAGCGATCCCCGGTTCATGGAATACTACGAAAAGTACGCACCTGGGCTCGCCAACTTCGTGAAAGCCGCGATCGACGCCAATCGAGCGCGCAGTGAGACGTAGCCTCGAGGGGTTCATCTCCCCTCAGCCGGCCTCACTCCCCGTCGACGCAGCGTCGATCTGTACGGGTGGAGTCCCGACTGGACCGGGAAGTGACCGGCTGCGTGCGATGGCCATCAGATAGCTCCCTTCGATTCCTAGTCCGAGCACGACGAGGGACACGCCGAAGACGGCACCGCGATCGCCTTGGGAGCTCAGGAATAGCGCCGTGGCTACCACGATCGAAGCGATCCTCAGGACTGCACCCATCCCCACGGTACCCGGCTGTCCCGCCCGGATGAACAGGCCCTGATAGTACTGCCGATGTCCATATAGGAAGGGATAGAGCACCGCGATCGGCAGCGCCGCACCGGCATTCAGGAGGAGGCCACTCTCTGGTCGATAGAGAGCGGACAGGATCGTCGGCCACACGGCGGGCAGCGCGAGGATCGCCATTGGGACGAACGTACCCAACGCGACCACCATGGCGAATCCGCGTACTTTCTTGTGACTGTCGACCCCGTTCACCAGCGCGATGCTCGCGTGCTGAAGCTGGCCCACCGGTGACGCGAGGAACCATACGACCGCCTCGACGATGCCGAACGCCGAGATGTTGAGCTCGGGCGTCGCCGTCCGGGCCAGAGCAACGTTGATGAGCAATGGCGTGCTCCACCACAGGAGCACATTGAGCATCAGGGGACATGAGAAGCGCAGCAGGGTCTTCATCGTGTCCGCCGACCCCTCTGCTTGCAGGCTCAGCTGTAACTCCGGCGTCTTGGCGAACGCCACGAGGAAGGCCTCCACCGCGAGAGCCGCCGTAAACGCCGCCGCCCCGATCCATGCGCCTGAGGAAAGTCCCACGAGAGTGAAGGCGGCCAGAGCCAATACGCCCGTCCGCGCCCCCGTGGCGGCCGCTATGGGATGGGTCCGGTGGCCCGCCACGAGGCGCCCTTGGTGCGTCGCGCGAATCGCTGTCAGCAGGGGCACCGGTGAAAGAAACCGCATCGCGGCCACCGCCTCTTCGAACGCCGCGTCGGTTTGGGCCAAGAACGTTCCGAACACCAGTTCCGAGAGGGGATCGAAAAAAGCGATCGCCACGGCTATCGTCGTAAATAGCCCCCCGATGACCAGGGCGAACCGCCGAACAGGCGCCAGCCTCCCGCCCTCGAGCATCCGCGTCGCCACCACTTGCTGGGTGACCAGGAGGGGGCTGTAGAGCACACCGGACAGAGAGAACGCGACCAGATATCCGGCGAGAGCGGACAGCGGGTCGGACGATCGTGCCACGGCTGCCGTGAGCAGCGGATTGGTGGAGGTGAGCAACAGGCTCGTCGCGGCGAGCGGCGCGTAAAACCGCGCAAACCCTTCCGGGGTGTCAAAGTGCGCCGGCACCGCTATCTCTCACCCGTCGGTGGCATTATTCGGACGGACTCAACAGGAGCGGAGCGACCGCTCGGCACTGACGGAGAAGCTTGAAACGCTCTTGTCTGTCCGAAAGAAATCCTCACCTATACTGTGCATCAGTCGCTCACTTCCGGGTGACGGGCTGGATACAATACCCGCCCACGTGAGTCCTTTCAATCCGAGACGTCGGCGAGGGAAAACCGTGCCATCCACCATAGACGTCGAATACTACCTAGTCGATGCCTTCACGCAGTCCCTCTTTAAAGGCAATCCAGCGGCCGTTTGTGTTCTGAACCAACCTCTGAGTGCGGCTACGATGCAGGCTGTGGCCGCGGAGATGAACCTCTCGGAGACGGCCTTCGTCGAACACGCCGACGGTGAGGGCGTGCGACGGCTCCGCTGGTTCACACCGACTGTGGAGGTGCCCCTGTGCGGACACGCGACCCTTGCTGCCGGACATGTGCTCCGCTCGAGCGGAACGTCCGGGCCACACCGATTCTCGACCGCGAGCGGTTTGCTGACGGTGCACGATGAGCCAGACGCGGCGCTCCGCTTGGATTTTCCAGTGGACGTGTGTGCACACGTGGAGCCCCGCGGTGACTTGCTGGAGGCCCTCGGCGTCCGTGACGAGGATGTGAGCGAGGCGCTGCTCGGAAGCATCAACTACATCCTCCGGGTTTCCAGCCCAAGCATCGTGGAGGCGCTCGAGCCGAACTTCCCGAAACTCGGCAGGATCGAACTGGGAAGGGATGTTCTGGTATTGTCCGTCACGTCGGAGAGCCCCCTTCCCGAAGAAGACGTGGTCTCGAGGGTCTTTGCCCCGTGGGCCGGGATCGACGAGGACCCGGTCACGGGCATAGCCCATACGGCGCTCGGACCGTACTGGATAGGGGAGCTCGGCCGACCTGAGATCAGGGCCCGCCAGGGTGGCCAGAGGCAGGGTGAGCTACGGGTGCGGCTGGTGGGGGATCGCGTCCACCTCATCGGACACGCTGTGACGGTGGCAGGGGGCGTCCTTACGCTTCCCGTCGCCGCTTCCCCCGCTCCTCGCTCGGGTTAACTTCTCCTCACCGTCGGCAGGGAAATGCCTGAACCTTCGGCCTCCAGGGAGTAATGGCGTTGGATGACATGCAGGAACGTGTGGTCGCAGGACTCAAGATCCGCATCGATCGTGACCTGTGCGTCGGGTTCGGGGACTGCATGGACGTCGTAGCCGGAGTGTGGGAATTCGATGACGACGGCATCATCGTTTTCCTGGAGGATCTGGCTCCCGTGGATGGAGACTCGTTGGTCGAGGCCTGCAAGTGTTGCCCCGTAGACGCCCTCATCGCGCTGGACGAAAAGGGCCAGCAAGTTGCTCCCTGAGCCTATGAGAAACATTCGGACCTATAGCGAAGTCTCCCACGAGACGGAGTCGGGGCTACTCGAGCAGGTCGTCGAGCAGCAGCGTCGCCTCTCGGAGCGCCTTTCCCATATACGAGCCGTGGTGGCTGTGGCCAGCGGCAAGGGCGGTGTGGGGAAGAGCGCCGTCACCGCCAACCTGGCCGCCGCGCTCGCCGCACGAGGGCTCGCGGTCGGAGCGGCCGACGCCGACCTGAACGGCCCCTCGCTTGCGCGAATGCTCGGCGTATCCGGTGCTCGTCTCGCCGACCGACCGGACGGTGTGAAGCCGGCTCAGAGCCCTACCGGCGTCCAGGTCATGTCCATGGAGTTTCTCCAGGAAGAGGAGGACGCGCCGCTTCGTTGGCGCGAGCCCTCGATGGGTGGGTTCATCTGGCAAAGTACGCTCGAGACCGGTGTTCTCAGAGAGTTTCTCGGCGACGTGGAGTGGGGTGAGTTGGACGTGCTCCTCGTGGACGTGCCCCCCGGGACGGACAAGATCTCCCGACTCCTCGAGCTCGTGCCGTCGCTGCATCAGATGCTGTTGGTGACGACCCCCTCCGAGACGTCCCGCTTCGTGGTGGCGAAGTCTGTGCGTTTGGCGAGAGAGGCCGAGGTAGGGACCGTCGCCCTCGTCGCGAACATGACGGGACATACGTGTCCCTCATGCGGGCACGTATCCGAACTCTTTGCCGGAGACGGCGCGAGGCGTCTCCAAGACGAGGCCGACGTGCCGCTGTGGGCTGACATTCCGTTCGATCCTCGGCTCGGCGCAGACACGGATGCGGGAACACCGTTGGTGACGACGGACCCGACAGCTCCGGCCAGTCGCGCACTGTTTGCCCTGGCGGATAGGGTGGCCACCCAGATGGAGGCTCGAGACTCGTGAAATTTCTGTGCCTCGACTGCGACGACGTCATGAAGTTCGCCGAGCGACAGCTGCCCGGGGACGGCACACTGGCGGCCGTGTTCACCTGCGGATCTTGTGGCCGCGAGATGGCCATGCTCACGAACCCCATGGAGACCCAACTCGTGTCCGGCCTCGGAATTCAGATCGGTGGACGGAGTGTCCCCAGCCAGGCCATGGAGCTCACTCGCACGTCTATGGAAGGCGGGCGAGACGACGCCTTCTCGCTCTCCGAGGACATTCCCCGAGCTCCCGCCGATGCACCGACGTCAGACGTGGAGCCGGCGGGGGGCAGTCGTCCGGGCCGGACGGCGTGGAGCCCCGAGGCCCTCGGCAGGCTGGAGCGGGTGCCGAGCTTCGTCCGGGGGATGGTCAAGCGAATCTATACGGATTGGGCACAACAGAACGGGGTCTCGGAGATTACACCCGAGATCATGGACCGGGCTCGAACGGAGTTGGGCCTGGAGGGGATGTAACTTTGTTCGAGGTCGCCGGGCTCAGTTACACGTATTCTTCCGGCCGCGCCGGCCTCGCCAACGTCTCTCTGCAGGCGGGCCCTGGGGAGCGGGTCGTCATCATGGGCCCGAACGGCTCGGGGAAAAGCACGCTTCTTCGCCTCGTTTCGACCGAGCTTCCGGCCCCGAGGGGAACCCTTCGTTTGTTCGAGAGCGGGTGGGACTCGACTTCCCGACGACTCGCCTCGCGAAGACTTCGAGGGCGGCTCGGCGTCGTTCAAGATCAGGCGGTGCACTTCGACGAACTCACTGGCATGGAAAACGGCCTTTTCTTCGCCGAGCTCTATGGCGTCGGGGAGCCGGAGGCGGAGCCTCGACTCGCAGCCCTATTTTCGAACTTCGGTATCGAGGCCGTCCGCGACGTTGAGGTGGGAGAGTACTCCTACGGGATGAGAAAAAAGCTCCTCCTCGCCGAGGCGTTGGTCCACGACCCAGAGCTGCTGATCCTCGACGAGCCGACGCTCGGACTGGACCCTCCCTCCCAGGCGGCCTTCCTCGAGATTCTGGAGGACCGCTCCGCCTGTGGTACCTGCTCGCTGATCGCCACCAACGAACCCGGCCTGGCACGGCGAGTGGCCACCAACGTGGTCTTTCTCTCCAAGGGGGAAGTCGTCGCGCAGGGCGCACCGGAAGAGCTTCTCGAAGGCTTCGGGGGGAAGACCACCATCGAGGTATCAGTGACGGGTCACACGGCGGACACGATCGCCGTGGAGGGCGCCACCGTCATGGCACAGCAGGGTCGCATCGTCGCCGAGTCCGAAATGGGAACGGAGATCCTGCCCGACCTAACCATCGCCATCTTGGCCACTGGACTCGAGATCCTGCGGATCAATGTGCGGGAGCCCGATCTCGCGGATCTCTTCACCACGTTGACGGGCCTACACATCGCCGACAGCAGCGTCCGTGGGGAGGACGGTTGAGCTTCCCTATCTGGAGGACCGAGTGGCTCATCGCGCGTAGGCGACGTCGGCTGATGGTGCTCAACACTCTGATCCCGCTCCTTCTTGTGACACCCATTGCCTACTCTGCCGCGCCGGCCGCACATGCCGCCGCGACCTTCGCAGTTCTCTTCACGCTGTTCGGTACGTTCGGCTCCAGTATTCCACTCATCCGCGATGGAGAATCCGGACTGCTGGGACGGCTCGGCGTCGCTGGCGTGAGCCCAGGCGGGTTCCTGCTCCAGCGCGTCGCGGCCACCGCGACACTCGACCTGTGCCAACTCGCTCCTTCGGCAGCGGTGATCGCGCTCGGACGGGGGGCCTCCTCAAGCGACCTCCTCGCTCTCGCGGCCTCCGCGACGCTCGGGCTCTTCGCCGCCAACCTGCTCGGCGCGTTCACGGCTGCCGTGGCCCGATCGGTCGCCGAGGGCGCGCTATTCGCCGCGGTTTCGGCACTCCTACTGCTCCACTTGTCGGGCACGTTCCGCCCCTCCGTCCCAGGTACGTGGCAGGCCACCGTAGAGGGGTGGATGCCGTTTCGGCCCCTGCACCAGAGCCTGCTGGCGCTCGCGGCCCCCTCCTCATCGAGCGGAGTCCATTCGCACCTCCTGCCGCCGGTCCTGGCGATCTTCGGAATACTCGCCTTCACGGGTATGGTCGGGAGGGCTCTCATGCAGCCCGGGCTCCGTCGATGACGGGGACTAAAAAGCGGTCATCTAATCTGGTATTCGAGGGGGATGGGAACCCCCTCGCCAGTGACATTGACACGCCCGCAAAACGGGGTATACTGGCCCCGTACTTCTGGAGAGAATGTGTGCCACTAGAAAGATCGATGCATCGGTTCGTGCTTCGGTCACCGTAGGGCCCCGAGAATTGATCGGTGGGCCTGGAATAAGAAGCAACGGCAGGAGATATTCCAGAGATTGCGGCGGGTTCCGACCGCCTGGGTCGACGCATGGCCCGGCTTCGGCCCCCTCGGCGATCTCAGATCACAAGACGCAAATGTCGCCTGCGTACGGGCGAGCGAGCCGGACGGTTACATAGCACGCGGGACCCCCTTTCGATCGTAGGATCGGAGACCCTGGAAGTTCTCGGGGAGCGGGGGCCTTTATGTTGCCGGTACGCATAGGCGCTGAACAGAGGGCTGACGCCTCGAGGTTCTCATGTATCGTGAAGTCTTCGTACCTGTAGACAACTCCGATCATTCACACTGGGCCGTAGATCGGGCCATCGAGATCTGCAAACGCTCGGGGGGTCATATCACCGGAAATCACGTCTACGCCGCCCGGCTCCATGACGTGAGGTTTCGGCAGCTCGAGACGGGGCTCCCCGCTCAATTTCAGAGCGCCAAAGAGATCAAGCGCCAGCGGAAGATCCACGACAAGCTGATCGAGAAGGGCCTACAGCTCATCTCGGACTCATTCCTGGACCAGACCGCGAAGAGCTGTGAGGCCGAGGGCGTCCCGTTGACGCGGCAGCTCCTCGAGGGGATCCATTATGAGGAGGTCACGCGTGAGGCCAACCGCGGTGAGGGGCGCCTACCGAGTCTCATCGGATTCGACCCCAACATCGCCGACAAGTACGACGGGGGTGACGTCGTCCGCAGCGATGTAATCCTGGACGACGACGGCAGGATCGTCGCCGAGGATGAGGAGCAGGACGAAAAGCTGGCTGGATCCAGTGACCGCCACTATGACCTTCTCGCCATCGGGGCCCACGGAATCGGCAAGCAACCGTATTCGCAGTTGGGGGGGATGGTCTCGCGGGTCATCCGCCAGGTGGAGAAGGACACGCTGATCGTCAAGGACGATCGGCCCCTCGACGGGGGCTCCTGGGTAATCTGCGTCGACGGGTCGTCCTACGCATACAAGGCCATGCGCCATGCGTTAGAGATGGCTCGGGAGTTCGGGGTCAAGCTCTATGTGTGTTCGGCGTTCGACGTGGAGTATCACCACGCCGTCTTCGGCAATATCAAGGACATCCTCTCCGCTCAGGCCGCGAAGGTGTTCAAGTTCGAGGAGCAGGAGGAGCTCCACAACAACATCATCGACAAGGGGCTTCTGAAGCTGGCCCAGGCCAACCTCAAGCGCGCCGAGGTGATGGCCGAGGAATTCCCGGACGTCGAAGTGGAGACGCAAATCCTGGTCGGTAAGCCGTTCCAGTGCATCCTGCAGTGGGTCGAAGAGATCGAGCCGAGCCTCCTGATCCTGGCCCGCCACGGCGGGCATCGAGTCGAGGGGACGGACATGGGGTCCCAGGCCGAAAACCTGTGCCGGCTGGCTCCCACGAACATTCTTCTCGTGGGTACGACGGACGTCCGCCCCGATGACATTCCGTGGATCGAAGAAGACGGTGAGACGGGGCTGGAATGGTCGCCGGACGCCGAAGTTCGGATCCTGCGCGTTCCGCCCTTCGCTCTCGGTATCGCCCGTAAGGCCGTTGAGGAATACGTGCTCGACAACTACGGTCCGGGGGCCAACGGAGTGTACAAGGAAGACGTGATCGTGCGGGCGACCAACGGAGTGTTGGCGACCAACGGGGCTTCGGCGACCAGCAACGGTACCAGCGGGGCCACCAACGGGGTCGCCAACGGCGGCGCTCCGGCCGATGCCGATGTAGTTGAGGCCGACCCGACCCCCGGTGAGTCAGTGCCTCCTCTCGGGGAGGGTGGCCTTCCGATGGTGACCGGCGACCGACTGGACGAAGCCATTCAGAAGCTGCTGCCGACCCACATGCAGTTGATCATGGGGATCGGGACCGCCGAGGAGCTCGTCCTCGCCGAAGTGAAGGCGGAGGAGGCGATGAAGCGGACCAGGGTGCACGGCCTCGACGCGGATCCCGAGCCGGAGACTCCGATGATTTCCGCCACGTGCCCGTACAGCGGCCATCCTATCAACCGCGAGCGCACGGCGAGCGATCCTGTAGAGTGGACCCAGGAAGCCTTCGAGCGACTGAGGCTGGTGCCGTTGATCGCAAGGCCGCTCGCACGTAATACCGTAGAACGCTTCGCCCGTGAGAACGCCTTCTGGCGCGTCACGACACCGGTCATGGACGAGAACAAGCAGGCCATGATAGATGCCGACGAGTTCGACATGGACACCATGCTGGTCATGTTTCGAGAGCTCCAGACCAAGCAGATCCAAGCGGCGGCAGAGGGAGTCGACGGCCTCACTCCGGAGATGAGAAAATTCATCGAAGAAGCCAAGGCGAGTGGGGTCACGCGTTGTCCGATTCGTGACGTAGCCGAATCCGCCGAGCAGTGTCCGGTAGACCTCAAGACGGTCTCACCCGACGACGCGAAGGCGGCGATCGAGCAATTCATGAACAAAGAAACCAGCGAAGCGTGATCGGGGGAGCCACCGACACTCGACCCAGTCCATTAGGGCGTGAAACGGGTTCACGCCCCAGGCGTGGCGGACCCTACACGCCCCATATCGTGGCGTGGAACCTCACGAAGAGATGCAACCTGGCGTGTGCGCACTGTTATATCTCGGCCGGGTCGTGGCACGGCACGGAGGATGAGCTCTCCACGAGCGAGTGCTTCCGCATCCTGGACGAAGTCCTCGAAGTGAACCCCACCCCGATGTTGATTCTCACCGGGGGAGAGCCCCTCTTGAGGGACGACCTCGAGCAGCTGGCCCAGCGTGCCTCGTCTGGGGGCGCGACGGTCGTGATCGGCACGAACGGCACTCGTCTTACGGACGAGCGCATCCATTCGCTCATGGAAGCCGGCGTCAAGGGTGTCGCCGTGAGTATCGACTCGCTCCACGCCGAATACCACGATCGCTTCCGGCACGGAGGCGGCGCGCTGACGGATACCATGGCCGCCGTGGAGCGCTGCTCGTCGCGCCGCCTCGACTTCGTCATCCAGACGACGGTGACGAAGGGGAATCGCCATGAGATCGCCGACCTCGCTCGCTGGTCAGCCGAAGCCGGAGCCGTTTCGTTCAACGTCTACTTCGTCGTACCCACGGGGCGGGCAGAGTTGATGCCCGGCATGGGTCCGGAGGAGAACGACAGCGTGCTGAAGGAACTGGTCGGGCTCGAACAGGAGTACCGCGGTCGGATGATGGTTCGTTCGAAGTGCCAGCCTCAGCTGATGCGGCATGTCTTCCAAGGTGATCCCGACTCGCCTCTCTTGAACTACGAGACCCGGTGCCCATGCGGCGTTCATTACGTGCGCATCACGCCGGAGGGCAAGGTCACGCCGTGTCCTTATATGCCCGTGGCGGCTGGCGATCTTCTCACACACAGTTTCCGTGAGATCTGGGAGACGTCGCCGGTCTTCGAGGACCTCCGTTCAGGCGAGCTATCGGGGCGTTGTGGCCGATGCGAATTCCGTGAGGTCTGTGGGGGCTGCCGAGCACGCGCCTACGCGGACGGCGGTGATTACCTGGGCCCGGACGAGTCCTGCGTGTACGACCCTTCTGGGGAAGTGCCCTTGGTCACGTCGGCGAAGCCCGTCTCGTACGGCGGAAGCACGGCCACGGCTCTCCCTTGGTCTGCAGACGCTCGCGCCCGGCTCGAATGTGTGCCGAGCTTCGTGCGTGGAGTCGTGACGAGTCGAGTCGAGAAATTCGCACTGGACAAGGGCTACTCCGAGGTGGACGTGGCTGTCATGGAGGAGGTGCGAAAGAGCCTCCCGGTAGATTTTTCCAAGAAGCTTCCGTTCTTTCTCGGCAGAGGAGGATCGGCTTGAGCTTGCAAGGTCGTGGTGTCGATGAGAACGGACGCGAGATGAGCCTGAGCCGGCCGATGGCTCGACGTAATCGACGGATCTTCAAGGCCCTGGGGGCGTTCGGACTGCTCGCGGTAGCCGTCCATGTCTTTCCGGAGGCGGCCTGGGCTCAGGAAGTAGCCAGCCGCCAGTACGGAACTTTCCCCCTCGTGGGAAGCAGGATCGCGATCTGGGTCACCGCTCAGGTACACCTTCTCTTCGCCGCCTTCGTGCTCGGCGTGCCGATGTTCGCCGTCGTGGCCGAGGCCATCGGCATCTTCGGAGGCGACGAAAAATACGACAAGCTCGCCAAGGAGTTCACACGGCTACTGCTCGTGGCCTACTCGGCCACGGCCATCTGGGGGGCTATCCTCTCCTTCCTCCTCGTGACCCTCTATCCCGGACTCTGGCTGTACCTTACGGAGATCTTCCAGATCTCGATGTGGGTGTACGTGGGCCTCTTCTTTTTCGAGTCGTTTACGCTCTACCTGTACTACTACGGGTGGGATCGTTGGAGCCAGGGGCGGGCGAAGCTCGGGCATTGGACGTTGGGCATACTGCTCAACGTGTGGGGGACCTTGGTGATGTTCATCGCGAACTCCTGGCTCACGTACATGATGAGCCCCCCCGCCGACGTGGGCCCCGACACATCGCCCGCAATGGTCCAATTCTGGAGCGCCTTCGCGAACGCGACGTGGATGCCCATCAACATCCATCGCCTGATCGCGAACGTCGTCTTTGGAGGTGCCATCGTCGGAGCGTATGCCGCGTATCGTTTCCTCATGGCCAAGACCGATGAGGAACGAGCCCACTACGACTGGATGGGCTACGTCGGGAACCTGATCGCGATCGGCGCCCTCATCGTTCTACCGTTCGCGGGCTACTACCTCGGTCGTGAGATTTACGAGTTCAACCAGCAGATGGGCATCACCATGATGGGTGGTTTCATGAGCTGGCTGTGGATCATTCAGGCCTTCCTCATCGGGGTGCTCTTCCTGACGGGCAACTATTACCTCTGGGTGGGCATGGGGCGGATTCCGGGCGCCGAGCGCTTCACGCCGTACACCAAGTACATGTTGATCGTACTCATCCTGGGGGTCATCGTCTGGGCCACTCCCCATACGATCATCGGAAATCGGGAAGAACTCGAGGCGATGGGGGGCACTTTCCACCCCTTCCTCGGAGTGTTGGGGCTCATGAGCGCCAAGAATACGGCGGTGAATATCATGATCCTCACCACGTTCCTGTCGTTCCTTCTCTATAGACGAGCCAACGCGCGTCCGACGGTGTCCTGGGCCAAGACCGGCACCATCGTACAGGCCGCGCTCTTCGTGATCTCCGCCCTGATCGTCGTCTTCTACGGAGTCTACGGTTACTTCGTCAGTGCGATCATCCGAATCGGGTTTTCGGTCTATCAGGTTCTCGCGGTCCTCTTCACGATCTTCGCCGTGGTCGGCATTGACATCTTCATGATGCGCGGCGCCGAGTCTCGAGGCGCCATCCGGTGGGGACATATGCCACCGCGCTCCCAGTATGCGCTCTTCATCCTGGCGGTCACGTTTACTTGGCTGATGGGGCTGATGGGTTTTGCCCGGAGCGGGATTCGACAGCATTGGCACGTTTGGGAGGTCATGCGGGACACGAGCGTGGACGCCGCCACTCCCGCCCTGGGCTACGCCGCAGTGGTGATATCGGTGTGCGTCCTGATCTTCTTCACACTTGTTGCCTTCATCTTCTGGCTCGGCGCACTCGCGGAGAAGCCCGTCGTCGCGAAGGTCAGTCCGGGTGCCCCCTCCGTGACCGGAGGGCCGGAGCTCGCTCCGGCCGGTGGAGACTGATGATGAAGGGGCCTTTGACTCGGGACGGTAGGTGGGGGCCATGCTGGTAGAGAACCTGAAGATTTTGGCGGTAGTGATCGGCACCCTGGCCGTATTCACACTCGTGGCGAATTCGATTCCGCAGGTTCAGTCCGTGGTTCCTGAGGAACTGAGCTTTGGGGCGGACGTGACCGAAGGCGAGCTCACGGCCTCCGGCGAAATTCTGTACGGCGGAGCGGGGGGCTGCACGGCTTGCCACGGGCTTGGGACCGTGGCGCCGAACCTTGTCACGGACGAGGGCGGCACCGGCAGTATCGGAGTGCGCTGTGGCAACAGGGTGGGCGGACAGGATTGTAAGGAGTATCTGTACGCCTCGATGGTGGAGCCCGCGGACTACGTGGTCGAAGGTTACAACCCGATCATGCCCGACATGCGTCGGTCCCTCTCCAACGAGCAGATCTGGGCCCTCGTGGCCTACCTGCAGTCGGTGGGCGGAGAAGTCACGGTCACGGGCACCGACATCAACGCTGGGGGCGCCGGAGCGGACCAGGCGCCGGCGAGTCCAGCGCCCACGACGGCAGCTCCGGCTACCGCGACAACCACCACGGCGTCCCTGGACCCGGTCGAGATCATGCGGGCGAATACATGTTTCGCCTGTCACGTTCTGAGTGGCGAGGGTGCCCCGATAGGCCCGGCGTTCGATGGCATTGGCGCCCGTGTGGACGCCGATTACATCCGGCGGTCCATCTTGGACCCGGCCGCCGAAGCGTCCGCGGGATACGAGGCGTTCGCCGGCCTCATGCCTCCGATATTCGGAGGTCAGCTGACAGCGGCTCAACTCGAAATCATTGTGCAGTTCCTCGCGAGCCAACAATGAAGGAGAGGTGGAACGCGATGGGTAAGCACTTCAAGCACCCGTTCGGCCAGGCTGCGTTGGTCATGGTCGCAGCATATTTTCTCATCGACTTTGGGATCGCCTACATCCCACCGTTGCTGGGGATTCCGAGCGCACCGGTCCCGAACTCGGTACTGCTGCAGTATCTGCTCACCGTCGGCGTAGGGGTTCTCCTATGGGTGAGCGACAATGAGACCCGTTGGGCGGAGTTCAAGGCTCCCATCCATCAGGTGATGGTGGCCCCGGAGCGAAAGACCATGCGGACGGCACTCCTCGTGATCGTGCCGGTCATGGTGGCGTTCGTGACCTTCAATCAGGTGAAGCCGTCCATGGCCGCGCCCCCGAATCTTCGTTCGATTCACCCGGCGCCTCCGGGACAGATTGACTTCCAGGGCCGGACCATAGAGCTCACCGGATTGGAAAACCCACTCCGTTCGAGGGGTTCGCTCGAGGAGCACTATGAGGAAGGCAAACGCGTCTACTACGAGAACTGCCTCGCCTGCCATGGCGACGGTCTCGCGGGGCGGGGTCACTACGCCCATGGGTTCAATCCCGCGCCCTTGAGCTTTCAGGACGTCGGCACGATCGCCCAGCTCACGGAGAGCTTCGTCTTTTGGCGCATCGCCAAGGGTGGTCCCGGACTTCCCAACGAGGGAGCACCGTGGAACTCCGCCATGCCGGCCTGGGAGGATTTCTTGACCGAAGACGAGATCTGGTCGGTCATTATTTTCATGTATGAGCAGACCGGTCACGAGCCGCGCACCTGGGAAGAGGAAGCCGGGGAAGGGGAGGAACACTGATGGGTGCCATAGTATTGACGCTGCTGCTCCTCGGCCTTTCGGCTGGAGCGGGTGAAGCGTTCGCCCAGGACGGAGGGGACCTCGGCGAGGTCACCTACGACCGCTGGTGCGCGGGATGCCACGGCGTCGACGGCACGGGGAACGGGCCGGCCGAGGGTTATATGCTTCCGCGGCCCCGGGACTTCAGCCAGGCTCTCTATCAGCTTCGCTCGACCGCCAGCGGAGGCCTTCCCACAGACGGAGACCTCCTTGCGGTGATCGACAATGGTATGCCGGGCACGACTATGCCGGGGTGGGAGGAGATCTTGTCGGGCGACGAGAAGGAGGCCCTGGTCCAATACCTCAAGACTTTCTCGCGCTTCTTCTCTCCAGACGAAGTGCCCGAGCCCCTCGATTTCGGGAGGCCCACCCGGGTCAACGATGAGGTTCTGGCCGAAGGCGAGGCACAGTACCAAGCCATCGAATGCTGGAAGTGCCACGGAGACCAAGGACGAGGGGATGGCGAGTCCTCTTCGACTCTGGCCGATAACGGCGACTTTCCCGTTCGTGCAGCCGATCTCACCGAAAACTGGCTGTTCAACGGCGGAGGCGACGTAGAGGACATCTATCAAAGGCTTCGGACAGGTATGGACGGCACACCCATGCCCAACTTCGGTGATGTCGTCGACGCCGGCGTGATCACCGATGATCAACTCTGGGCGGTCGCTCACTACGTTCGCAGTCTCGCTCCGGAGGAGGCACCCGGAATCTCCGAAGTGGTTGGCGCAGTACTCCTCGAGGACACGGCGCTTCCGACGTCGGTCACGGACGAGACGTGGGATGACGTAGAGCGGGTGCACATCCCACTGGTCGGTCAGATCATCGTGGAGCCTCGTTGGTTCGATCCACGGGTGGACGGCGTTTGGGTGCAGGCGCTGCACGATGGGGAGTCCGTCGCGATCCGTGTGAGCTGGAGTGACCCCAACCGGAGTCCCGATCCCGATTGGGCGGATTGGAGGTCCCAGGTGGTCTCTCTCATGGCGCCGAACGAGGGAAATCCCCCGGCTGAAGGGCCCACGCCCGATCAACTCGTGCTCCAGTTTCCGATGGAAATGCCGCAGGGGATGGATCGCCCCTACTTCATGTCTGGAGATAACCGCCGACCTGTGTATCTTTGGCAGTGGCGGAGCGACTCCGATTCGGCTTTGGAGGGTGAAGCCCGGGGTATTGGAACCGAAAGCTTCCAGACGGAGGGACAGGATCTTACCGTAAGTGCGTCGCATCAGGATGGTCAGTGGCAGGTCATGTTCACGCGGCCGCTGGTCACCGATGACGAGGCCGACCTCGACTTCGTGACGGGCACAGCGATTCCGCTGGCCCTTTTTGCTTGGGACGGAGACAACGGAGAATCGGGCACGCGGGGTGCGGTCAGCTCTTGGTATTTCCTGTATCTCCAGGACGCCACGCCCAATACAGTGTACATTGCGCCGGCGCTAGCGATGATGCTGACGGCGGCGTTGGGTTTCCTGGTGGTAGGCAGAGCCCAGAAGCGCGAGCGCGAGGATGGGAGCTTGGAGACCGAGACTACAAGATGAGCAAACGAACTACAGACTTAGCGAACGAACTGCTGATTTATAATTCTATTGGAGGATATCATGTCATATCGAGTTAGATCTCTCGGGGTCATTACGCCCGCGCTGGTAGTGATGGCCATCGCCGGCTGTGGGGGCGATGGGGGATCAGGCGGAGGTGGAAATTCAGGTGGTGGTGCGGCGATTGAAAACCCGGTCGACGCCGCCACGGCGGGGAATATCACGGGCTCGATCGCGTTCGAAGGGACGGCGCCGAGCATGGACGTCATCGACATGAGCGACGAGCGAGTGTGCGCGGACAAGCATGCCTCCACGCCCATGATTGCTGAGGTCGTCGTCAACGACAACGGCACGCTCGCCAACGTGTTCGTCTACGTGAAGGAAGGCCTCGAGGGCCTCCAGTTCCCCACTCCGAATCAGTCGGTACTCCTCGACCAGGACGGATGTGTGTACGCCCCTCATGTCCTCGGTGTGATGGCAGGCCAGGATATCACGATCCGGAACAGCGATGGCCTGTTGCACAACATCAACGCCTCGCCCAACGAGCAGCGCGGCTTCAACACGAGCCAACCGACGAACATGGAGAGCACCCGGAGCTTCGGCACCGTCGAGATCATGGTGCCGCTCCGTTGTGACGTCCACGGGTGGATGAATGCCTACGTCGGCGTCCTGGACCACCCCTACTATTCAGTCACAAGCAGCGACGGTGGCTTCGATCTTTCAACGCTTCCTCCGGGTGACTACGTCGTCGAAGCCTGGCACGAGCGCTACGGCACACAGACCCAGAACGTCACCGTGACTACGGGGGAGACCGCGGAGGTCACCTTCACGTTCAGCGCCTCGATGGCGGGTGCAGTGGTTCCGCTTGGCCCGGCAGTGGATCCTCACGGCCACGGCGAAGTCGCCGACGTGCAATAAACGAGGGTGAGGGTTCGGTGGCGACAACCCTGCCGTCACCGAATTCGCTCCCCTTCACACAACTGAGTTCGATTCAAACCCAAGCTCGGGAGACGAGCGGATGAATTTTTCCTGGCTCCTGCCGGAGACAGTGTCCACGTTCGGGCCAGCGCTCGACGATTTGTATTACGTAATTCTGTGGATCACAGGCATCGTGTTCTTCGCCACGGAGATTACTCTCGTGGTGTTTATGGTGAAATACCGCCACCGCGAGGGTCGTAAAGCGGAGTATATCCACGGAAGCAACAAGGCCGAGGTGATCTGGACCGTGATACCCTTCGTCATCGTCATGGGCCTGGCCTTCTACTCGAAGGCGCTGTGGGATGAGATTCGGGATCCGGACCGTATACCGCCGGACTCCTTTCCGATAAACGTCATGGCCAGCCAGTTCGAGTGGAATGCCACGTACGCCGGCGCCGACGGTCAATTCGGCACGTCGGACGACTTCGTGTCGAGAAATGTGCTCCACATTCCTGTCGACCGACCCGTCGTGGTCTATCTGGAGGCTGAAGACGTAATCCACTCGTTCTTTCTTCCCGACTTCCGGGTCAAGCAAGACGCGGTTCCCGGGATGATGATACCCGTTTGGTTCCAGGCGACCCGTACGGGCGAGTTTACACTCGCCTGTGCCGAGCTGTGTGGCCTCGGACACTATACGATGGACGGCAGGGTCGTAGTCGACTCCGAAGCCGATTTCCAATCCTGGCTCGATAGCCAGCAGGCAGAAGAGGATTCTGATTGATGAGCATGACCACGACATCCGAAGCGCACACGGCGCACGCCGAAGAGCATCACGAGCTCGGCTTCATCAGGACGTACATCTTCTCGACCGATCACAAGATGATCGCGCGGCAGTTCCTCTTCACGGCGCTGCTATTCCTGCTGCTTGGTGGGGCACTCGCTGTATTGATCCGCTGGCAACTCGGCTTCCCGGGCCAGCCGCTACCCGGCGGGGGCATCCTGCCCGAGACCATGGCTCCGGGCGGGATCATCCTCCCGGAGTTCTACAATTCGCTCGTTACGATGCACGCCACTTTCATGGTGTTCTTCGCGCTGATGCCGCTCATGGCCGGTGTGTTCGGGAACTTGCTGATCCCACTCCAGATCGGCGCCGACGACATGGCGTTCCCACGCCTCAACATGGCCTCGTTCTGGATCACCCCCGTGGCGGGATTCATGATGCTGGCGAGCTTCTTTGTCGAGGGAGGCGCGGCGGGGGCCGGATGGACCTCCTATGCACCGCTGAGCGCCTCGGGTGAATGGACCGGCGTCTATCTCGGCCAGCAACTCTGGCTCGCCAGTTTGATCGTCCTCGGCTTCAGTTCGATTACAGGTGCCATCAACTACGTCTGTACCGTCATCAACATGCGCGCACCGGGCATGACGTGGTTCCGGATCCCCTTGGCGACCTGGTCGCTCTTCATCACGGCGTGGTTGCTACTGCTCGCGATCCCTATCCTCACCGGAGGCCTGATCCTCCTTCTCTTCGATCAGACGATAGGGACGGCCTTCTTCCGGCCCGAGGGCAGCGGCGAGCCGCTTCTGTGGCAGCACATTTTCTGGTTCTTTGGTCATCCCGAGGTGTACATCCTGATCCTCCCGGCCATGGGCTTCGTTTCCGAGGTGATCGCGTGCCGGTCACGGAAGCCGATCTTCGGGTACCACTCGATGGTGGTGGCGCTGGTCTCGATCGCGTTCCTTGGCTGGGTCGTGTGGGGTCACCACATGTTCCAGAGCGGCATGAACCCGCTCCTGGGCATGACTTTCGTGGTGACCACGGTGGTTATCGCGGTGCCTTCGGCCATCAAGACGTTCAACTGGATGGGAACCCTTTGGCGCGGCGACATCCACTACGACACGCCACTCCTTCACGCCGTGTCCTTCGTGGCGCTCTTCATAATCGGCGGGCTGTCGGGGATCTTCATGGCGTCGGCTCCGGTGGATATTTACATCCACGATACCTACTTCATCGTGGCCCACCTCCACTACGTGCTAGTGGGTGGCAGCCTGTTCGGAATCTTCGCGGGCATCACGTTCTGGTACCCCAAGATGTTCGGGCGCATGATGAACGAAGGCCTGGGCAAGGTGCACTGGGCGCTGTCGTTCATCTTCTATAATCTGGCGTTCTTCCCCATGCACAACCTGGGCGTCCAGGGGATGATGCGCCGAATCTACGACCCAAATCAGTACGAGTATCTCCAGAGTCTCCAGCCGACGAATACGTTCATCTCGATCAACGTTTTCCTGTTCGCGGCCGTGCAGGCGATCTTCGCCTTCAATTTCTTGTGGAGCCTGAAGAAGGGTAAGGTAGCCGGCAACAACCCGTGGAAGTCCAACACACTGTTGTGGACCACGCCATCCCCTCCCCCCCACGGCAACTTCCCGGAGATGCCAATCGTGTATCGAGGACCGTACGAGTACAGCAGCCCGGAGGTGGAAGAGGACTACTATCCGCAGGACCGGCCGCCGCCCCTGAGCTCGTCGGGTGGTCACACCGTGGAAGTTCCGAACCCCGAACCCGTGCCTGGAGACTGACGCATGAGCAACGCAGCAGTCGCGACCATGGAGCGCAAGCCCATGCCAGGCATGAAGGTCTACAACAAGAAGCTCGGCATGTGGGTGTTCTTACTCAGCGAGGTGATGTTTTTCACGTCGCTGATCGGGTCCTACATCATCCTGCGCTTCGCCCATCCGGAGCATTGGACGAACCCGGGTGTTGTGTTGAACGTCCCGCTCACCGCAACGAATACGTTCCTCCTCATCTGCTCGTCGGTGACGATGGTCAAGGCCTTCGCGGCCATTCAGCAGGGAGACGTCACGGGCCTCAAACGCTGGCTTCTGGCTACGATCGTGATCGGAGCCGGGTTCGTGGGCATCCAGATGGTGGAGTACGTCGCGCTGTCCGGCGAGGGCTTCCTGCCGGCGTTGGACGCGTATCACGCGGTTGGGCGAGGCAACCCGCACGAGGGCCCGTCGTTGGGGGGGCCACTGTATGGGGCAACCTTCTATGCCATGACTGGATTCCACGGGGCCCACGTCAGTATCGGGGTTCTCTGCTTGATCTTCGTGTACATACAGGCGGTGCGAGGGAAGTACACGCTGGCGGACCATGAGGGAGTGGAAATTATCGGCCTGTACTGGCACTTCGTAGACTTGGTGTGGATTATTCTCTTCACCATCGTGTATCTCATATAGCGCCGAAGGGAAATCATGGAAGAACAAGAGCACGCGCACCCGCGCTATATTCTGATCTGGGTCGTTCTCCTCGTCTTGACACTTGCCGAGGTGGGATACGCGTTTATGGACCTTCCGAAGATCTGGCTTGCGATCGGTCTGATCATCATGGCGGTGTGGAAGGCTTTATTGGTCGCCCTCTATTACATGCACCTAATCTACGAGCCCAAGAGACTCTGGGTTCTGGCGGTCTCGCCACTCCCGTTGGCAGTGATTCTCGTCCTCGCGGTCATCACGGAGTTCTAGCGGAACAGGCGCCCATGAACGAAGGCTTGCGACTGGGGATGTTCGTCGGTGGCGTGGTCATGGCCGCTGTACCGGTAGCCGTGGGCATAGGATTCGGCGTCTTCCTCTTCAGGGAGTTTAAGAAAGAGCGCTTGCAAGAGCAGTTGTTGCGCGAAGCTCCCCCCGAATAGGGAGACCCGCCATGAGAACGCGCTTTCGTGGGACCTTCGACCGGGGCGCTGCGGCCGGGATCGTCGGGGCCACCGCCCTCGCCTTCTGGTTCTTGATCGTCGACGGTTCTCGAGGTGATCCCTTTCGCACACCGGCGTTTATCGCCGGGGCGCTACTCGGGTTAGAACCTGTCAGCACGACTCTGTGGCATTTGGTTCTCTACACGGTGATTCACTACACTGTGTTCATCTTGGTCGGCCTGGCCATATCGGTGCTCCTCACGAAAATCTACACCGCTCCGAGCCTGTTCTTGGGGCTGGCCCTCGGATTCGCGCTCTTCGACGTCGTGCTCTACACGAGCTTCACGGTCACGGGCGTGGACGTGGTCCGGGAACTCGGGTGGCCGGCGGTCCTAGCGGGCAACCTCATCGCGGGCATGAGCCTGATGGGGTTTCTCCATATGACGGGAGCTACGCCACCCGTGGCGTGGTGGGCCATCCTCGGCAAGAACAAGATGGTTCGCGAGGGGGTGACGTCTGGGTTCATCGGCGCGGGAGTGATCGCGGTCTGGTTCCTGATCTTCGATATGGCGCGAGGGCAGCCCTTCTTCACGCCCGGCGCCCTCGGTTCTGCCCTTTTCCTCGGCTCCGCCGATCTAGCTTCGGTGAACGTCTCGGCGGCGACCGTCATGGGATACAGTCTCGTCCATATCGGTGCCTTCGTCGCTACCGGTTTCGTGGCCGCCGCCCTCGCTGCCTATGCAGAAGACACGCCTCCCCTCATCTTGGCCGCTGTGTTGCTTTTCCTTTGCTACGAAGCGTTCTCCGTCGGCTTGATGTCGTTGGTTGCCGAGTTTCTCCTCGATCCGGTGACTTGGTGGGCCATCGCCGTGGGGAACGTCTGGGCCACTGTCGCCATGGGATTTTACCTGTGGAGAAGGCATCCCCGGTTGCGACAGGTGCTGGCGGAGAACCCGTTCGACCAGACCAACTGAAGGCTCCGAGCCCGACTCGAGCCACAGCCCACGAGTCCGAGCCCCTCTAGTCCTCGAAGCCCAGGAAGTGGTTCAGTCGCCAGAGGTAGTAACCCAGACCGGCTGCCAAGAGAAGAAACACGCCTCCCAACGCCAGGGCACCCGTACCCCCCGTTTTGGCGAAGGCCACGAGCTCGTAGCCACCGTATCCCCCACAGAACAGGATCGCGATCGCGATGAGGATTTTGTGAAACGATATCAGGGACACGTCGCGTCTCCGTTGGGTCCAGGTTGCTGAGCGCCAAAGATAACGCCCGCTGGAATGCCGGCATACGTCCGAGCGGCGCCGTTCGTACGGGGTTCCCGCACCGACCCTGCGACACGATCGAGCCCAGAACGGAGATCGGCCACGAGATCGCTGGCCGACTCGATCCCCACAGATAGCCGCAACAAGCTCTCGCCGATCCCCGCTACCGCCCGCGCTTCTTCGTCCATCGCTGCGTGGGTCATGGTCGCCGGATGACAGACCAGGCTCTCGCCGCCGCCCAGGGACTCGGCCAGCGTGGAATCTCCGGCGCCTCCCAGGTAGTCGATGCTCGCAAGGCGATGGCGTTCCGGATCGAGCGCGGTCCCCGAGCCGACGACTCCGGGCCACCAGCCCTGGGTCCCGTCCGTCCCACCGGCAACGAAGCGGTGGGCAGAGATGCCCCCTAGCACGAGAACGGCCGGAGCGTCATCACGGCCGTAAGAGGCATAAGCGACCCGGGAGCCGGTTTTCGACTCCACCGTGCCGTGCCGAAGCTCTGCCGTGCCGAAGCTCCGCCGCGACGGCGGTCGGAGAAGAGCCCGTCGTGTGAAAAGCGTCCAGTACATGTGGCGTGCCGTGATCGCCCACAGCTTCAGTGTTCCAGCTCATGATCAGCCCCCGTTCCGCAGTAAAGGAGGAACGTGGAACACGAGTTGGACGAAGCCGACTGGACCGGAAGACCTCTGCTCGACAAACAGCATCGACACATAACGAGGCTCGGACGCGAACTCATCTTTCGGTGAACCGTAGTTCCCGCAGGACTCGGCACCTTTTCGAGAGCTGCGTATTCACTCGACGGTTGCCCCGGCTTCAAAGGGCCTGCCCCTCAGCCGGTCTTGATGATGTTTCAAACGGTAGGAGAGTTTCGCGGGGACGTCAACCGGCGACCGGTTGCTGGAACCCAGAGCGGCGGCGGAACGCCATCGAGCGGACACGATGGGGCGCGTGGGGTTGCGGGGTTGTGTGAGGGCCGGTCTGAGTCAGGCCAAGGCGTCGAGCTTGATCGCCTCGTCGATCAGCATGATCGGGATGTCCTCGCGGACCGGATATAGCACCTTGTCGTCCTCCCGGATCAGTCCCTCGTCGAGCGGCTCGGACACGGCGTCGCCCCGCCGGTTCGTCATGCCGCCGGAGCGGATCGCCGCGTTCAATCGGTCCAAGACGTCTGCGTCGGCCGGACGCACCGGCTGATGCGTCTCGGGGCAGACGAGGATTTCGAGCAGCTCAGGGTCCACCATGGGGACTCCACTCGGGCACCCCTCTCGAGGTCCGGGTTGAAGGAACGGGCCGGTTCCGGGTTCGTCGCGCTCCGACAAGCTATCACGATGATTCGAAATTCGGGAGTTGCTTCGACTCGCGCGCTTCGCTCGTGATCCACATCTTGGTCGCGAGCCAGACCCGTCTCGGAAAGGACGTTACTTTCAAGTCTCTTGGCTCGAAGACGCTGAAGGGGTTTGACGACTCAACCCGTATCGAGCTAGTTGAGTGGCGGGAGTAGGACCGTTGCTCAGCAATGACATACTCCTTTGGATGACATATTCTTTTGGATGCCATGCTCGTTCGCAGTGGAATGACAATGAAGAGGAACCCAATGATCTCTCGACGCGATTGGCTTCGAATCAGTGCCGGCGTTGGCGCCGGTCTTAGTCTGAATCCGCGGATCCTGGAGGCGCTTCAGACAGGAGCGGTCCGGACCCGCACGATTCCGTCGACCGGAGAGCAGGTCCCTGTGATCGGGCTGGGCGGCCGATGGATCTCGACGAACTCGAGTGCCGAAGAGCTCGCCGGCCACCGGGCGGTGCTTCACGCACTCGCGGAAGGTGCGGAGGGTGCGGGGCGAGTCTTCGATAGCGCGGCGGGCTACGGCCGAGGCGGCTCGGAGGCGTACGCGGGTCAGTGGGCTCAAGAGGACGGATTCGGTGCCGATATTTTTTGGGCCACAAAAGTGAATGTGGCCGGTCGAGGCGGCGGCTCGGTCGATCCCGACGACGTCCGGGCGCAGATCGAACGGTCGTTCGACCGCATCGGTGTCCCGGTGCTCGACCTGAACCAGGTTCACAACATGGGCGATCCGCCCACCCAACTGGGGGTTCTGCAGGAGTACAAGGAGTCCGGCCGGATCCGTCACATCGGAATCACGACCACCAGCGAGTCGCAATATGGAGCGCTCGCCCGGGTCATGCGCGAGTACCCCATCGACTTCATCGGCATCGACTACGCCATCGACAATCGCGTGGCGGAGGAGCGGATCTTCCCTCTGGCGCAGGACGAGGGGATCGCCGTCATGATTTATCTGCCGTTCGGGCGCAGTCGCATGTGGCGGCGGATCGGCGACCGGCCGCTCCCCGGGTGGGCAGCGGAGTTCGACGCGCATACTTGGGCGCAGTTCATGCTGAAGTTCGTGGTCGCGCAACCGGCGGTCACCATCGCTGTGCCCGGGACCGGCGACCCTGAGCACATGGTGGACAACCTCGGCGGTGGCCGGGGACGCCTACCCACGCAGGACCACCTCCGGCGAATGCTCGAGCTGGTGGACGGTCTTCCGGGCGGCTAGACACTACGCAGTGCCGGTGGGACGCTGGATATGACTCCGGCGTGCCACCGCAGTGGCGCGCTATCTACGCCGCGGGCCCCAGGTCATCCAGCCGCTCGAGCGCCCGCAGGATGAGGTCCGCGGGGACGTCATCGTCGCGCTTGTAGCGAGCGGAGCTCGTGCGGAAGTCGGGTTCGATGCCGTGGGCTCGATTTTTCTGTACGAGTGGCTCGGCTGGGTTCGAGGGCGGAGCCGAGGGTATGGATGTGTCCGTGTCCGTTCCTGGGGCAGAACACCTTCCTATGGGCCTTTCTGGCCACCTATCCCGCCGTGGTGTTCCTCGTGGCCTCCGTTTGGGCCTGGCTCTGAAGTAACCATCTGGCGAAGGAGCCTAGTGTCCCCTCGGGCGCATGGTGCTCCGGTAGCTAGCCGCCGGACACCCGCACATCCCCCGCCGCCACCAGCTCGTCGATCTCCTCATCTCCGTAGCCCAGCTCCGACAGGATCTCCCGACTATGCTGTCCGGCCTTCGGCGGGAGCATCGTCGTCTCCGGCCGTTCCCCGTCCCAGCGAACAGGCAGGGCCACGTCGCGGTAGCCCGGAATCTCCGGATGGTCCACGTGCGGGAGCATGCCGGAGGCCTCGACCTGCGCATCCTTGGCCACCTCGGCCATGTCTTGAATCGGGGCGGACGGGACGGCGTGTTTGCCCAGCAGTTCCCACAACTTCCGGGTCGTATGCTCGCTCGTCGCCTCCGCAATGAGGGCAAAGAGCTCGTCCCGGTGTTCGACCCTCGACGGATTGCTCGCGTAGCGGGGATCTCCGGCCAGGCCCGGAAGCTCGAGGGCTTCGCACAAGCGACGGAAAGATCCATCGTTGCCGGCGGCGATCATCAGCTTTCCGTCGGATGTCGGGAACGCTTGATACGGTGCGATCATGGCAAAACCGGAGCCCATCGGCCGGGGCACGGTCCCCGTCGCAAGGTGACTCATCAGGTGGTAGGACACCCACCCGATCGCCGTATCCAACAGAGCCGTCGTGACGTGGGAGCCCTCACCCGTCTCGGTCCGCTCGTGGAGGGCGGCCAATACGCCGAGGGCGCTCCACATGCCGGTCCCGAAGTCCACGACCGACCCACCCACTCGCGCGGGCTCCGCCGGGTCGTGCCCGGTTACGGACATCATCCCGCCGTAGGCCTGCATGAGCGGGTCGTAGCCCGGCAGGTCCTTGAGGGGACCCGTGGGGCCGTACGCGGTCACGGACACGTAGACGATTCCAGGGCGTCGCTCCCGTACCGACTCATAGTCGAAGCCCAGTTCCTCGATGACGCCCGATCGGAACGCTTGCACGAAGACATCGGATCCCTCCACCAATTTCCAGAGGATCTCCTTGCCCGACTCTGACTTGAGATCCAATTGGATGCTGCGTTTGCCCCGGTTCGTGGAGAGGAACAGAGGGCTCTCCCCGCCCCAAAAAGGAGGGGCCCAGGTGCGCGCCGCGTCCCCTTTCGGCGGTTCGACCTTCACGACCTCCGCACCGAGATCGGCCAGAATTTGGGTACAGTATGGCCCGGCGAAATTCTGCGTAAGATCTAGGACGCGTAACCCGCGGAAGTGATCCATCATCTGGCGTCCGGTGCCGTGATCGATGCGCTGACCGATCTCCGGGCCGCGGCTCTCTTCCCTGCGACCCTTCGCCGGGAGGGTCGGATCGCTTCTTCGGAACGCCACTTCTCCGGCGTCGCCGTCCGTTCGAGCTCCTTCGGTCGCAGCTCGAACCAACGGGCCACGAGTAGGATTTCGGAAGCCTCGCGAGGCTTCCGGGCAGCCGGGCCTCGTTCGGTGCGCCGGTACACGTGCTCTACGGCCTTGGCGATGCGTGCGCGTGCTCGCTTCGACGTGGGATAGGCGAATTCACGCCTGATGCGTCCTCTACGGATGAGGTAGAGCCGATCATTACCGGCGAATCCCGTAACGCGGTAAAGGAAAGTGAGGCTCTCCACTCGACCCCGGAAGGCGGCGAGGCGTTCCTGAAGATCCCGCAGGCGATCGATACGATCCCGAAGTCGTCCCGCGTATTCGAAGTCGAGCCGTGCGACGGCCTCTTCCATGTTTCGCTCGAGGGTGGTGACGGGCTCCCGGGTCCGGCCTTCCAGAAACCGCCTCGTTACATTCACACGGCTCTGATAGGCGTCGCCCGTCGTGCCTCCGCAGCATGGAGCCAAACAGGTACCCAACTCTGCCCTCAAACAAAGCGGTGCTCGCCCCCGATTGAAGAGCTCGAGTTGGTCGTCGAAGTAGATGGGTGTGGATCCCGGACAGTCCCTTAGGCCGAGTGAGTGCGCCAGTTCGCGGACGTTGTGGCCCACCCTCCCCACTGCGGGAAATGGACCGAAGTAGAGCGAGTCAGCGGGAACTACACGGGTCACCGGGACTATGCGGGGCGCCTGTTCCCGAGTCAGTTTTACGAACGCGTAGGCACGCTTCCGCTTGTGTTGGACGTTGAATCGGGGTTGCCAGCGCTGGATGAGCTTCATCTCGTGGACCGGGGCCGAAAACTCGTTGGGAACGTACTCCCAGCGGATCTTTTTTGTCTCGCGAATCAGATTGGCGGTCTTTTCTCCAGCGGGGGCACGAAAGTAGGAGAGCAGGCGGGTGCGTACACGGACGGACTTTCCGACATATAGGGGTTGCTCATCTGCACCCAGCATCTGATAGATGCCGGGCCGATTTTCGGTATGAGCCCGTACATATTCTCGAAGGGCAGATGTCGGCATGTGCCCCGGGGTTGAGGTGGCCTACTTTCGCTTTTCCTTCGGTAGTATAGGCCGGCGTGGCTCAAAGGACCATTGCTCCCGACGCATGGCTACTGCTAACCTCTGCTCATGCCTTCCCAAAGTAATGAGCGGATCATCCGCGACCCGCTATGGAACACGATCCGCCTCGACGAAACGGCGGTGCGGATCATCGATACGGCCGCGTTCCAGCGACAGCGATACATTCGCCAACTGGGCTTCGCGCACCTGGTCTACCCCGGTGCGACCCACACCCGTTTCGATCATGCGATCGGCGTGTATCACTTAACGGTGACTGCGCTGCGGCTCCTGAGAGAGCGGGGTGGCGTAGCGGAGGAGATCTGGCGGGGCTCCGAATTGGTGCCCTATGCCGCGTTGCTTCACGACATCGGGCACTATGCGTTCTCTCACGCTCTCGAGGAGATGGGCTCGGGTCTGCTGCCGGGGGATCACGAGGCGGTCAGTGCGAGATTCTTCTCTTCCCCCGAGTTGACAGAGGCTCTGGCTCCGCTCGGGCAGGATGCTCCGCAGGAAATCCACGCTCTGATCCAGGGTCACAGCGATCATCCGCTGCGAGGCCTCGTAGCGGGCAGTCTCGACCTGGACAAGATGGAGTATCTGCGCCGAGACGCGCGCTTCTGTGGCGTGCCCTACGGCGAAGTGGATGTCGACAGGCTGCTTCAGGGGCTGGTGGTGCTCGAAGACCCCGAGACGGGACGGCCGGAGGTGGGCGCCTATGAAAAGGCTGTCACCGCGCTCGAGTCGCTTCTGTTCGCGAAGTATCAGATGTTCCGCAACGTCTATTGGCACCACGGAGTTCGAGCGGCTGCGTCGCTGTACAAGCGCATCGTGGACGACGCGGTGCAGGCGGCGATCATCAGTTCAGAGGAGCTCGTCGGGCCCACGGACGAGGAGCTCCTCTATGAGATAGACCGGCGGGCGCGGGAGTCCGACACCGCCGCCGGGCAACGCATCGCTTCCCGGTGGCTTCCAGCCCTAAGGGCCCGGAGGCTTCCAAAGCGCGCTCTGGAGGTGACCGCCGCTGACCTGGGGAATCGTGTCGTGGAGGATTGGGTGCATTCCGAGACACCGATGAAGAGGGGTGTCGAGGACAGCCTGGCGCAGGAGTTGGAGCTCGAGCCGGGTGAAGTGGTCATCGATTTCCCCGCAAAGAAGACGATGTTCCAACTGAATCTGTTGATCAAGCGCCGGGGCGGTCAGGTTGAGCGACTCGGGTCAGGGGGGCTACCCGGGCTCATAGATCTTCCCCGCGTGGCCGAGGAGCTCTACACGTCCACACGGGTGCTGCGCGTGTTCACCTTCGAACGGCGCACCCTCGATCGCGACAGCGTCTTGGAGCGAATCACGCGGCCCACCTGAAGCGCGAGCCTGAAAACGCGACGGGGGAGCCGTGCTTCCGGCTCCCCCGTCGAGATCTTCTACGCTAAGGTCAGTTAGCGCTGCTCTTAGATACGCTCCAGCGCAGCCGACATGTTGTCGACGGCGAGCTCGATGAGCTTCCGCGGAGTTGCCAGGTTCATGCGCATGTGCCCTGCACCCCCGGTGCCGTATGACGATCCTGGGTTGAGGGCAACTTTCGCGTTCTCGGCGAACCAACGTTGAACGATCGTCTCCGGCGAGACCGTATTCGTCGCAGTCCTGCTCTCCTCGGCTGCCGTCCGCTTCGCTCCGATCATGTCCACGACCTCACTGACGTCCAACCACCCCAGATAGGTGCCTTGGGCCTTCGTGTACTTCACCTGTGGCATTTTTTCCCGGATGTAGGACTGTGCGAAGTCGTGGTTGCCGTCGATGTATACGAGGAGTTGATCGAGCCAGTCCTCGCCTTCGGTCAGGGCGGCGTGATTTGCCACCAAGCCAAGCGTGCTCAGGTCGGCTCGGTGGTTCATTTGTACTCGAGTGAGGTAATCCTCGTTGGTCGAGAAGAACCAGGCCGTCTTCATCGCTGCGAGGCTGAACGTCTTGCTCGCCGCTTTGAAGGTGAGGCTGTTATTGACCATCTCCCGATTGGGGAGGCTCGCGAACGGCGTGTAGGTCTGCCCTTTCATGACGAAATCGCAGTGAATTTCGTCGGCCAGGACGACGACGTTGTGTTCGAGGCAGATCTCACCCATGCGTGTCAGGTCTTCGGGCGACCAATGATTCCCCGTCGGGTTTTGGGGATTGCACAACAGGAAAGCGTTGCAGCGTCGTGCCCTTCGCTCGAAGTCGTCGAAGTCTATCGAGTACTTGCCATTGACCTCGATCATGGGGCTGTCTTCAGCCACAGTATTGCTGGCTCGAACGTCACCGTAGAAGCCGTTGTAGGTCGGCGTCGTCAGAAGGACACGCGTGCCCGGGGGCGCGAATGTCTTGAGGGTCGCGATGAGGCCGGGATGAACGCCCGTAGCCAGCACGACCGACTCGGGATCGATGTCGAGATCGTAGCGTCGCTTGTTCCACGCAACGATGCCCTCGACGTAGTCGTCCGGCCTGGCCAGGTACCCCCAGTTCTCGTGTTTGCAGCGCTCCTCGAGGGCCTGGGTGATGCAAGGTGCTGCCCGGAAATCCATATCGGCGATCCCCATGCCGACCTGGATGTCGTCCCCGAAGTTGGCTCTCGCCCGGTCCCACTTTACGGAATCAGTGCCGAAGCGGGAGTAGACCGTGTCGAAGTCGTACTCTGCCTTCATCGGTGCGGATTCGGTGCCGGCTACCTCGGCTGCCAACACGCTCTTCGTGCCGACCGTGCTGCCTAGGAGTGCCGTCATCCCGGCGTTCTTCAAGAACGCCCTTCGATTGAGCCCATCAGTCTTTGACATGCGTTCCTCCCGCTCGTCGTTCGGGGGTGAGTACGTCCATAAGAGGCCGCTCACCCACTGTTGTCAATCGGAGCCCTACGTTACTCACCGCTCGGACAACCGTTCTTACTCTCCTCCCGGTCCGCTACCCGCCCGGTAATCCAGCGGTGGATCCCGGTCCCCGATGAGGGGCACGTACCTGAAGTCCTCACCGCGCCTCTCCCCGAATTCCGCCCTGGCCTCGGTAACGATGGAGGGATCACTCAGGATGTCCAGCGCCGTGCGGGCGAGCGTCTTCGCGGCAACGATCATCCCCTTGGTTCCGATGCTCATTCCACCGGCAGCCACCGCTTGCCACGAGTGGGCCGGCGTGCCTGGCACCCAAGTGGCGGTTCTCAAGTGAGCCATCGGCGTGACCCAACTCACGTCACCGTTGTCCGACGAAGCGAAGGACTGGTGCATCTCGAACGGCTCGATCTCCTCCACAGTGCCGAGGGGACGGGCCGCGCTGCCCAACGTTTCCTGGATTCCACTGGCGAAGGCCTGCTCGAAGGGCGTGTAGTGGATGCCACCGACGCTACGGAGATTCGCATCCATGACCCTCGACAGGGCCACGTTTGGAAGTCGATTGAAGGAGCCGCCGACAACTTCGTGCTCCATGGTCGTCCCCGTCCCCAGGGCCGCGCCCGCGGCCGTGGCGACCAGCCGATCAAACACTTCGGCCACGATGTCGGGGCTCGGATTGCGTACGTAGTAATAGACCTCGGCAAAGTCTGGGACGACGTTGGGCGCGGAGCCTCCCGACGTGATGACGTAATGGATGCGCGTCTCCTGGGGCACGTGCTCCCGCATCATGTTGGCCATCATGTTCATGGCCTCCACGCCATCGAGTGCAGACCTGCCGCGATCGGGGGCGGTCCCTGCGTGTGCGGACACACCGTGGAATCGGAATTTGGCCGACTTGATCGCTAGGTTCGTGTCCGGACTGGCGTCGTTGCGGTCTCCTGCATGCCACGTGATTACGACATCCGCATCGTCGAAGAGCCCATCCCGAGCCATGTAGACTTTGCCACTGCCGCCTTCCTCGGCCGGGGTGCCGTACACGCGAATCGTGCCCCCGAGATCCACCTCCCTCATCCATGCCTTGACGGCTATGGCCGCCGCCGCCGACCCCATGCCGAACAGATGATGACCGCAAGCGTGCCCCGCTGCCTTGCCTTCGATGAGCTCGCGATCGGGCACCGCGGCTTGATTGATTCCGGGGAGTGCATCGAACTCGGCTAGGATGCCAATGACGGGCTGGCCCGACCCGAAGCTGGCGATGAATGCCGTGGGCATTCCCGCCACACCGGTCTCGATGTCAAAACCCGCTTCCGTGAGATGGTCCTGGAGCAGACCCGAGCTCACGAACTCCTGGAAGCCTATCTCCGCGAGATTCCAGATCTCGAGGGCGGTCTCGGCGTAACTCACCTGGTTCGCGTCGATAAAATCGCTGACGAACTGCTTCCCATCTTGGGCTTGGCCAGGACCGGGCGTCGACAGGGCGATCGCCGTGGAGAGCAAGCACAGTGTGCGTCGCATGAGGGCGTCCTTCGTCGTGGAATGTCGTAGGACCGCGATCCCGAACAGCCGTCGGGCCGAGGTCGATGTCATTCGCCTTCAGGATAGTGCTACGTCGACTCCTCGAGGGCCAGGAAGCCGACGGTCACGTTATCCGGAGCTCCCCCTGTGTGCGCCACTTCGATGAGCTTCAACGCCTTGTCCTCGAGCCCGTCTGAGGTCAGTCCCTTAAGGAGACCCTCTAGCTCGTCATCCATGATCAACCCCACGAGGCCGTCTGTACAGAGGAGGAAAATGTCGCCGGACATGGCGTCCCCCTCGAAGGTATCGGCCTCGACACTACCCTCCGTTCCAACGGCTCGATTGATGAGGTGGCCGAGGGGGTGGTCACCGGTGGCGTCAGGGGCAAGGGCCCCCGACCCTACCAGGTCCTGCACGACCGTGTGGTCTCGAGTGACGCGTCGCAATTTCCCGTCACGGAGGAGGTAACCACGACTGTCGCCGACATTGCCGATGATCCACCGCTCGGGCTCCGCGACGAGGACCAGTGCGGTGACTGTGGTCCCCATGCCGGCACGCGTGGGGTCTTCCGAGGCCGCACTCCATATCTGTTGGTTCGCTAGAAAGACCGCTCGCGCCATTCGGTCGCCCCACGCCGAGCCCCACTCTTCATTCGTGAGACACTCTTGGATGGCTTGCACCGCCATGGAAGATGCGATCTCGCCGCCTGGACGACCGCCGATGCCATCGGCCACGACGACCATGCCGTTGTCTGGATCGAGGAGCAGTGTGTCCTCTAGTTGTGACCTCGGCTGAGTCCCGTGTCGGAAACGCCGGCTGCCCTGTAGATGAGTGTCACGGATTCTCCCCGCCGACGAAGGGTGCGGACGGAAGCTTAGGGTCAAAGGGCTCGCCTGTGGAAAGGGTCGGGTAATCTGCGTTGCGCTTGCTGAAAAAGAGCGTGTCAAGAGGGGACCGGACGAGGGGAACCGGACGGAGTCAGGGGGTTAGCATGAGTGACGAAGTGGTTCGATGGATCGGGGGAAACCCGGTGGCCAGGGCTGGCGATTGGGCGTTTCTTGAATCCCCTTGACAGGAACGTGTCATGTCAGCAACTTACACGGCTGTGTGTCCGGTGGTGCTCCACAGAGTGGCGACCGGTCTTAATTTTGGGTACAGAGTAAGTAGGAGAATAGATTTTCATGGGTACGGTCACAACGACCCGTAAGACGACAACGCCCCGTAAGACGAAGGCCGCCTCGCGCAAGACGACCGCCCCGCGCCGCAAGCGTAAGGGCCGAGGTAATCTCCTGGCAGGCTTTGATGCGACCATCGAAGAGAAGACGGCTCTAGATCAGTATCTTAGAGATGTCAGCCGGCACGAGTTGATAACGCCCGACAAGGAAAAGGAGTTGGGTGCTCTCGCGCAGAAAGGAGACCAGGCTGCTATCCAGGAACTGGCTCGGGCAAATCTACGATTTGTCATCAGTGTCGCGAAGAAGTATCAGAATCGGGGTGTCGCTCTAACGGATCTTATTCAAGAGGGAAACGTCGGTTTGGTTACGGCGGCCCGGAAGTTCGATCCAGAGCAGGGAGTCAAATTCATCAGTTACGCCGTATGGTGGATTCGGCAGGCGATCTTGGCGTCCCTCGCGAATCATGGCCGAGCGGTGCGGGTTCCGCTCAATCGGGCCTCTGATTTGGCGCGCATCTTTCGGGAGAAGGAGCGGTTGAAGCAGGAGTTGAACCGGGAGCCTACGGCCGAAGAGTTGAGCCGTAGCACCCAGTTGACTCCTGAGTTGATCGAATCCCTTCAGACGCTGAATGCCGCGGAGATCCGGCTCGACGCGCCGATCGGTGACAGTGAGGACTCTCAGCTAGTAGAGCGGTTCATCACTGAAGAGGCCGCGGAGCCTGAGCAGGAAGTCGAAGCCCGCCTACTGACCGAGACGGTGGGAGTGGCGCTGACCACCCTCGAGGCTCGCGATGCCAAGGTGCTTCGACTCTACTTTGGGCTCGAGGGCGAGCGCGAACACACGCTGGAAGAGATCGGCAATCTGCTCGGCGTTACGCGTGAGCGGATTCGCCAGCTGCGTGACCGTGCGCTTCGACGGCTGCGTGAGGGTGCCAAGGGGAACGCGCTAGAGTCGTTCGCTGCGTGACCTTTTTTGGAGGGGCCCCTGCCCCCTCTGAGACCTTGTGGTCTCGGTGGGGGGCAGGGGATTTTTTTGTCTACTTGCCACGGCTATCGGAGCGTTGAAGGGACTTGTCCACCGAGTCCGCGGTGGCGTGTACACCGTGGCACTCGAGTCGGGAGAAGTAGTGGAGGCGTCGCTCCGTGGGCGTCTGAAGCTCGAGAAACGAACCGGGGATCAGGTCGTCATCGGCGACCGCGTGAGGGTGGCCGGTGACGGTGACGGTGCCCATACGATCGAGGAAATCTTCCCGCGTCAGACCTCTATCACGCGCACCCGTTTCGGGGGTCGCTCGGTGAAGGTGCTCGTCGCGAACGCCGATCGCATGCTCGTGGTCGTGGCTGCTGCTCGGCCGAAAACGCGGCGAGACCTGATCGACAGGCTCCTGGTCGTTGGCGAGTCGGGTGGGGTCGCTTCGGTTCTGGTCGTGAACAAGATGGATCTCGAGGGCGCCCCGGCTCTAGCCGAGGAGCTCGAGGGGGTGTACGAGCCCATTGGGTATGAGGTCATACGGGTCAGCGCCCTGGCTGGAGAGGGACTCGACCGGTTTGGCGAGCAGATCTGTGAGGGGATCGCCGTCCTCGCCGGTCCCTCAGGTGTCGGGAAGTCCAGCCTCGTCAACGCGTTCGAGCCTGAGCATGAGCTCAGGACCGGCGAGCTCAGCCGGAAGCGGGGTACGGGGCGTCACACGACCGTAAACGCGAGCCTTATTCAGCTCGGGTGCGGCGGACTCGTGGCCGACACGCCGGGGTTCAGCGACGTCGGTGTCTGGGGTGTAGGACGGGGGGAACTAGACGGTTGTTTTCCCGAGTTCCGGCCCCTGGTGGAAAACTGCCGCTTCCGGGGCTGTAGCCATATCCATGAGCCGGATTGTGCCGTGCGGAGCGCCCTGGAGGAGGGGATTATCGACTCGGGTCGCTACGAGAGCTACCGGTTGATTTTCGAGGAGTCGGGTCCGTAGGGGTTGGTAGCGGCGTCACGTGTAGCGTACCCGTCACAGGATTCTCCGCGACCGATACAGGCCATTGGTACACGTGATTCAGTGTCTCCTCATCGAGAACCTCGCTCGGCTCCCCCTCCGCCACCACTTCCCCCTCGGACAGCAGTAGAATACGGTCCGCGAAACGGGCTGCCAGGTCGAGGTGATGGGTGATGAAGAATACGGTCATCCCGTTGTCGACTGAGGTCCTGAGAAGCTCCAGGATCTCCATCTCATGGCGAATATCGAGGTTGGCGGTGGGTTCATCCAGCACCAGTGAGTTGGGCTCCTGGGCGAGCGCGCGAGCCATCCGCGCCCGCTGGATTTCCCCACCGGACAGTGTTGAGGTAAGCCGGTTGGCGAAGGCGACGACGTCGCAGCGCTCCATGGCGGTGGCGATCGCCTGCCGGTCGTCGGGCGTCTCGGCCTGGAGGCCTCGCAGGTGGGGATACCGTCCCATCGCTACCAGGTCCCTCACCGTCAGAGGGAACGCGACCGACTCGGATTGTGGCACCACCCCGACTTCTCGGGCGAGTGCGCGCCGCTCCCAGTCCATGACACGCCGTCCTGCTACGCAGGCGTGCCCGCTAACCGGAGCCACGACGCCCAGCAGTGCGCGCAGTAGGGTCGACTTCCCGGAGCCGTTTGGACCGAGAACCGCGTAAAACATACCCCGCGGGACCCCCATATTCACCTGATTGAGCGCAGGAACCGACGAGCCGCGATAGCGCACCGTGAGGTCGATGGCTGCGAGCGCGGGAGAAGTGTCGCTCACCACCAAGAAGTGCTCCCCATGCTGCGACGCAGAAGCAGCAGGAACAAGGGCACCCCCACCAACGCCGTTATGACGCCGATCGGCACCTCGATGGGGGACAGCATCGTGCGGGCGACCACATCGGCCAGGGTGAGGAAAACCGCACCGGCGAGAAACGAGAGGGGAAGCAACATTCGATAGTCGGCGCCGACGACGAGGCGGACTCCGTGCGGCACGATGAGCCCCACGAAGCCGATGATTCCGGTCGCCGCTACACCGGCCGCGGTCAGCAGAGAAGCCACAACGTAGGCGACTTTCTTGACGCGTTCGACGTTCGTGCCCAAGTAGCCGGCCGTCTCTTCCCCGATGGCCATGAGGTTCAAGGGCCGCGCCAGCCCTATCAGGACCAAGGTGGCGGGGAGCGTATAGAGTGCCACCGTCATCACCGTCACCCAGTCGGCCCCCGCCAGGCTTCCCATCATCCAGAGGATGGCGCTACGTACCGTGCGAGCGTCTGAGATGGAGAGAACGAATGAGAGACAGGCAGTGAAGAAGGCTCCCACCACCACGCCCGCCAGGAGTAGGACGCGGACGTCGACCCGATCGTCGGCGGCGGCCGCAACTCTGAGGACCAGAGTGATCGCCAGCAGCGCGCCAACGAAGGCCGCGATCGGCAACGCCCAAGAGTGAGATACCGCGAGACCGAGAGCCAAGGCGAGAACTGCGCCCGTGGCCGCGCCGCCTGAGATTCCCAGTATGTAGGGCTCCGCGAGTGGATTGCGAAGAAGTGCCTGGAAGACGGCTCCCGCCAACGCGAGTCCGCCGCCCACGAGGATGGCCAACACCGCTCGTGGAGCACGGAGCTCCACCACGATTTGGCGTATGCTGGTATCACCCCGCCCAGTGAAGGCTGCGAGGGTCTCTCGGATGGTAAGATCGACCGAGCCGAGCCAAACGCTCAGAGAGAAGGCGCCGATCACCGCCAGGATGAGAGTGGCAGACCACGCCCTGGGACTCACGGGAACGCCTCGGGGTGGATGAGGCGAGCGACCTCCCGGGCGGCATCCCCGAGACCGGGTCCCGGAACCTCGATCGACCCGGGCAGCCTCACGCTCGGAATAGAAGAGAGCTTCGGCGGGGCGGATCCGCTCTCCGCGATGAGAAGGAGGTCCGGCTTGCGGTCGATCAACTCCTCGAGACTCACGGGTACGTACAGCTGACCCAAATCGTCGAAGACATTCGTACCGCCTCCGAGGATCATGAGTTCGTGTATATACGTGCCGGGGCCGGCCACCCAAGGCGGCTCACCGCCGAGGAGGTAGGCGACTCTACGCAGCGGTAGGCCCTCGACTCGCTCTTGCACGTCCGCCAGTGCGGACCTGATCTCCGCGAGGAGTGAGTTAGCGGCGGCCTCCGCTCCCGTGATCGCTCCCAGGCGCCGAATAATCGATTGCACGTCGGCGATGCCGTCGGGCTGAATGGCGAAGTGGGGGACCCCCAGATCGGTGAGACGCTCGGCGGTGGCTCGATCAGACTCGCCGGCGAAGCGAATGACCAAGTCGGGTTCGAGAGCGAGAAGTATCTCCAAGTTGGGCTGGAGCCCGCCCCCCACCGAGGAAAGGCTACTCAGCTCCGGCGTCCGGTCGTATTCCGTCCGCCCCACCAGGTGATCACCCAGACCGAACGCCAACAGGGTTTCGGTCGCGGAGGGAACGAGAGAGACGATTCTCCCGGGAGGAGACACGAACTCGTGACGTCGCTGTGCGTCGTCCGTGACCACGACGGGCTGGCCGTTCGGGGCGCCACCGGATCCGTCCAGCGGAACCGAGACGCCTCCACCGTCGGGCCCGCCGGGGCCGCAGGCGGAGATCAACGTCGCGAAAAGGCAGTGCTTCGCAGCCTTGATTCCCCGGTGGTCCAACACTCGCCTCAGGGCGCCCCAGTCACACCCGCGGGAGCGGGAAGCCCACATGGGTCCCGGTAGGCCTCCTGCATGGCTCCGTCTCGGCGACTGAGGGCCGAGAGCCACATCGAGTTTCTGCCCATGACTTCGAGGACGATCTCCGGAGAGCCGTCCCGGTCCAAGTCGAGGTGATCGAAATATCGCGCGGTGCCCTTCCCGTCTCTGCTCGCGAGCCGGTAGTCGGTGTAGCTCGTTCGGTAACCGGCACCGTCCGGATCGGAGGCCACGAGAAACACCGAATACGCCCCTCTGGGGGCCGGTCCCACGTCGAGGGCATCGGCGTTGACGAAAGTTGCCACCACGGTGGGTGCCTCGTCGAGGTTGGCTCGGAACACCTGGATATCCCTGCGAATTCCCAGCACCGATATGGGCCACGGCGCGCCCACCGAGGGAATGATCGACTGCATCATGGTCAGTGACACCACCCTCAAGTCCCGGGTCTGGGGGACGGGAGCGTAGCTCCCATGCAGGAACGTGGATCCGAGCTGGCTCGGGAGCGCGAGGAAAGTCCGTACAGCCGAGGCGTCGGGGATCAGTTCGATGGGGCCTGTTATCTGAGGCCGTGGCCGGCAATAACGTTCATCCACGCCGAAATCCACGGCACTCAGTCTGCCGACCCTGCGTCCGTCCGCGAACAGCGTGAACTCCGATCCAGCCGACACGTTGTCGGCGGCGAACGCTCTGCTCTCCTCTACGGAGGTCACCTCGAGCGAATACAATCCATCCGTACGGATCTCCGCCACCGGTATCAAAGAGGCCTGTGATCCGGATCGGCGGCCCATATAGAGCACTGGGCCTAGAGGCTCGGCGGCCACGGTGTCCCCAGCCGGGATCGGGTCGGAAAGTGGTACACCCGCTTCAACCTCGGCCAGGTCGTCGGAGGTAGACCTCAGGCTCAAATGTGCCCCTCCCCACTCCACGTTGTCGCAGCTTACGGCGACCATTACAATCCCGACCAACGGGAGTGTCCGGAGGGCTGTATTCATGTGGAAAAGCTATCCTAGCGCGCAGCGTAAATCAAAGGGATCATCTGGATGAAGGACCGGCTGCATTGGGTACCGTCGTTCGTCACCGGTGCGGCATCGGCTACGACGGCCACGGTGGCCGTGGCGTTGTTGCTGTACTCGGGAGAGGGGATGCTCAAGTCCCTGATCTTGATCGTGGCCTTCGAGCTCGGTGCGCTGGGGTTAGGTTTGGGGATAACCGTGCCGACGACTCGAGGCGAGGCACTGGTCTCGCTGCGAAGACGTTGGCTGTCCGTACTCGTGGCCTTCCTCGCCGCGTCCATCTTCGTTCTCGCTTGGCTGTTCAAGGCGGGATTCGGCGCTCGGGCCGGGACGCAGGCTCTCGGTCTCGCACTGCTCGCGGGACTGCCCCTATACATGGGTGGCCAACTGCTGGCGGCGATCTCCGCTGATGAGAGTGGGAGAGGTGGTGGGGGCGTCGGTGGGCGCGTCGGTGCTTTTGCCACCCTCGGAGCCTGCGCAGGGGTCTTGGTGACCGGATTGAGCGGCTTGGGTCGGGTTGGTGTACCCTCACTGATGTTCTTCATGCTCATGGCCCTCTCGGGGGCGGCTCTGGTGCAGGGATGGCTGCTCCGAGACGAAGCCTCGCCGGCGGTGGTCGGTCGAGAGTCGGGGGCCGAATGAGGCTCGCGCACCTCTCGGATCTTCATCTCGGGTATCGGGCGTTCGCCCATCAGGAACAGGGCCGAAACGTGAGAGAAGTGGACGTGGCGAGAGTCTTCCATCAAGCCATCGCGAGGGTGATCGATATCGAGCCGTCCGCTCTACTGGTCGCGGGTGATGTGTTCGATCGTCCGGAGCCGCCGCATTCCGCTCAAGTTGTCCTCGCGCACGGACTTCGGTCCTTGCGGGAGGCTCTACCGGAGATGCCGGTGCTCATGGCTGCAGGGGCCCGCGACACGCCGGCGGGTCCCGCCGATCCCGGCCCGCTTGCTGCGTTCGATACGCTGGCCGGTGTCGAGGCCGTGACGGGCACGACCCGTAGCGTATATTATTCGCAATTGGGATTGAACGTCGTCTTGGTGCCACATCGGTCGACGGTTCAAGGTCCTCGGCCCGCTGTGTCGCCCAATCCTGACGCCCGCTGGAACGTGCTCGTCGGATATGGGTCGGTCGATGGAGCACAGGGCTCACTCCTCTCGCTTGATCCGGCCGAATGGGACTATGTGGCGCTCGGCCATGAGCACCTTCGCCGGGAAGTGGCACCGGGTGTCCACTACGCAGGCTCGCTCGAACGGGTCGGTCCCACGCCCTGGGAGGAAGCGGCGGACGAGAAAGGCTTCCTGACATGCGAGCTCGATTCAGGACGCATAAGCTTTCATGCCATTCACGGTCGTCCTGTAGTTTCGCTAGCTCCCATTTCTTACGAACCGGGACGGCCGGACCGGCTGAGGGAGCGCGTTCGTGAGGTACTCGAGGAGGTGCCGGGTGGTATCGAAGAGAAAATTGTGCGTGTCCGCATTCAGGAACTTCCCCCGGATCAGCTCGATTTACTAAAAGGACTCCTGCCCGAGTTTCGTCGAAGAGCCTTACACCTGGAGGTGGAGTTCGATGGCCCGAGAGTGAGCTGTGCGTCGCCTGAGAATGGCGTCTCGGGTCGGTTGGCTTCGAGACTCGCCAAGCGCCTCGGGGAGGAGGACGAAAGTCTTGAGGAGTTGGTTGGGCTCGTGAAGGACTGTCTATCGGAGGGTCCTATGCTGAAGGGCATGCCTTGAGTGGCTTGGATCATACGACTCCGTCGCCCGGTGGAGTCCATCTGGACTTCGAGATCGGCCGCGGCCTCGCCGCTCTCGTCGGTGGTGACGGCCCCCTCCGCAGCGAAGTGCTGGAGGGGCTCGCTCGGAAGCTAGCACGGGGTGACGATCGCATGACCATCCTGATTGCCGGCTTTGGGGTGGCCACACCGACGCTCGCTTGGCGTCGAGCCGTACGTGTATTGGCGCAATGGTCAGGGCTCGACGGAGTGGAGCGCGAGGTGAACACGCTGCTCCCCAAGCTTTCTCACGGGGTCGTCGCACCGACGTCGACCGACTCCGGGATCGCCAAGCTCCGGGCGCAGGTCCAAGAATTGCGGCCACTACCCGAGGCGGTCCGCATGAAGGACGCTGAGCTTCGTGGGCTACGCGCGGACGCGGCCGAGGTGCTCGGCGACATGGAGGAAGCCAACATGGAGTGGCTGCGCGCGCGGCAGGACGCCGAAACCCACCTTCTCGCATACCG